>Ga0208516_100099_pt1 | contig 56639 bp, 53 predicted proteins | sample LakWasM117_HOW13_2_FD_183931 | JGI IMG/M metagenome (GOLD analysis project Ga0208516, IMG submission 183931) | Freshwater sediment methanotrophic microbial communities from Lake Washington under simulated oxygen tension - Sediment Metagenome... | ecosystem: Environmental > Aquatic > Freshwater >...
CAGCTACATCGAGATGTTCTACAACCCCAAGCGGCGCCACGGCACTGCCGGAGATACTTCACCGGTAGAGTTCGAACGACGCCATTCCCAACGGCTCACGAGTGTCTAGGGAATCCGGGGCGATTCAGTGATCAGCGCGGGCTCCATCTGACGTCTAATGTAATTTTTCCCGCAAAACATGCGGGAAAAGCTGAGCGATTGGGAATAGCCAGGACATTGATTCTTCCTCCCAGCGGTTTGTAGTTTAGGCTTGCCAACGTTTCACTGTTCAAACTTCAAGTATAAAAATTCCGTGGAACCTTGCACGTTTGGAATCGGGAAACTATAGCTTGCGCAGCGGTGGAATCTGGGCTCCCAAAGCGCACTTTTCACGCCGCTGGCTTGCCGAGGAGCGTGTTCCAGTGCCCGCTTTGAGGGCAAATTCCATCGGCAGCTTTGGGTCGTAAGCTGCTGTTTGCGCTGCAAGACTGAAGGCCCGCTCCCAGCCTGAAGCTGCCTTCAAATGCAAGCGCCACTCGCTCAATGCGCCCTTCGTCGGTGCGCTGATAGCGAGTAAAAGGTTCGGGTGATCAACTTTGTCGGTGTGCGCAGCACGGCGTCTCGGATCTGACTTGAACTTCCGACGGACTATATTTGCGACGGCGCGAGGTCTTCCTTCAGTTTGGGAATCTCCGACGAACTTTCGCGCAATGCGCAAGTGTCGAGAAATCAACAGCTTATGAGCGATGATCTCGACGCACTTTATTTGTCGGAGTCACTATTATTCTGGGTAATTAAAGTCGTAAACACGCAAATAAAGTCGTAAACAAGCCACCAGCATTCATGCGGGTTTGCGGGGTGGTCATTTGTAACGGTAAAGTCGTAAACTCGAAATCAACGAGTAGAGAAGAGCTAGATTTTCGGAGCTAACATCGGCCCGGTAAGAGCTTGTTGCTATATAAAGAAGAGCGCTCGCTTTGAGCGCTCTTTTTTTGCGAGAACTTCTTGAGGTTCGAGCAGGCCCTGCATGCCGCAATGACTGCAAGAGGCTGATCTGAGACGTTCAGCGGAACAGCTCAGTTGACGGCAGTGCGCCCAAAGCCGAAACTCAGCTTCACCAGAGCGGACATTCAATCCCGATTTGATCTGGAGGATGCGTGGTGCACGTACTCCGCACTCAGGTGGCGTGAGTGGTTGACCAGCGCGCGGACGTAAAGCAATCGCGCAGCCTGATAGCTCTGCAAGGCTGTAGAAACGGGCTCTCCGTCGTTACGCTCCGCCAGCATGCGGGCAAGCACCGCAGCGTCTCCACCCCTGACACGAAGCCACTCCCAGTCATTGGTGAAACCACGTGGGCAGCATCACCCACAATGGCCAACGGACCAGCGACTATCTCTGTACGCAGGGACAACAGGCAGTCGTGGATGGACTTGAGGGTCGTATCCCACGGTTCTCGCAATCGCAGCCAAGTCGACGCTCAAGCTGTCGCCACCTTGCGTCCTCTCCGTCGATCGCTCCAACACCTGAACCGGTACGCCACGTGCGGCGCAAGCCAAGGCGAGGGTCAGTCCCGCAAGGGAGCCACCCACCACAACGATGTCGGATTGATTCGACGGTATCAAAGAGACGCTTTCTGAGGGTTGGTAAGACCGCATGTGGGCGGGAGCTCAGTCAGCTCCGACCCACTTGCACTCCATCAGCCTTGGGTGATGCCTGCGCCGAGTGCTGGGAACACGTCGGTGAACAACAGCGTAATCAGCTGTTGGCCATTCGGGGTGGCCCAGTCCTGTGCGATTTCAGCCATCAGGGTGTTAGTGGCGGTGAGCACGACGCCGGCGTCGCGCATGCGCTGACGCGAGAACTCTTCGGACAGGTCGCTTGGCGAGCCCGATGCATCCATCACAGCCTGCACGCCAAAGCCTTCCTTGGCTGCATCGATGGCGGGAAAGATGAGACACACGTCGGTGGTCACACCAGCCATGATGAGGTTCTTCTTGCCGGTGGTCAGTACAGCCTTCTTGAAGTCGGGGTAAGCCCAGGCGTTGACCACGCCGGGACGCTTGATGCGTGCCTTATGCGCTTCGGGCAGGATTTGTGCGATTTCAGGGAGGATGGGGCCCTGGGCACGGTCTTCTTGACTGGACGTGATGACGACCGGCATGTTGAGAATCTTCGCCATCTTGGCCAAGGCAATCGACTGCTTGGCAGCGAGCTCCTTGTCGATGTTTTTGATGAGCTGCATGGTGCCGACCTGGTGGTCGATAAGCAGCAGGGCAGTGTTCTCGGCGGTGAATTGTGCAGACATGGTGTAGCTCCTTTGAGTTGATTTGGGGACGGATGGGTCACTTGCCCCCGAAGTGCGTGGCGGCCCTTACAGGTTTCCCATTTCTCCACGGTGATAAGCGGCGGCCGCAGCGGCAAGGCTCTCCTTGTTCGCAAAGGCCATGGGACCATTCGAAAGAATGGGTTGGTGCAGTGGCTTGCCAATGAACACGGCCACCTTGGCGTCGTCGGCCTTGGCCACCAGCTTGTGGGTGGTGGCATCGGGAACGGTCGGCATGACAGGTGCACCGAGGTCGTCCAGGCCAAAGCTCTTGCCGTCGATTTCGGCACTGCCGAACACCGGCATGAAGAAAGCGCGTTGCCCTGCGGGCACCGGCACTTCAAGTTCAGCCATGGGCTCCAACGTCACGTCCAGCAGCGTGACCTCGGTGGGCGGCGTCAGCGGCGAGCGAGCGCCGCCAAATGCGCCCAGTGGAACCCGTACCCTTGCACCTGGTCGTTGCACAACCGGCACGTCCTGGGGGCGCAAGGTCAGGGCGAACGGCGCTGCGTTCTGGCGGTCCTTGGGCAGGTTGACGAAGATTTGCAGCAGATGCGTCGTACTACCGAGCACTGCAGGGTTCTCCTCATGAACCACCCCACGTCCCGCCGCCGTCCAATGCAGGCCGCCGGGCTCAATCAATGTCCTGTTGCCTTGCGAGTCGCGGTTGGCGATGCCTGTTTCCGAATCGAGGAACAGGTAGGTCACTGCAGAGAATCCCGCATGCGGATGGGGCGGGAACGTGGGCGCGCTCATCCAGGCATGGTCGATACCCATGAAGGGGTCGAGCAGCGCGGGGTCGGAACCGTGCAGGCGGTAGGCGCGGAACTGTGTTCCCCGGTTGGCGCGTTGCATACGAGCGATAGTGGTCATGATGATTTCTCCTTGTGGCGTCACGCCACTTCAGTCGATTTCTGCGGGCACCAGTGCGGGGTAGTCGATGTAACCCTTGGCGGTGGGCGGTGCGAAGAACGTGCTGCGGTCCGGAGCGTTGAGTTCGGCACCCACGCGGAAGCGCTCTGGCAGGTCGGGGTTGGCAAGGAATGGCGCGCCAAAGACGGCGGCATCGGCCTTCTTCTCTTGCAGCAGCTTCTCAGCGCTCTCTTGGGTCAGACCGCTACCAATCAGGTAGGCACCGTTGAACAGCGGGCGCAGGAGCGCGTGGTAGTCCACGGCGGGGTTGCCGAACAGCGCGACGTGCAGGTAGGCCAGGTTCCATTCGCGCAGTTGGCCCACGAGGTACGTGTAGGTCTCTTCGGGAGCCGCATCGGTGATGCTGTTGTAGTTCATCTCCGGAGAAATCTTGATACCCACGCGGTCCGCGCCTGCTTCAGAAGCCATGGCATCTAGTACATCCAGAACGAAGCGGGCGCGGTTCTCCACAGAGCCGCCATACAGGTCCGTGCGCTGGTTGCTTCCAGAGGACAAGAACTGCTCTGGCAGATAGCCCGAAGCTGCGTGCAGCTCTACGCCGTCAAAGCCTGCTTCGATGGCGCGGCGGGTCGCTTGGCGGTAGTCATCAACCACGCCGGCAATCTCTTTCAGGTTCAGTTCACGAGGCGTCTCGAAGTCGACCTGGCCGACGGGCGTCCAGGCCTGTCCCTCGGGCTTGATGGCGGAAGGAGCGACGGGTGTCTGACCATTCAGCAGCGAAGGGTGCGAGACCCGTCCGCAGTGCATGAGCTGCATGAAGATGCGGCCACCGCGCGCGTGCACGGCTTCGGTCACCTTCTTCCAAGCTGCGACCTGCTCTTCCGTTTCGATGCCGGGGGTGTTCACGTAGCCCTTGCCCCAGGCGGATGGGAACACGCCTTCGGTGATGAGAAGGCCTGCACTGGCGCGTTGGGCGTAGTAGGCCACCGTCATGTCGCCGACAACGCCATCTTCGCTTGCACGGGAACGTGTCATGGGGGCCATCAGAACGCGGTTGGGGGCGACAACGCGGCCGATGCGTATGGGGGTCAGAAGTTGGTTCATTGCGAATCCTTGGAAAGTGGATGAGAGGTAAGTGGAGATGCCTGAATCACAGGTGGGCTTGCCCACCGTCGCCGACGATGGTTTGACCGGTCACGAAAGCGGAGTCCGGGGAACACAGGAACGAGACCACGCCGACCAGGTCCGTAGGTTTCAGCGTTCGGGGAATGGCTTGCAGCTTGGGCAGGAACTCAAAGATTTCCTCGTTCGTGCCACGCATCGACTTGGTGTTCGTCAGGCCGGGAGCGATGGCGTTGGCAGTGATGCCCGAGGCGCCGAACTCGCTGGCCAGGGCACGGGTACCGTTGGCGGCGCCGGCAATAACTGCAGTTCCTTTGGACATCGAATCTCTCCTGTGAATGCGATGTCGGTATTCTTTATTATTCCTCTTAAGAGATAAATATATGAAAATGGCAAACATTGATTCATAAATGGAGCAATCAAGATGGAGCTGTTGAATGACATGGCGCTTTTCGTGGAGGTGGCGCACGCACGCAGCTTCAGAGGCGCGGCCGATGTGACGGGCGTGCCGAACTCAACCCTGTCGCGCCGCATCAGCGCCCTGGAAAAGGCCATTGGCCTGCGGCTGCTGCATCGCACGACGCGCAAAGTGGAGCTCACGGAAGCTGGGCAGCTGTACTACGAGCGCAGCCGGCGCATCGTGGACGAGGCACGCATTGCGCATGAGCAACTGGGCGAGATGCTCGCGCAGCCCAGTGGCGTGCTCCGCGCCTCGCTACCGGTCGACTTCGCCACCATTTACATGGCCCCGCTGGTGGCGGAATTCGCGCGCCGCTATCCCGGCATCACCTTCGATTTCGACCTCACGCCGAGGCGGGTGGACTTGGTCGCCGAGCCCTTCGATGTGGCTATCCGTATGGGCGAACAAAGCGATTCGAATCTGATTGCCCGGCTGCTGGCTCGCTTGTCGGTACAGGCCTATGCGTCGCCGGGCTACCTGAAAATATCCAGCGCTCCTCAGCATCCGTCAGAGCTGTCCCAACACGAATGCCTAGGGTTTGCCAAGGCGGCAACGTGGGAGCTGCACAGAGCTGGAGAAACGGTCCAGGTGGACGTTGGTGGGCGGTTCCTGGTCAACAGCGTCGGGATGTTCCGCCGCTTGGCCACACTGGACATGGGCATCGTTCTTCTGCCCGTGGAAATCGTGGCAGAAGATGTGGTCGCAGGACGCCTGCAGCGGATTCTTCCAGAGTGGGAGGGCAAGCCGACGCCGGTCTATGCACTGACGGAGACACGCTTGCTACCGGCCAAGGTGCAGCGCTTCATCGAGTTCCTGCAGGAGCGGTTGGGTCAACGCAGCGACGCGGCCAGCGGCTGAGCGCGAACCTCAAGGCCGCGCTCCCTGGATGGCTGGCGGCAGATGGGCAACCAGGTAGTCGATGAGGCTGCGCACCGACGGAAGCATTCCCCGAGGGGGCGGATACACGAGGTGAATCAGATGCTCCGACGCGGTCCATTCGGGCAGCACCTGCACGAGCGTACGACTACGCATGGCATCAGCCACGATAGGAGTCGGCATGAGCGCGATGCCAATACCGTGCAGCGCTGCTTGGTGCAGAACGCGCAGGTCACTCGATACCAACCGAGGATTCAGCTTCACTCCGAGCGACTTGCCGTTCTCATCGGTGAGGCTCCACAAGGTGGCCCCGTCCGGCTGGTCGCTGAGCTGGCTCACCACGTCATAGCGAGCTAATTCGTCAAGGCTGCTGAGCGTCCCGCTCGCCTTCAGAAAGGCAGGACTGGCCACCAGAATGCGCCGTGCCGTGCCCAGGGTCTTCACCACCATGCCGCCATCGCCGTCCATTTGCGGGCGGGCTCGGAGCACCAGGTCGAAACGCTCTTCAATCTGGTTGACCGCACGGTCGGTGGCCTCCAGGAACACCTTCACCTTCGGATGCTGAGAGAGGTAGCCCGGCAAGATAGGAGCGATGTAGCTCTGTGCCATCACCACTGGGCAACACAGGCGGACAGTCCCTGCGGGCTCCGTTTGCATCTCAGCGATGCTCTCGTATGCAGCCGCAGCGCCTTCAACCGCTGCAGAGCACATGACATGAAACCGTTCCCCGGCCTCGGTGAGAGCCAGCCGACGCGTTGAGCGCTGAAGCAGTCGGACCCCCAGGCGCCGTTCCAGCTCGGCCACCCGACGACTCAACCGCGTCTTCTCCACCCCCGTCGCACGTGCCGCAGCAGAGAACCCGTTGTGCTGCACCACTGCCGCAAAGTAGTAGAGGTCGTTCAGGTCTTTCATGGATTGATTGGTGCGTTGATGCACCAATTCTTTGCTGATTTGCTATCTTATCAATCCATTGGTGCATCCATAAAGTCCGAGGATGTCCTCCCAGACGGCTCCCGCCACCATCCCCGCTGCCCAAACCGCACCGTCGTTTGCGTTGCTGTCCACCATCTTCTTGCTGACTCTGCTTGAGTTTCTCCAGTCCGGGATGATTGCCTTCGCAGCAGGCCCCATCATGGGTGAAATAGGAGCGTCGCCCGAAGAGTTCAGTCTGACCACAGTGGCCTACGCGGCGGTGGCCATCTCGACCATCTCCAAGCAGCGCTGGCTCGTCGAGCGCCTTGGTTGGAGAAACTTCGTCCTGGCCTCGCTCGGCCTCTTCATTCTCGGGAGCGCTATCTGTGCCTCCAGCGACTCATACCCGGCGTTTGTGACTGGTCGCGTCATCATGGGTCTCGGAGGCGCTGCCTTCATGACTACAGGGCGGGTACTGGTGAACCTGATTCCACCCAGTCCTCAGCGGTTTGTTGGCATCAAGTATTTCGCGACTGGCCTGGCCGCTGGCATTGCCTTTGCCCCAGGCCTGGCATCGCTGTTGGTCGCCCACGATGAGTGGAATGGCATCTTCGTGCTGCTGATGCTGGTTGCTGCTGCCGCCGCAGTCTTCGCCACGCTGTCTTTGCCCACAGAGCTGGTTCCGGACGACCTGCGAAGCCAGAGCCATCCTGTGCTCTTCATGAGCTTGGCCAGCGGCAGCTTCCTGGTGCTGTATTCCATCCAGCGGAGCCAGTACGACTTCTTCACCGATGCCACGATGCTTCTCACCATCATTGGATGCGGGGCGTTGGCGATGTTCTACTTCTTCCGCGCCATCCACCGGCATGAACGGCCGCTATTGGGTCTCCAATCCCTCAAGCGTCCGCGATACATCGTCGGCGTTGCTTTGTTCATGCTGTGCTACGTGCTGCTCGGAGCGAACAACTACATCCTGCCGGTGATGTTCCAGCGGGGACTGGGTGTTCCATGGGAGATTGTGGGGAAGGTGCAGACGCTGGGCCTGTCCAGCGCGCTGGTGGCCTGGCTGGTGATGATATGGGCACTGCCCAAGTGGCCAGGCCCGAAGAAGTTTCTGGTGGCTGGCTTTGTCTCGCTGGCCATATTTGGCACCCAGCTGTCGCGGCTCACGGGCGATGTGCACATCTGGGCCGACATCCTGCCTGCACTGGCCTTCAACGGCATCTTCCTGATGTTCGTGATGGCAACCACGGCGATGCATACCTTCCGCGATGTGCAGCACCACGATACCGTTCTGTCACATGCGCAGCAACTGAAGAACATGCTGGCCCAGTTCGGCACCGCGTTCGGAGTCGCTTCGTCGACGTTGATGCTCCAGTGGCGTAGTGCCGAACACTACACCGCGCTCGCCAGTCGCGTTGAGAACAGCAATCCGACCTACACCCAGACGCTGCATGCGGTCAGCCAGGCCTTGGCCTCAAACGGTGCCGGAGCCAATGCAGACGCTTTGGCATTGGCTCAGCTCGCGCAGATGGTCACACAGCAGGCAACGCTGATGGCATGCTTGGACTACTTCGCGGTGGTGGCGGCGGTTGGGGTGTTGGGAGCGATTGCCATGGCGGCGCAACGCTTGATGAAATGATGGCATCACGAGAGTTGCAACTCCTGCAAGCGTCTTCAACGTCGTCGGCTAGCTCGGTAGAGGAGTGAGTCAGATGTCCGCTTCCGGCGACGGATTGTTCCGTAGGCATCAGTGGCTGTTCCTGACCGATCGTACGCGTTCGATTCAAGAGGTCGGATGACTGCAACCGCTGCGTATCGGACATTTGCCACAAAAATTAGGGTGATCGCAATCGCCGGGCGAGGGAGCATTTTGATCTCACGGTACGCCCAAGTCGATTGCTCGGCAGCGCGCGTGCAAGCTGAGCATTGGCGCTGCGCTTTTCCTAGTCGTCTTCGCGCACCCGGTACTGCCCCATCAGCGTCTGTTGGACGGCCGGCGGCACGGCCTCGTAGTGCGATAACGCGACGGTGTAGCGCCCCTGGCCGCTGGTCATCGCATTGAGCCGCGACTGGTAGTCGGCCAGCTCGGCCTCTGGCACCTGACCGCCGATGGCCACGGTGCCGGCCCCCAGGCCCGATGTGCCGGTGACCAGGCCGCGCCGCAACGACAGGTCGCTCGTGACGTCGCCCACGGAATGCTCGGGCACGGCGATCTCGATCTGGACAATCGGCTCGATCACAGCCGGCCGGGCCTCGCGAATCGCCGCCATGAAGGCCTTGCGGCCGGCGGTCGCGAAGGCGATGTCCTTGCTGTCCACGCTGTGGTGCTTGCCGTCGTACACCACGACGCGCACATCGACCACTGGGTAGCCGGCGATCGCGCCGTACGCCAAAACCTCGCGCACGCCTTTCTCGACCGCAGGGATGAACTGGCCTGGGATCGCGCCGCCCCTGACTTCGTCGGCGAACTCGAAGCCCGCGCCGCGCGAGAGCGGCTCGATGCGCAGGAAGACTTCGGCGAACTGGCCGGCACCGCCGCTCTGCTTCTTGTGGCGGTAGTGGCCCTCGGCCGGCGCGGTCACGGTCTCGCGGTAGGCGATGCGCGGTGGCCGCGTCTGGACCTCGAAGCGGTAAACCTCGCGCAGGCGTTCGAGCACGATGCGCAGGTGCAGCTCGCCCAGCCCGTAGAGCACCGTCTCGTTGGTCGCGGCCACATGCTCGATGCGCAGGCACGGGTCCTCGGCCGCGAGCTTGCCGAGGATTTCCCAGGCGCGCTGCTCGTCGCCATGCCGCTTGGGCTCCACGGCCAGGCCGTACACCGGCACCGGGAACGGCAGCGGTGCAAGATGCACATGGCTGTCTTGCGCCGCATCGTGCAACACGGCATCGAAATGGATCTCCTCGACCTTGGCCACCGCCACGATGTCGCCCGGCGCCGCGTGCGACACCTCGACATGGTCCTTGCCCTGGAGCATGAACAGGTGCCCCACCTTGAAGGGCTTGCGGCCGTCGCCGATGTAGAGCTGGCTGTCGCGCGTGACCGTGCCCTGGTGCACGCGGAAGATGCCCATCTTGCCGACAAAGGGGTCGATCGTGACCTTGAACACATGCGCCAGCACGTGCAGCGTCGGGTCAGGCTTGGCCTCCATGGGCAGGGCCTCTGCGCCCTCGCCAACGATGAAGCTCGGCGGGTTGGCTTCGGTCGGATCGGGCAGAAGCTTGACGATCACGTCCAGCAACTCGGCCACGCCGGCGCCGCTGCGCGACGAGACGAAACACACCGGGATCAGGTGGCCTTCGCGCAGCGCCTGCTCAAGCGGCGCGTGCAGCTCGGCCGGATTCACGTCGCCCTCCTCGAGGTAGCGGTCGACGAAGGCCGCGTCGACCTCGACCACCTGTTCCACCAGCGCGCGGTGCGCCGCTTCGACGGGGCCGAAGTCAGACTGCCCGAAACGGTTGAAGAAGCAGTCGATCACCTGCCTGCCGACCCCGTCGGGCAGGTTCAGCGGCAGGCATTCGCGGCCGAAGGTCGCCTGGATGTCGGCCAGCAGGCCCGCCAGCGAGACGCCTTGCACGTCGATCTTGTTGACGATGATCATGCGGGCGAGGCGGCGCGAGGCTGCGTATTCCATCATGCGCACCGCCATCGGCTCGATGCCGGTGGCGGCATTGATGACCACCGCCACCGTTTCGACCGCCTCCAGCGCCGGCAGGCTCTGGCCGAGGAAGTCGGGGCCGCCGGGCGTGTCGATGAAGTGGATGCGCGTGCCGCCATGCGTGAGGTGCATCACCGATGCGTTGAGCGAGTGCTGCATGCGGCGCTCGAGCGGGTCGTGGTCGCTGACGGTGCTGCCGCGCTCGATGCTGCCGCAAGCACCGATGGCGCCCGCCTTGTACAGCAAGGCCTCGGCCAACGAGGTCTTGCCGGCGCCCGCGGCGCCCACGAGCGCCAACGTTCGCACGGCTTTCATTTCGGCCGCGAGGCCGTTCGATCGGCTTGGCATGGCTGGACTCCTTTGCACGTCCGGAAGGCCGGCCCGGCGGCCCGCATGGGCTCGGGCGTTGCGTGTGGACGTCGGGGCAGCGTACGGGATTGACCGCGCTGATGCAAGTTGATTGCGCCGCCGATTTCCAGTACCTGACAGGCATGCATGCCGCGTTGACCTCCCCTTGTTGCCAGCGTGCAGAGACATGGGCTCCTTGACTCGCACGTACTGAGATGGGCATAGTCAACGATCAAGCACTGCGGGAGAAGGCTATGCGCGCTGCATGGTACGCATGTAATGGCGAGCCACGAGAAGTACTCGTGGTCGGTGACCTGCCGATGCCGATAGCTGGGCCGGGCGAGGTGCTGGTGCGGGTTGTGACCTCGGGTGTCAATCCCTCAGACGTCAAAGCGGTTCGTGGAAGGCCCTTGGGTGCGGGGGTTGTCGTTCCTCACAGCGATGGTGCCGGCATCATTGAAGCAGTGGGTCCAGGGGTCGATACGAGGCGTTTGGGTGAGCGAGTCTGGATGTGGAATGGCCAGTGGAAGCGTGCGATGGGCACGGCCGCAGAGTACGTTGCGTTGCCCCAGGCTCAAGCAGTGCCTCTGCCGCCAAACACGGACTTCGCCGCCGGCGCCTGCTTGGGAATCCCGGCAATGACAGCGTTTCACGCCGTGTCTGCACTTGGCGATCTCTCAGGCCGCTCAGTTCTCGTGATTGGTGCCGCATCGGCGGTAGGAGATTACGCCGCTCAATTGGCGGTGCTGGCTGGGGCGCGTGTGATTGGGACAGTGGGGTCAGATGAGAAGGCTGAGCACGCCCGGGGCGCAGGGGTCGAGGCGACCATCGACTACAAGCGAGAAGAGGTTGCGGGCAAAGTGAAGGCGCTGACGGATGGGCGAGGCGTTGACGCGATCATTGATATGGACTTCTCCTCGACAGCGCGATTGCTCGCGGCCGGGATACTTGCGCCGCACGGGCAATTGATTGGCTACGGCTCTAACGAGTACATCGATGTCCCGGTTCCGTTCCGCACGCTGTTGTTCGGGTCTGCATGCCTGCGCTTCTTCCTTGTCTACGACCTTCTCAGTCATGAACGCGAGGCAGCGGTATCGGGTATCTCACAACTGCTGCAAGCAGGGCACCTGCGACATACGATTGCATCTCGCTGGCATCTTGAGGACATCGCAGCGGCGCACGAAGCAGTAGATCAAGGGAAGGCTATTGGCAATGTGGTGGTCGATCTGACAGGGTGAGTGAATCGCCCCGGAGCGATTCACTACGCCAGCGGCTAGACCCCGAAGGCATCGCGATGCTTTCGGATGAATCCCCTCAGGACTTCAGTCGGTGGTTGAGCGCCGCCTGGGCGAAAGCATGCGGGTCCGCTTCAATACCCCATTGGCACGGCGCAGTTCCTTGGGGTTTACGACTTTAATGGCCCAAAATTTTGCATCGCGTTGGCGCCGCAGGCGCGAGGTTCCTGGGCACGGAAGCCACTCACCACTTACTTCACGCAGCGACGTTCTGTGGCGGCACAACCTCTTGGCCGGCACGTATCTGGAATCGCTGCTGTTTCACAGAGGCTGCACTTCGCGGACATGCTGCTCGATCAGTCGGGTCAAATCCGCAGCGTGGGTCACGATCATGAAATGGTTGGCGCCTTCCAAGGCCATGAGCCGGGCCTGTGGCAGATGGTCCACCAGCAGCTGGTTGGAGCGTTGCATTGCCCTGTGGCTTGCGCTGCCACAGACCACCAATGTTGGCACGTTCACCGTGGCGAAGTCTTCCAGCATGGGGAATTCTGCGTAGCCACTGTCCCAGTCCAGAATATTGGTGGGCGTCTGGGTGATCACCTTGTCCTGGACTGCGGAGGGATAGGCGTCAAAAGTCCCCGCTCCGCCGTAGAAGTCGATCACGTGCCGCACCGCCCGCTGATCGCCGCTGTTCCAGGCGGCCACATAGCCCTCTTTCATGGCGCGTACTTCTCCGTTCAATGCGGCTTCACCCGCCAGTGGCAGCAGATTAAAGACGGTGGGCTCCAACAGAGTCAGGCTCAGCAACGAGGGTTTGCGGTGCATGGCAAGAGAGAGTGCAACCCATGCGCCAAAGGAATGGGCCACCAGGTGCACAGGCGCATTGGCTTGTGCCAAGACGGCTTCAAGCACATTCATCTCATCCTGCATATGGGCTCCGCCCGGCGTGCGCCGTTCTTGCGTTTTTCCATAGCCGGACAAGCTGGTGGTAATGGTGCGGTAACGCTCGGAAAGTGGTGTGGAGATATTGCGCCATGAGGCGCCCGTGGAGAACGAACCCGGCACAAATACCAGCGGAATGCCGTCGCCACTTTCCTGGTATTCGACGGCTCCTTGCGCATGCGTGATCATGATTCGTGCTCCTTCCCGGCCGTATGGCAGCGGCCCGATCTTCTCGCGCAGGAGCGCTCGGGCCGTTGCAAACCTGAATAGGCTGACTAACCGAGCTTGCCGAGAATGCCGTTCATCTCACTGCGGTTGAAGGCGCGCAAGGTCTGCATGCGGACATTGCCCGCCGATGCAATGGCCAGGCCAAATGCAGTGGCCGAGGCGTCGTCGGGAGCCTCGATGATGGAAATCAAATCGTACTGGCCCTGCGTCCAGTAGAGATGCGTCATCTTGGCGCCAAACTTGGACGCGGCCTCCATCACCATGTCTGCCCGCTTGGTGCTTTCTTTGACGGTGCGTATGCCCTGATCGGTAAAAGTGCAGAGCGAAATGAACGTAACCATGATGTATCCCCTGGTCAATGCACAAGGGGTCTTGCATGGGTGCGTATTTGATGCTGACCCCCAGAGCATCAAATGGAGAGAGGAATCATGAATTCCTGCGTGCAACCCCAATGCGGGCCGCTGCTTTCAAGAAGGACAAGCGCCCAGGGTACGCCGCGTGATGGTGCAAGTCAATCCGGGATGGAGTCCCTGCCGAAACGCTGCTGGCGGAGCCGGACCACGCCCTGTACGCCAGCAAGGCGCGGGGCCGAAACTTCGCGGAGTTTTATGGGCTGCGCCTAATGTGGGCGCGTTTCGAGCGGGAAGGCCAGGCAAAACCGTGTTTTCCCGTGCTCGGAGCTGGCCGTCACTTTGCCGCCATGTGCTTCAACGATGGCTTTGGTGATGGGCAGTCCCAACCCCGCGCCATCGGAGCCGGGATGTGTCCTCGCGGGGTCCGCACGATAGAAGCGGTCAAACAGCCGAGGGAGTTCCTTGGGATCGATTTCTCCGCCGGTATTTTCGACGGTGACTCTCACGGCATTCTCTTCCCTGGAGACTTCGACTTGAATATCTCCTCCTTCCGGCGTATGGCGCAGTGCATTGGAGAGCAGGTTGCTCACGGCACGGCGGAACATCAGTCGGTCCCCCTGAATTTCACCGCTGCCATGCGCGCTCAGGCGGATGTTCTTTTCTTCGGCGACCACTTCATAGAACTCCAGCAGTGCGCGTACCTCGGTCGCGGCAGAAAATCGCTCCTTGTGTGGCAAGTCAAGGCCACGCTCTGTTTTTGCAAGGAAAAGCATGTCCGACACCATGCGGGCCAAGCGCTGCAACTCCTCTGCGTTGGAGGCCAGTATGTCGCGGTAGGTATCGGTGTCACGCTTGGCCGATAGCGTGACCTGGGTTTGCGTGAGCAGATTGCTGATCGGCGTGCGCAGTTCATGCGCCAGATCGGATGAAAACTCGGATAAACGCCGGAAGTCTTCTTGCAGCCTGTCCAGCATATGGTTCAGTTCCTGCGCAAGGTCTGCCATTTCAATAGGGACGGCCTCCACCGGCATGCGCTCTTGCAGCTGCAGCCCTGTGACCGCGGCCGCTCGGGTTTTCATGGCACGAAGCGGGGCCATGCCTTGGTGTGCCGCGAACCAGCCCAGCAAGCCGCTCACGAGCGTCGCCACGGCGGCGTAAATCGCAAGGCTCCGGCGCAGATTGGACAGGAATTGTTTGTGATGATCGGTCTCGACCGCGATGGAGATTTCAAGGGCCGCCGCAGAACTATTCGCCATGTGCGCCTGAAAGCGGATGGCGTGAAGGTCACTTCCACCGGCTCTCCAGGCTTCCAGTGCCTGTTCGTCGGGAGAGTCATGCTTTGGATCGGGCGTTTCTGGCGGGCTGAAACCGTCGGATTGAAAGAGCGTCGCGCCTTTTTCGTCCTTGACCAGGGCATAGAGTCCGTGGTGATGGTTCAAGGCTTCATTCAAGCGCCGGCGTGCATCTTCTGGCGATTCCGCGTGGGTCAGAATGTTTTCGATCAGGAGTTTTTTGTCCCTCAAGGTGGTGCGATCGAGCTCCAGAAAATGCTGGTCGGTGGCTACCACGAGCAGGAACCCCAGCCCGAGGACTACGGCTGCGGCCACCATCGTGAAAAAGGCCGTCAGGCGACTGGTCAGCGAAAGATGGCGCAGCACTTACGGTTCCTCGGGCGCTTCCAGCACGTAGCCCATGCCACGCACGGTCTGGATCAGTTTGACATCCTGTCCTTCGTCGATTTTGATGCGCAGGCGGCGCATAGCCACCTCGATCACATTGGTGTCGCTGTCGAAATTCATGTCCCATACCTGAGAGGCGATCAACGAGCGCGGCAGCACTTCTCCGCTGCGCCGCATCAAGAGCTCCAGGAGCCCGAATTCCTTGGCGGTCAGGTCGATGCGTTTGCCCGCGCGGGAGACGCGGCGGCGGAGCAAATCCAGTTCCAGGTCCGCCACGTGCAGCGTCGTGCTTTCGGTTCCGTTGCGCCCTCGCCGCAGGATGGTGCGCACACGGGCCAGCAGTTCAGCGAACGAGAAGGGCTTGATCAGGTAGTCATCCGCGCCCAGTTCCAATCCCTTCACCCGGTCTTCGACCTGGTCGCGGGCGGTGAGGAACATGGCGGGCATCTGCAGGTCGTGCTGGCGCAAGGATTGCAGGATCTCCCAGCCGTTGAGCCCTGGCAGCATCACATCCAGGATCACCAGATCGTACTGACCCTGCAACGCAAGGTGCAGGCCGTCGATGCCGTTGTGCACCAGATCCACGACGAATCCCGCCTCGCCCAGGCCTTGGCACAGATATTCGCCTGTTTTGGGTTCATCTTCAACGATCAGTATTTTCACAATGGTGCTCCACCTGCTAGCGTGGCGGTAGTTTGACCAGGTTTGGTGCGCCCGATGAGCAGATAACAAAGATGTAATGCGGCGCACAGCTTTGTGTCAGGGGCATTTTTCAAGAATCTCATCCATGCAAACCAAGATTCCGATGAAAAGTACACGCTACGCGGCTCCAAAAATCATGGTGCTGATGATGTTCGCCTTCGCTGGACTGGCCTATGCCAGTGGCAACCACTCCGATGGGCATGGCAGCGAAGAAACCATCATTGGAAAACCGGGGGTGGTTGGGAAAGTCAACCGCACGATAACGATCGAAATGAGCGACGACATGCGGTACACGCCCTCTGCAATCCGGGTCAAAAAGGATGAAACCGTGCGCCTCGTCGTCAAGAACAAAGGCCAGGTCAAGCATGAACTGAACATGGGAACGCAAAAAGACCTGCTGGAGCATCTGGAGGTGATGAAGAGGTATCCCGATATGGAACATGACGAGCCGGGAAAAGTGACGCTTGCGCCGGGAAAGCAGGGCGAAATCGTGTGGCAATTCACCAAGTCCGGCGTCGTGAATTTCGCCTGTCTGATGCCTGGCCACTATGAGGCCGGCATGAAGGGCTCGATCAAGGTGCTCCAGAAGTAAGCCGGTCCCAGAAGAAGTCCAGCCATGCAGCAAAAAAATTCATCCTTAGCGTCCAGGCGTCGCATGTTTCTGTTGGGCATGCTTGCGCTGGGTGCGGCTTCCATGCCTGCCGCAGCCACCCCCCAAGCGATTGCCATGCAGGTCTGGAAGGACCCCAACTGTGGCTGTTGCAAAGACTGGATCGCTCATTTGGAGCAGAACGGGTTTCGTGCCAGCGTGGCCGATGAAGGCAATAACGCGGCACGTGCCCGATTGGGCGTGGCGCAGAAATTCGCGTCCTGTCACACCGCGCTGGTCCAGAGCTATGTACTCGAAGGCCATGTGCCGGTTGCCGACATCCAGCGCCTGCTGAAGGAAAAGCCAAAGGCCCTGGGCCTGGCCGTTCCCGGCATGCCCATTGGTTCGCCAGGCATGGATGGGCCGGCCTATGGCGGGCGGAGAGACGCTTACCAGGTGCTGCTGATCCAGAAGGACGGGTCGGCGCAAGTTTTTGCATCGTACGCAGGAAAAGCATGAACCTCTTTAAACACCTCTTGGCGGTCTTCGTCCTCGCTGCGGGCGCCTTGCTGCCCGTGAGCGGCTTCGCTCAGGCCGCCTCGGAACACGACCATAGTCACGCGTCCGCAGCCCCAACGGCCACCTGGACCGAAGGCGATGTCAAGAAAGTCGACCGGGAGTCATCCAAGGTCACGATCAAACATGGAGACATCAAATACCTGGAAATGCCGGGCATGACCATGGTTTTCACCGTCAAGGACAAGGGCTTGTTGGCGGCTGTCAAGCCGGGTGACAAGATCCAGTTCATGGTGGTGCGCGAGGGCGGAAAATTGGTTGTCACCGATATCCAGCCGCTTCGCTGAGAACATGCCGTATCCGCGTGCCAGCGTCGCGCGTTCAACCCAGCCAGGGACGACTTTTCAACCGGGACAGGAGAGAACCATGATCCATATTCGCAACACCCTGATAGGCCTCTGCGTGGCCACGGCATCGGTGGGCGTTTTGGCGCAAAGCACGGATGAGCATAAAGACCATCATCCGGCAGGCGCGACCGTGCCTGCCGTGGCGGCAAAGAAGGTGCCGGCCAAACCCATGGGCGCGGAAAAGATGGCCGCCATGGATCAGCACATGAAGGACATGCAGGCCATGCATGAAAAGATGGCTGTCGCCCAAACGCCCGAGGAGCGCCAGGCGCTGATGGCCGAGCACATGAAGATGATGCAGGACGGCATGGCCATGATGAAGCAGATGGGCGGCATGTCCCAGATGGGTGGCATGCAGGGCGGCAAAGGCATGGGCGGCATGTCCGAGCGCCAGCAAATGATGGAAAAGCGCATGGACATGATGGAGTCCATGGTGCAGATGATGATGGACCGCATGCAGTTGCCCGTGCCGCCTGCTGCCAAGTGAGGGGGCACCATGGGCCACGACCATGCCCCTCGGATACCAGAACAGAGCCACCCGAAGGCGGGCTACTTTCTATGGGCCGAGCGTTGCACCCATTGGACGCCATGGTGGTGTGCCTGACATCGCCATGATCGCCATGGGCAGAAGCCGGTTGAGGTTGGGGTTAAGTGGACTCCTGGTGGTTTTGCTGGTGGCCGCAGGCACGTATGTGCTGGGTGCGCGGAGCGAGTGGGCGCCGGATGCATTGCGCCGAAATGATCCGCAGGTCGTGCATGCGGGTGCCCGCATATACACCCAGCATTGCGCCGCCTGCCACGGCCCCTGCGGCGAAGGCCAGCCAGGCTGGCGTGAGCGTGGCCCCGATGGCCTCATGCCGGCCCCGCCACATGACGACAGCGGCCATACCTGGCACCACCCCGACGCACAACTTTTCGCTATCACCAAATATGGGCTGGCCAAGTTGATCAAGCAGCCGGACTACCAAACCAGCATGCCCATTTACGACGGTGTGTTGAGCGATTCGGAAATCAATGCCGTGCTTTCTTGGATCAAGGCACAGTGGCCGAAGGAAATTCAGGCACGGCACGACCAGGTCAACGCACAGTACCAAAAGTCGCTAGAGCGCTGAGCCGGCCTCTCTGGCCGGAGGCCTGCACTCTTGCATCGCCAGAATAAAGAAAGGCCCGATGCGTCAGCATCAGGCCGAAAGGAACCCATGAAGCGCTTAGTTGATATAGAGGTTCTTCATTTCTCCGCTTCTGTAATCGGGAGCTTGCTGAATAAATTGGCGGGTTTGGGCGTCGGTATCGGTCTTCTCCACGACTTGAGGTGTCGGCACATCTCCACGCAGTGTCTTGGTATGGATTTTCGGCTCCAAGGGCATCTTGGGCGTGTTTTTGCCGATGTGCTCGGGGGTGATATGAACCACATCGCCATTCCCCTGGTGAAAGGCGGAATCGGCCTGAGATAAGCCAGGCATAGCAACGAGGGCAATGGCGAGAGAAAGGGTTGCGGTTTTGGTGGTCATTTTGAAGTCCTTTCAATGAAAAATGAGGCTGTATTTCCTGCCTCAGCAAAGAGTCCAGATGAACTGTAAGAAACCGCCCCCCACAGGACGCTGACCACCAGATTACGTTTCATTCATTTAGAAACCGTCCCTCCACACGATGCTGACCACCCCATTGCGTTTCGGTCATTTCACGGTTTGGCGATCCATTGGCACCGCCTGACTTGATCCGGCACTGAGGACAGGTTTCACCATGGAGTCGTATCTGGAGCAAACGCGCCAGCGACAAGGTGATCGGAGCCACGCTGAATACCAGTGGCGTCCTGGTGGTGCGTTCCGACAAGGTGGGCGTGCCCAGGATGACAGAAAAGTAATCTGCGGCTCATCCGTCTATCAGGCCTGCCCGCCAAGAATGGCCCCATCGGATCGTGCTGGGGTTCTGGGGACTCCCAACGGGTATTTCCGGCGCCTTGAAAAACACAGAGAGATCAACACCATGGATTCAACCCACCACCGGTTCACCGAACTGTTCCTGCAACTGGGGCTGCCTGCCGATGTGCGGAGCATTCAGGACTTCCTGGTGCGCCACAGTCCGCTCGACCCGTCCATCCGGCTCGAAAATGCGCCGTTCTGGCGTCCCGCTCAGGCCGCCCTGCTGCGGGATGAGATTCTGCTGGACGCCGATTGGGCCGAGGTTGTGGACCAGCTCAATGCGGCGCTGCGTGGGCGGGCAGGGCAATGATGTCCACTCTGTACATCAAGCGGTCCGTGGGTGCCGCTTTGCTGGCCCTTGCGTTCAGCCAGGCAGGTTATGGCCAGGGCCTTCCATTGGGCGCCCACCTGGAGGGGCTGCTGAATGCCGCGCGGGAGAGCAATCCCGAGTTTGCAGGCATGCGGTATGAAGCCGATGCCGCCGCTGAGCGGGTGCTACCCGCCGGTGCCTTGCCGGACCCCAAATTCAGCATGGAGCTGCGCGACATCACCCGCATGGGAGAGCGCAACGCAACGTTGCTGCCTGGGCGCGTGGGCAGCACGCGCTACATCTTCACGCAGGAACTGCCATGGTTTGGCAAGCGTGATCTCAAGCGCGCGGCCGCAGCCTTGCAGGCCGAGGCAGCCCAGGGGCGCGTGGCGGGCACCTGGAATGAACTGGCCAGCAAGATCAAGACGGCCTACGCCCAGCTCTACTACCTGGATCAGAACGAGCGGCTGACTCGGGAGATCCTGGACCTGATGGCACGGCTTGAGAAGGTGGCCCAGGCACGCTATGCCAGCGGGCTCGCGGCGCAGCAAGATGTCATTCGCGCGCAATTGGAGCAGACCGCGATGCGCAGTGAATTGATCACCCTCGATGCCGAGCGCCGCCAATTGCACGCCAAGATGAACGCCCTGACGGGGCGGCCTTCTGGTGAGATGCTGGCCACGCCGGAACGCATCCGTCCACTTCCGGCGCCGGAGATCCTGCGTTTCGATGTCCTGGAGCAGCGTGCCCGGGCCAGCAATCCGCTGCTGAGAACCGAGGAGTCGCAGATCCGGGCGGCGGAGAAGAACCGCGAGCTCGCCTACAAGAACCGCTATCCGGACTTCGCGGTGGGGGTGTCGCCCATCCAGTCCGGGAAGTCGGTCCGCGAGTGGGAGCTCATGGTCGAGGTCAGTATCCCCTTGCAGCAGGACACTCGGCGCGCGCAGGAACGGGAGGCGCAGGCCATGCTGGATGCCGCGCGTTCGCGCCGCGAAGTCGCCACCAACCAGGTGCTTGCCGACCTGTATGAAAACACCGCGGGCCTGGAGGCGGCGCGCCGCACGCTGGCATTGACCATGGAAAGCCTGTTGCCCCAGTCGGAACTGACGTTCCGCTCGGCGTTGGCCGGCTATGAATCGGGCAAGGTGGATTTCGCCACCTTGCTGGATGCGCAGAGACAGATACGACAAGCCAAACTTAATCAAGTCAAAGCAGGCGTTTCGGCCCAGATGCGTCTGGCGGACATCGAGCGCATCGTGGGAGAAGAACTATGACAACAAATACCAAGGTGGGCGTGCTCGTGCTGGCCGCGGCGGCACTGGCCGCAGGAGGCGGTTACTGGTATGGGCAGCGACAATCCGCCGTGCATGGAGCGGTGCAGGCCGCATCGACGGCGCCCTCGGCAAGCGACAAGAAGGAACGCAAGATCCTCTACTACCGCAACCCGATGGGGCTGCCCGATACCTCCCCCACACCCAAGAAGGACCCGATGGGGATGGACTACATCGCGGTCTACGAAGGCGAGCAGGAGCCGGAAGCGGGAAGCGCCAGCCAGATCAAGATCAGCACCGACAAGGTTCAGAAGCTCGGCGTGCGCGTCGAGGCGGCCAGCCTGCGCACCCTGGACAGGGTGGTGCGGGCTGCGGGGCGCATTGAACCCGACGAGCGCCTGACCTATGCCATCACCTCCAAGTTCGAGGGCTACGTCGAGCGCTTGCATGTCAATGCGACAGGGCAGGCCGTGGGCAAGGGGCAGGCCTTGTTTGAGGTCTACAGCCCGGAGCTGGTTTCGGCGCAGCGCGAGTATGCGATTGCCGCGCAAGGGGTGGATGCCTTGAAGGGGGCCAGCGAGGAAACGCAGAAGGGCATGCGCGAACTCGCGGAATCGAGCTTGGCGCGCCTGCGCAACTGGGATGTCTCGGACGAGCAGGTCAAGGCGCTGGTCCAGTCAGGGGCGGCGCGGCGTACGCTCACGTTCCGTTCCCCGGTGGCCGGCATCGTCACGGAGAAAAAAGCGGTGCAAGGCATGCGCTTCATGCCGGGCGAGACGCTCTACCAGGTCACCAATCTGTCTTCGGTGTGGGTGATCGCCGATGTGTTCGAGCAGGACATTGGCCTGGTCAAGCCGGGCGCCAAGGCCACGGTGCGCATCAACGCCTACCCGGACAAGGTGTTCAACGGTTCCATCACCTACGTCTATCCAACGCTCACGGCGGAAACACGCACCGTGCCCGTGCGCATCGAGCTGGCCAATGCCGGTGGCTTGCTCAAGCCCGGCATGTTCACCCAGGTTGAGCTGCCGACGGCTGCCAAGGGTGCCGTGCTGACCGTGCCGGCATCCGCCGTGATCGACAGCGGAACGCGCCAGATCGTTCTGGTGCAGGTCGGGGAGGGGCGTTTCGAGCCCCGTGCGGTCAAGGTGGGCGCTCGCAGCGAGGGTCGCATCGAGATCATGGAGGGTGTGCACGATGGTGAGATGGTGGTAGTGGCCGCCAACTTCCTGATTGACGCGGAAAGCAATCTCAAGGCCGCCATCGGTGGAATGGTGCCGTCCGTTGACGGCGCCGCAAGCTCCAAGGCCGCCACGGGCGTGGGCCACCAGGCCGAAGGCACGGTGGAGGAGGTGGATGCGAAATCCGCCACGGTGACCCTGGCCCACGGCCCGGTGCCCAGCCTCAAATGGCCGGCCATGTCGATGGAGTTCAAGGTCGCGAACAGCGGCTTGCTGAAGGCGTTCACACCCGGCGCGGCGGTGGCGTTCGAGTTCGTCGAGCGTGGGCAGGGCGAATGGGTGATCACCGCCGCCCGGCCCCTGGGCAAGGCCACGGCCAATCCGCACGCCGGTCGCCACTGATTTTCGGGAGACTCCATGCTGGCGAAGATCATTGATTGGTCGGGGAGAAACCGTTTCCTCGTACTCCTGGCGACTTTGTTCGTCACCATCGGCGGTGTCTATGCCGTGCTCAAGACGCCGCTGGACGCGCTGCCGGACCTGTCGGACGTGCAGGTCATCGTCTACACCGAGTATCCGGGCCAGGCCCCGCAGGTGGTCGAGGACCAGGTCACCTACCCGCTGACCACCGCCATGCTGTCGGTTCCCCAATCGAAGGTGGTGCGTGGCTTCTCCTTCTTCGGCGCCTCGTTCGTCTACATCATTTTCGAGGACGGCACCGACATCTACTGGGCCCGCTCGCGCGTGCTCGAATACCTCAACTTCGCGGCCGGGCGCATGCCCAAGGGCGTGACGCCGCAGATCGGCCCGGACGCCACCGGCGTGGGCTGGGTGTACCAGTACGCGCTGCTGGCCAAGGACAAAACCCTGGCCGAATTGCGCACGCTGCAGGACTGGTACCTGCGCTACCAGCTCACCAAGGCCCATGGCGTGGCCGAGGTGGCGTCGATTGGCGGGTTCGTGCAGACCTACCAGATCACCGTCGATCCGGTGAAGCTGCGCGCCTACGGCATTCCCCTGGCCAAGGTGTCGCAGGTGGTGCGCGAGTCGAATCGCGATGTCGGTGGACGTCTCGTGGAGATGGCCGAGACCGAGTACATGGTGCGCGGCAAGGGCTACCTGCGCGGCGTGTCGGACATCGAGAACCTGGTGGTCAAGGCCGACAAGGGCACGCCGGTGCTGATCCGTGACATTGCCCGGGTGGAACTGGCGCCTGATGAGCGCCGGGGCCTGACGGAGCTCAACGGCGAGGGCGAGGTGGTTTCGGGCATCGCCATGGCGCGCTACGGTCAGAACGCGCTGGAGGTGATCCACAACCTGAAGGAGAAGATCGCCGAGGTATCGACCGGCCTGCCAGAGGGCGTCACGATCGAGGCGGTGTACGACCGGTCCGACCTGATCCACCGCGCCATCGACACCCTCAAGCGCACGCTGCTCGAAGAAAGCCTGATCGTCGCGCTGGTCTGCGTGGTCTTCCTGATGCACGTGCGCTCGGCCCTGGTGGCGATCCTGATGCTCCCGGTGGGAGTGCTGATCGCCTTCATCGCCATGCGCCTGCTGGGCATGAACTCCAACCTGATGAGCCTGGGCGGCATCGCCATCGCCATCGGGGCCATGGTGGATGCGGCCATCGTCATGATCGAGAACGCGCACAAGCACCTGGAGCGCTTGCCCGAAGAGCACAGCCATGCCGAGCGTGTGGAAGCCATGATGACCGCCTGCAAGGAAGTGGGGCCGGCGCTGTTCTTCTCGCTGCTCATCATCACCGTGTCCTTTCTGCCGGTGTTCACGCTGGAATCGCAGGAAGGCCGCCTGTTCTCGCCGCTGGCCTACACCAAGACCTTCGCGATGGCCGGGGCTGCGCTGCTGTCCGTGACGCTGGTGCCGGTCCTGATGATGCTGTTCATCCGGGGACGGATCATGCCGGAGTCCCGTAATCCGGTGAACCGGTTCCTGATCTGGACCTACCGTCCCATCATTGCCGCTGTAATGCGCTGGAAGAAGTTGACCATCGCTGCCTCACTCGTGGTGCTCGGCGTTTCTTTCTATCCCGCCAGCCAGTTGGGATCCGAGTTCATGCCTACGCTCAACGAAGGCACGCTGTTGTACATGCCCGCGTCGCTGCCGGGCATGTCCATCACCAAGGCGGCCGAGCTGATGCAGACGCAGAACAAGATCATCAAGAGCTTTCCCGAAGTGACCTCTGTGTACGGCAAGGCCGGCCGCGCCAACACTGCCACGGACCCGGCGCCGACAGAGATGTTCGAGACCGTCATCAACCTCAAGCCCGAATCCGAATGGCGCTCGGGCATGACGATGGACAAGCTGATCGCCGAGCTCGACCAGGCGCTGCAATTCCCCGGCGTGTCCAACGCCTGGACCATGCCCATCAAGGCGCGCATCGACATGCTCTCCACGGGTATCCGCACGCCCATTGGCATCAAGGTCTTCGGCAAAGACCTGGGCGAGATGGAGCGCCTGGCGCGCGAGATTGAAACTGTGGTCAAGCAGGTGCCCGGAACGACTTCGGCGTTCGCCGAGCGCATCACCGGGGGCTTCTACCTCAACATCGAGCCCGACCGGGCGCAGCTGGCGCGCTACGGGCTGGGGGTCGGGGAACTGCAGGACGTCATCGGCACGGCCCTGGGCGGCGAGATGGTGACCACCACCGTTGAAGGCCGTGAGCGTTTTGGTGTCACCGTGCGTTATCCGCGCGAACTGCGCGCTGACCCACAGCAAATCGCACGAGAGGTGCTCGTCCCGACCATGGACGGCGCCATGGTGCCGCTGGGTCAGGTGGCCCGCGTTGAGGTCGCCAAGGGCGCACCCGGCATCCGTACCGAGAATGCGCTGCTGTCGGCCTACATCTTTGTCGATATCCGCGATCGGGACATCGGCGGCTACGTGGCCGATGCGCGCAAAGCCGTGAACGAGAAGGTCAAGTTCCCGCCCGGCTATTACGCCACCTGGAGCGGCCAGTTCGAGTCCATGGAGCGCGCGGTGCAGAAGATGAAGGTCGTCATTCCGGTCACCTTGCTCATCATCTTCCTGCTGCTGTACCTGAACTTCAAGCGCCTGACCGAAACCCTGATCGTCATGCTGTCGGTGCCGTTTGCCTTGGTCGGTGGCGTCTGGCTCATGTGGTGGCTGGGCTACAACATGTCGGTGGCCGTCGCGGTGGGCTTCATTGCACTGGCGGGGGTGGCTGCCGAAACTGGGGTGATCATGTTGATCTATCTCGACCATGCCTGGGAGCAGATCCAGGCGAAGCGCCGCGCCGAGAACAAGGCGCCGGGTGTGGCCGATCTCTATGAGGCCATCATGGAAGGCGCGGTGGAGCGGGTGCGTCCCAAGATGATGACCGTGGTCGCCATCATGGCGGGCCTGCTGCCCATCCTGTGGGGGACTGGCACAGGCTCGGAAGTGATGAGCCGTATCGCGGCACCGATGGTGGGAGGAATGATTTCCTCGACCGTGCTGACACTGGCCGTGATCCCGGCGATTTATGGCCTGGTCCAGCAGTGGCGGCTGCAGCGGGTGGTGGGATAGGGCCGCTTGGTTTTCCGTTGAGCGCCTTCCGGTGTGATGGAAAGGAAATCGTGATGAAGGGTTGTCCATCAACCATGGAGGGGGGCACAGTGAACGACGTGATCCTGGGGTCGACGCTGACGTGCCCCGAGTGTGGCTACGCCAAGACCGAGACCATGCCCACCGATGCCTGCCAGTGGTTTTACGAGTGCGAGCGATGCCACGCGGTGCTCAGGCCCAAGCCGGGTGACTGTTGCGTGTACTGTTCCTACGGCACAGTGCCGTGCCCGCCCATCCAGCAGCGCGGCAAGGGCGGGTGTTGCAGTTAGAACCTGTTCAAGGCCTTTGCGAGGCAACGTACCCCATGAGAAGATTTTGAACAGGTTCTAACTTCACTTGAGCACGAAACGCGCCGTTGCGGCGGGTTTGCCCTGCACGGTGAGAACCGCCACGGCCTTGGTTCCCGGCGCTACCGTGAAATCGCCCGTGGCCTCCAGTTTGTCCCCGGCGGGCTTGAGTTCGATGTCCTGTTTGGCCGAGCCGGCGAGCAGTGTCAGCTTGGCGCTGGCCTTGGAAATGTCCATGGGCTTGCCGTGGTCGCGCAAATACAGCTGGAGGGCCGCTGGCCGGGCCACCAGCTCGAAGTCGATGTCCTTGGCTTCCACCACCAGCCCGCCGTGCAAGGGCTGGTGCCCGTGGGCGTGGTCGTGCTTGTCGCCGGCGGCGTGGGCGGCGCCGGCCAGTGCGAGCAGGGCGGCGGCGATGAGGGCGTGAAACGGCATGGAAACGTCCTTTACAAAAGGGTGGTTGAGGTTGGGGTGGAAATCAGAGCGCATCGGCGTCCTTGTCGTGCATCAGCCGCTCGGCATCCTTGCGGCCGAAGAGCCAGAACATCGCGGGCGTGAGGAAGGTGTCGAGCAGGGTCGAACTGATCAGGCCGGAGAAGATCACCACGGCCACCGGGTGCAGCACCTCGGTGCCGGGCTGCTCGGCCTCGAACAGCAGTGGCGCCAGCGCGAAGGCGGTGACCAGTGCCGTCATCAGCACCGGGCTGAGCCGCTCCAGCGAGCCACGGACAATCATCTTCTGGTCAAAATTTTCGCTCTCGAACCGCATCAGGTTGATGTAGTGGCTGACCTTGAGGATGCCGTTGCGCACCGAAATGCCGGCCAGGGTGATGAAGCCCACCAGGGCCGCCACGCTCAGGGGCTGCCCGGAGAGCCACAGGCCGATGACCGCGCCCACCAGCGCCAGCGGAATGTTCACCATGATCAGCGCGGACAGGGTGACCGATTGGTAGCGGCTGTAGAGCACGACGAACATCAAGGCCAGCGAAACGATCGACAGCAGGCCGACCAGGCGCGAGGCTTCTTCCTGGGCCTGGAACTGCCCGCCCAGGGTGATGAAGTAGCCCTCGGGCAGCGGGGTTTGCGCCACCACCTGGCGGATGTCCGCCACGATCTCGGACAGTGCCCGGCCCGATGCATTGGCCGAGAGCACGATGCGCCGCTTGCCGTCGTCCCGGCTGATTTGGTTGGGGCCATCGCCGTCCTCGATGGAGGCGAGCCGGGACAGCGGGATGCGGCCCGTGGGCGTCTCGATCAGGATGTTGGCCAGGCCGTCGAGGGAGCGCGCGGATTCGGGCAGCCGCACGACCAGCGCGAAGCGCCGGCCGCCCTCCACGATCTGCGTCACCTTCTCCCCTTCGACCAGGGACTGGAGCGCGGACAGCACCTGCGGCGCCGGAACGCCGTACTGCGCGGCGGCGGCATGGTCCACGCGCACCTTGATCTGCGGTGCCAGCACCTGTTTCTCGATCTGCAGGTCGGCGATGCCGGGGATGGCGGCGAGCCGCGTGCGCAGGGCATCGGCCTGGCCGCGCAGCGCATCCAGGTCTTCGCCGAAGATCTTGATCGCGATCTGCGAGCGCACGCCCGACAGCATGTGGTCGATGCGGTGCGAGATCGGCTGGCCAATCTCCAGCGCCGCCGGGAGGTTGACGAGGCGCGCACGGATGTCGGCCTTGATCTCGTCCATGCTGCGCACCAGCTGGCCCGTGGGCAGCAGGCCCACGTCCAGCTCGCTGACATGCACGCCCTCCGCATGCTCGTCCAGCTCCGCCCGGCCGCTGCGCCGGCCGACGTGCGTGACCTCGGGCACCTGCCGGATCAGCACTTCCGCTTGGCGGGCCAGGGCGGTGGTCTCGGTCAGCGTGACGCCCGGGTTCAGGCGCAGGCCGACCAGCAGCGTGCCCTCGTTGAAGGGCGGCAGGAAGGTCGTCGGAAAGAAGGGCACCGCCGCCGCCGCCACGGCCACCGCCACACCGGCGGCCGCCAGCGCCGCCCGGGGGCGGTCGAGCACTACCTGCAGTGCGTCACGGTAGCGTGCCTTCAGCCAGGCGAGCACCCGGGTGTCGCCGTGGTCGAGGTTGCGCATGCGTGGCAGCAGGTAGAAGCTCAGAACGGGCGTGACCGTGACCGAGACCACCAGCGAGGCCAGCGTGGAGACGATGAAGGCCACGCCCAGCGGAACGAAGAGCCGGCCTTCCAGCCCGGGCAGCGCGAACAGCGGGATGAACACCAGCACAATGATCACGGTGGCGTACAGGATCGCCGAGCGCACCTCCATCGTCGCGCGCGCCACGGTCTCGATGGGGTGGAGCCGGTGCTCCGGGTGCCGGGCGCGGTCTTCCTTGAGCCGGCGCAGCACGTTCTCGACGCCGACCACCGCATCGTCCACCAGGCCCCCGATGGCGATGGCCAGGCCGCCCAGCGTCATGGTGTTGATGGACAGGCCGAAATAGCGGAAGACGAGCGCGGTGATGAAGATCGACACCGGGATGGCGGTCAGCGCGATGACTGTCGGCCGCAGCGTCCCCAGGAAGAAGAACAGGATGACCGCGACGAAGACGGAGGCCGCGATCAGCTTGCCCTGCAAGGTGGTGATGGAGGCCTCGATGAAACTGGCCTGGCGGAAGGTCACCCGGGGCGCCTCCATGCCGGCGGGCAGCGATGCCTTGAGGCCGGCCATCGCCTCCTCGATCGATTTCGTCAGCGCGATGGTGTCGGCGGTCGGCTGCTTCTGGATGCCCAGGATCACGGCCGGCTGGCCCTCGAAGCCCGCGTCGCCGCGCTTGAGGGCAGCGGCAAAGGTCACGTCGGCGATCTGCCGCAGCAGGATGGGCTGGCCGTTGCGGGCGGTGAGCGCGAGGTGCTTCAGGTCGTCGAGGCGCGAGGTGCGCCCGAGGTGGCGGATCAGGTATTCGCGGCCATTGAGCTCGATGAAGCCCCCCGAGGTGTTGGCCGAGAAGCCCTTGAGCGCGCTTTCCAGCTGGTCGTGCGTGATGCCCAGCTCCGCCATGCGCACCGTGTTGGGCTGCACCTGGAACTGCCGCACCTCGCCGCCGATCGGGATCACCTGCGCGACGCCCGGCACTGCGAGGAGCCGGGGCCGCAGCACCCAGTCGGCGTACTCGCGGACCGCCATGGGGCTGATCCTGTCCGGGTCCACGGGAATGGCGATCTGCATGATCTCGCCCATGATCGAGCTGATCGGCCCCATGCGCGGCACCACGCCCTCGGCCAGCCCTTCCTCCATCGAGGACAGCCGCTCGGACACCAGCTGGCGCGCGCGAAAGATGTCGGTGCTCCAGTCGAACGTCACGTAGAGGAAAGACAGGCCGGCGGAGGAGGTCGAGCGCACCGATTCCACGCCCGGCAGGCCGTTCATCGTGGTTTCGAGCGGGAAGGTGATGAGCTGCTCCACCTCCTCGGCGGCCATGCCGCCGGCCTCGGTCATAAGGGTGACGGTCGGCTTGTTGAGGTCGGGAAACACGTCCACCGGCGTGCGCGAGAGCGTGAAGGCGCCGTAGGCCATCAAGACCACGCTGGCGATGATCACCAGCAGCCTGTTGGCCAGGCTGTTATTCAGTAGCCACTTGAACATGTCAGCGCACCTGGTTGATCATCGTGGCGCCCTGCGTCACCACGCGGTCGCCGGCCTGCAGGCCGGCGGTCACTGCCGTGTTCACGCCGTCCAGGGGAGCGGTTGTCACGGGGCGGGGTTCAAAGCGCTCGGGCGCGGTCTTCACCCACACGATGGTCTGGTTGGACGGGTTTTTCTGCAGCGAGGTCACCGGCACGGCCACGGCCTGGCTTTGGGTGCGGGTCTGCACGTAAACGCGCACGGGCTGGCCGACCGCGAGGCTTGCCAGCGCGGCGCCCTGGGCCTGGAAGGCCAGCGGCAGCGCCTGGTCGCGCAGGCTGCGCGCCGCGCCGATGAAGCGCAGCGGCACGCGCTGGCCGCCGATGGCCAGCGCCGCGCTGCCGATGTCGGCGGCCATGCCGGCATCGAAAGCCTGTGCCTCGATCTGCAGCCGGGAGGGATCGACGATCTCGAACAGCAGCTCGCGCGCATCGACCACCTGGCCGGCCACGGCGTTGGCCGATGCGATGGCGCCCGAAACTGGCGCCACCAGCGCCTCCCGCGTGGCCAGCCCGCCGCCGACGGCCGCGATGCGCCCGGCCAGGCCCAGGGCCTCGCTTTCCGCGGCCTCCAGGTCTTTTCGCGGCACGGTGTCGCTCAGCTCCCGGAGCCGCGCCAGGCGCTTGTCGGCCACGGCCTGGGCCGCGCGCAGTTCAGCGAGCTGGGCGGCCTGGTTGGCGCGTTCGATGGGCGCTGCCGACGGCACGACGTAGGCCAGGACATCGCCCTTGCGGACGGCCTGCCCCAGGCGGGGCAGGCCGCGGGGTCCGGGCTCGATGCGGCCGGCGTTCAGGGGCTGCACCTTGCCGCCGGCGTTCGGGTCCATCGTGACCCGGGCGTTCAGTTCGACCGTGCGTGGCAGTTCAGCCGTTTCGGCCTGCAGCGTGCGCACGCCCAGCTGGCGCTGGGCGGGCTTGGGCAGGAAGACGCTGCCGTCGGGCAGGCGCTGTGGCCCATGGGCCTGGGGCGTGGCGGCGGCCTCGCCGTGGTCGTGGCCCTCGCCCGCGCTGGCCGGGGCCGCGAGCAGCATGCCGGCCAATGCGGCGGCGCAGAGGAATCGGGCGGATGTCATGCGGCACCTCCCGTGCGGCGCAGGGAAGCACCCCCCATCCGCCTGGCCATGGCCGCCAGGGCGGCGAGCAAGGCCAGGGCCGCAAGGCCCCAGCCGGCATAAGCCTTCCACTGGGGCGTGCGCGCGGGCTCGTCGGCGTGCGGTGCCTCGTGGAGGTCGAGTTCGCCAGCGAGCAGGTCGGCTTCGCCGCCGACGGCCAGCGTCGCGGTGATGGGCAGGAGGCCCGGTTCCGGCCGGGCGGGCAGGACAGCGACAAAAGTGCCATCGCCGTGTTTCGCGGCTTTGAGTGGGGTGCCGGCGATGTCGAGCTCGATGTCCGCGTCCGTCACCGGGCTGTTGTCGGTGGCGCGGTCGAGGTAGAGCGTGAGTTGCCGGTCCTGGAGGATGCCGACCAGCTCGAAGGCGTCGGAGACGGCCGTGAAACGCGGCAGCGCCGGGCTGGCCGAGGCGGCGGGTGCCGCGCCGTGGTCATGGCCCTCGCCCGCGAAGGCGAGGCCGGGGGACAAGAGAAGGAGCACAGCGGCACAGAGCGCTGGCAAGGGATGGGGGAGGTTCATGGAGATTGTTTGGGAAATGGATGGAGTAATTCGGGCGGGGCCGTGCGGCTGGTGCAGCCTCTCAGGGCAGCCAACCCAGGCTCTGGCGCCAGGCGGACACCGAGGCCGCCAGTTCGACCCGGGCACGTGCGGCCTGGCGTTCGGCCTCGGAGGCTTCCGCCTCGATGCGCAGGCGGGTGGGCAGATCGGTTTCGCCCAGCCGGAAGGATTTGTCGAAGAACCCGCGTGCTTCGCTGGCGAGCCGGGCGCGGCGCTCCGCGGCGGCCACCTGCCGTTTGGCGGCATCGGCGCGGGCCTGGGCCGCTTCCAGTTCGGCTTGGAGCCGGGCGTGCTCTTGCGCCGCCTGCGCGTGCAGCTCGGCTGCTTCGGCCCGTGCCGTCGCGATGCGCCCCTCGTGGCGGGGGCCTCCGCCCAGGGGAATGCGCAGGCCGATGTGGATCGATGGCCCGTAGGGCTCGCCAAACCCGCCGCGATCGCGCGTGGTTCCCAGCGTCAACTCCGGGTTGGCGCGTGTCTGTGCCGCAGCCAGGGCCGCCGTGCGCTCGGCCACCTGGGCCCGAAGGTCCAGGTCCTGCACGGCGGCATGGCTGTTCAGGGGCTGGGGGGCCTCCGGTTCGGCCTCCGGCGATGGCGGTGCGTCCGGCAACAGCCCCGTCAGCCCTTTGAGCAGCAGGCTGGCGACCGATTCGGCGGCCTCGGCCTGGGCCAGGGCCAGCTCCGCCGTGGCGACGGCGCCATCGGACTGGTGCTGGTCGGAGCGCGCCAAGTCACCCGCCCGGACGCGGCGTGCCACATCGCCGGCGATGCGCTGCGCCGCGCCGTGCTGCTGCGTGGCGATGTCGCGCTCGATGCGCGCGCGCTGCCAGGCCCACCAGGCCTCGCGCACGGAGGCGGCCAGGCGCAGTTGCGCCGCGCTGCTGCGGGCCTGCGTCGCGTTCGCCTCTGCCTGGGCGAGTTCGCCAGCGCGCATCCGTTCGCCCGGCAGCCACAACGGGAGCGCGACCCCGACCGTGTATTCCCGTGCGCCGCCGTTGCGCTGGAAACGGTCGGTCTTGGCGGCGACCTCCAGGGCGGCGGGCTCGGGAGTCCATGCCTGTGCGGCCTGCTGCTGGGCGAGCGCTGCCTTGCGCCGCTCGGCGAGGGCCTGCGCTTCGGGCTGCCGTTCCCAGGCGGCTTCGTAGGCCTGCTTCAGGCTGCCCGCCCGCGCAGGGGGTGTTTGTGCCGCCGCGCCCCATGCGTGGGCGGCGAGCAGGGCGGCGGTCAGTGCGGACCGCTGCCATGTCCATTGGTGTTTTCGTCGGTTCATCCGATGCTCCAGTGTTGCAATAACCCCAGGGAGATCGGCGGGTGGTGGCCGGGATGGCCACGGCGTGCCTGCCCGTGCCGCCATGCATGGCGCACGGTCAGGTGTGTGCGGAAACGATGAAGAAGGTGATTTCCGCCCCGCCGATCAGGCGGGGAGGGGCCACTGAGGGCGTTCGGGGCGTTCCGGTGAGCCGGGTGGTGTGCTCCGGGCGGAGTCCGCCATGGGGTGCGCGGATGGCACGAAATGTTCCGTGGTCACGGCCAGGATGGGGAGGCCGGCGCAGGCGCCATGGCATTGGTTGCAGTCGAAATCGGCTTCCCCGGCCAGCTTCGTAGCGTCCCCCGTCCGGGCCTCGCCATCGGCCGCATGCTCGTGCTCATGGTGGCCGAAATGCGTGCTTTGCGTGCTGCTCTCGTGCTGGCAATACGGTGCCACCACCGCCCAGCTGAACTGGAGTGGAAGCAAAGCAAGTATCAAGATGGCAAGCCAACGGCGCATCGGAAAAGTATAGCCGTCGCATGCGGCGCCACCGGTCATGATGGCCGGGGTGCGCGCAGGGTTTCCCGTTGGCTGTGTTATGGCATGTGCGGGTGCACAGAAGGCGGCCGTGCCCCGCCCAGGAGGCGGCGCACCACGGGGTGTTCCACCTTGCGCTCGGTGCTGATGGCGTAGTAGTGCTCTTCCACGCCGTCGCAGGGCCCGAGCAGTTGTGCGTGGTGGCGTTGCAGCAGGTCTTCCCGGACGGCGAGCGCGGCGGGGAAAACGCCCAGCCCGCTGCCGCCGAAGGTTTCCAGCAGGGCGCTGTCCTCGAACTCGCCGGCCACGCGCGGATGCAGCCCGCGCTGCGTCAGCCATTGGTCGATGCGCCCGCGCACGGTGGAGTGCGTGGTGGGCAGCAGCACCGGAACCTGCGCCAGCGACGCCGGAAAACCGTCCTTGGCGACGGCATGCCAGGGCTCGGGGGCATACCAGCCCATGCCCGAGGTGCCCAGCGGGTGGTTGTGTACCTTCAGGTGCGGATTGAAGGGCGCCGGGTGGTCGGACAGCACCACGTCGAGCCGGTGCATGGCCAGGTCCGCCAGCAAGTCCGCCATTTCGCCCTCGTGGCACACCAGGCGCAGATCGGGCGTTTCCAGCACGGGCTGCAGCAGGCGCTGGACCACCAGCTTGGGCAGGCCGTCGGCAATGCCGACCGTCAGTCGCACCGTGGCCACCCGGGTGGCGGCGCGCACCAGATCGGGCAGGGCCTCGCCGAGCTGGAAGATGTGCTCGGCCTGCTGCAGCGCGGCCACCCCGGCCTCGGTCAGGGCCAGCCCCCGGCCGGCGGGCTTGAGCAACTGGCAGCCCAGGTCGCGTTCCAGCTCGCGGACCTGGGCGCTCACCGTCTGCACCGCCATGCCGAGGCGCGCGGCCGCGTGGGACATGCCGCCTTCCTTGGCCACGATCCAGAAGTAGTACAGGTGCCGGTAATTGAAAGCCAGGCTCATATTCAGTATTTACAGGATGTTAGTTCTTTAATTTTCTGCTTTTTCCGATGTGATTGTGGCCCTAATCTGCGGGTTCACGTGCGCGGACCGTTCCGCGCCATCGAAAGGAAACCATGAACCAGACGCTTGCCCACTCCACACGCACCGCCGGATCGGGCTGGGGCGCCACCATTGCCACGCACCGGGTGCTGCGCAACACCTATGCCCTGCTGTCCATGACGCTGCTGTTCAGCGCGGCGGTGGCCGCGCTGAGCGTGGCCTTGCGCTTGCCCGCCCCCGGGATCCTCATCACGCTGGTGGGCTATTTCGGCCTGCTGTTCCTGATCCACAAGCAGCAGAACAGCGGCTGGGCCATTCCCTCGGTGTTCGCGCTGACCGGCTTCATGGGCTACACGCTCGGCCCCGTGCTGTCGATGCACCTGGCATTGCCGGGCGGCGCGCAGACCATCGCCCTGGCGCTGGGCGCGACGGGCGTGACCTTCATGGCCCTGTCGGCCTGGGTGCTGGCCACCAAGCGGGATTTCAGCTTCATGGGCGGCTTCCTGTTCGCCGGCATGGTGATCGCGCTGCTGGCGGGCCTGGCGGCCGTGTTCCTGCAGATGCCGGCGCTGGGGCTGGCGGTGTCGGCCATGGTGGCCCTGCTGTCGGCCGGGCTGATCCTGTTTGAAACCAGCCGCATCGTGAACGGCGGCGAAACCAATTACGTGCTGGCCACGGTGAGCCTGTTCGTTTCGCTGTTCAACCTGTTCACCAGCCTGCTGAGCCTGTTCGGCCTGGGCGGCAGCAGCGACTGAACGCCGAGCGCCGCGCCACCATTTCTCAACCGTTGAATCCTGGAGTTTTCATGAACACTTCATTGCGCGCCACCACGGCCGTGATCGCCCTGGCCGTGGCCTCCCTGGCCGTTCCTTCGCTGGCACATGCCAAGCGCCTGGGCAGCCGGTCCTCCGTTCCCCCGGCCAGCATTGGCAAGGCGCCGGCCGCCCCGGCAGCGCCCAAGGCTCCGGCAGCCCCGGCGGCTGCGGCACCGGCGCCGGCCGCTGCACCGGCCGCTCCTGCGGCCCCCGCAGCCCCCGCCGCGCGGGGACCGGGCCTGATGGGCACCATGGGCGCCGCCGCCGTGGGCGCCGTGGCGGGCACCATGGCGGGCAGTGCGCTGGCGAGCGGCATGGCGCCCGAGAAGGATGCCAAGGCCAAAGAGGCCGAGGCCGCCGAGAAGGAAGCCAAGGAACTGCAGCGCAAGGCCGACGAAGCCAAGGCCAAGGCAGAGGCGGCCCGGGCCGCGGTCAAGTGAGGCTCTGGCTGCTCTTGCAGGAGCGCACGAGCAGCCAGCCGATCCAGAGGTAGTTCACCACTGGCAGGAAGCCGAGCCAGACACCCAGCGCCGCCAGGAGGGTCGAGCCCGTGACGGCGCGGGTGAACAGGTAGCCGGTGTAGATGTAGGCAAAGAACACCGGAACCACTGCCGTCGTGATCGTGCCCAGCGTGCCGTCCTGGGGGTCGTAGTGCAACATCTGCCCCAGCGCGGCAATGACCATTGCCCCGCCGACCACATGCAGGGCCGCGAAAGCCACGAGGAAGAAGGTTCTGAGGCGCGGGATGGTGCTGGGGGTGTGGGTCATGATCGGGCCTGGGACGTGCGCCGATCATCGGCCAGCGCGTGCTGGCCGGTGTGATATGCCTCAGAACCTGTTCAAAATCTTTTCATGGGGTACGCATGGCTCCAAAACCGCCACGCTCTAGAGGCGCACGCCGCAGCCCCTACCCATGTAGGAGCAGGGTGGGCAACGACGAGCGTGGCGGTTTTGGAGTCATGCCCTTTGCGGGGCAACGTACCCCATGAAAAGATATTGAACAGGTTCTCAAAGAGCCGGCGTGTCCAGCCGTTCGCGCAACGCCGTCTTGAGCACCTTGCCGTAGTTGTTCTTGGGCAATGCGTCCACCAGCAGGTAGCGCTTAGGGCGCTTGAAGCGCGCCATCTGGGCCAGGCAGTGCTGGTCCAGGGCCTCGCGGCTGGGGTGGGCGCCGGGCTGCGGCACCACGAAGGCCACCACGACCTCGCCCCATTCGGGGTCGGGCGCGCCTACCACGGCCACCTCGGCCACGCCGGGGGCCGTGAGCAGCACCTCTTCCACTTCGCGTGGATAGATGTTGGAGCCGCCGCTGATGATGAGGTCCTTGCTGCGGTCCTTGAGCGTGAGGAAGCCGTCCTCGTCCAGGCTGCCCATGTCGCCCGTGAACAGCCAGCCGTCGCGCAGCGTGGCCTCCGTCGCCTCGGGGTTGCGCCAATAGCCGCGCATCACGCTGTCGCCCCGGACCACGATTTCACCGACCGTGCCAACGGGCAGGCCGTGCCCCTGCCCATCGGTCACGCGCACCTGCACCGGCGTCTGGGCCACGCCCACCGAGGAGATGCGTTCCAGATGGCGCGGGTGCGCGGTGTCGGCCAGCTGCTGGCGCGACAGCGCCGTTGCGACCATGGGGGTTTCGCCCTGGCCATAGATCTGCACGAAGCGTAGCCCCATCACCTGCAGGGCGCGCTGGATGTCGGCCACATACATGGGCGCGCCGCCGTAGACGATGGTCTTGAAGGCGCGCGCCGACTGCTCCGGGCCGAGGCCCGCCTGGGCGGCATGGTCCACCAGGCGCTTGACGATGGTGGGCGCGGCAAAGGTGGACAGCGGCCCCAGCCGCCAGCCCAGCTCGAACAGCTCGGCCGGCTCCACGCCGCCGGATGCCGGCACCACATGCCGCGCCCCGGCCATCAGGTGCGGAATGGCATACAGGCCGGCGCCGTGCGACATGGGGGCGGCATAGACGATGGCGTCCTGCGCCGCCACCGGGTCCACATCGACGAAATAGGTCAGCCCCATGGCCATGAGATTGCGGTGCGTGAGCATCACGCCCTTGGGGCGGCCCGTGGTGCCGCTGGTATAGAACAGCCAGGCCACATCATCGGGGGCGCGCTCGCAGGGGGCCACGCTCCAGGGGTCGGTGGCGGGGGCCAGCAGCGCATCGGCCTCGGGGGATTCGATGTCGATCTGCCGCTCCAGCCCCACCAGCGCCTCCGGGGCCACATCGGTGGTGACGAAGCCCCAGCGGGCCTGGGCGTTGTCCACGATCCACTCGGTTTCCTTCGGGTGCAGCTTGGCGTTCACCGGCACCACCACCAGCCCGGCCCACCAGGCAGCGCACAGCACCTCCAGGTAGCGCGGGTGGTTGCGCAGGAACAGCAACACCCGGTCCCCGGGCTGGAGCCCGGCCGCGCGCATGCGCTGTGCCAGGCCGGCGCTGCGGGCGGCCCACTCGCCGTAGGTGGCGAACGGTGCGCTGCCGTGGAAGAGGGCTGGGCGGTGGGGCGACAGGCGGGCGTGCCGCAGCAGCAGGTGGACCAGGTTCATGGGGTTCCTATTGCTTGAACACCACCGCTTCGAGCTGCATGGCGCGGATGCGCGCGGCCGCAACGTTGGCTTCCTTGGCGCTGTCGTAGGGGCCTACGCGCACCCGGGTGCGCCGGCCCTTGGCGGTTTCCAGGGTCTGGCGGAAGGCGGGCAGGTCTTCGTTGAGTAGCCGTGCCTGGGCCTTGCGGGCATTGGCTTCTTCGGCGAAAAAACCCACGTTGATGTAGTAGCCCGGCGCGCTGCCCACCACGGCCAGGGGGGCACTGGCCGGGGTGGAGGCTTCGGAGGCCGGTGGTGTGGCGGGCTTCGCCTCGGCCTTGCTGGCGGGGGCGCGGCGTGCCGCCGGGGATGGGGATGCCGGGGCCGGACTGGGGCGGCTGGCGCTGGCGGACCGGCTGGCGGCATGGGATGCCGGGGTGGATGCCGCAGCCAGGGCGGGTGCCTTGCCGGGAGCCGACGCCGGGGCGGCCACGGGTGTTGGTGTTGGCGTTGGCGTTGGTGCAGGTGCAGGTGCAGGTGCAGGTGCAGGTGCGGGTGCCTCGGGGGCGCTGGCGGAGGATGCCGCCGAGGCGGGGACGGCCACAGGGGAGGGTTCCAGGGCTGGTTCCGGGGCGGATGCTGTTTCGGAGGCGGCCGTGATCGGGTGGGGCGCCGTGGCCGCAGGGGCGGAGCTTTCGGGCGGAGCGGCGGTGCCGGTCAGGCTGCCCTGCGGCAGGTACCAGTAGGCGGCGGTGGCCGCGCCGACCAACACCAGGTTGAGCAGCGCCAGGCCGATGAGGCGTTGCCAGGAACTGGCCTGGCGGTCCAGCAGCGCGCAGGCCTCGGGAATGTTGCGCGTGGCGGCCAGGGTTCGGGCAATCCGCTTGCGTACCTCGGTGTGCAGGACGGCATCGCCATACAGGCCCGGCAGGATGAAGGCCAGCGCGGCGAAGACGGCGATCAGGCCCCATTGCACGGCGTCGGGCCATTGCAGGGCCGGGCGGGCCACGCCGAACACCAGCAGGGCCAGGCCTTCGGCTGCGGCCACATAGACCAGGGCCGCGCCCCACAGGTTGTGCAGCGCCATCCAGTTCAGGGTGCTCAGGCTGGCGGCCCAGTTCCAGCCTGGTTGGGTGCGGCCTGCGGCGTCAAACCGTGCGAAGCGGGGCAGGTAGTGTTCCGTGTGGACCGGGCCAATGGCGGCGCGGTACAGCGCGGTCATGGCGCTTTCGGAGGAGGCGTCCGTAGCGGCGGTGGCATAGATGGCGGCAAGTTCCTGGTGGGCGGGCATGGCCGATTCTGGCATGGGGCGGCAGTCGCGGCCATGGGGTTGGTGCGGACGCAAAAAAACCCGCAGGGCTTGCGCCGTGCGGGCAGAGAGGTCCCTGGAGAGTCCGGATGCGGGATCAGCTGCGGTCGCCCAGGGCAATGGCGCCGGCGCGTGCGGCCGTCACGGCCTCGGCGCGCACGGTGGTGCGGCTCACGTCCGATGCGGCGCCGGCCTGGTCGGGCAGCGTGAAGTTCTTGAACTGGGTCACGGCCCGTGCGGCTTCGGCCTGGACGGCGGCGCGGTCGCGGCTGGACTGGAACTGGGCTTCGAAGTTGTGGCCGTACAGGTCATTGGCCTGGGCGCCGAAGGAGGCGAAAGCGGCAACGGCGGCGACGGAGAGGATGCGGGAGGCGTTCATGGTGTGTACCTTGGGAGAAGTCAGTGGTTCAGGGCGTCGGGGTGGGGGCGGCTCAGCTGCGCTCGCCCAGGGCGATGGCGCCAGCGCGGGCGGCCGTCACGGCCTCGGCGCGCACCGTGGTGCGGCTCACGTCCGAGGCTGCGCCGGATTGGTTGGGCAGCGTGAAGTTCTTGAACTGCGTCACGGCCTGGGCGGCTTCGGCCTGGACGGTGGAGCGGGCGCGGGTGGACTGGAAGCCGGCTTCGAAGTTGGTGCCGTACAGGTCGTTGGCCTGGGCGCCGAAGGAGGCGAAAGCGGCAACAGCGGCGACGGAGAGGATGCGGGATGCGGTCATGGTCAATTCCTTCAAAAAGTGTTTCAGGACCCGGGTCCGCATCTACGTTCTCGTGGTGCTGATCCGGCTTCGGTGGGCTTCCCGTGTGGGTTGCGTCTCATCGATGGGTTGAACTGTACGCCCCGCTAGTTCAAAGAAAAACCACCTAGTCGCAAACTAACTGTTCCAGTTTTTAGAACAATGGGGCGGGAACTTTGGGAGCGCCACGCCGCATCTCGGCATGGCCGCCAGCACGGCCCGCGCCCGGCAGGGGCATTGCATTCGGCCTACGATGGCGGGCCAGACGTTCTGCCTACACCCATGACCAAGACCCTGAAGATCGACTTCGTTTCCGACATTTCCTGCCCCTGGTGCGCGATTGGCCTGCAGTCGCTGGAACAGGCGGCTGGCCGGTTGGAGGGCGAGGTCGCGCTGGACCTGCATTTCCAGCCGTTCGAGCTCAATCCGCAGATGGGCCCCGAGGGCCAGGACATCGGCGAGCACCTGCAGGAGAAATACGGCGCCACGCCCGAGCAAAGCCAGCGCACGCGCGAGGCCATCGCCGCGCGCGGCGCCGAGCTGGGATTCACCTTCAACATGGAACGGCGCGGCCGGATCTACAACACCTTCGACGCGCACCGCCTGCTGCACTGGGCGGAGCTGGAGGGCTGCCAGTCCCGGCTCAAGCATGCGCTGTTCAAGGCCTATTTCACCGATGGCCAGGACCCGAGCAGCCACGAGGTGCTGGAGCGCGTGGCGGGTGAGGTGGGGCTGGACACGGGCGAGGCGCGTGCGCTGCTGGCGTCCGACCGCTTTGCCGCCGAGGTGCGCGAGCACGAGCAGCTCTACCTGCGCCAAGGCATCCACTCGGTGCCGGCCGTCATCATCAACGACCGCCACCTGATCCAGGGCGGCCAGCCGCCCGAGGTGTTCGAGCAGGCACTGCGCCAGATCGCGGCGCAGGCATGATTGCTATTAAATTTATAGCTAATAGCGCTTGATGGGTAAGCGCTAGAGGCCGATTTCATTTGAAATCAGCCCGGCGGCCGCACCTATTTCTTCAGCGGAATGGGCGTGGCGCGGTCCACCGGCACGGCCGTCACGCTGTTTTGTGGCGAGCCGTCGATGAGCTTTTCGGAGTAGGTGAGGTAGACCAGCACGTTGCGCGCCGGGTCCACCATGCGCACGATGCGCAGGCGCTTGAACAGGATGGACATGCGCTCGCTGAACACCTCTTCCTGCTTGCGCAGCGGCTGCGGGAAGGCGAGGGGGCCGGTCTGGCGGCAGGCGATGGAGGCCTCGGCGCGGTCCTCGGCCAGGCCCAGCGTGCCCTTGATGCCGCCGGTGCGGGCGCGCGAGACGTAGCAGGTCACGCCCTGCACGGCAGGGTCGTCGTAGGCCTCGACCAGGATGTCGTGGTCGCGGCCGATCCACTGGAAGGCCGTGTCCACGGTGCCGATCTTCTCCCCCTCGGCCGCCACGGCGGCGCCGCAGGCCAGCAGGGCCATGCAGGCCAGGGCGTGGCGTGCGTGCCGCAGGCTCATGCCAGGGCCCCGGTTTCGCTGCAGCGCTGTGCCAGGTGGGCCAGCGCTTCCTCCACCTGGTCGACCAGCACCAGGCACAGATCGCCAGGTTGCAGGCGCGCGAGGGCGGTGTCGATGGCGATGAATTCGCCGCGGATTTCCTCCACATGGCGGGTGCGTGCGGCACCGGCCAGGCCTTCGCGCAGCAGCGCCATCACCTCGCCGTCGGCGCGGCCGCGCTGGGCGGCGTCCTGGTAGAGCAGCACGTCGTCGAAGGCAGCGCCGAGGATGATGGTCTGCTCGCGGATGTCCTCGTCGCGCCGGTCGCCCGCGCCGCTGATGACCACGCTGCGCCGCTGGGCGGGCAGGGCCTCGACGGCCTGCACCAGGGCGCGCATGGCGTCGGGGTTGTGGCCGTAGTCGGCGATCACGGTGGCGCCCCGGTAGTCCATCACGTTGAAGCGGCCGGGGGCGTTGTCGCTGTCGTTGACGAAGCCCGAGAGGCCGCGGCGGATGGTCTGCCACGGCAGGCCCACGCCCCAGGCGGCGGCCACGGAAGCCATGACGTTCTCCACCTGGAAGGCAATCCGGCCGTTGCGCGTGATGGGCACGTCGCGCAGGTGGATGGTCTCGCGCCACGAGCCTTCCGAGGCGACGATGGAGTCGCCATCGACGTACACGGTGCGGTGGCCCTGGGCGCGGTGCGTGGCCATCACGGGGTGGTGGCGGTCGCTGGCGAAGTAGATGATCTTGCCGGGGCAGGCCGAGGCCATGCTGGCGACGATGGGGTCGGTGGCGTTGAGCACGGCGTAGCCGGTGGCGGCCACGTTCTGCACGATCACGCGCTTGAGCACGGCCAGGTCTTCCACCGTGGTGATGTAGTTCAGGCCCAGGTGGTCGCCCGCGCCGATGTTGGTCACCACGGCCACCTGGCAGCGGTCGAAGCCCAGCCCTTCGCGCAGGATGCCGCCGCGCGCCGTCTCGAACACGGCGGCGTCCACCTCGGGGTGCAGCAGCACGTTGCGCGCGCTTTTCGGGCCGCTGCAGTCGCCGCTGTCGATCTGGCGGCCGTTCACGTACACGCCGTCGGTGTTGGTCATGCCCACGCGCAGGCCCTGGGCCGTGAACAGGTGGGCGATGAGGCGGGCCGTGGTGGTCTTGCCATTGGTGCCGGTGACGGCCACGGTGGGGATGCGCCCGTCGTCGCCATGGGCGTAGAGGCGGTCCACGATGGCCTGGCCGATGGCGCGCGGCTTGCCGTACGACGGTGCCAGGTGCATGCGCAGGCCGGGCGCGGCGTTCACCTCGACGAAGCCGCCGCCCTGTTCTTCGAGCGGGCGCAGCACGGTCTCGGCCACCATGTCCACGCCGCAGATGTGCAGGCCCACCATCTGGGCCGCCGCCACGGCGCGCGCGGCCACCTCGGGGTGCACGTCGTCGGTCACATCGGTGGCGGTGCCGCCGGTGGAGAGGTTGGCGTTGTTGCGCAGCACCACGCGCTGGCCTTTTTCGGGCACGGAGTCGGGCGTGAGGTTCTGCAGCGCCAGGCGCGCGATGGCGATGTCGTCCAGGCGGATCTTGGTCAGCGAGGTGGCATGGCCCTCGCCCCGGCGCGGGTCCTGGTTGACGATGTCCACCAGTTCGCGCACGCTGCGCTCGCCGTCGCCCAGCACCTGGGGCGGCTCGCGGCGCGCGGCGGCCACGAGCTGGTCGCCCACCACGAGCAGGCGGAAATCGTGGCCGGGCAGGAAGCGCTCGACCATCACGGTGCCGTAGTCGGCGGCATTCTTGTAGGCCTCTTCGAGCTGGGCGCGGTCGGTGATGTTCACCGTCACGCCCTTGCCCTGGTTGCCGTCCTGGGGCTTGACCACCACGGGCAGGCCGACCTTCTGGGCCACGGCCCAGGCTTCTTCCACCGTCTCGACGGGCTGGCCCAGCGGCACGGGCACGCCGGCGGCGTGCAGCAGGCGCTTGGTCAGGTCCTTGTCCTGGCCGATGGATTCGGCCACGGCGCTGGTCGTGTCGATTTCGGCGGCCTGGATGCGGCGCTGCCGGGAACCCCAGCCGAACTGCACCAGGCTGCCGCGCGTGAGGCGCCGGTAGGGAATGCCGCGCGCCACGGCGGCCTCGACGATGGCGCCGGTGCTCGGCCCCAGTCGCTCGTCTTCATCGAGCTCGCGCAGGTTGGCGATGGCCGCCCCGGCATCGAAGCCGCCCTGGCCGAGGGCGGCTTGGATGAGTTGGCGCGCGTCCTCGAAGGCCTGGCGGCCCACGGCCTCCTCGCTGTACTCGACGACGACCTGGTACACGCCCGGGTCCACCGTGGCGGTGGTGCGGGCGAACGTCACCGGGCAGCCGGCCTGGGCCTGCAGGGCCAGCGCTGCGGCCTGCAGCACATGGGCGAGCGAGAGATCGGTGTCGCTGCCTTCGGCCTGCAGCGTGCCGATGGCGGGAAAGAGGGCGCGCAGCCGGGCTTCGAAGCCCTCGATCCGGGACATGGCGCGCTCGGATTCAGCGCAGGCCACCACGGCCTCGATGGCCATGTGGCGGCTCCAGAGGTTGGGGCCGCGCAGGGCCCTGATGCGGGATACATCCATGGGGTCGGTCTTTCAGTGTTCTTTCGCGGGGCGGTGGTTTGTTTGAAATCGGCCGGCGTTCAGGCGCGGGCGGTGTCCACGGCGGGTTGTTCGGGTTCGAAGGTCTTGATGCCCGCGCCGATGAGGTCGGGCGAAATGTCCAGGGCCCAGGCGGTCGCGATGGCGGCGAGCAGGGCGTCGGTGTCGGGCACCACGGCGCCGCGGCCGAAGGTCAGGTCGGTCAGGGGGCCCAGCACATGCTCGGTGTGGCCCGTGGCCAGCACCACGCGGCCGTTCTTGACGATGACGGCGCGGCCGTATTCGTCGTCGGCGCGGTGCTCCACGATGGCGGGCAGGAGGGCGTCCTGGGCGTACAGCACCACGCTGCCGTCGCACAGCGGCGCCAGCGCCGCCACCTGCGGCTCGGCGGCGTTGAGCACGGCGGCGCCCTTGTCGAGCACCACGTCGACCTGGGTGCGCAGCACGCGGGTCATCTGCTCCTGCTCGTGCACGTCGAATTCGGCCAGGGTCGCCACGCCATCCATGTCGGTGACCACGCCCACCTGGCAGCGGTCATAGGCCAGGCCATCGCGCAGGATGGTGCGGGCGTCGTTCTCGATCACGGCGGCCTGCGCCATCTGGTTCATCAGCAGGCGGTGGGCGGCTTCCCAGTGAGCGTTGTCGCCCGCCTCGACGCGGCGGCGGTCGAGGAACAGGCCGTCGCGGCAGGCCAGGCCGGTGTGCCGCCCGCTCAGGTGCAGCAGCCAGGCCACCAGGCGCGCGATGGTCGTGGTGTTGCGCGTGCCCGCGACGCCCACGACCGGAATGCGGCCCGCGGTGTCGGCATGGTCCTCGGAGGGGAACAGGTGTTCGACGATGGCCTGGCCCACGGGGCGCGGCGCGCCCTCGGCGGGCTTGAGGTGCATCAGCAGGCCGGGGCCGGCGTTCACCTCCACGATGGCGCCGCCCTGGCTGTGCAGCGGCTTGGAGATGTCCTGCGCCACCATGTCGATGCCGGCGATGTCCAGGCCCACCACCTTGGCGGCCAGCGCGGCGATGTAGGCCACCTCGGGGTGCACGTCGTCGGTGCAGTCCACGGCCACGTTGCCGTTGCGCTGCACCACCACCTGGCGGCCCGCCGCGGGCACGGCGCTGGCGTCCAGGTCCTGGCGCTTGAGTTCGAGCTGCACCTTGGCGTCGGTCGCCACGTCGATGATTTCCAGCGGGTACTCTTCCTCGTAGCCCCGGCGCGGGTCGGAGTTGAGCTGGGTGTCGATGAGTTCCTTGACGGTGGAGCGGCCGTTGCCGGTGATGCTCACCACCTCGCCGCGCGCGGCCGCCACCAGCTTGCCGTCCACCACCAGCAGGCGGTGCTCGTCGCCGGGGATGAAGCGCTCGACCATCACGTCGCTGCCTTCGGGGTAGGCCATGTGGTAGGCCGCCTCGATGTCCTCCTGCTTGCGCAGGTCCAGCGTCACGCCCCGACCGTGGTTGCCGTCCGAGGGTTTGACGACCACGGGCAGGCCGATGTCCTGCGCGGCTTCCCAGGCTTCCTCGGGGCTGTCGACGACCTGGCCCTCGGGAATCGGCACGCCGCAGGATTTGAGCAGGCTCTTGGTGAGGTCCTTGTCGGAGGCGATACCCTCGGCGATGGCGCTGGTGAATTCGCTCTCGGCCGTCCAGATGCGGCGCTGGCTGGCGCCGTAGCCCAGCTGCACCAGGTTGCCGTCGTTCAGGCGGATGTGCGGGATGCCCCGGTCCGTGGCGGCGGTGACGATGCAGGCGGTGCTGGGGCCGAGGTAGCTGTCGTCCACCTCGGTGCGCACCTGGGCCACGGCGGCCGGCACGTCGAAGGGTTCGTCGTTGATGGCCGCCATGATCAGGCGGTGGCCTTGTTCGAGCGCCATGCGCGCCACCTGCTCGTCGCGCGCCCGGAACACCATGCGGTAGACGCCGCGCACCGAGGTGCTGCGCGTCTGGCCGAAGCCCGTGGGCATGCCGGCGAGGTTGAGCAGTTCGATGACGATGTGCTCCAGCACATGGCCGCACCAGGTGCCTTCCTGCAGGCGCTGCAGGAAGCCGCCGCGCTCGCCCACGCCGCAGTGGTGCTCGATCAGGGCCGGCAGCCAGGCCGTCAGGCGTTCATTGAGTCCGGGGATCTGGTGCGAGGGATGGTCTTCGAGGGCTCCAAGATCGAGCCAGACTTCGAGGGCGGGACGGTAGGTCCAGATGTTCGGACCGCGCAGGTAGTTGATGCGCAGCAGTTGGATGTCGTTGAATTTCGCCATGGATTGCAGCGGAGGAGGGTGTTCCGGCCTGTACGGGTGCTAGGGGGATGCGAGACGGAGATGGGTACGGATTGTGCGCCACTCCGGAGCCAGTGTGGAGTGTCAGCGAATGGAGGGTGCCGGGCGTTAAGGAGGGAAAGCACACCCTTGCAGGCCGTATCGGGGAGAATTCTGGTCGCTGCGTGAACTGACGCCGCAGGCTACCGGAACGTGGAAATACCAACCAAAATGCAACATCACCATCCTGTGGACGCCTTCGGTGTCTTGAATGGCCCCTTCGGGGCCGAACTGCGGGCCATGCTCGCTTCCCACGAGAACGTGCGGACGGTCCTGGAGGTTGACCTGGGCGCCGATCTGCGCTTTGGCGCCGGCCTGCTGGTGCTGACGCCGCGGCGCCTGCTGGCCCGTTCTGCGGGAGACGATGCCTGGGGTGAGTGGGTGCTCACCAAGGATCTGGCCCTGCGCCTGCAGGACCATGGCGGCGTGGGCACGCTGGAGCTGCACGACGGGCGCCAGCGGCTGGCGTTCTGGCGCTTCACGCTGGGAGCCCAGGCCCAGGCCGTGCGGCTGGTGCAGCATTTCGAGCAGCAGGTGCTGCGCCTGGCGGACCAGGCCGCGCCCACGGACGAGGACGCCGAAGAGGCCCGGTGCCCGACCTGCCATGCGCCGCTGCCGCCCGATACCGAGGAATGCCCGGCCTGTGCCCGCGCGCAGCCGCCCCAGCCCTCGACCTGGGTGCTGCTGCGCCTGTGGCGTTTCGCGCGGCCCTACCAGGGGCAGCTCGCCGCCGGCTTTGCGCTCACACTGGCCTCCACCGCCGCCACGCTGGTGCCGCCCTACCTGACCATTCCGCTGATGGACGACATCCTGATCCCGTTCCAGAACGGACAGAAGATCGACCCGGCCCTGGTGCTGCTGTACCTCTCGGGCCTGCTGGGCTCGGCGCTGGTGGCCTGGGGGCTGGGCTGGGCGCGCACCTACATCCTGGCGCTGGTGTCCGAGCGCATCGGCGCCGACCTGCGCACCACCACCTACGAACACCTGCTGCGCCTCTCGCTCGACTATTTCGGCGGCAAGCGCACCGGCGACCTGATGGCGCGCATCGGCTCGGAAACCGACCGCATCAACGTCTTCCTCTCGCTGCATGCGCTCGATTTCATCACCGACGTGCTGATGATCGTCATGACGGCGTTCATCCTGTTCTCCATCAACCCCTGGCTGGCGCTGGTGACGCTGGTGCCGCTGCCGTTCATCGGCTGGATGATCCATGCCGTGCGCGACCGCCTGCGCACCGGGTTCGAGAAGATCGACCGCGTCTGGTCCGAGGTGACCAATGTGCTGGCCGACACCATTCCCGGCATCCGGGTGGTCAAGGCCTTCGCCCAGGAAAAGCGCGAGGCCCAGCGCTTCCGCGATGCGAACCAGCACAACCTCGAAGTGAACGACAAGCTCAACAAGACCTGGAGCCTGTTCACGCCCACGGTGTCGCTGCTCACCGAGATCGGCCTGCTGGTCGTCTGGGCCTTTGGCATCTGGCTGGTCTCCAAGAGCCAGATCACGGTGGGGGTGCTCACGGCCTTCATCGCCTACATCGGGCGCTTCTATGGCCGGCTCGATTCGATGAGCCGCATCGTTTCGGTCACGCAGAAGGCGGCGGCGGGCGCCAAGCGCATCTTCGACATCCTCGACCATGTGAGCAACGTGCCCGACCCGGTCCAGCCCGTGAAGATGGACAAGGTGCGGGGCGCCATCGGCATGCGCGGCGTGGGTTTCCGCTATGGCAGCCGGGCGGTCATCAAGGGGCTTGACCTCGATATCCGCCCGGGCGAGATGATCGGCCTGGTGGGGCACAGCGGCTCGGGCAAGAGCACGCTGGTCAACCTGATCTGCCGCTTCTACGACGTGACGGAAGGCTCCATCCAGATCGACGGCACCGATCTGCGCCGCTTCGCCGTGGCGGATTACCGCCGCCACATCGGCCTGGTGCTGCAGGAACCCTTCCTGTTCTTCGGCACCATCGCCGAGAACATCGCCTACGGCAAGCCCGACGCCACGCGCGACGAGATCGTGGCCGCCGCCCGGGCCGCCCATGCGCACGAATTCATCCTGCGCCTGCCGCACGGCTACGACTCGCTCGTGGGCGAGCGTGGCCAGGGGCTGTCGGGCGGCGAGCGCCAGCGCATCTCCATCGCGCGCGCGCTGCTGATCGACCCGCGCATCCTGATCCTTGACGAAGCCACCTCCGCCGTGGACACGGAAACCGAGAAGGAAATCCAGAAGGCGCTGGACAACCTGGTCCAGGGCCGCACGACCATCGCCATCGCCCACCGTCTGTCCACCCTGCGCAAGGCCGACCGCCTGGTCGTCATGGACCGGGGCGAGGTGGTCGAAGTGGGGCCGCACGACGAACTCATGGAGCAGCAGGGCGCCTACTGGCGGCTCTACGAGGCCCAGGCGCGCCGCGCCGAAGAGGACGCGCAGGCCGCCGGCGTCATCATCGACAGCGGCCTCCTGCACCCGGCACACCCTGCCGGCAATTCCTGATGCGAGACCTTTCCATGCCGTCCACCCCCACCCTGTCCTTGCAACTGCACCGCGATGCCCATGGCCGGCTGGTGCTCACCCTGCCCGACGGCACCGTCCATGCCGGTGTGCTGCCGGTGCGGGCCTTCCCGATCGCCGCGCCCGGCGAGGGCCTGTCCCTCATGGGGGCCGACGGCCACGAACTGGTCTGGCTGGACCGCATGGACCAGTTGCCCGAGCCGGCCCGGGGCCTGGTGCTGGAAGAGCTGGCCGTGCGGGAGTTCGTGCCGGCCATCCAGAAGATCCTGGGCGTCTCCAGCTTCTCCACGCCCAGCACCTGGACGGTGGAGACCGACCGTGGCGGAACACAGTTCACCCTGAAGGCCGAGGAAGACATCCGGCGCCTGCATGGCCGCACCTCGCTGCTGATCGCCAGCGGCGAGGGCGTGCAGTACGCGATCCCCGACAGCACGGCGCTCGACAAGGCGTCCCGGCGGCTGCTCGAACGCTTCCTCTGAAAACCGGTGCCGGGCGGCCCGGGGTGGGTCGTTTTCGACGGGTAAAGGTAGGTGAAAACCCTTAATTTGGGGTGATCGGCAAAAAAAGGCTCAACTTCCCCTTCTTTTTGTCGAAATGAAGGCACGAGAAGGGGATAGAGCCCTCTCGGTTTTCCACCAACTGAGGCCACTGCCATGCAACTGCCACCTGTCGACCGATCACCGATCTGGCGTCCCCAGGGCGCTGATTTGTATTCCACCGGGGCGTCGGGTGCCGTGCCGGTGCGTCCCATCCACGCGGCCAACCCGGTCGAGTCCATGGACCGGCTGGGCGAGGGCGCCATCGTCAAGACGCCGGAGAAGCCCTCGGACCCCGATGCACCGAACCGTGACTGGACCGAGGTCAAGAAGAAGGAAACGGTGGAGGAGCCCCCGGAACCGCCCAAGGAGCCGATTTACAAGCAGCTGCTCGAATTCCTGCAGTCGATGTGGCGCGCCAGCGGCAGCGCCATTGAGCTGGCGCAGGACATCAACAAGACCACGCTGCAGGAGCGGCTGGCCCAGCAGGCCAAGAACGAGCCGCTGACCTATTCCGACCCCAAGGTCAAGCGGACGGGCGGCCTGTGACCGGGTCCATGACTGGAGGATTGTTGCTACTATTTTTGTAGCTATCGGCGCACGCCCATAAAGCGCTGAATCCGTTTTTCTTGTTATTTTCCGCCAGCGGCGGACTGCACTCCCCGGGCCCCGGGTGCAGGCATCTTCAGTGATTCCCCTCCCCCGTTTTTGCAGGCTGCGTTCACCGTGGCATGCCGTTCAGCGCGCCGCTGCGGCGGGACCGGCCTCGGCCTGTGCGGCGCGCAGGCGTGCGCGTTCCGCCCGGTAAGTGCGGGCGAAGGCCTGCACTTCGGCATAGGAGACATAGCCGTCGTGGTCGGTGTCGGCGCTGTCGAACGCCTGCGCCAGCCGGGGGAACAGCCGGACCTCGCTGCGGCTGAGCTTGCCGTCGCCATTGAAGTCGAGCAGCTTGAAGTCCCGCTGCGCCTTGATCTCGCCTTGGCTCAGCCCCGTGGGGTCCGGGGCGGTGGCGGGTTCGTCCGCTGGCCCGCTGGCCCATGCCGGCGTGGCCCCCAGCAGCGCCAGTGCGCAGCCCAGGGCCGCCAGTGTGGCGTGTGCCTTGTGTTTCATCGGGAAGTTCCTGTGCGAGCGGGGGGAATTGTGCTGGGTGAGGGTGCCGGAGGGCGCCGGAAGTTCCCGGGGAATGGTGCCGGGGGATTACCGGGTGGGGTCGGGCGCGTGGTTGGCAATGCCGCTGCTCACATGGCCGGCGGGCACATGCAGGGCGGCCGAGGTGACATGGCCGGTCTGGTCGTCAAAGAAGAAATCGGGCTCGAACTCGCGCAGGAACTCGCCCTTGGGCATGCCGCCGAGGAACATGGCTTCGTCCACGGTGATGTTCCAGCTCATCAGCGTCTGGATGGCGCGCTCGTGCGCCGGGGCGCCGCGCGCCGTTACCAGGGCGGTGCGGATGCGCATGTCCGGCGCGCCGCTGTGCTGCAGGCGGTGCAGGGCGGAAAGAAAGGGCTTGAACGGGCCGGGCGGCAGGGGCAGCAGGGCTTTTTCCTGTTCGTGCGCCTGGAAGGCGTCGAGCCCGGCGGCCTGGAACACGCGCTCGGCCTCGTCGGAAAACAGCACGGCATCGCCGTCGAAGGCGATGCGCACCTCGTTCGGGTGCGCCGGGCTGGCCTGGGCCGACTGTGTGGCCACGCGCGCAGCCGGGAAGCCCATGGCCAGGGCCTCGTTCACGTCGGCACCGTTGGCCGAGAGGAACAGGTGCGCGCCCAGCGGGCGCAGGTAGCGGAAGGGCGCGGCCCCCTGCGTGAACACGCCGCGCTGCACGCTGGCCAGGCCGTGCGCGCGGGCCGAGCGGAACACGCGCATGCCACTGGCCGGGTCGTTGCGCGAGAGCACCACCACCTCCACGCGCTGCTGGCCGGGCTCGTTGAAGGCCAGCAGCTTGCGGACCAGCGAGAACGCCACGCCCGGCGGTGCCGGCACATCGAGCCGCTCCAGCTGCAGCTGCATGTAGGCCTGGGCATTGCCCTGGTCGAAGAGGCGGTTCTCCTCCTCGAAGTCGAACAGGGCGCGCGACGAGATCGCCACCACCAGCTTGTCGTCCAGGGTTACAGCCATAAAGTCACTTCATAAACTGGTTGAGCTGGATGATGGGCAGCAGCACCGCCAGCACGATGAGCATGACGACCAGGCCCATGGTCACGATGAGCAGCGGCTCCAGCAGGGTCGCCAGCTGCAGCGCGCGGCGCTGCACCTCGGCCGAGAGCTGCACGGCGGCGCGCTGCAGCATCACGGGCAGCTGGCCGGTCTGCTCGCCCAGGCGGGCGAACATGGGCAGCAGGCTCGGAAAGCGTTTCTTCTGCGCCAGGGCCGAGGCCAGCGGCGCGCCCTCGCGCACCAGCACCAGGGCGTCGAGCGCATCGGCGCGCAGCGCGCGGTTGTTCAGGGTCTCGGCCGCCGCCTGCAGCGCCTTGAGGATGGGCACGCCCGCGCCGGCCAGCATGGCCAGGGTGCTGGCGAAGCGCGCCGCGTTGTAGCCGCGCGCCAGGCGGCCCACCAGCGGCAGGTTCAGCCAGGCGGCGTCGAATTTTTGGCGAAATGTGGCAAAACCCAAGGACCAGCGCGCGCCAATAGCTATTAAAACAATAGCAATCAACATCCACAGGCCATGGTTGCGCACGAAGCTGCTGAGGGCCAGCATGGCCACCGTGAGGAAGGGCAGGGCGCGCTTGGTGCCCGCGAACACGCTGGCCACCTGCGGCACCACGTAGCTCACGAGAAAGACCACGATGGCGATGGCCACCAGGGTGACGATGGCCGGGTACAGTGCCGCGCCCACCAGCTTGGCGCGCAGCTCCTGGCGTTCCTCCAGGTCGTCGGCCAGGCGTTCGAGCACCAGGCCGAGGTGGCCGCTGTGCTCGCCCGCGCCGATGACGGCGCAGTAGATGTCGGAAAACTCGCGTGGGTGCTGCTGCAGGGCGCGCGCGAAGGTGGAGCCGGCGTTCACTTCCGCCCGCAGCACGGCCACCAGGTGGCGCTGGCGCTCGTTCTCGGCCTCTTCGGAGAGCGCGGTCAGCGCGCGCTCCAGCGGCAGGCCCGAGGACACCAGACCGGCGAGCTGGCGCGTCCAGATGGCCAGCGCCGTGGCGCCGAACACCGGACGGGTGAACAGGTCGCGCTGGTGGCCGGCGCCCTGCGCGGGGCGGTCGCCCACCGGCTCCACGGCCAGCGGCACCAGCGCCTGGGCGCGCAGCTGGCTGCGGGCCGCCTTGGCGGAATCGGCCTCGACAACGCCCTTGCGGGTCAGTCCCTGGTCGTCGAGCGCTTCAAAGGTAAAGGCGGGCATGCGGGTTCAGCAACGGTGGTGTCAGGGCACGATGGTAGCCGCTGCCGGGCCGCCCTACGCCAAGGCGGCGTGCGCCTGTGCCGCGATGTCGAGCGAGCGCAGGCGCAGCGCCGGGTCGAACACATCGCACACCAGCATCAGCTCGTCGGCGCCCGTGGCCTGTGCCAGCGCCGCCAGCCCCTTGTGCACCGTGTCCGGCCCGCCGACTACGGCAGCGGCCAGGAACTCACCGATGGCGGCGCGCTGCGGCGGCTGCAACTGCGCGGCGAAGTCTTCCACCGGCGGCTGCAGGCGGCGCCGGTCGCCGGACAGGATGCCGAGCACGCGCTGGTAGGTGCTGCTGGCCAGGTATTCGGCTTCCGCGTCGCTGGGCGCGGCGATCAGCGGCACGCCGATCAGCACGTAGGGCTGCTGCAGCACGGCCGAGGGCCGGAACAGCCGGCGGTACAGGTCGATGGCCTGCACCAGCAGGCGCGGCGCGAAGTGCGAGGCAAAGGCGTAGGGCAGGCCCTGCTGCGCGGCCAGCTGGGCCGAGAACAGGCTGGAGCCGAGCAGCCAGATTGGCACGTTCGTGCCCGCACCCGGCATGGCGATGAGGCGCTGGCCGGGCTGGGCCGGGGCCAGCAGGCGCTGCAGCTCGGCCACATCGCGCGGGAAGTCTTCCTCGGTCTCGGGCCGGTCGCGGCGCAGCGCGCGCATGGTGAGCGGGTCGGTGCCGGGTGCGCGGCCCAGCCCCAGGTCGATGCGGCCCGGGTACAGCTCGGCCAGCGTGCCGAAGGCCTCGGCCACCATCAGCGGCGCATGGTTGGGGAGCATCACGCCGCCCGAACCCACGCGGATGCGCTGCGTGCCCCCGGCGATGTGGCCCACCAGCACGGCCGTGGCCGAGCTGGCGATGCCCGCCATGTTGTGGTGCTCGGCCAGCCAGTAGCGCTCGAAACCCAGCGATTCGGCGTGCTGCGCCGTGCGCAGCGCGATGGCGAGGGCCTGGGCCACGGTGCCGCCCTCGCGGACGGCGACGAGGTCGAGCATGGACAGGGCAGGGCGGCGTGTGGAGGTCATGCCGCGATTGTGATCCGTGGACCCCTTGCGTTGCGTTCGTGGGGGTAACGCCGGTTGCGGATAGCCAAAATGGCGTGCAGCGTACAGAATGTTTTCAATCGACTGCCCAGCGCCCGCCGGCCTGCCGGGCGTTTACACGTTGCCGGCCGGTCAGAACGAGAGGTCACTCATGGGTTTTTTCAGCCGTCTGTTCAAGCTGCGGGAGCAGGACCCGGCCAGTCCCGACACCACCTGGTCCTTCGAGGACAACGCCAGCGAACTGGTGCTCGACCCGGAATACATGACGACCCTGATGACCGAATTCGACATTGACGCGGCCATCGTCAGCCACGACAACTTCAAGCTGCGCCTGCAGCGGATGCTGGAGGGCACGTCCAGCGAGGTGCTGGACCCCGCGCAGATCGGCCAGCACGAGCAATGCCCCCTGGGCCAATGGCTCCAGGGTGATGGGCGCGCGGCGCTGGGCCAGTACCCGGCCTTCGAGATGCTGGTGGCCCGGCACCGGTATTTCCACCAGCAGGCCGCGCAGGTCGTGGAGCTGAGCCGCTCGGGCGAGCACGAAAAGGCGCTGCAGCTGTTCCTGGGCGGCTACCGCCATGCCTCCAATCAGGTGACGCTGCTGCTCAAGGAGTTGCGGCGCAGCCTGGAGCATTGAGCATGGCGCGGGTGCTGGCCGTGTGCACCGGGCCGGTGCAGCCCTATGCCCGGGGCAGCCGCAGCGCCATTCACAAAACCCCCATGCCCGGCGCGGTGCGCGCCCTGGCGCTGGGCCTGGAGGGCGATGCCCAGGGCGACCCGCGCCTGCATGGCGGCGTGGAGAAGGCCGTGCACCACTATCCGCAGGAGCATTACGGCGCCTGGCGCGCCGAGCTGGGCGCGCATGCCTTGCTGCAGGCCCCCGGGGCCTTTGGCGAGAACCTGCACAGCCAGGGCCTGACCGAGGCCACGGTCTGCCTGGGCGACCAGTGGCGCGTGGGTGCTGCGCTGCTGGAGGTCACGCAGGCGCGCCAGCCCTGCTGGAAGCTGGACGCGCGCTTCGGCCTGCCCGGCATGGCACGGCGGGTGCAGGATGCGCGCCGGACGGGTTGGTACTACCGCGTGCTGGAGGAGGGCGCCATCGCGGCGGGCGATACGCTGGTGCGGGTGGCGCGCCCCCACCCGCAATGGCCGCTCGCGCGCCTGCTCGATCTGCTCTACCGCCCGGAACTCGATGCCGTAGCGCTGCGGGCCGCGCTGGCCCTGCCGCTGCCGGCCTCCTGGCAGCGCCTGCTGCAGCGGCGCATCGACAGCGGCACGCTGGAGGACTGGGCACCGCGCCTGGAGGGGCCGCGCTGACAGCTCAGGCGCGCGCGATTTCTTCCCGCACCGCCGCCACCTGCCGGCGCGAGACGGTCAGCAGTTCGGCCAGCCCGTGCAGGCGCACGGCCCAGCCTTCGCCCTCTTCGGGGTCGTAGTGCTTTTCCAGCGCGCGCACGGCGCGGCGCGCCACCAGCGCGTTGCGGTGGATGCGCAGGAACTGGCCAGGGTGGCGGGCCTCCAGCTCGCTCAGCGAGCCGTCGAGGATGTAGCTGCGCGCCGCAGTGCGCACGGTCACGTATTTCTGCTCGGCCTTGAGGTACAGCACCTCGGACAACGGCACGCGCTCGGTGCGCCCCCGGTCCTGGATGACCAGGGTCTCGCCTTCTGGCTGCGTTGTCTGGGCGGGCGGCGGTGCGGCCACGGTGCCCGTGGGCCGCAGGGCGCGCTGCGCCTTGGCCAGCGCCTGCTGCAGGCGCTCCAGGCGCACCGGTTTGGTCAGGTAGTCCACGGCATCGAGCTCGAAGGCGCTCACGGCATGGTCGGCGTGTGCGGTCACGAACACCACGGCCGGCGGGCGGCTCAGCATCTGCAGCGTCTGGGCCAGGCACAGCCCATCCTGGCCGGGCATGTGGACGTCAAGCAGCACCGCGTCGAAGGCGCGCCCGCCGCTGGGGGCCAGCAGGGCCATGGCCTCGGCGGCGGTGGCGGCCTCGGCCAGTGTGTGGCGTTCGGTGTCGGTGCAGTCACCCACCAGGGTGCGCAGGCGGCTGCGGGCCAGGGCTTCGTCGTCAACGATGAGGATGTTCATGCGGAATGCGCGCGGCGGCGTGGTTTGGCGGGGGTCGGGCGCTCGGCCATGGGCTGGGGCGCGGGCAGGGTGATGCGGATCTGGTACAGGCCGTCCTGCACGCCCGCGCTGAATTCGCCCTGCACGTCGTGCAGCAGCGCCAGGCGGGCGCGCACGTTGGCCAGGGCGATGCCATGGCCACGGGGGGGGGCATCCTTCGGCGGCTGCATTTCCGGGAGGGTGTTGGTGATGCGCACCACCACGCGGCTGCCGCGCAGCTCGGTCAGCACGCGCAGCTTGCCGCCGCGCGTGCTGGGTTCCACGCCGTGCTTGACGGCGTTCTCCACCAGCGGCTGCAACAGCAGCGGGGGCAGCAGGGCGGCGTCGGTGCGCGGGTCGAGCTGCCACTGCACGCGCAGGCGCTCGCCAAAGCGCACCTGCTCGATGGCCAGGTAGCGGCGCGCGAGCCCGATCTCCTCGGCCAGCGTCACGGCCTCGCCCTGCTCGACCAGAGCGGAGCGGAACAGGTCGCTCAGGTCTTCGAGCAGCGATTCGGCCTTGGCCGGCTCCGCGCGCACCAGGGCGATGGCGCTGTTGAGCGTGTTGAACAGGAAATGCGGCCGGATGCGCGACTGCAGTTCCACCAGCCGCGCCGTGGTGGCCGCCGGCGTGCGGCCACGCGCGCGCAGCACCAGCGCGGCGACCAGCAGGGCCGAGAGCAGCGCGCCGCTGGCCGCGCTGGCCAGCCAGGGCGGCTGCGGCGCCATGCCCGCCAGGGCCAGCATGCCGCAGGCCCACAGCCCCGCCAGCGCTCCCAGCAGCACGCCGGCGGTGTATTGGCCCGTGGTGGGCAGGCGCTGCAGCACCTGCTTGAGGCTGCACGCCGCGATCAGCCAGGCCAGCGTGGCGGGCAGGGCGCCCCCGGTCAGCAGGGCCAGGCGGGAGAGCCAGTCGAGCGGGTTTTCGGCGCCGAACATCGCCCCCACGGCCAGCACCAGTTCGACGAACAGCACCGCGCGCAGCACCACCCCCGCGTGGCAGGCATCGAACACCAGCGCACGCCCGGCGTGCATGCGGGCGGGGCCGGTGTGCGGTGTTCCTGGAAGGGTCGATAAAATTTGCGTCTCTTGCATTGCGGCATCCGGGTGTTCCGGGTGTCTGTTCCACCGGATTATTGCCCTCCCATGCCCACCAGCCAACCCTCCGCCCCGTCCCACAACCAGCTCGACACCAAGGCGCAGGCGTGGTCGGCGCTGTTTTCCGAGCCCATGAGCGACCTCGTCAAGCGCTACACCTCCAGCGTTTTCTTCGACAAACGCCTGTGGCAGGCCGACATCGCGGGCAGCCTGGCGCACGCCGAAATGCTGGCGGCGCAGGGCATCATCGGCGCGCAGGACCATGCGGACATCCAGCGCGGCATGGCGCAAATCACCCAAGAGATCGAATCCGGCGCCTTCGAGT
>Ga0208516_100100_pt1 | contig 56461 bp, 47 predicted proteins | sample LakWasM117_HOW13_2_FD_183931 | JGI IMG/M metagenome (GOLD analysis project Ga0208516, IMG submission 183931) | Freshwater sediment methanotrophic microbial communities from Lake Washington under simulated oxygen tension - Sediment Metagenome... | ecosystem: Environmental > Aquatic > Freshwater >...
CGCGCTGTGCCTGCGCAACCTCGTCACCGGCAGCGACGCGGCGGCGAAGAAGCTCCAGGCCGGCATGCAGGAAACGCAGCGCAACGGCAACCTGCGCGGCAAGCCCGCCATCATCGTGCACGGCCGTTCCGACGCGCTGCTGCCCGTGAGCCACACCTCGCGCCCCTATGCCGCCCTGAACAAGAAGGTGGAAGGCGCGGCCAGCCGGCTCAGCTACATGGAAGTGGCCAACGCCCAGCATTTCGACGGCTTCATCGGCCTGCCCACGGTGCTGCCCGGCTACGACACGCGCTATGTGCCGCTGCACGTTTACCTGAACCGCGCGCTCGACGCGGTGTACGAGCACCTCGCCAGCGGCAAGCCGCTGCCCGCGAGCCAGGTGGTGCGCACCCTGCCGCGTGGCGGCACGCCGGGCGCGGCGCCCGCCATCACGGCGGCCAACGTGCCGCCGCTGGCGGCCGCGCCCGCAGCGGGCGATGCCATCGCCATCACCGCGGGGGCCATTGCCATTCCAGACTGACGGGAACCCCCTTGCCGGCGCGGCATGTGGGCCGCGCCGGAACCTTCCCACGCTTCACCAGGCCATTCACCATGTCTCCCACCTCCCGCTACGCCATCTGCGCCGGCTATGAAATCCACTACACCGAATGGGGCGCGCCGGACGCCCCGGTGGTGATCGCCTGGCACGGCCTGGCGCGCACCGGGCGCGACATGGACGAGCTGGCCACGCACCTGGCGGACCGCTACCGCGTCATCTGCCCCGACACCCTCGGGCGCGGCCTGAGCCAGTGGAGCCGCGCGCCTTCGCAGGAGTACCGCCTGGCCTTCTATGCGCGCATTGCCGCCGACCTGTTCGCGCAGCTGGGCATAGCGCGCGCCCACTGGATCGGCACCTCGATGGGCGGCGCCATCGGCACGGTGTGCGCCTCGGGCCTGTTCGAGCCGCAGCTCCAGGGGCGCATCGCCAGCCTGCTGCTCAACGACAACGCGCCCCGGCTGGCCGATGCCGCTCTGGCGCGCATCAAGGGCTACGCCGGGCAGCCGCCCGCGTTCGACACGGTGCGCGAGCTCGAAGCCTTCTTCCGGCAGGTGTACCAGCCCTACGGCTGGCTCAGCGACGCGCAGTGGCGCCACCTGACCGAGACCTCGACCCGGCGCCTGAGCGACGGCCGCGTCACGCCGCACTACGACCCGGCCATGGTGCAGCAGTTCACGCACCACGCCAACGACTACCTGATCTGGGACCATTACGACCGGCTCGACATCCCCGTGCTGTGCCTGCGCGGCGTGGACTCCGACCTGGTGCTGCGCGAGACCACGGCCGAGATGCTCACACGCGGCCCCGGCGCGCGCGGCCTGGCGCAGGTCATCGAGGTGGCTGACTGCGGCCACGCGCCGGCGCTCAACGTGCCCGAGCACTACGCGCTGGTGGACGCCTTCCTCGCGCGGGCCGGCTGATGCCGCGCCCTCCTGCGCTGGTGCCTGGTGGACGGCGCGGGAGGGAGTGTTATGTTGAGGGGTGTCGCACCATTCGCGGCGCGTGATACGGGCACGGCCCAGACCAGCAACCACCGCGCAAGGGCCGCCCCGCCGCGCCGGTGGTGTCCCCCTTCCCGCAAAGCGCAGCTTTGCGAGAGAAGGGGGAAGCGGCGCAGCCGCTCAGGGGGTTGTACCCGCTACCTCCGGAAACGCTCGCCGTTGAAGTAGGTCAGCTCGACGAAGTCCGTGCCGCTGTGGTCCTTGGGGCCGTAGCGCACCTCGAAGCCGCCCAGGTCGTAGGGGCGCATGGAGTGCAGGGCCTCGACGAGCTTCTCGCGCGAGGCGCTGCGGCCCGCGCGGCGCAGGGCTTCGAGCAGGATGCGCGCGTTCACATAGCCTTCGAGCGAGGAGTAGCCCGGCTCGATGCCGCCCATCTTGCGGATTGCCTCGTGGTAGGCCTTGACCAGGGGAATCGCGGGGTTGGCCGGGTTGGGCACGACCTGCGCCACGGTGATGCCGATCGAGGCCTCGCCCATGGCGGTGAGGACCGGGCGCGAGCCCAGGAACGACAGCGAAAACGCGGGCGCCTTCACCCGCTGGCGCAGGGCCTTGAAGAAGGGCAGGCCGCTGGCGCCGATGCACAGCGAGATCAGCGAATAGGGCTGCCACTGCACGATTTCGTCCACGCCTTTGGCGATGCCTTCGGGCGTCTCCGTGATCAGGAAGGGCTTCCACTGCGTGTTGTTGTGCTCGCGCGTGGCCGCCTCGAAAGCCGCCAGCGTGGCCTTGCCGAAGGGGTTGTCGAAATAGGGCACGGCGCATTTGGTGAAGCCCGTCGAACCCAGCTGCTTGACGATCTTGCTCATTTCCTGCGCGTAGCTGGCGCGGGTGTGGAACACCAGCGGGTTGAACGGGCGCAGCGCGTCCGAACCCGAGGCCGGCGCGATCAACGGCACCTTGGCCTCGGCCAGCACCTTGAGGGCGCCCATCACGCTGGTCGTGCCGCCGCAGGCGAACAGGGTGAACACCTGTTCCTTCTGCAGCAGGGCCAGGGTGTTCTCGGCCGCCTTTTCGGGCGCGCCGCCGTCGTCCAGGCTGACCAGTTCCACCGGGCGGCCGTCGATGCCGCCCCGGTCGTTCACCTCCTTGAAGGCCGCGGCGATGCCCTTGTTCATCTCCACGAAGGGGAAGGCCAGCGGGCCGGTGAGCGCGGCCGTCTGGCCGATGCGCCAGGGTTCGGCCTGGGCGCGCACCAGCGCCGGTGCCGCCAGGGCAACGGCGGCGGTGGCCTGCAGGAGATGGCGCCGCGTGGGCAGGGCGGTGGACTCGGTCGCAGTGGGCATGGCTATCGTGGAGGGTTGGGTTGCAGAAGGCGGGCGGGCACGGAGCGGCCCGTTCATGTGGCGGCGAGTATCGGCCGCCCAAGACCGGGCCAGGCCCTGGAAAACCCCCATGCAGGGGGCCGCAGGGTCACCTGTGGGACATATTCTGCCCGCCGGTCGCGTGCTTTTTTGTCCCCTCGGGAGCAAGCTCTAAACGCGTTTTATGCTATTAATTTAGTAGCTAATAGCGCTTTATACATCGGCTCTGAGGTCGATTTCGTGCGAATCAGGGCAGGTAGATCGCCCGGAAATCGTTGACATTGGTCAGCGTCGGCCCGGTGACCACGAGGTCGCCGAGTGCGGCGAAGAAGCCGTAGCCATCGTGCCGCGCCAGGAACGCGCTGGCCGAGAGCCCCAGCGCCGTTGCGCGCGCCAGCGTGTCGGGGCCGATCACGGCGCCGGCGTTGTCCTCGATGCCGTCGATGCCATCGGTGTCGGCGGCCAGCGCATGCACGCCGCGCTCGCCCTGCAGCGCCACGGCGCAGGCCAGCAGGAACTCGCTCGCACGGCCGCCGCGCCCCGGTGCGCCGCTGCTGCTGCCGGGCGGCGGCAGCGTGACGGTGGTCTCGCCGCCCGAGAGGATGACGCAGGGCCGCGCGAACGGCTGGCCATGCTGCGCCACGGCGCGCGCCAGGGCCGCGTGCACCTTGCCGACCTCGCGGCTCTCGCCCTCGATGGCGTCCGACAGGATGTGCGCCGCCACGCCCTGCGCGCGTGCCAGCGCGGCGGCGGCTTCCAGGCTCTGCTGCGGCGTGGCGATGAGGTGGACGGTGTGGCGGGCGAAGGCCGGGTCGCCGGGCTTGGGCGTCTCGAAGGCGCCGCTCTGCAGGCCCGCCAGCGCCGCCGGGGGCAGGGCGATGCCATACCGCGCGCAGATGGCCAGCGCGTCCTGGCAGGAGCTGGCGTCGGGCACCGTGGGGCCGCTGGCGATGACGGCGGGGTCGTCGCCCGGCACGTCGCTGATGAGCAGCGTGGCCACGCGCGCGGGCGCGGCGAGTTGGGCCAGCCGCCCGCCCTTGAGGGCCGAGAGGTGCTTGCGCACGCAGTTCATCTCGTCGATGGCGGCGCCGCTGCGCAGCAGGGCCTGGTTCACGGCCTGCTTGTCGGCCAGCGTGAGGCCGGGCGCGGGCTGGGCCAGCAGGGCCGAGCCGCCGCCCGAGACGAGCGCCAGCACCAGGTCATCCGGCCCCAGCCCCTGCACCAGCGCGGCCATGCGCGCGGCGGCCTGCTGGCCGGCGGCGTCCGGCACGGGGTGCGCGGCCTCCACCACCTCGATGCGGCGCGGCTGGTCGCGGTAGCCGGGCGGCACATGGCCGTAGCGCGTGGCCACCAGGCCCGAGAGTTGCACGCCGGCGGGCCACAGCGCCTCCACCGCCGCCGCCATGGCGCCCGAGGCCTTGCCCGCGCCCACCACCACGGTGCGCCCGCGCGGCGGTGGCGGCAGGAAGGGGGCCAGGGCGTGGGCGGGCTGGGCGCGCGCGACGGCGGCGTCGAACAGCGCGCGCAGGAAGGCGCGCGGGTCGGTGGGTGGGGTGGGGTTCATGGTGTGTCGTCGTCCGTGCCACGCGGGGTGCCGCGCAGGCGGCCCGGGGCACGCATGCGGGTGCGGCCGGCCGCCTGGCAGGCGCGGCGGAAGGCGCGCAGCTGCTGCTCGGCGCGGCCCAGCACGCTACCTTCCTCGCCCGTGGCCATGCCCGCCTGCATGCCCGGCGCCTGGCCGGTGAGCAGGGCGATGCCGTCGCTCACGTGGGCGGCGGTCCAGATGTGGAAGCGCCCCTGCGCCACGGCCTCGGCCACGCGGCGCTCCAGCATCAGGTGGTGCCGGTTGCGCGCCGGGATCAGGGCGCCCTGCGTGCCGTCGAGCCCGGCCGCTTCGCAGGCGCGGAACCAGCCCTCGATCTTTTCGTTGATGCCGCCCACGGGCAGCACCTCGCCGTGCTGGTTCAGCGCGCCCGTCACCGCGATGCCCTGCGCCAGCGGCAGGCCCGAGAGCGAGGACAGCAGCGCGTACAGCTCGGCGCAGGAGGCCGAGTCGCCCTCCACGCCGCTGTACTCCTGCTCGAACACGATGGAGGCGTTGAGCGCCAGCGGCGCGATGTGGCCGAACAGCGCCATCAGGTAGCTGTGCAGGATGAGCACGCCCTTGTCGTGGATGGGGCCGGACATCTCGACCTCGCGCTCGATGTTGAGCAGGCCCTCGTGCCCGGCGTAGGCGCGCGCCGTGATGCGCACCGGGAAGCCGAAGCGGTAGTCGCCCAGGTCGATCTGCGTGAGTGCGTTGATCTGGCCCACATGCTGGCCGCTCAGGGCCAGCAGGCGCTCGCCGTCGGTGATGGTTTCGTGCAGGCGCTGCTCGGGGTAGCTGTGGCGCAGGGCGCGGGCCTGCAGGGCGGCGTCGATGTCGTCCGCCTCCACGCGGGCGCCGCCGCGCGCGCGGCACAGCGCGGCGCTCTCGATCGCCAGGGCCTCGGTCTGCGCGAACAGCGCGCTCTGGCGCTTCTGGTCGTCGGCTTCGCGGTGCGTCTGCTCGAGCATGCGCGCCACGGCGGCGGCGGAGAAGTCGGGCAGGCCGCGCTTCTTGCCGGTGTGGGCCACGAAGACCGCCGTGGTCTGGCGCGTCTGCGGCGTGGCGGTGAAGGCCTCGGCGAAGTCCACCTTCACGCGGAAGCGCCGCGCCACTTCGGGGTCGGCTTCCTGCAGCGCGTAGTACTCCTCGACCGAACCGATCAGCACCAGCTTGACCTGCACGTCCACGGCCTCGGGCTGCAGCGCCACGGCGGCCGTGGCGCCGTGCGCGGCGCCGCCTTCCTCGATCTGCAGGCGGCTGCAGCGCAGGAAGCGGCGCAGGCGCTCCCACAGCCCCTCGTTGCCCACCAGGTCGCGCAGGTGCAGCATGAGGAAGCCGCCGTGCGCCTTGAGCAGGCTGCCGGCGCGGATGCCCGAGAAATCGGCCAGCGCCATGTCGGCATCGGCCTGATATTCGATGCTGCCGAACAGGCTGCGCGGCTGCGGGTTGTCCTCGATGAGGACGGGCGCGGCGGTCTGGCCGTCGTTGTCCACCGCCAGGTTCACGTGGCAGCGCGCCAGCAGTTCATCGAGCAGGTCCTTGCGCTCGTCCTCGCCGGATTCGGCGGGCACGAAGAGCTGCAGGTTCTCCAGCACCTCGCGCTGCACCTGTTCGAGCCACTGGCCCATCTTCACGGTGTCCTTGATCTGCTTGCGCAGGCGGTTGCGCACCTCCTGCAGCGCATGGTCGAGCAGGGGCTTGGCCATCTGGCGGCGCAACTGCTCCAGCGCTTCGTCGCGCTGGCGCTCCAGCGGGCGCGTGGTGTCCAGGAAGCGGGCAATCTCGGCGCGCAGGCGCTGCTCGGCCGCGTCGATTTCGGCGCGGCGCTCGCGCGGCAGGGCATGTGCTTCGCTCTCGGTCAGTGGCTGGCCCGTGTCGCCCAGCAGCGTGAACACCATGTGCCCGCCATCGCGCGTGAGGCGAAAGTGCAGCGTCTCGGCGAAGGCGTCCAGCGTGGCGAAGGCCTGCGCCTCGGCTTCCTGGTAGGCCTTCTCGATGCGCTCGCTCTCGACGCGGAAGTCCGCGCCATCGAGCCGCTTGGGGATCTCGGCCTGTAGCGTGTGCGTGACCTGCTCCATGCCCTGGCGCAGCACGCGCCCCTGGCCGGCGGGCAGGCGCAGCGCGCGCGGGCGCTCGGGCGCGTCGAAGTCGTGCAGGTAGCACAGGTCGGGCGGCACCGGGCGCTGCGCGGCCGCCTGCCGCATGGCCTGCTGCAGCAGCGAGGTGCGCCCGCTGCCCACTTCGCCGAGCACGAACAGGTTGTAGTCGGGCTGCTCCATGCCCAGGCCGAAGCGCGCGGCGGCCTCGGCGCGTTCCTGGCCGATCCAGGGCAGGGGCAGGTCCTGCAGTTCGGCCGTGCTGGCAAAGCCCAGGCCCGCAGGGTCGATGGTCAGGCGCAGCTGGGAGGGGGCGAGGGCGGTGGCGGACATGGGTTGTTTTCAGTGAAATCGGCCTCTAGCGCACGTGTATAAAGCGCTATTAGCTATCAAATTAGTAGCATTCTGCAGGGGCTCATTCCGGTGCTCCGCCGGCCAATGCGCGGGCGCGGGCATCGGCCAGGGTGCGGGCGTCCTCGGGCTGCACCGGCCAGCCGGCCAGGTGCTGCTGGGCGATGCGGCTGAGCGCGGTGATCCATTCCGGGCTGTCGTTCAGGCAGGGGATGTAGTGGAACTCCTTGCCGCCCGCGTGCAGGAAGGCTTCGCGCGCTTCCTGGTTGATCTCCTCCAGCGTTTCCAGGCAGTCGGCGGTAAAGCCGGGGCAGACCACATCCACCCGCCCCACGCCGGCCTGGGCCAACTGGACGAGCGTGGGCTCGGTGGCGGGTTCGAGCCACTTGGCCTTGCCAAAGCGCGACTGGAAGGTGAGCTGCCAGCGGTCCTGGCGCAGGCCCAGGCGCTCGGCCAGCAGGCGCGCCGTCTTTTGGCTCTCGCAGTGGTAGGGGTCGCCCAGGTGCAGGGTGCGCTCGGGCACGCCGTGGAAGCTCATCACCAGCTTGTCGGGCAGGCCGTGGGCGCGCCAGTGCGCCTCGATGCGGCGCGCCAGCGCGTCGATGTAGCCGGGGTCGTCGTGGTAGCGGTTGACGAAACGCAGCTCGGGCACATGGCGCTGGCGGCCGGCCCAGGCGTACACGGCGTCGAACACACTGGCCGTGGTGGTGCCCGAGTACTGCGGGTACAGCGGCAGGATGAGGATGCGCGTGGCGCCCTCGGCCTTGAGGGCGTCGAGCTGGCGGGCGATGGAGGGGTTGCCGTAGCGCATGGCCGGGCGCACCAGCACGTTGCAGCCGGCCTCACCGAGCCAGCCGCGCAGCAGCTTGGCCTGCTTTTCGGTCCACACGGCCAGCGGCGAGCCTTCGGCTGTCCAGACGCTGGCGTACTTGGCGGCCGATTTGGCAGGGCGGGTGCGCAGGATGATGCCGTGCAGCACGGGCAGCCAGACGGCGCGCGGAATCTCCACCACGCGCGGGTCGGCGAGGAACTGCGCCAGGTAGCGGCGCAGCGCGGGCGCGGTGGCGGCGTCGGGCGTGCCCAGGTTGCACAGCAGGATGGCGGTGCGGGCGGCTTGCCCGTGGGAATACGCGGGTTCGGGTTGGAAAGGCATGCCGCATTCTCGCGCACGGGCGGGGGCTCCGCGCCCAAGTGGCACGCGCCTTAGTGGTGGGGCCTGGCGTGGCCCGTGGCCTCTTCCCAGCGCGACTTGCAGGCCACGCAGTGCTGCGTCTGCGGCTCGATCTTCAGTCGTTCGAAGGGGATGTCGCAGCCGCATTCGCCGCAGATGCCGTAGCTGCCGTCTTCCAGCGCTTCGAGCGCATGGTCGATGCGTGCCAGGTCGGCGGCGTCGATGTTGGTGAGGGCCTGGTCCACTTCGCGCTCGACGTTTTCCTGGACGGTGCCGTCCTGGTCGGAGGCGGGAGGGGCGAGGTTTTCAAGGTTCTGCCGCATCTGGGCCTGCAGGTCGCGCCGGCGTGTGGTCAGCAGCGCCTGGAGTTCCTCGCGCTGGGCGGGGGTCAACGCTTGCGTCATGTTTTTCTCCTGAAGAGGGGCCATGGTTGCGTGGGGGGCGCGGGCGCGGGGCGCCGCCCGGGGATGCCTCCAGAATAGCACCTCGGCGCCCTTGCAAACAGCTTGCGTGGGGCCTGCGTGCAATACCCCGGGCCCGGCGGGGGGAATGGACCCCGCAGCCCTGGGCATGGGCCGTGAACGGGCACAGAATGCGGCGTCAACGGATCCTTTCGCATTCAACAAGGAGCGTGCCATGGATGATGCAAAGAAGAAGACCGCCATCGATGCCCTGAACCGCATCATGGAGCTGGAACTCGCGGGCGTGGTCAAGTACACGCACTATTCGCTGATGGTGTACGGCTACAACCGCATTCCCATCGTCTCCTGGCTCAAGGGCAACGCCGACGAGAGCCTGGCCCATGCGCACAAGGCCGGCGAGCTGGTCACGCTGCTGGGCGGCCACCCTTCGCTGAAAATCGGGCCGCTGCTGGAGACCGAGCAGCACGACATCGGCGACATCCTGCGCGAGAGCCTGGAGCACGAGAAGACCGCCCTGGCGGCCTACTACGACCTGCTGCGCATCGCCGAGGGCGATTCCATTCTGCTGGAGGAATACGCGCGCGAAATGATCGTCGCCGAGGAACTGCACCAGGACGAGGTCAACAAGATGCTGCGCCGCCCCGGCGAGACGGGCGTGTTCACGGCGTGAGGGTTGCTGCGGCGCGCGCCGCCGGGTTCAGAGCGTCATGTTCTCGTGCGAGAGCACGGTCTTCTTCACGTGCACCGAGATGATGGCGACCACCTCGTCGGGCTTGGCCGGGCGCAGGAGCTGCTCGGACTCGACCGAGACCTTGGTGACCAGCGAGTCGTCCTCCAGCAGGCAGAAGAAGGGCTGGGGGTCGGGCTGGGGCGGTAGCTCGGTGCGGCCCTCCATGGACCCGTGCGGCACGCGCAGGCCGTCGAGCAGGGTCTTGAGCCGGTTGTCGATGTCGCCGCCGTCGGTGATCAAGGTGCCGCGCGGCTGCTGGCGGAACAGCAGCACCGACAGTTCGGCATAGAGGTCCAGCCGCTGCGTGACCAGGGGGGCGAACCGCAGCCCGCCTTTTTCCACGATGACCGAGGGCTTGCCCGGCTGGGCCGGGTGCGCCAGCAGCGTGTGGGCCACGTCCTTGAGCGGGCGCTCGCGCCACAGGCGCTGCAGCTGCGGGTGTAGTGCACGGCGGATTTCCCATTTGTGCGAGGACTTGGCACCCTGGCCATGCAGGGGGCCTTCGTAGATCAGACGAAATTCCATGGTGGTGCGTACGGGTCGTGAACACGTTCTGAGAACGGGCAATCATGCCGTCTTTCGCGGGTGTCTGGGGTTTTCCCTGGCCCTGGCACCAAACAGGCAAGACTGTTCAACTGCTGACAGTTGTCGCGGAGGGTGCTGCCTAGCATCTCGTCCATGTTCCTTGCCATTGTTGATCGCCAGATGCACCGGCCGCTCGCCTCACAGGTTGCCGAGCCGTGCGAGTCCTGCCGGGTCGATGATGGTGATGGCCGAATACTGCAACTCGATCAGGCCCAGCTGCTTGAGCTTCTGCACGGCGAAGTTGGCGCGTGGCCGCCCCACGCCGAGCAGCTCGCCCAGGTCGGCCTGCGTGATGCGGATCGAGGGCTTGTCGCCAGCGCCAGCCGGCTGGCCGCTGATGGTCAGCAGCAACGGCAGCAGCCGCGCCAGCCGCATCTCCAGCGACATGGCGGAATCCACGATCAGCCGTTCGTGCAGCAGCCGGTAGCGGCTGGCCATCTGCAGCTCCAGCGCCTGCACCAGCGATGGGTGCAGGGCGCACAGTGCGCGCCAGTCGCTGCCTGGCACGAGGAGCACGCGGGTGGTGGGGTGGCGCGCCAGCAGGTCGTTGGAGTGGGGCAAGTGGTCCCACAGGCTCATGATGCCGGCCACATCGCCCGGCTGCAGGTAGGCCACCAGATAGCGCCGGCCATTGTGCTGCGTCACGCTGATCTCCAGGCCTCCCTCGACCACGAAGCACAGCTTGTCGAAGGGGTCGCCCCGGCGCACCACCATCTGCCCCTTGCCCAGCGTGGCCACATGCCCCGTCGCCACCAGCGCGTCGATGGCCTCGCGCGGGCAGTCCCGAAAGCCCAGCGCCTGGCGCAGCAGCGTGGCCGCCACGCGCCTGCGGCTGGTTTGCACATCCGGTTGCTGTGGTCCGTCTTCGGGCGATTGGGGTGTTTCGTGCATCCCTGTCCTCTGGGCAAATTCACTGTCTCGTCGATTCCATTGTGCGGGTTTGCGCAAGAGGCCTCCCAGCGCACCCGCATTGCAACAGAAAGGCCCTTGCCATGAACTCACCTGCCCCCAATCCCCTCGCACTGCCCACGCCCAATCCGCCCGGCGGTGCCAGCGCCAAGGCACTGCTCCAGGCGCTGCGCACCGCGGGCGCCACCCATGTGGTGACCGTGCCCGACATGGTGCAACTGGCGCTGCACGACCTGCTGGACCAGCCCGATGCGGGCATCCGCCACGTGTATGCCTGTTCCGAAGACCAGGCGCTGACCGTGGCGACCGGTCTGTTCGTGGGCGGCGCCACGCCCGTGGTGCTGGTGCAGAACCAGGGCTTCTACAAGTGCCTCAACACGCTGCGGGCCACGTGCATCGACGCGGGCGTGCCGCTGGTGTTCCTGATCGGCCAGTTTGGCCGGGAGGCAGAGAACTTTGGCCACTCCACCAAGGAATCCTCCCGCAGCATGGTGCGCCTGATGGAGCCGCTGCTGGACACGCTGGGCATGCGCTATTGGAACCTGGGCGACGACGCCGACCTGGGTGGCGTGGCCCAGGCCTTCGAACACGCCTGGCGCACCCGCAGCGGCGCGGCCGTGCTGGTGGACCGCTATCTCACCTGGAACTGACATCCCCCACCGAACACAAGGAGCCCTCCATGAAGCTCGGACAAGCCTGTGCCGCCATCGCTGCGGCACGCAAAACACTCTGCCCCCAGGCGCCGCTGGTGTCCACCATGTCGGCCATGTTCGCCTTCGACATGCTGGGCGAGACCGACCGCCGCATTGACTCCGTGCCGCTGATGGGCGGTGCCAGCGGCCTGGGCCTCGGCCTGGCGCTGGCCCGCCCCGACCTGCCCGTGATCGTGGTGGACGGCGACGCCAGCCTGCTGATGGAGCTGGGCAGCCTGGTCACCGTGGCGCACAACCAGCCCGCGCGCTTCATTCACTTCGTCTGTGCCAACAGCGTGCAGTTCAACGGCATGCGCAACCTGCCCACGGCGGCGGCCGAGCCCGGCTGCGATTTCACCGCCATGGCGCGGGCGGCGGGCTACCAGCATGCCGAGCGCCTGGACGACGCCCAGGCGCTGGCCGACGCCCTGCCGCGCCTGCTGGCGCAGCCCGGCGCCAGCTTTGTCGAGCTGGTGCTCGAACCCGATCCGGCGCGCTGCGGCCCGCACAACCAGATGCCGCTGCTACCGCCCCTGCAGTTCGTGCGCATGCGCGCTGCCGTGCAGTCGCTCAAGGCCGCGCTGACCGCCTGAGCACACCCATCGCAAGGAGAACCCCCCATGTCCCTGCCTACCCACGAATACGACTACATCGTCGTCGGCGCCGGTTCCGCCGGTGCGGCCCTGGCCGCCCGGTTGAGCGAAAGCGGCCAGCACACCGTGCTGCTGCTGGAGGCCGGCCCGCCCGACAAAAACCTCTGGACGCGCATCCCGCTGGGGGTGGTCAAGGTGCTGGAGCAGGCCAAGCTCACACGCAGCTTCTTCACCGAGCCTGACCCACAGATGCAGGGGCGCCGCATTTACTGGCCGCGCGGCTGGGTGGTGGGCGGCTCGTCCACCGTCAACGGCATGATGTGGGTGCACGGCACACCGCACGAATACGACCTGTGGGCCCAGGACGGCTGCCCCGGCTGGGCCTATGCCGACCTGCTGCCCTGGTTCAAGAAGATCGAGGCGTTCCACGGCAGCGACGGCGCCTCGCGCGGGCGCAGCGGCCCGGTGACGGTGACGGAGTTCCAGCCCATCGATGCGCTGCCCGATGCGTTTCTCGATTCGGCCGAGCAGGCCGGCATCGCGCCGCGCGTGCAGGACTACAACGCGAAGGGCTACGGCGGCAGCTACACCCAGTTCAACACCCGCAAGGGCGTGCGCTGCAACACGCGCATGGCCTACCTGGACGATGCGCTGCAGCGCAGCAACCTCACGCTCCAAAGCGGCGTGCTGGTGGGCCGCGTGCTGCTCAAGGGCAAGCGTGCCGTGGGGGTGCAGGCACGGGTGAACGGCCGCGACGGCGCGTTCCACGCGCGGCGCGAGGTGATTCTGTGCGGCGGCGCCTTCAACTCGCCGCAGTTGCTGGAGCTGTCGGGCATTGGCCGCCGCGATGTGCTGGCGGCGGCGGGCGTGCCGCTGCTGCACGAGCTGACCATGGTGGGCGAGAACCTGAGCGAGCATGTCTACAGCCCCATGGTGTACCGCTCCAAGCCCGAGGTGAGCTGGAACCACCGCCTGAGCTCGCTCACGGGCCAGGCCGGCGTGGGCCTGCAATGGTTGACCTCGCGGGGCGGCCCCCTCTCCACCAACACCATCACCGCCAAGACCTTCGCGCCCCTGGAGAGCGGCGGCCTGCACGCCGAGCTGAAGCTGCAGGTGCAGCAGGTCAGCGCCGCCAACAACCGGGGCGCGGGCAAGATGGCGCTGGACGACTTTCCGGGCATCACCCTGGCGTCGTTCCAGATCCGGCCGCGCTCGCGCGGCAGCTGCCACATCGCCAAGGCCGACCCAGCCGCCGACCCCATCCTGGTGTCGAACCACTTCTCGCACCCCGAGGACATCGAACACTGCCTGGTGGCGCTGAAAAAATCGCGCCAGATCGCAGCCACCGGGCCGCTGGCGCGCCTGATCGAGGAAGAAGTGCGCCCCGGCCCGGCCGTCGGCAGCGACGAGGCGCTGGTCAACTACCTGCGCGCCACCGGCGCCACCGCCTACCACCCGCTGGGCAGTTGCCGCATCGGCAGCGACGCCGCGCAGTCGGTGGTGGACACCCGGCTGCGCGTGCACGGCATCGACGGCCTGCGCGTGGCCGATGCCTCGGTGATGCCCACCATCGCCGCCACCAACACCAATGCCATCGCCATCGCCATTGGTGAGCGCTGTGCAGATTTCATCCTGAACGAAGGCCGCTGAATACGCGGCGTCCCCTCTCTTTTGTCCTACGGAGACACACCATGCAGTACCCCTGGCTGAAGCACTACTCCCCTGGCGTCCCCGCCACTGTGGACCTCACGCCCTACACCTCGGTCGTGCACATGATCGAAGAGGCCATGCAGCGCCACGCCGACCGCCCCGCCATCACGAGCCTGGGCACGACCACCACCTTTGCCGAGCTGGACCGGCAAAGCCGCCACTTCGCCGCCTGGCTGCAGGCGCAGGGTGTGCAAAAGGGCGATCGCGTGGCCATCATGCTGCCCAACCTCGCGGCTTTCCCGGTGTCGGCGCTGGGGGCGCTGCGCGCGGGCGCGACCGTGGTCACGGTCAACCCGCTCTACACCCCGCGCGAGCTGACGCACCAGCTCAAGGACAGCGGCGCCCGCGTGCTGGTGCTGTTCGAGGCCTTCGCCGCCACGGTGCAGGCGGCCCTGCCCGGGCTGGCGCTCGACCGTATCGTGCTGGTGTCGCCCGGCGCCCCCCAGGTGGCACTGCCCGGGCAGATCGCCTATGCCGAGGTGCTGCAGGCCGGTGGCGGGCTGCCCCACACCCCCGTGACCCTGACCCTGGATGACCTGGTGCTGCTGCAGTACACCGGCGGCACCACCGGCGTGAGCAAGGGCGCCATGCTGACGCACCGCAACATCGTGGGCAATGTGCTGCAGATCGAGAGCTGGCTCGACCCCGTGTTGCCCGCACACGACCGTGTTGGCAAGAACATCGCCTGCCTGCTGCCGCTGTACCACATCTTCGCGCTCACGGTCTGCATGTTCTATGGCCTGCGCAACGGCCTGCACAACCGGCTGGTGGCCAATCCGCGCGATCTGGCGGGCGCCGCGAGGGAGCTGGCGGGCGCGCCCATCCACATTTTTCCGGGCGTGAACACCATGTTCGCCGCGCTGTCCCAGAACCCCGAGCTGCTGGCCCAGTTCAACCTGCAGGAGCTGCGCATCTGCCTGGGCGGCGGCAGCGCCGTGCAGCAGGGCACGGCCGAACGCTGGCTGGCCGCTACGGGCATGGCGATCTGCGAGGGCTATGGCCTGTCCGAAACCTCGCCCACCAGCAGTTGCAACCTGGCCACCGCCGATCGTTGGACGGGCACGGTGGGCCTGCCCATGCCCAGCACCGAGATCGCCATCCGCGACGACGACAACCGCGACATGCCCTATGGCGAGCGCGGCGAGATCTGCGTGCGCGGCCTGCAGGTCATGCAGGGCTACTGGCAGCGGCCCGATGAAACCGCCAAGGTCATGACACCCGACGGCTTCTTCAAGACCGGCGACATCGGCATCATGGACGCCGATGGCTTCGTGAAGATCGTGGACCGCAAGAAGGACATGATTCTGGTGAGTGGCTTCAACGTGTTCCCCAACGAGATCGAGGACGTGGTCTCCACCCTGCCTGGCGTGCTGGAGAGCGCCGCCATCGGCGTGCCCGACGAAAGGAGCGGCGAAGCCGTCAAGCTGTTCGTGGTGAAGAGCGACCCGGCGCTCAGCACCGACGCCGTGCGGGCCCACTGCCGCGCCAACCTGACGGCCTACAAGAACCCCCGGCACATCGAGTTCATCGATGCGCTGCCCAAATCCACCGTGGGCAAGGTGCTGCGGCGCGAACTGCGCCCCTGAAACACCTGCTGCCTGTCACGCATTCCGTCACGACAATAAAACCCACCCAAGGAGACAAGACCATGCACACCATCCACCGCCGCTGCCTGCTGCAATGCGCCGCTGCCGCATTCGTCCTGCCCGCCTGGATGCAGGCCCAGGCGGCCAGCGGGTTTCCGTCCAAACCGCTGAAGATCATCCAGCCCATGCCGCCCGGCGGCGCAGCCGACAGCGCCTCGCGCCTGCTGGCAAGCGCCATGGAAGGCCCGTTGGGCCAGGCCGTCATGGTCGAGAACAAGCCCGGCGGCGCTTTCATGGTGGCGCTGAACACGCTCAAGTCGGCCCCCACCGACGGCTACACCCTGCTGCACCTGAATGTGGGCATGCTGGCCACCCAGGCGGTCTATGGGCAGTTCGACATCTTCAAGGAGCTGGTTCCCGTCGTCGGCACGGGCGAAACGGACGTGGTGTTCACAGCGTCAGGCAAGCAGCCTTTCAAGACCATCAAGCAGCTCATCGACTATGGCCGCGCCAACCAGGGCCGGCTCATCTACGCCTCGCCCGGCCCTGGTTCGCTGGAGCACCTGGCGCTGGCCAATCTCTGCACGCGCTACGGTATCGAGGCCGTCCATGTGCCTGTCAAGGGGGGGCCGGACATGCTCAAGATGGTGCTGCAGGGCGAGGCCGACCTGTGCACGCTCGCCGTGCCGCTGGTGCAACAATTCCTGGGGACAGACCGTATCCGGCCACTCGTGGTCCTGAACGAAAGGCGCAACCCCGCCATTCCTGACGTGCCCACCTATACCGAAGAGAAGCTGGAGGTGCCGCGCCTGACGCTGTGGGCCGGCCTTGCGGCGTCCGCCGGTACGCCCAAGGATGCCCTCGACGTGCTACAGAAAGCCGCGCTGGTGGCAGCAACCAAACCCGAGCTGCAGCAAAAGATCGCCGCCGCCGGCATGACACCCGCCGCCGTGCCCGCAGCAGCGTTTGGCAAGATGTGGCAGGACGACTACGCCTGGATCGCCAAGACGGCCGCAGCCGCCAAGGCCACGCTGACGCGCTGAATCGGGTGCGTCGCGGACGCGTTCTCTTTGAGCGGGGCCCAAGGGGCCAGTGACGAAAAAAGCCTCTGGGCCCGTGCTGAAGGCGCCAGAGGCTGTCAAGTATGGAGTAACTTTGGCGGCGGTTGCAGGGGCCCCGCCGCCCTGGCCCTGTGGATACGGGTTTAGAACTTCACCGTCACCCCCACGTTCACCGAGCGACCCATGCCGGGCACGCGCACGCCCCACGGCACGGCCGTGCCGGCCATGGTGCGGCCCTGGCCCACGTAGGCGCCGCCCTGCGGGTGGTGGTAGAAGCGGTCGAACAGGTTGTCGATGCCCAGATCCAGCCGCACCTGCTTCCATTCGTAGCTGGCGCGCAGGTTCACCAGGCCGTAGCCGGCGGTGGGCAGTTCGTTGCGCACGGCGGACACGCGGGTCTTGTTGCTCACCATCAGCAGTTCGGCCGAGCCCGTCCAGGCGCCCAGGCGCTGGGTGAGGGCCACGCGCGCGTTCAGCGGCATGGTGTTGTAGAGGTTGTCGCCGGTGCTGCGGTTCTTGCCGTTCACGTAGCTCAGCATGCCGCTGAGGGTGAACTGGCCCCAGTCTGCGCTTTTGCCCAGGTCGGTGAAGCCCGAGAGGTCGAAGCCGTGCAGGCGTGCATCCTGGTTGGCGAACTGCAGGTAGACGAAGCCCGTGGTGGCCGTCTGGTTGGCGCCCGTGCATGCCGTCATGGCGCCACTGCCGCTGCAGCGCCGCGCGTCGATGTAGTTGTTCACATAGCTGAGGTAGGGCGTGAATTTCATGCCCCAGCGCTCGCCCGTGGCGTCGTGCCAGTCGGCGGTGGCGCTCAGGGTGTTGGCGGTTTCGGGCTTCAGGTCCATGTTGCCCACGTAGCCATTGCCGTCGCCCGCCAGGTTGACCATGCGCATGGCCATGCCGCCGGTGGTCCAGGTGTAGCGTTCGTACAGGTTGGGCGAGCGCGTTTTGTGTGCGAAGCCGAACTCATAGCTGGCGTTGGCGCTGGGCGTGTAGCGCGCCAGGGCGGTCATGTCGATGTTGCTGTCGTTGCGCTGGCGGTCACGGGCATTGAAGGCGTTGGCCTCCATGTCGTAGCCGCTGTTGTAGCCCTGCACGGGGCCGCTGTTGCTGCGCACATGGCTGCTGCGCAGGCCGACCTGCGAGAGCCATTGCGGGTTCCAGCGCGCTTCCCATTCGCCGTAGGCGTCGAAGCGGTCGCGCCGGCCATCGCGGATATTCCACAGGGTGTTGGGCGCCATGCCGCCGCCCGAGGGCAGCCACCAGTCGTCCAGGCCGTAGCGCTGCAACTCGGCGCCCACGCGCAGGGTGTCGCGCGCCGACAGGTTGACGTCGCCCTTGACCTGCAGGCCGGTGGTCTTGCCCTCGGTGTCCATGGGCATGCCGGGCACGTTGTTGGCGGCGCCGTACCAGAACTGCTTATCCTCGCCGAAGTTCATGCTGTGGCGCGTCTTTTCGTGGTAGGCGCGGGCCTGGAGCTGGCCCCAGCCGTACTGGCCCTGGTAGCGCAGATTGAACTGGTGGCTGTCGTTGCCGGTCATGTCCATGCGCTGGTTGGGGTAGTTCTGGTAGGGGATGTCCTGCAGGCCCAGGCGCATCTCGACCAGGTGCGCGTCGCTGCGCAGCGCATAGGCCAGGGCATGGTTGCGCGTCTTGTAGCTGGAGGAACCGACCTCGTTACCACCGAGCCACTGCGCCGGCTTGTTGCTGGCGGCGGGGCCGGCGGCCTTGAAGTCGCGGGCCGACCGGTAGTTGTCGGACTGGGCGGTGGAGCCGTCGTAGCGCAGGCTCGTCTGCTCGGTGGCGTAGGTGGCCGAGAGGTGGGCGCCCACGCCGTGGCCGTTGCTGCGGTAGAAGGTGCCGGCCTGGCCCTTGAGGAGCCGGCCCTGGCCGGGCGCGGCGAATTCGGGGGCGGGCGAATCGACCTGGATGGTGGCGCCGAGGCTGTCGCCGCCCACGCTCACCGGGGTGACGCCGGCGAACACGCGCACGCTGCCCACGCGCGTGGGGTCGATGTACGACAGCGGCGGGTTCATGTGGTTGCCGCAGGACGAGACGAGGTCCATGCCGTCGATCTGGATGCGCAGGCGGTCGTCGGTCATGCCATGGAGGCTGGGCAGGCTGGAGACGCCACCGGCGCCCTGCAGGCTCAGGCCCGGCACGTTGCGCAGCAGGTTGGCGCTGTCGCTGCTGGCGGTGCGGCCGGCCTGCAGGGTTTCGCCGTCGGCGTCCTGGGCGCCCACGGGCAGGACGGTGGCCCGGGGGGCCGTGACGGTGACGGGCTGGAGCGATGCGTCCTGGGCGAAGGCGGCAAAGGGCAAGGCCGCCAGCAGGGCGCAGAGGGGGCGCAGGGCAGGGCTGCGCGGGCGGGCCGCGCGGGCACGCAAACGGGGATGGGAATTCATGGCAATGGAGCGGAAAGAGGGGTGGGCGCAGGCCCATGCGGCGCGTACCCACGGCCCCGGGAGGCCGTGGGTACTACCAAAGAGCAAAGACTTTCAGATCCAGGCCGCCGGAGGGGCGTGCGCCGGGGGCATCAGGTTGGCATGCCGTGGCGCCCGTGCGGGGACGGACGCGAAATCAACGCGGTACTGCGCCTGCGCCTGCAGGGCCGCCACCACGGGCGCGGTGCCGCCCGGCGTGAAGCCCACCGTGGCCACGCTGCAGACCGGGCAGCCGAGTGCGCTGCCCATGGCGTGGCCGCCTTGCGGGCCGTCGGGGGCTTGCTCGCCGCCGTGGGCCGGGGCGGCCTGCACCGTGCAGATGTCGCCGCGCAGGAACTGCTCCGAGAGCATCTGCGCCAGGTGCGCCGTGCCCGCCTGTCCCACCCAGAGCTGCGCGAACAGCGCGAGCACGGCCAGCGCCATGGCCAGGCGCCGGTTGCGGGAGAGGAGGTCGCGGGAGGTCACGGCGGGCATTGTGGCGCGCCGTGGCGCGGTGGCCCTTGTCATGCATCAATGGCGCGCGGCATGGGGCCGGCGGCGGGGGAAAGCGGGGCCGTGCAAGGGCTTGCGGGCTGGGGTATTCTTGGGACGCACCCATCCGGGTATTTGCCCTTCTGTTCCGCCATCCCCGCTGCCCGCCGTGTCCGACGCCGCCCTCGACCCCTCCCGCATCCGCGCCATCACGCTCGACCTGGACGACACGCTGTGGCCCATCTGGCCCACCATCGCGCGCGCCGAATCCGTCCTGCAGTCCTGGCTGGCTGAGCATGCGCCCGCCACCCGGGCGCTGTATGCCGAGCCCGGCGCGCTGCGCGCCATCCGCGACCGCATGGACCAGCAGCGCCCCGACCTGCGCCACGACTTGGCCGCGCTGCGCCGCGAATCCATCCGCCTGGCGCTCACGCACGCGGGCGACGACCCGGCGCTGGCCGAGCCCGCGTTCGAGGTGTTCTTCGAGGAACGCCAGCGTGTGGACCTGTTCGAGGATGCGCTGCCCGCGCTGGAATACCTCAGCAGCCGCTGGCCCGTGGTGGCGCTGTCCAACGGCAATGCCGATGTGCAGCGCGTGGGCCTGGGGCGCTACTTCCATGCCGCCATCAGCGCGCGCGAGGCGGGCGTGGCCAAGCCCGATGCGCGCATCTTCCACCTCGGCGCCCAGGCGGCCGGGGTGCCCGCCGCGCAGGTGCTGCACATCGGCGACGATGCGCACCTCGATGGCGTGGGCGCCCTGCAGGCTGGCCTGCAGACCGTCTGGCTCAACCGCGAGGGGGCCGGCTGGCCCCACGCCGGGCCCGCGCCCCATGCCACCATCGGCAGCCTCGGCGAACTAAGCCGCCTGCTGGCCTAAGAACCTTCCCCCAGGACCTGAACTATGCCCAAGACCCCCGTCGCCTTGCCCCAGGTGCGTTCGATCCGCTTCACGCAGCCGCTGAACTGGCTCGTGCTGGGCTGGCGCGACATGGTGCATGCCGGCACCGTCAGCCTGGCCCATGGGCTGGTGCTTGCCGCCTGCAGTGTGCTGCTGCTGGTTGTGGGCCATTCGCGCTTCTGGCTGCTGGCCGGCGCGCTGTCGGGGTTCCTGGTTGTGGCGCCTGTCCTGGCCACGAGCTTCTATGTGCTCAGCCGCGCGCTGGAGCGCGGCGAGCCGGCCGATTTCGCGGCGGTGGCGCGCACCTGGCTGTTCTGGCAGAGCCACTACCGCACGCGCTGGGACAATGATTACTGGTGCCTGGTGCGGTTCGGCGGCCTGCTGGCGCTGGCCGCCACGGGCTGGGTGCTGACCTCGGCCGCTCTCATCACGCTGCTGGCACCCGCGCCGGTGCGCACCCCGCTCGATTTCCTCGTGCACGTGGTGCTGGCGCAGGACAGCAGCCTGTTCACCCTCTGGCTGGCGCTGGGCAGCCTGCTGGCGGCGCCGATCTTCGCCTCCAGCGTGGTGGCCATCCCGCTGCTGCTGGACCGCCGCGCCACCCTGTGGCAGGCCGTGCTCACGAGCTGGCAGACCGTGCTGGCCAACCCGGCCACAATGGCGATGTGGACGGCGCTCATTCTGGCCCTGACGCTGCTGGGCATGGCCCTGCTGATGCTCGGGCTGGTGGTGGTCATGCCCCTGCTGGGCCATGCCAGCTGGCATGCCTACCGGGACCTGGTCGACGCTTCGGGCCTGCCGGAGCGGCAACCGGACGGCGTGGCGCAGGGGGCAGGGCAACGCAATGGATATGCATCGTGATTTTTGGATACACCGAAGCGCAGTTATCGGCTTTCTTCCTCACCTATGGCGTGGGGGCCTTCATCCTGTTCATGGTCTTCATCATCGGGCACCTCGCCTGGGAGTCCAAGGCCGGCAAGTTCGGCACCTTCGTGCTCTTTCTCGGGCTTGGCGTGGGCTTCATCGGCTTCCTGGCCAAGTACCTGATCCAGTGGTGGCTGGAGCGCTAGCCGCTCGCAGCGCCTGGGCCTTCCCCCGCTTTCCCTTCTGCAAGGAGACGACCCCATGGGTCTGACGATCTACGGCATCGCCGCCTCGCGCGCGGTGCGCCCGCTCTGGGCCGCCACCGAGCTGGGCCTGGACTTCGCGCATGTGCACACCCCCTACCAGGGCGGCGCCACGCGCACGCCCGAATTCCTGGCGCTCAACCCCAACGGCCACATTCCCGTGCTGGTGGACCAGCGCCCCGAGGGCGAGGTGGTGGTGTGGGAGAGCATGGCCTGCGCGCTCTACGTGGCGCGCCAATACGGCCAGGGCGATGGCTCCGACATCGCGCCGGCCACGCCGCGCGAGGAGGCCGAGGCCCTGCGCTGGAGCTTCTGGACCGTGACCGAGGCGGAGAAAGACGCCCTCACCGTGCTGATGCACCGCGTGGCCATGCCCGCCGATGAGCGCAAGCACGAACTGGCCGAGGCCGCCGAAAAGCGCCTGCGCGTGCCTTTGCGCGTGCTGGAGCAGCACCTGGAGGGGCAGCAGGCACGCGGCGAGCCGTACCTCGCGGCCACGCGTTTCACCGTGGCCGACCTGTGCGTGGCCAGCGTGCTCGGCTGGGCGCGCCCGGCACGCGCGCTGATGGAAGCGTTTCCGGCCACCAGCGCCTGGCTGGCACGCTGCCTGGAGCGCCCGGCGCACCAGGCCCTGCGCGCGCTGGCGCGTAAGCACTGAAGCGTTTTTATAAGAAAAACGCCCGCAGCGGTTATGCGGCGGGCGTTACCAGCTATTCAATCAATAGCATCAGTGGACGGTGATTTCCACCGCCTTGCGGGCCGGGGGCAGCTTGGCCAGCGTGAGCGTGAGCACACCATGCTCCAGCCGGGCGGTGCTGGCGGCCGCGTCAATGTCCTCGGCCAGTTCCCAGGCGCGCCGCACCTGGCGGGGCGCGCCCTCGGTGCTCTGGAGCTGCACCTGCTTGCCTTCGATGGTGATTTGCAGTTGTTCGCGCGCCAGGCCGGGCACGTCCAGCTGCAGCGTGGTGGCCTTCTCGTCCTGCGCCACGGTGTAGTCCCGGGCACGCGCGGTGGGGGGCGCCGACAGCGCGTCGAGCAGGAAGCGCTGCAGCGCGGCATCGGCAGGGCGGGGCGCGCAGGCGGCGCGGCGGGTCATCAGGGGGGTGAAAAGCATCGGAATGGACTCCTATTACACTGCGCGGCTTCCGTTGTGTTGTCCGCATGCCTGGCAGTTAGGTGTGCCTTTGCCGATTTCAAGGATACCGAAACATGCAGAATTTTTACCTTGCCCCGTTGAAATTCGCCGTCCCGGCGCCATGGCGCCTGGCCCTGGGCGTGGCGCTGGCAGCTGCTGCCGCCCTGCCGCTCGCCCATGCCCAGACAGCGGTGCAGGGGGCACCGGCCGCGCCCGCCGCGCAGCCCGTCAAGCTGGCGCTGATCGAGAGCCTGTCGGGCTCCTTCGCCAACACGGGCGAAGCGGTCTTTCGCAACCTCATCTGGGCCACTGACCGCGTGAACGCGCGCGGCGGCGTGCTGCTGCCCGCGGCTGCCGGCGGCGCCCGGCCCCTGGCGCTCTCGCGCTACGACAGCAAGGGCCAGAACGAAGAAGCCCTGTCGGCGCTGCGCGCGGCCATCGACGATGGCGCCCGCGTGGTCATGCAGGGCAACTCCTCGGCCACGGCGGCGGCGCTGATCGATGCCATCAACAAGCACAACGAGCGCGAGCCCGGCAAGCGCGTGCTGTTCCTCAACTACTCGGCGGTCGACCCGATTCTGACGAACGAGAAGTGCAGCTTCTGGCACTTCCGCTTCGACGCCCATGCCGACATGCGCATGGCCGGGCTCATGGACGTGCTGCGTGCCGACGCCGCGCTCAAGAGCGTCTACCTGATCGGCCAGGACTACAGCTTCGGCCAGGCCGTGCTGCGCGAGGCGAAGAAGCAACTGGGCGCCCAGCGCCCCGACGTGGCCGTGGTGGGCGACGAGCTGCACCCCGTGGGCCGCGTGAAGGATTTCGCGCCCTACGCCGTGAAGATCAAGAGCAGCGGCGCGCAGGCCGTCATCACCGGCAACTGGGGCAACGACCTGACCCTGCTGGTCAAGGCGGCGCGCGAGGTGGGTTTCACCGGCAGCTTCTACACCTTCTACGGCAACGCGCTGGGCGCGCCCGCTGCCATCGGCGATGCCGGCCTGGGCAAGGTGGTGGCCGTGGCCGACTGGCTGCCCAACGTGCCGGGCGCGCAGAGCGAGGCCTTCTACCAGGCCTTCCGCGAGCGCTTCCCCAAGCCGCAGGACGACTATGTGCACATGCGCATGCAACTCATGATCGAGGCGCTGGCCCAGTCCATCGAGGGCGCGGGCAGCGTGGAGGCCGCCGCCGTGGCGCGCCAGATGGAGAAGGCCAATGTGCAGTTGGCTGGGCGCCGTGGCAGCATGCGCGCGGCCGACCACCAGTTCCAGCAGCCGCTGGTGGTGGGCGTGATGGAAAAGCAGGGCCAACCGGGCGTGAAGTTCGACGTGGAAGGCTCGGGCTACGGCTTCCGCGTGGTGCGCGACATCCCCGCCGACAAGGCCCAGCAGCCGCACAGCTGCAACATGCAGCGGTTCTGACGCATATTGCTATCGTTTGAATAGCTGCAGGCGCAATACAGAAAAGCGCTTGCGGCTATTTTTTCATTTATTCCGGAAATCGCGGCCCGGCCGCAGGGGGCCTGCGCGTTCGGCGTTGTGCGCGATGCCCTGCGCCAACCGCTCCAGCAGGGCGTCGGGCAGGTCGTGCCCCATGCCGGGAATGAAGTCGGTTTCCGCGCCGGTCAGGTGCCGTGCCAGGTGCTGGCCGCAGGCCACGGGCACCAGCGGGTCGGCCATGCCGTGCACGATGCGCGTGGGCGCCGTGATGCGCGGGAGCAGCGGCGTGCGGTCGCCGTCGGCCACGACCGCCAGCAACTGGCGCGTCGAGCCGGCGGGGTGCCAGGCGCGCTGCACCGATTCCAGGGCGCGGGCGCGCAGGGCCGCGGCATCGGCCGGGTAGCCCGGGCTGCCGATGGTGCGCAGCACGTGGGTGATCCAGTCCACTGCGGCCTCGGCGCCGGGCCCCTGGGGGCGCGACAGGAGCGCACGCTGCACGGCCCGGGAAGGCCGGGGCAGGGCGCGCGCGCCGCTGGTGGTCATCACCAGCGTCAGGCTGGCCACGCGCTGCGGCGCGCTGGCCGCGAGGTGCTGCGCGATCATGCCGCCCATGGAGGCGCCGCACACATGGGCCTGCGCGATGCCGAGCGCGTCGAGCACTCCCAAGGCGTCCTGTGCCATGTCGTTCAGCCGGTAGGGTGAGTGCACCGGCAGGCGCAGCGCGTAGCGCAGGCCGGCCAGGGCCAGGGAGGGCAGCCCGGCGTGGTCAAAACCCTGGCTCAGGCCGATGTCGCGGTTGTCGAAGCGGACCACGCGAAAGCCCCGCTCCAGCAGCCCCTGCACCAGGGGCTGGGGCCAGGCGATGAGCTGCATGCCCAGGCCCATGATGAGCAGCACCACCGGGGCGGCACGCGGCCCCTGGTCGTCCACCGCGATGCGCAGCCCGTTGGCCTGAACGTGCGTGGGGGTCAATAGGTTCGCACGATCCACAGCGCATGCAACCGGCGCGGCCCAGGCCAGCGGCCGCCGTGCAAGGGCCGCCCCGCCGCGCTGGCGGGGTCCGTGTTCCGAATCAATACCACTGTGTGACCATCTCGGGCTGGTGTGCCACCTTGAAGAACCAGCGGCGCGCGCCGTTCGCATCAAAGCGCTTCCAGTGTGCCGGGGCCTGGCGCAGCCGGTCGGCAATGGCGTAGAGGGCCAGCGGGTTCATGCACATGCCGATGTGGCTGGCGTGCACCTCGATGTTCTCGGTGTGCGCGTGCCCCGGCGGGTTGATGCTGCATTGCCAGGCCACGATGCCATCGGTCTTGCTGTAGATGGAGGTGGTGGGCACCGGGGGCGGCTTGCGCACCTCGGACAGCAGTTCCTCGTCGTGGATGTTCTGGCCGCTGACCCACTGGTACAGGCGCCAGGCATTGGTGGCCTTGGGGTGGCCGGTGAACGGCGTGCCCAGCGTGATGACGCCGCGCACCTTGTCCGGCATTTCCTTGGCCATCTCGCGCGCGTAAATGCCGCCCAGGCTCCAGCCGATCAGGCTGATCTTGCCGCCGTGCTGCGCGTGTAGCTGGTGGATGCGTTCGCGGCAGGCTTCGAGCACGCCCTCGCGCGGGCCGAGGTTCAGGCCCTGCTTCCAGCCGTAGGCCTGGTAACCGTGCTGCTTGAGGAAGCGGCGCAGGGGCAGGGTGGTAATGTCCGACGCGCCCAGGCCGGGCAAGACCAGCACGGCATGGCCATCGCCCGAAGGCATGCGCGAGAGCCAGGGCGAGACCGCCGCCATGGCCACGGCCTCCCAGGGGGCGCGGGCCTCCAGCAGCAGGCACCCCAGGCCGGGCGGCACCAGGTGCAGGCCGGTGTCGCCACGGTCCGTGGACTCTGGCGGGTGCGTGCGGCGGGAACGGAGGGGCATGCGTGCGCGAAGGGTGTCAGCCATGCGCCCATGCTAGGGATTGCGTGCGCGGGCGTCGGGCGGGCTAACCCTAGAGGGCAGTCGCCTGCGCGACACCGTGCCTGCGGCCCCCGCTGCCGGGGCGGGGGCGCTCTTGCGGGCGCTGCGCGCGCGCGGGGCGGGCATGGCCGTGGGGGCCGCAGGGGCCGGCAGCGCCCGCAGCTCCGCCATCGCGCCTTCCAGCGCCTGCGCCAGAGTTTTCACGTCGGGCAGGGCCGCCGCGTCGGCCATGAGGCCGAAGTCCATGTGGGCGTCAAAGCTTTGCACCGTGATGTTCAGCGCCAGCCCATGCACCACGATGCTGGTGGGGCAACTGGCGCGCACGCGTGCGCCGGCCAGGTAGATCGGCACCTGCGGGCCGGGCACGTTGGAGATCACCACGTTGGCCACCTGCGGCAGGCGGTCGGCCACCCGGGCCTTGCCGTAGAGCGAGGCCGCCGCCTCGATCAGCCAGGGCATGCCGATGGACGGGAAATCGGTGGGCAGGATGCTTTTCATCGGGCCCATGGTCGTCTTCATGGCGCTGCTGGCGGCGCGAATGTGCGCCAGGCGCTGGGCCGGGTCGGCCAGGTGCGTGCCCAGGCTGATCAGGCTCATCGAGGCCTGGTTGTCCGGCCGGGTGTCGCCGGTCGGGCGCAGCGAGATCGGCACCGCAGCCACCAGGCTTTTGCGCGGGAGCTGCTGGCGTTGCCGCAGGTAGCCGCGCAGCGCGCCCGCGCACAGCATGAGCACCAGGTCGTTGAGCGTGGCCCCATGCGCCTTGGCGAGCGCCTTGAGTTCCTGCAGCGGCAGGCTGGCCGAGGCAAAGGCCCGGGTGCTGCCGACCGTGACGTTCATCGGCGTCGCGGGGGCCAGCGTGAGGTTGCCGGAGCCCTTGCCGAGCAGGTTCTTGGCGCTGAGTGCGCTTTTGGCGGTACCGGCCACCGTGCCCAGGGTGGCGGGCAGCGCGCGCGCCATGCGCACCACCTGGCCCACCTCGTTGCCGAGGGCGCCGCGCAGCATCTCCACCATGCCGATCTGGAAGGTCTTGCGCCGCGTGGAGGGGCGCAGTGCGAGCTCGCGCGGCTCGGGGGTCAGATCAAACAGCACGTTGGCCAGCGCCACTGCGGCCTGGCCGTCCACCGCCGCATGGTGCACCTGCGTGTACACCCCCACCTGCTTGTGGCCGTCGGCGCTGCGCGGCAGGCCTTCGATGACGTACAGGCGCCACAGGGGCCGGCTGCGGTCGAGCAGTTGCGGGTGCAGGGCCGAGATGGCTTCTTCGAGCAGCGTGCGCGCGTCCTGCGGCGCAGCGCCCTTGCGGGGGCGGCTGGGCAGCTTGTGCTCCACGATGTGGTGGGCCAGATCGGGCTCGGCATCGACCCAGGCCGGGTTGGCCAGGTTCAGCGGCATCCACCACAGGCGCCGGCGCAGCGCCGGTGTGGCGGGCATGCGCGCGGCGTAGTGCTTGCGCAGGGCGTTCACATAGCGGCCCCGGTAGCCGGCGGGCAGCTCCAGCAGGTACATGGCGCCCACATGCATGGGCATTTCGGGTTTTTCCAGGTAGAGAAAGCTGGCGTCCAGGCCAGATAGCTGCTTCAGTGGCATGCCGGGTCTCCTTGAGGGGCTGCAGCCATTGTGGGCGAGCGCGCGGCGCATGCGTGCCGCGCGGGCGACCCCAGCGCTCAGGGTATGCCCGGGGGCGCGGCGGCCTTAGAGCCTGTTCACGATCTTTTCATGGTGCCCGCAAGGCAGCAAAACGTCGCAATCGAGGCGCACGCCGCAGACCATGCTGGCGGCCTGGACAAGGCGGGCAACGCGGAGTGCGGCGTTTTGCTGCCTTGCCCGAAGGGTTGCCTCGCCCAGGCGGCGTCTGCGGCGTTGCAAATCCTCGCCGGGCCACCAGCCCGGCTGCGGTGTGCGCCTTGCAGCCACCGCCTGGGCGGGGCAACGGGCTCCATGAAAAGATCGTGAACAGGCTCTTAGCGCTCAGCGCTCGCGCGCCGCCGCCACCGCCTGGCCCAGCCCGATCACCGCCATGGCGTAGTAGCTCGACCAGTTGTAGCGCGTGATGGCGTAGAAGTTCTCGGTGCCCGCCACGTAGCTCGGCGGGTTGTCGCCGTTCTGCAGCTCCACCAGGGCCAGCGGCCCGGCGTGGCGTGCGCCGGCCTCGTCGAGCACGGCGCCCCGGGCCTGCATGGCGGCGGCGCTGAAGCTGGGCAGGATGTCGGGCAGCAGCAGTTCCTCGGTCTGCGCGGCCGTGCCCTCCAGGCGCACGCCGAAGTGCGTGGGCATGCCGGGCTGCCAGCCGTGCGCGATGAAGTAGCTGGCCACCGAGCCGATGGCGTCCTGCGGGCTGGCGAACAGGTCCACGCGGCCGTCGCCGTCGAAGTCCACCGCGTGGCGCGACCAGCTCGACGGCATGAACTGCGGCCAGCCCATGGCCCCGGCGAAGCTGCCGCGCGGCGTGAACGGGTCGGTGCCGGTGCGGTGCATCAGGCTCAGGAACTGCTCCAGCTCGCGCCGGAAGAAGGCCGTGCGCTCGGCCGCGCGCGGGTGCGCCTCGGGGAAGTCGAAGGCCAGCGTGGCCAGGGCGTCCATCACGCGGAAATTGCCCATCTGCTGGCCGTAGAGGGTTTCCACGCCGAGGATGCCGACGATGATTTCGGCCGGCACGCCGTATTCGCGCTCGGCGCGCGCCAGCGTGTCGGCGTGCGCCTGCCAGAAGCGCACCCCGGCGCGGATGCGCACCGGTTCAATGAAGCGGGCACGGTAGGCCTGCCAGTTCTTGGCTGCGCCCTTGGCCGGCGGCAGCACGAGGCGTGGCACCTGCGCCAGGAAGCGCGCCTGGCCGATGGCCTGGCGCACCCATTCGCGGTCGAGGTCGCGGCGCTGGGCCAGATCGTCGGCGAAGCGCAGGGCGTCTTCCCGGCTGGCGTAGGGGGTGCTGCCCTGCGTGGCGGCGCTGCTGCGCGCGGCCGCCTTTTTGGCAGGTGTTTTGGCGATGGAGGCCGTGGACAGGGCGCCTGCAGCTACCAATAGGAGAGCAAAAGAAAGAATGCGGGGCTTCATGGGGACGGGTGGGGCGCGGGCCAGCGCAGCCGGCGCAGGTCGCGCCGCAGCTGGGCCAGGGACTGGCGCCGGGTGGTGGATTCGGGGGCGTAGCGCCACTGCTCCAGGCGCAGCAGCCAGGCGCAGGCGGCCTCGGCATCGGGGCCGAAATGGGCGCGCGCCTGCGCGGCCAGGGTGCGTGGCGGGGTGCTGTCGGGGCACGGCAGGCCAGCGCGGGCCAGCCGGGCGCGGGCGCGGGCCAGCAGGCGCAGCCAGGGGTCGTGCTGCAGGCGTTCCCACAGCGTCCAGGCGCCGCCCGCGGCGGCGGCGGCCACGAGGAGGCCGGCCAGGATGCGGGCCAGGTCCTGCCAGTCGGGTGAGCTGAAGCCCAGCGCGCGCAGCAGGTCGAGCTGGCGGCTCTGCGTGTAGTTCAGTACCCACTGGTTCCAGTGGTTGTTGGCGGCTTCCCAGGCGCTGCGCAGGCGCTGCGCCATGCCGGGGCTCATCATGGTGCCCACGGCCTGGGCCAGGGCGCCGCGCGGGGCCTGCAGGCGCTGGAACTGGCCCACGCGCCCGGGCGCGACGGAGCCCGTGGGGTCCACGCGCACCCAGCCGCGCTCGGCCATCCAGACCTCGGCCCAGGCGTGCGCGTCGCTCTGGCGCACGGTCCAGTAGCCGTCCAGCGGGTTGCGCTCGCCGCCCTGGTAGCCGGTGACGATGCGCGCGGGCACGCCCAGGGCGCGCATCAGCACCACGAAGGACGAGGCGATGTGCTCGCAGAAGCCTTCCTTGCGGTCGAACCAGAACTCGTCGGCCGTGTGCTCGCCGTACACGCCGGGCTCCAGCGTGTAGCTGTAGCCGCCGGTGCGCAGGCGCTGGAGCGCGGCATCCACCAGGGCCTGGGTGCCGCCCCCGGCCAGCGCGGGGTCGTCCTGCATCTGCCGTGCCAGGTCGATGGTGCGCGGGTTGGAGCCCCGCGGCAGCCGGGTGAGTGCGCGCAGCGCCGGCGTGTCGGCCTGGGGGCCGTGGCGGTGCTGCGGGTAGCTCTCGGCGCGAAAGCGCAGCAGGTCGGTGATGGGGCGCGAGGTGAGCCACTGCAGGTCCTGCGTCATGAAGACGAACATGCCCGGGATCTCGGGCTTGTCGCGCGTGGCCTCCAGCAGCAGCAGCCAGGGGCGCTGGTGCGCCTCCAGCGTGACCTCGTAGCGCAGCGGCTCGCCTTGCACCGTCAACTGCGCGGGCAGGCCCAGGCGGTCGGTGGTGGCGCTGTTCTCGCGCACCGGGTCGGCCTGCCATTCGTTGCCGTCGAAGCTGCTGAGCACGGGGCCGCGGAAGTACAGCATGGACTGGGGCGGCACGAAATCCGGGTTGTCAAAGCGCAGGCGCAGCGCGATGCGCTCGTCCAGCGCCAGTTCGGCAATGCTGCCCACCTTCATGCTGCCCGAGAGGCCGCTGCGCCCGGACAGCGTGTCGCTGGGCATGCCCCACAGCGGGGCCATGCGCGGGAAGAACACGAACAGCGCCACCATGACGGGCGTGCCCAGCAGCGCCAGGGTGGCTGCGGTGCGCAGCGACTGCAGCAGCGGCGGCCGGCCCACGGGCATGTGGGCGTTGACCAGCGCCGTCAGCAGACCCAGCAGCGCGATCAGCATGGCGGCCGCCGTGGGCAGCGCCTGCGAGTAGAAGAAGTTGCTGAGCAACGTGAAGAAGCCCAGGAAGAAGATCACCAGCGCATCGCGCCGGGCGCGCGTCTCCAGCGTCTTGAGCGTCAGCAGCGCCACGATGAGGGTCAGGCCGGGCTCGCGCCCGACGATGGTGCGGTGCGTCAGCAGCACGCCCAGCACGGTCAGCACCAGCAGCAGCCGCAGCAGCCAGGGGTTGGGCAGCGGCCGCGCCGTCCAGGCCAGCCAGCCACGGTACAGCAGCACGGTGCCGGCCAGGGTGCTGGTCCACAGCGGCAGCATGCTGGCCAGCGGCGCGATCACCCAGGCGACGACGGCGAGCAGGAACAGGCTGTCGCGCGCATCGCGTGGCAGCGTGGCCAGGGTCTGGCGCACCGTCATGGCTGCCTCCGGATGCTATTGAAATAATAGCTAATGGCGCTTGATGGACGGGCATCGTAGCCATTTTTTTGCTTGAACTGATTCAGCATAGCGCCAGGGCCTCCAGGCAGCGCCGGCGCTGGGCCGGGCCGTTGCCCTGTGCGATCTCGGCGCCGGGCAGACGCAGGCCGTAGTCCAGGCCCAGGCGGTCGGCCTGCAGCACCCAGGCCGTCAGGCGCGAGAGGCGTGCCTCGGGGTCGGCCAGGCCGGTGAGCGCGGGGTCGAGCCACAGCTCGTGGCGCTGCGACTGCTGGGCGTCGCGGCTGACCAGGGCGTCGGAGCCGCTGGCCAGCGCCTGGGCGGCCTTTTTCCACACCACCCGTTGCAGCGGGTCGCCCCGGCGGTAGGCGCGCACGCCCTCGAATTCGTCCAGGCCATGGCTGGGCGCGCTGCCCGTGCCGCCCGCGCGCGGCTCGCCCGGGGGCAGGGGGGGGGCGCCGGGTTCGGGGGCCGGGTAGACCAGCGCCTCGGCCGCCGGGCGCCAGATCGTCCAGACGCGGAAGGTGCCCAGCGGGTAGCGCGTTTCGGCCGTGAGCGGCGGCACGCGGTGCAGGCCGCGCCGGGGGGGCGTGAACGCCACCTGCACGGTGGCCGTGCCCTGGGCGGGCACGTCGGTCCAGGCCCAGCGCCCGCTGCCATGCACGGCCAGCGCGACGCCATGGCGCGGCGTGCGCCGCTCGCTGGCGAGCTGCACCTCCAGCGTGGCGGCCTGGCCCAGGAAATGCGGCTCCGGGGGCTTGAGGTGCATGGTCAGGCCGCGCAGCGTGGCATGGCACCAGTGCATGCCCGCAGCCGCGCTGCCCGCGAGCAGGAAGGTCAGCAGGTAGCCCAGGTTGAGCTGGAAGTTGATCGACGCCACCAGCAGCACCAGCAGCGTGAGCGCCAGCATCCAGCCGGCCCCGGTGGGCAGGATGTAGACGTTGCGCTGCGTGAGCACCGTGGTGTCGGTCAGCGGCAGGCGCGCCTGCCACCAGCGCTCGAAGCGCCGGCGCACGGCGGCCAGCGGGTGGGGGATAGTGAGGGCCGGCATGGCGGGGCTGCCCTGTCAGTGAACAGGCACTCAGTCTCTCAGGGCAGGCCGACGGCCTCGACCATGGCCTGCACCTGCTCCACGGCGCCGCGTCCCGCGTCGCCCACGGGCACCAGGCGGTGCGCGATGGTCTGGGCCACGATGGCCTGCACATCGTCGGGCGCCACGTAGTCGCGCCCCTCGACCAGCGCCTGCGCCTTGGCCGCGCGCACCAGCGCGATGCCGGCGCGTGGCGAGAGGCCTTGCAGGAACCAGCGGCCCGAGCGCGTGGCGGCGATGAGGTCCTGCACATAGTCGAGCAGCGGCTCGGAGGCGTGCACCGCCAGCACCTGCTGCTGCAGCGCCGCCAGTTCCCCGGCCGAGAGCAGCGGCAGCATGGCGCTGGCCATCTCGCGCCGGTCGCTGCCCGAGAGCAGTTGGCGTTCGGAGGCACGGTCGGGGTAGCCCAGCGAGATGCGCATGAGGAAGCGGTCGAGCTGCGACTCGGGCAGCGCATAGGTGCCGAGCTGGTCGTGCGGGTTCTGCGTGGCGATGACGAAGAAGGGCTCGGGCAGGGCGCGTGTCGCGCCTTCGACGGAGACCTGCTTTTCCTCCATGGCTTCGAGCAGCGCGCTCTGCGTCTTGGGGCTGGCGCGGTTGATCTCGTCGGCCAGCAGCACCTGGGTGAACACCGGCCCGGGGTGGAACATGAAGGCTTCCTTGCCGCGCTCGTAGACCGAGACGCCGATCAGGTCGCTGGGCATGAGGTCGGCCGTGAACTGCACGCGCGCGAACTGCAGGCCGAAGGTGTGCGCCAGCGCGTGCGCCAGCGTGGTTTTGCCCACGCCGGGCACGTCCTCGATCAGCAGGTGGCCGCCGGCGAGCAGGCAGGCCACGCAGTCCTGCACGCTGTCAGTTTTGCCTACGATCACCGTGTTAAGCTGATCCAGGATGGATTTGATTTTTGGCTGCGCTTGCATGGCGTGACGTTATCCGAAATTCTGTGCGTGGAGACAAGGTAATGGGCAAGACGGGTTATTTTTCCCACCGGGACTGCTGGAAGCATGAAATGGGGCCCGGTCACCCGGAATGCCCTGGACGGCTGGATGCCATTGAGGACCGGTTGCTGGTGACCGGCGTGACCGATGCGCTGGTGCAGTACATGGCGCCGCAGGCCGCGCTGGCTGACATTGAACTGGCGCATTCGCGCCTGCACATCGCCGCCATGCGCGGCCTGACCGACTGGCTGCGCGAGGAGGTGGAGGCCGGCGGCCCGCCCTACACCCAGGTGGACCCCGACACCTCGATGAACGTGCATACCTGGAATGCCGCGCTGCGCTCGGCCGGCGCCGCCCTCGCTGCCACCGACGCCGTGATGGCTGGGGAGCTGGAGAACGCCTTCTGCGCCGTGCGCCCGCCGGGCCACCATGCCATGCGCGACAAGGCCATGGGCTTTTGCTTCTTCAACAACGTGGCCGTGGCCGCCAAGTACGCGCTGCAGCGCTACAACCTCAAGCGCGTGGCGGTGGTGGACTTCGACGTGCACCACGGCAACGGTACGGAAGACATCCTCGCGGGCGACGAGCGCGCGCTCATGGTGGGCATCTTCCAGCACCCGTTCTACCCGTTCAGCGGCGACCAGAATCCCGCGGCCAACATGGTCAACGTGCCGGTGCCGGCGTACACGCGCGGCATGGATGTGCGCGAGCTGATCGAGATGATGTGGATTCCACGCCTGGATGCATTCAAGCCCGAGCTGATCCTCATCAGCGCCGGTTTCGACGCCCACCGTGACGACGACATGGGCCAGCTCGGCCTGACCGAGCAGGACTACACCTGGATCACCCAGCGCATCAAGGACGTGGCGCGCCGCCACTGCAACGGCCGCATCGTCTCCTGCCTGGAGGGTGGCTACGTGATGAGCGCGCTGGCGCGCAGCGTGGAAGCCCATGTGCGCGTGCTCGCGGACTTGTGAGCAACCCCCTGTGGCGCTGCGCGCCGCCCCCCTTCTCGGGCATCGCTGCGCTAGCGGGAAGGGGAACTTTGCTCAGTGCGGCGGGGCGGCCCTTGCACGGCGGCCGCTGGCCTGGGGCGCGTGGTGCTGGGCGCCGTGACATTGTTTGGAAGAAGCCACCGATATGACCCATTCCACTGAGCTGCTCCAGGTCGCGCGCGACGCGCGCGGCGTGGTGACCCTGACCCTGAACGACCCGGCACGCTTCAATGCCCTGGGTTCGGAACTGCTCGCGGCGCTGCAGCAGGCGCTGGATACGATCGCTGGCGACGAGTCGGTGCGCGTGGTCGTGCTCGCCGGCGCGGGCAAGGCCTTCTGCGCGGGCCACAACCTCAAGGACATGGCGGCGCACCCGGATCTGGCCTGGTACCAGCAGCTCTTCGCGCAGTGCAGCCGCATGATGCTGTCGCTGCACAAGCTGCCGGTGCCCGTGATCGCGCGCGTGCACGGCATGGCCACGGCGGCGGGCTGCCAGCTCGTGGCGCAGTGCGACCTGGCCGTGGCGGCCGAGGGCGCGAGCTTTGCCACCAGCGGCATCCACTACGGCCTGTTCTGCTCCACGCCCAGCGTGCCGCTGGTGCGCAACGTGCCGGCCAAGCGCGCCATGGAAATGCTGCTCACCGGCGACTTCGTCGACGCGGCCACGGCGCTGCGCGAGGGCCTGCTCAACCGCGTGGTGCCCCTGGAGGCGCTGGACGCCGAGGTGGAAAAACTCGTGCAGTCCATCCTCGACAAGCCGCGCGTTGCCGTGGCCATGGGCAAGGCGCTGGTGTACCGCCAGCGCGAGCTGGGCCTGGACGCCGCCTACCAGCTGGCCGGCCAGACCATGGCCGTGAACATGATGGACGAGGCCGCCCAGGAGGGCGCGCGCGCCTTCGCCGAGAAACGCAAACCCGGGTGGAAGAACTGATGGCCGGTGCGGTGGAGATTCCGATGCTCGACGACATCGGGCGCTGGCTGGAAGCCTTCCTGCGCCCCACGGTGCTGATCGAGCTGGCCGCCCTGGCGGTCTGCGTGGGCTTGGCCTGGGGCCTGGTGGCGCTGCTGCGCCGGGGCCTGCCCCGGGATGGCGACTCGCGCTCCATCTTCTTCGGCCGCAACATCATCGACGGCGCGCTGTTCCCGCTGGTGCTGCTGGCGCTGGGCTACGCGGCGCGCGCGGTCGTGCTGCAGTGGACGCCGCTGGCGGTCTTCAAGGTGGCCATTCCGGTGCTGGTGTCGCTGGTCGTCATTCGCACGGGGGTGAAGGTGCTGCAGGTGGCCTTCCCGGGCGCGGCCTGGGTGCGGCCGATCGAGCGCACGATTTCCTGGCTGGCGTGGCTGGCCATGGTGCTGTGGGTTACCGGCTTGCTGCCCCGGGTGCTGGCCGAACTCGACGAGATCAAGTGGAAGGTGGGCGGCTCGACCATGTCGGTGCGCACCATGATCGAGGGCGCGCTCACGGCCGCCGCCGTGCTGCTGGTGGCGCTGTGGATTTCCTCGGCCATCGAGACGCGGCTGCTGCGCTCGGCCACGGGCAGCGGGCTGTCGGTGCGCAAGGCGCTGAGCAATGCCACGCGCGCGCTGCTGCTGTTCCTGGGGCTCATCCTGGCGTTGTCGGCCGTGGGCATCGACCTCACGGCCCTGTCGGTGCTGGGCGGCGCCATCGGCGTGGGCATCGGCTTTGGCCTGCAAAAGCTCGCCGCCAACTATGTGAGCGGCTTCGTCATCCTGGCCGAGCGCAGCGTGCGCATCGGCGACAACGTGCGCGTGGACGGCTTCGAGGGCCGGGTCACCGACATCACCGGCCGCTACACCCTGATCCGCTCGGGCGTGGGGCGCGAGTCCATCGTGCCCAACGAAATGCTCATCACCAGCCGGGTGGAAAACTTCTCGCTGGCCGACCCGCGCGTGTGGCATTCCACCGTGGTCAGCGTGGCCTACGACAGCGATGTGGACCTCGTCATGCGCCTGCTGGACGAGGCCGCGCGGGGCAGCGAGCGCGTGCTGGCCGATCCGCCGCCCAGCGTGGCGCTCTCGGCCTTCGGCGCCGATGGCCTGGAGTTCACCGTGGGCTTCTGGATCGCCGACCCCGAGAACGGCCTGCTCGGCCTGCGCTCGCAGATCAACCTGGCCATCCTGCGCGCCCTGCGCGCGCATGGCATTGATATTCCTTTCCCGCAGCGGGTGCTGCATGTGACCGGCGCGCCCCTGCCTGCGGCCGGCCCTGTTGCCGGGATCTGAGCGTTCTGACCGACCCCTGGTCGGATGTGTGACACGCGGGGGTGGACAAACCCCACCCCTGCTGGCCTATAATCCACAAAAAGCACGATCGTTCGTTTTTTGTCGATACACCCCCTGTGGAAAATGCATAGCCGATGTGCTGCGGTGCGACATAAAATGGTTTGGTTTACGTAACGTCAATTCAATCAACTCTAGGAGCCGCAGCAATGAAGGTTTTGGTCCCTGTCAAGCGCGTGGTGGACTACAACGTGAAGGTCCGTGTGAAGTCGGACGGCACGGGTGTGGACATCGCCAACGTGAAGATGAGCATGAACCCCTTTGACGAAATCGCCGTCGAGGAGGCCGTGCGCCTGAAGGAAAAGGGCGTGGTGACCGAAGTCATCGCCGTCTCCTGCGGCGTGGCCCAGTGCCAGGAAACCCTGCGCACCGCCATGGCCATCGGTGCCGACCGCGGCATCCTGGTGGAAACCGACGCCGAACTGCAGCCCCTGGCCGTGGCCAAGCTGCTCAAGGCCCTGGTGGACAAAGAGCAACCCGGCCTCATCATCCTGGGCAAGCAAGCCATCGACGACGACGCCAACCAGACCGGCCAGATGCTCGCGGCCCTGGCCGACCTGCCCCAGGCCACGTTTGCCTCCAAGGTCGAAGTCGCCGGCGACAAGGTCAACGTCACGCGTGAAGTGGACGGAGGCCTGGAAACCCTGCAGCTGTCGCTGCCTGCCGTGGTCACCACCGACCTGCGCCTGAACGAGCCGCGCTACGTCACGCTGCCCAACATCATGAAGGCCAAGAAGAAGCAGCTCGACACCGTCAAGCCCGAAGACCTCGGCGTTGACGTGGCCCCGCGCCTCAAGACGGTCAAGGTGCAGGAACCCGCCAAGCGCGGCGCCGGCATCAAGGTGCCCGACATCGCCACCCTGGTCGACAAGCTCAAGAACGAAGCCAAAGTCATCTAAGAAGGAGAACAAGAAATGACCGCACTCGTTATTGCAGAACACGACAACGCCTCCATCAAGGGCGCCACCCTCAACACCGTCACGGCCGCCGCCCAGTGCGGTGGTGACGTGCACGTGCTCGTCGCCGGCCACAACGCCGGTGCCGCCGCCGCTGCCGCCGCGCAGATCGCCGGCGTCGCCAAGGTGATCCACGCCGACGCCGCCGCCTTCGAACAAGGCCTGGCCGAGAACGTCGCCGCCCAGGTGCTGGCGATTGCCGGCAACTACAGCCACATCCTGTTCCCCGCCACTGCCGGCGGCAAGAACGTGGCACCGCGCGTGGCCGCCAAGCTCGACGTCGCCCAGATCAGCGAAATCACCAAGGTGGAAAGCGCCGACACCTTCGAGCGCCCCATCTACGCCGGCAACGCCATTGCCACCGTGCAAAGCGCGGACGCCGTCAAGGTCATCACCGTGCGCAGCACCGGCTTTGACGCCGCAGCCGCCACCGGTGGCGCCGCCGCCGTGGAAACCGTGGCCGCCGCCGCCGCCAGCGGCAAGAGCAGCTTCGTGGGCCGCGAAGTGACCAAGAGCGACCGCCCCGAGCTGACCGCCGCCAAGATCATCGTCTCCGGCGGCCGTGCCCTGGGCAGCGCCGAGAAGTTCAACGAAGTGATGACCCCCCTGGCCGACAAGCTGGGCGCGGCCATCGGCGCATCGCGCGCCGCCGTGGACGCGGGCTACGCCCCCAACGACCTGCAGGTCGGCCAGACCGGCAAGATCGTGGCGCCGCAGCTGTACATCGCCGCCGGCATCTCGGGTGCGATCCAGCATCTGGCCGGCATGAAGGACTCCAAGGTGATCGTGGCGATCAACAAGGACCCTGAAGCGCCGATCTTCAGCGTGGCCGACTACGGCCTGGAGGCGGACCTGTTCACGGCCGTGCCGGAACTGGTCAAGGCCCTGTAAGGCCTGATCGCCCGCAAAAAGGCATCGCTCGCGATGCCTTTTTTTTGACATTGCATCCCCCCGGAGAACCCCATGAGCTACACCGCCCCCGTCAAGGACATGCTGTTCGACATGCAGCACCTGGCCAACATTGAACAGATCGCGCAGATTCCCGGCTTCGAGGACGCCGGCCTGGAGACGGCCGCCGCCGTGCTGGAAGAATGCGCCAAGTTCACCGAGGGGGTGCTGGCGCCGCTCAACTTCGAGGGCGACAAGAACCCGTCTTCGTGGAAGGATGGCGTGGTCACGGCCACGCCGGGCTTCAAGGAGGCCTTCCGCCAGCTCAGCGAGGGCGGCTGGCAGGGCCTGCAGCACCCGGCGGACTTCGGCGGCCAGGGCCTGCCCAAGACCATTGGCGCGGCCTGCATGGAAATGCTCAACAGCTCGAACATGAGCTTCGCGCTGTGCCCGCTGCTGACCGACGGCGCCATCGAGGCGCTGCTGACGGCTGGCAGTGACGAGCTCAAGGCCATCTACCTCGAAAAACTCATTTCCGGCCAATGGACCGGCACCATGAACCTGACCGAGCCGCAGGCCGGTTCCGATCTCGCGCTGGTGCGCACCAAGGCCGATCCGCAGCCCGACGGCAGCTACAAGGTCTTCGGCACCAAGATTTTCATCACCTGGGGTGAGCACGACATGGCCGAGAACATCGTCCACCTCGTGCTGGCCCGCGTCGCCGGCGCGCCCGAGGGCGTCAAGGGCATCAGCCTGTTCGTCGTGCCCAAGTTCCTCGTGAACGCGGACGGCTCGCTGGGCGCGCGCAACGATGCGCACTGCGTCTCCATCGAGCACAAGATGGGCATCAAGGCCAGCCCCACGGCCGTGTTGCAGTTTGGCGACCACGGCGGCGCCGTGGGCTACCTCGTGGGCCAGGAGAACCGGGGCCTCGAATACATGTTCATCATGATGAACGCCGCGCGCTATGGCGTGGGCATCCAGGGCATCGCGATCGCCGAGCGCGCCTACCAGAAGGCCGTGCAGTACGCCAAGGACCGCGTGCAGAGCCGCCCCGTGGACGGTAGCATCAACGCCAGCGCCGCCATCATCCACCACCCCGACGTCAAGCGCATGCTCATGACCATGCGCGCCACCACCGAAGGCTGCCGCGCCATGGCCAGCACGGCGGCGGCGGCCTACGATGCGGCGCACCACCACCCCGATGCGCAGGTGCGCAAGGACAACGCCACGTTCTATGAATTCATGGTGCCGCTGGTCAAGGGCTACAGCACCGAGATGAGCCTCGAAGTCACCAGCCTGGGCGTGCAGGTGCATGGCGGCATGGGCTTCATTGAGGAAACAGGCGCTGCGCAGTACTACCGCGACGCCAAGATTCTGACCATCTATGAAGGCACGACCGCCATCCAGGCCAACGACCTCGTGGGCCGCAAGACCGCGCGCGACGGCGGCCAGTCGGCCCGCGCCATCGCCGCGCAGATCGAGAAGACCGAAGGCGAACTCAATGCCAGCGGCACGCCCGCCGCCCAGGCCATGGCCCGGCGCCTGGCGGCCGCGCGCCAGGCCTACCTGGACGTGGTGGACTTCGTCTGTGGCGGCGCCAAGGCCTCGCCCAACGCCGTGTTCGCGGGCAGCGTGCCCTACCTGATGCTCGCCGGCAACTTGGTGGCCGGCTGGCAGCTCGGCCGCTCGCTGCTGGTGGCCCAGGACCTGTTGCAAAAGGGACAGGACGAAGCCTTCATGCGCGCAAAAATCACGACGGCGCAGTTCTATGCCGAGCACATCCTGGTGAAGGCGCCGGGCCTGCGCGACAGCATCGTCGAAGGCGCCGCCAGCGTGACCGCCCTGGCGCTCGATTCGTTCTGAGCCTGTGCGCAAAACCACCCACAGCATGGGTGGTTTTGCTATTAAATTCGTAGCTGATGGCGCCTTGGGTACGGCGCTGGAGGCTGATTTGACTGATGTTACTGATCCAACGGAAAGCCACCATGTCCAAGCTGCCTCCGGTTCTGCAGAAGCTCACGCTCCCCGTCATCGGCTCGCCCCTGTTCATCATCAGCAACCCCCAGCTGGTGATCGCGCAGTGCAAGGCCGGCATCGTGGGCTCCATGCCCGCGCTCAACGCGCGCCCGGCCGAGCTGCTCGACGACTGGCTGGCCGAGATCACTGAAACCCTGGCCGCCTGGGACAAGGCGCACCCCGAGCAACCCTCGGCGCCGTTCGCCATCAACCAGATCGTGCACAAGAGCAATGATCGGCTGGAACACGACATGCAGGTCTGCGCCAAGTACAAGGTGCCGATCGTCATCACCAGCCTGGGCGCGCGCGAGGACGTGAACCAGGCCGTGCACGCCTGGGGTGGCATCGTGCTGCACGACATCATCAACAACAAGTTTGCACGCAAGGCGGTGGAGAAGGGCGCCGACGGCCTGATCGCCGTGGCGGCCGGTGCGGGCGGCCATGCGGGCACCAAGAGCCCGTTCGCGCTCATTCAGGAAGTGCGTGAATGGTTCGACGGCCCGCTGGCGCTGTCGGGCTCCATTGCCTCGGGCGGCGCCATCCTGGCGGCCCAGGCCATGGGGGCCGACTTCGCCTACATCGGCTCGGCCTTCATCGCCACGCACGAGGCACGCGCCGCCGAGGCCTACAAGCAGGCCATCGTGGCGGGCAGCTCGGACGACATCGTCTACAGCAACCTGTTCACCGGCGTGCACGGCAACTACCTCGCACCCTCGATCCGCGCGGCCGGGCTGGACCCCGAGAACCTGCCGGTCTCCGACCCGAGCAAGATGAACTTCGGCGGCGATGCCAAGAAGGCCTGGAAGGACATCTGGGGCTGCGGCCAGGGCATTGGCGCGGTCAGCGCCGTCACCAGCACGGCCGAACTGGTGGCGCGGCTGCGTGGCGAATACGAGGCGGCACGGGCGCGCCTGCTCGCGCGCTGACCCTCCGGCCATGCACGGCCCGGGCCGGCCGTGCATGGCGGCTCCTGTAAGCTTCGCGCCAGTCAGTGGCATGTAAGTGCGCGCACGGAAAGTGTCGGGGCTTTACCGACCTTCAGGAGACAAAACATGAGCGCGCCATCGAATGCCATCGAATCCAACCTGGTGGAAAACCGGGTCTTCCCGCCTGCCGATGCCGTGGTCAAGGCGGCACGTATTTCAGGCATGGCCGGCTACGAGGCCCTGTGCGCCGAAGCAGACCGTGACTTCGAAGGTTTCTGGGCCCGCCTGGCCCGCGAGCACCTGCAGTGGAACAAGCCGTTCACCCAGACGCTCGACGAATCCAATGCACCGTTCTTCCGCTGGTTCGGCGATGGCGAGCTCAATGCCTCGGCCAACTGCCTGGACCGGCACATGGGTACCCCCACCGAGAACAAGACGGCCATCATCTTCGAGGCCGATGACGGTGCCGTCACCCGCATCACCTACAAGGAACTGCTGGGCCGCGTGAGCCAGTTCGCCAATGCGCTGCTGTCCTGCGGCGTGGGCCAGGGCGACCGCGTGCTGATCTACATGCCCATGACCATCGAGGGCGTGATTGCCATGCAGGCCTGCGCCCGCATCGGCGCCACCCACAGCGTGGTGTTCGGCGGCTTCTCCGCCAAGGCGGTGCAGGAGCGCATCATCGACGCTGGCGCCGTGGCCGTGGTCACCGCCAACTACCAGATGCGCGGCGGCAAGGAGCTGCCCCTCAAGGCCATCATCGACGAAGCCCTGGCCATGGGCGGCTGCGACACCATCCGCAACGTGCTGGTGTACGAGCGCACCCCAACCCCCTGCAACATGGTCGCGGGCCGCGACCGCACCTTCGCCCAGGTGCTCGAAGGCCAGAGCACCGAGTGCGCGCCGGTGGCCGTGGGCGCCGAGCACCCGCTGTTCATCCTCTACACCTCGGGTTCCACGGGCAAGCCCAAGGGCGTGCAGCACAGCACGGGCGGCTACCTGCTGTGGGCCAAGCTCACGATGGACTGGACCTTCGACCTGCGCCCCAGCGACATCTTCTGGTGCACGGCCGACATCGGCTGGATCACGGGCCACACCTACGTGGCCTACGGCCCGCTGGCCGCCGGCGCCACGCAGATCATTTTCGAGGGCATCCCCACCTTCCCGAACGCAGGCCGCTTCTGGCAGATGATCGAGCGCCACCAGTGCAGCATCTTCTACACGGCGCCCACGGCCATCCGTTCGCTCATCAAGGCGGCCGAGGGCGATGCTGCTGTGCACCCTGCGCGCTCCAACCTTTCCAGCCTGCGCATCCTGGGCAGCGTGGGCGAGCCCATCAACCCTGAAGCCTGGATGTGGTACTACAAGAACGTCGGCGGCGAGCGCTGCCCGATCGTGGACACCTTCTGGCAGACCGAAACCGGCGGCCACGTCATCACCCCGCTGCCCGGTGCCACGCCGCTGGTGCCCGGTTCGTGCACGCTGCCGCTGCCCGGCATCACGACGGCCATCGTGGACGAGGCCGGGCAGGACATGCCCAACGGCGCGGGTGGCATCCTTGTCATCAAGCGCCCCTGGCCGAGCATGATCCGCACCATCTGGAACGACCCGGAACGCTTCAAGAAGAGCTACTTCCCCGAAGAGCTCAAGGGCTACTACCTGGCCGGCGACGGTGCCGTGCGGAGCAGCGACCGGGGCTACTTCCGCATCACCGGCCGCATCGACGACGTGCTCAACGTCTCGGGCCACCGCATGGGCACGATGGAGATCGAATCGGCCCTGGTCGCCAAGACCGACCTCGTGGCCGAAGCCGCCGTGGTAGGCCGCCCCGACGATGTGACGGGCGAGGCCATCTGCGCCTTCGTGGTGCTCAAGCGCTCGCGCCCCACGGGCGAGGAAGCCAAGCAGATCGCCACCGAACTGCGCAACTGGGTGGCCAAGGAAATCGGCCCCATCGCCAAGCCCAAGGACATCCGCTTCGGCGACAACCTGCCCAAGACCCGCAGCGGCAAGATCATGCGCCGCCTGTTGCGCTCCATCGCCAAGGGTGAACAAATCACCCAGGACACGAGCACCTTGGAAAATCCCGCAATTCTGGATCAGTTGGCCCAGACCAACTGATCCAGAAGGCGCCGCAAGGCGCCAGCGCGCAGCGCTTGCGGGATTTGTGGGCACTCATGTCGCGCAGCGACGTGGTGTGACCACAGAATCCACTACCCCATCACCCCGGCCACACCCGGGGTTTTTTCATTCCAGGCGATCCCCCAAAACAAAACAGCCGCATCACAGTGCGCGATGCGGCTGTCGGCAGGGCAGCAACTGCCCTGAACCAGAGCAAAAGCTTACTTGGTGGCCAGGACCCAGGCGACCAGCTTCTTGGCTTCGGCTTCGTTGACTTGCGGGTTGGCGGGCATGGGCACGGGGCCCCACACGCCGGAACCACCCTTGATCACCTTGGCGGCCAGCTTGTCGGCGGCATCCTTTTGGCCGGCGTACTTCTTGGCAACGTCCTTGTAGGCGGGGCCGACCAGCTTCTTATCCATCGCGTGGCAAGCCATGCAGTTCTTGGACTTGGCCAGAGCCTCGTCAGCCATGGCGGGGGCTGCGACGGACAACGTCATGGCGAGGGCAATCAGGGTGCGCTTCATCGTGGTCTTTCCTGTGGGTTGGGTTACATTGCTACCAATGGAATTGTAGTGATTCGGGTTGACAGCATCGACACAATCTCCGCACTTTTTTTGAGGGATAACCATGTACATGCTCGGTCTGGGAATCATTCTCGTGCTCCTGAAGTACCTTGAAATCGGTCCGGTCGCCGCGTGGTCGTGGTGGGCGGTGCTGGTGCCCTTCGGCCTGACCCTGCTGTGGTGGGCCTGGGCCGACGGCACTGGCTACACCAAGCGCAAGGCCATGGAAAAGATGGAAAAGCGCAAGCAGGACCGCATCGATAAGAACAAGGACGCCATGGGCATGCGTCCACGCAAGCCGCGCTGACGGCTGGCCGCCCTGGCACGGCGTCCGGGCAGGCATTCCCCTGCCGTGGGGAATGGCGTGCGGCCCGTGGCCTGGCCACACGGGGGCGGTGCGCCATAATCAATGGCGCAACGGCGCCTGCCTTGCCCTTCCCGTACCCACTGACGAAGAACCACGATGCCCGCCTACCGTTCCAAGACATCCACCGCCGGCCGCAACATGGCGGGTGCGCGCGCCCTCTGGCGTGCCACCGGCATGAAGGACGATGATTTCCAGAAGCCCATCATCGCGGTGGTCAACTCGTTCACCCAGTTCGTGCCCGGCCATGTGCACCTGAAGGACATGGGCCAGCTGGTGGCGCGCGAGATCGAGGCCGCCGGTGGCGTGGCCAAGGAGTTCAACACCATCGCCGTGGACGACGGCATCGCCATGGGCCACGACGGCATGCTGTATTCGCTGCCCAGCCGCGACATCATTGCCGACTCGGTCGAGTACATGGTCAACGCCCACTGCGCCGACGCCATGGTGTGCATCTCCAACTGCGACAAGATCACCCCCGGCATGCTGATGGCCGCCATGCGCGTCAACATCCCCGTGGTGTTTGTCTCGGGCGGGCCGATGGAAGCGGGCAAGGTCAAGCTGGCCGAACCCGGCACGCACGCCCTGACGTTCAAGAAGCTCGACCTGATCGACGCCATGGTCATGGCCGCTGACGCTGCGGCATCGGACGCCGACGTGGCCGAGGTGGAGCGCTCGGCCTGCCCCACCTGCGGCTCCTGCTCGGGCATGTTCACCGCCAACTCCATGAACTGCCTGACCGAGGCCCTGGGCCTCTCGCTGCCCGGCAACGGCACCACGCTGGCCACGCACTCGGACCGCGAACAGCTGTTCAAGCGGGCCGGCCGTCTGGTCGTGGACCTGTGCAAGCGCTACTACGAACAGGACGACAGCCGCGTCCTGCCGCGTTCCGTGGGCTTCAAGGCCTTCGAAAACGCCATTGCGCTGGACATCGCCATGGGCGGTTCGACCAACACCATCCTGCACATCCTGGCCATTGCCCAGGAGGCGGAAATCGACTTCACCATGCAGGACATCGACCGCCTCTCGCGCGTCGTTCCGCAGCTGTGCAAGGTGGCGCCCAACACCGACAAGTACCACATCGAAGACGTGCACCGCGCTGGCGGCATCATGGCCATCCTGGGCGAGCTCGACCGCGCCGGCAAGCTGCACACCGACACGCCCACCGTGTACGCCAACACGCTCAAGGACGCGCTGGACGAGTGGGACATTGCCCGCAATCCGTCGGAAGCCGTCAAAACCTTCTACTTGGCAGGCCCCGCCGGCATTCCCACCCAGACGGCGTTCAGCCAAAGCACCCGCTGGCCCAGCCTGGACCTGGACCGCGCCCAGGGCTGCATCCGCTCTGCCGACCACGCCTTCTCGCAAGAGGGCGGCCTGGCGGTGCTGGTGGGCAACATCGCGCTGAACGGCTGCGTGGTGAAGACCGCCGGCGTGGACGACGCGCTGCTGGTGTTCGAAGGCCCGGCCCATGTCACCGAATCGCAGGACGAGGCCGTGGCCAACATCCTGGACGACAAGGTCAAGGCCGGCGATGTGGTGATCGTGCGCTACGAAGGCCCCAAGGGCGGCCCCGGCATGCAGGAGATGCTCTACCCCACCTCGTACATCAAGTCCAAGGGCCTGGGCAAGGCCTGCGCGCTGCTGACGGATGGGCGCTTCTCGGGCGGCACCTCGGGCCTGTCCATCGGCCACTGCTCGCCCGAGGCGGCCGCTGGCGGTGCCATCGGCCTGGTGCGCAACGGCGACCGCATCCGCATCGACATCCCGAACCGCCGCATCGACGTGCTGCTGTCCGACGAGGAACTGGCACGCCGCCGCGCCGCGCAGGAGGCCCAGGGCTGGAAGCCCGCGCAGCCGCGTCAGCGCAAGGTCTCGGCCGCCCTCAAGGCCTACGCCAAGCTCGTGATGTCGGCCGACAAGGGCGCGGTGCGCGACCTCTCGCTGCTGGACTGACCCCCCGCCCGGCGCGCAGGCGCCGCAGACACGAACCCGCCGGCCCAACCGCTGGCGGGTTTTCTTTTTTCACTATCATTTCGATAGCTTCTGGCGCTGAATACATGGGCGCCAGAGGCCGATTTTCCTTGTAATTTCCGGGAATTGCCACCGCCAGGGCGGCTGCGGCGCAGCGCGCCGGGCACAATACCGGCCACCATGCTGACCTACCCCCACATCGACCCCGTCGCGCTGCAGCTCGGCCCCGTGGCCATCCACTGGTACGGCCTGACGTACCTGGCCGCCTTCGGCCTGTTCATGTTCCTGGGCCTGCGGCGCCTGCGGCACGCGCCTTTTGCCTCCATCACCGGGGTTGGCGCCTGGTCGCGCAAGGACGTGGAGGACATCCTGTTCCTGGGCATGCTCGGCGTGGTGCTGGGCGGGCGCCTGGGGTATTGCCTGTTCTACAAACCCGGCTACTACCTCAGCCACCCGCTGGAGATTTTTGCGGTGTGGCAGGGCGGCATGGCCTTCCATGGCGGCTTGCTGGGCGTGATCGTGTCCATGCTCTGGTTCGCGCATTCGCGCCAGCGGCCCTGGCTGCAGGTGGCCGATTTCGTGGCTCCCTGCGTGCCCACGGGGCTGGCGGCGGGCCGCGTGGGCAACTTCATCAACGGCGAGCTGTGGGGGCGCTTTGCCAGCCACGATCTGCCCTGGGGCATGGTGTTCCCGCACAGCGGCTCGATGCTGCCGCGCCACCCCTCGCAGGTCTACCAGTTCCTGCTCGAAGGGCTGCTGCTGTTCGTGCTGTTGTGGCTCTACGCGCGCAAGGAGCGGCGCCAGGGGCAGGTGGCGGCGGCCTTCCTGTTCGGCTACGGCGTCTTCCGCTTCATCGCCGAATACTTCCGCGAGCCCGATAGCTTCCTCGGCCTGCTCTCGTTGGGCATGAGCATGGGCCAGTGGCTGTGCGTGCCCATGATCGTGGGCGGTGCCGTGCTGTGGTGGGTTCGCGGCCGGCGCGCCTGAGTCACGGTGCCGGGGCTTCTTCCCGGTACAGGGCTTCGATCTCCTCGGCGTACTGGCGCTGCACCACGTTGCGCCGGATCTTCTGCGTGGCGGTGAGGCAGCCGTTGTCGATGCTGAAGGGGCTGGCCAGCACCGAGAACCGGCGCACATGGGCCACGTGCGCCTGCCGGGCGTTGACGGATTCGATGCCGCGCTGCAGCGCCTCGCGCACCTCGGCGCTGTCGCGCCAGTCCCCGGCCGTGCCGGGCAGGCCGTGGCGTTGGGCGAAGTCCTGGAGCACATCCTCTTTCAGCGTCAGCAGCGCGCCCAGGTAGCGGCGCGCATCGCCGATCACCACGGCATGTTCCACCAGCGGCAGGTTCATCAGGTCGGCCTCGATGTTGCCCGGCGAGATGTTCTTGCCGCCCGAGGTGATGAGCAAATCCTTCTTGCGGCCGGTCACGTAGACGAAGCCGTCCGCGTCGATGTGGCCCAGGTCGCCGCTGTACATCCAGCCGTCCCGCAGCGTCTCGGCGGTGGCCTCGGGGCGGCCCCGGTAGCCCTGGAAGACATGGGGGCCGTGGACCAGGATTTCACCGTCATCGGCGATGCGTACCTGCGCGCCGGGCAGCGGCTTGCCCGCAGCGCCGAAGCGGATGAAGCCGGGCAGGCCGATGGCGGTGGGGCCGCAGTCTTCCGACTGGCCGTACACCTCGCCGATCAGCAGGCCCAGCCCCGTGAAGAACTGCTGGCTCTCGACGGCGATGGGCGCAGCGCCCGAGAGCAGGATGCGCGCCTGGTCGAAGCCCAGCGCCTGCTGGACCTTGCGGTGCACGAGCCGGTGGGCAATGGATTTTTTCAGGCCCAGCAGCGCGCCTGGCGCCTGGCCGCGCAGGCATTCGGCATGCCAGGCACGCCCGGTGCGCAGGGCCCAGCGGGCCAGCGCCGCCTTGGGGCCCGTGGCGCCGGCGAGCTTGTGGGTGACGGCGGTCTGCATCTTTTCCCAGACACGGGGCACGCCGAAGAACACGGTGGGGCGCACCTCCTGCAGGTGCTCGCCCAGGCTGTCGAGCGAACGCGCGAAGTAGACCTGGTAGCCCGCCAGTGCCTGGATGCAGACCGAGCAGAGCTGCTCGGCGATGTGCGCCAGCGGCAGGTAGGAGACCAGCCGGTCGCGTGGGCTCACCTGGAAGGCGGCGGCCAGGCCGGTTGCGGTCCAGCTCAGGTTGGCGTGCGTCAGCTCCACGGCCTTGGGGTGGCCCGTGGTGCCCGAGGTGTAGATCAGCGTGCCGATGTCCGTCGCGCGGATGGCGTCCAGGCGCCGCTGCACCTCGGCGTCGTGCTCCAGGCCCGCGCCCAGCGCCAGGAACTGTTCCCAGGCCATGGGCGTGGCCGCGCCGGGGGGCGCGGGCGGCGTGGGTGTGCCCGCTTCCTGGTGCATGAGCACCGTGGCGCGCAGGCGTGCCAGCGCCTGCGGCTCGGCGGCCACCTTGAGCCACTGCGCGTGGTTCTCCGCCAGCAGCACCGTGCCGCCGCTGTGCTCGACGATGTAGCCGATCTCGCTGGCGGAGCTGCTCCAGTAGATGCCCGTGGCCACGGCGCCCACCATCATCGCGGCCAGGTCCATGGTGGTCCATTCGGGCCGGTTGAAGCCCAGGATGCACACCGCATCGCCCGGCTGCACGCCCAGCGCCACCAAGGCGCGCGCGGCCTGGCGCACCTGGGAGGCGTAGTCCTGCCAGCTCGTGGGTTGCCAGCCAGCGGCGTCGCGCACGAAGTAGGCGGGCTGCGCCGCCTGGCGTGCGCTGGTGGCCATGAACTGCGCCGGAATGCTGATGAAGCGGGTGTCGCTGGCGGCCAGGGGGGCGTTCTGGGCTTGGGTGATGGGCATGCGGTTGTCTCCGTTTTTTTGTGTAGTCCCTTCTGTGAGGGGCATTCGTTCGGTTCAGGCGGGCAGGCCGAGCATCTGGCGCGCTTCGGCCGGGGAGGCAATCTCCCGCCCGGCGTTGCGCGCGCAGCGCGCCAGCGCCTCGATGAGCGCGCCGTTGCCGCCGGCGCGGCTACCGTCGGGCAGGTAGAAGGTGTCTTCCAGTCCGGTGCGCAGCATGCCGCCGAGCTCGGCGGTCTTCTGGTGCACGGGCCAGATCTCCTGGCGGCCGATCAGCGTGCTCTGCCACACGGCGCCAGGCGCCATCCATTGCGGCAGCAGCTCCAGCAGGCGCGCGTCGCAGGGCATGCCCGAGGCCACGCCCATCACCAGGTTGTATTCAGGGCGGCCCATTCCGGGCTTGAGCATGCCGTTCTTGATGTACATGGTGACCGAGCGCACGATGCCCACGTCGAAGCATTCGAACTCGGGGTGCGTGCCGCATTCCTGCATCACATCGAGGAACTGCTGCACCTTGGCCACCGGGTTGTCGAACACCATGGGCGGCCAGGCCCAGGTTCCGTCTTCCTTGAGCTTGAGGTAGTTCAGGCTGCCGGCGTTGCAGGCGGCGATCTCGGGCCGCACGCGGCGGATGCAGTCCAGCGGCCCGCCGATGTCCTTGCCGACCACGCCGGTCGTCAGGTTGATGATGACGCCCGGGCAGGCCTGGCGGATCGCGTCCACCACGGCCTGCGCCACGTCCGGGTCCCAGCTTGGCAGGTGGCCCATGCCCTCCTGCTGTGCGCGCACGTGCACATGCATGATGCTCGCGCCCGCGTCGAAGGCGCGGCGCGCCTCGGCCGCCATCTGCTCCGGGGTGACGGGCACGGGGTGTTGCTGGGGGTTGGTGAGCACGCCGGTGAGCGCGCAGGTGAGGATGGCTTTGTCGTGGTTCATGCGGAGGTCTCTTCGGTGATGTCGATTTCGGCGAGCACGCTGCCTGCGGCCACGCTGTCTTTGATCTGGGCGTGCAGGGCCGCGACGGTGCCGCTGGCGCGGGCGTGCAGCCACATTTCCATCTTCATGGCTTCCACGCACAGCAGCGGCTGGCCGGCCACGACCGGGTCGCCCACGGCCACGGCCACGGCGCAGACTGTGCCCGCCACGGGCGAGCGCAGCTTGCGCGGGTCGAGCGCCGGGTCGGTCTGCGGGAAGGGGGACTTTTCCTCGAACACGAACACCGCCGTGCCCAGGGCCAGCGTGACCTGGCCTTCCTGTGGCAGGCACACCGCTTGGCGCCGCACGCCGCCGAGCTGCCAGGTCAGCCGGTCGTCCTGCCACTGCACCTGCGTGAAATCAAATGCCTGCCCGTCGGCCAATTGCACCGTGACCTGCTCGCCGTGGGGGCGGACGCGCACGGCCTGGCTCTCGGTGCTGCCCGCCAGGCGCAGCGTGGTGCCCCAGGCGGCCACACTGCCGGGCCGCCGGGCGCCGCCCGCGCGCGCCGCGAGCGCGGCGGCCGCCAGAGCCCAGGCCAGCGCGTCGGGCCGGGGGCGCTGCAGCAGGGGCTCGCCGTCCTGTTGCCACTGGTCGATCAGCGTGGTGTGCATGCGTGCGGCGCGGAAGGCCGGGTGGTCCAGCAGCGCGTGCAGGAAGCGCGCGTTGGTGCGCAGGCCCAGCAGCGGCGCGTCGTCCAGCGCGGCGCGCAGGCGGCGGATGGCGTCGGCGCGGTCACGGCCGTGCGCGATGAGCTTGGCCACCATGGGGTCGTAGTACGGGCCCACCTCGCCGCCCTCGCGGATACCCGCGTCGATGCGCAGCCCGCCGTAGGCACATTCACCCTGGGCGCGGCCCGCCAGGGCCTGCGCGGGGCGCCAGTAGCGCACGGGGCCGGTCTGCGGCGCGAAGCCGTCGTACGGGTCTTCGGCGTACAGGCGCACCTCGATGGCGTGGCCGTCCAGCACGATGTCCTCCTGCCGCAGCGGCAGCGGTTCGCCAGCGGCCACGCGCAGCTGCCATTCCACGAGGTCCTGGCCGGTGATGCATTCGGTCACCGGGTGCTCGACCTGCAGGCGCGTGTTCATCTCCAGGAAGTAGTGGCGCATCTCGGCGTCCACGATGAACTCCACCGTGCCCGCGCCCCGGTAGCCCACGGCCAATGCGGCGGCCACGGCGTCCTGGCCCATGCGTGCGCGCATGTCCGGCGAGACCACGGGGGAGGGCGCTTCCTCCACCACCTTCTGGCGGCGGCGCTGCGCGGTGCAGTCGCGCTCGCCCAGGTGCACGGCGTTGCCGTGCGCGTCGGCGAAGACCTGAATCTCGATGTGGCGGCCCTGCTCGATCAGGCGCTCCAGCATCAGCGTGCCGTCGCCGAAGGCGCTGGTGGCTTCGCGCCGCGCGCCTTCGATGGCGGCCTGCAATTCGCTGCCCTGGCGTACCAGGCGCATGCCGCGCCCGCCGCCGCCCGCCACGGCCTTGACCAGCAGCGGGTAGCCGAGCTTTTCGGCCTCGGCCATCAGCGTGGCGTCGGCCTGGTCCTGGCCCAGGTAGCCCGGTGCGCAGGGCACGCCGGCCGCGATCATGCGCTGCTTGGCCAGGGCCTTGTCGCCCATGGCTTCGATCGCCGAAGGCGGCGGGCCGATGAACAGCACCCCCGCGTCTTCGCAGGCCTGGGCAAAGGCTGCGTTCTCGCTCAGGAAGCCGTAGCCGGGGTGCAGCGCATCCGCTTCGGTGGCGCGGCAGGCGCCGAGGAGGGCGTCGAATTGCAGGTAGGACTCCGCCGCCGGGGCCGGGCCGATGTGCACCGCCTCGTCGGCCAGTGCCACATGGGGCGCATCACGGTCGGCGTCGCTGTACACGGCCACCGTGCGGTAGCCCAGCGCGCGCGCGGTGCGGATCACGCGGCAGGCGATTTCTCCGCGATTGGCGATCAGGATTTTGGAATAACTCATGCCGGAACCCATGTCGGTTGGCGTTTTTGCAGGAATGCGCTGGTGCCCTCCTGGCCTTCGGGGCCCTGGACGGCGCGCGAGAAGACGGCGGCGGCCTCATCGACCAGCGCGGCGGGCGTGCTCCAGCGCGCTTTCGCCATCAGCGCCTTGGTGGCGGCCAGCGCGCCGGGGGCGCAGGCCAGGATGTCGGCCAGCACGGCTTGCAGCGCGGCGTCCACGGCGCTGCTGGTCACCTGCTGGTGCACCAGGCCGATGGCCAGGGCCTCGGCCGCACCGAGCCGCCCGCCGGTGACGGCCAGGCGCTTGGCCTGCGAGTAGCCCAGGCGCTCGACGAGGAAGGGCGCGATCTGCGCGGGCACCACGCCCAGCGCGGTTTCGGGCAGACGGAAGCTCGCCGTCTCGGTGGCGAGGGCCACGTCGGCCACGCAGGCCAGGCCGAAGCCGCCGCCCATCACCGTGCCCTCCAGCACCGCCACCACCGCCAGCGGCGATGCGGCGTAGGCGGTGCACATGCGGCCGAAGGCGGCGTTGACCTCGGCGATGGGATCGGCGCCATCGGCCTCGCCTTGCGCGGCACGCAGGCGCGCCGCCGCCACGTCCTTGAGGTCGCCGCCGGCGCAGAAATGCCCGCCCGCGCCGCGCAGCACCACCACGCGGATGGCGCCGTGGTGGCCGATGGTGGCCTCCGCCTGCGCCAGCGCCTGGCGCAGTTCCTCCACCATGGCCAGCGACATGGCGTTGCGCACGCCCGGGCGGTTCAAGGTTATTTCGAGCACGGGGCCCGTAGTTACTGCGCTAATAGCTATAAAAGTCATAGCGTTTTCGCTCATGGTTGTCGGTGAATGAACAGGGCAATGTGTTGCACCCAGCGCTTGATAGGGCGCGGCCCAGGCCAGGGCTCCCGCGCAAGGGCCGCCCCGCCGCGCTGGGAGCGTCCCCCTGCCCGCATCGCGCAGCGAGGCGAGAGCGGGGGGACGCGGCGCAGCCGCTCAGGGGGGTGTTCATCGCTTGCCGGGCAGCGTGCCTTCGAGCTTGCAGATGATGCCTAGCATGATCTCGTCGGCGCCGCCGCCGATGGAGCCCAGGCGCCCGTCGCGCCAGGACTGGGCGATGGGGTTGTCGGCCGTGAAACCCATGCCGCCCCAGTACTGCAGGCAGCTGTCGGCCACCTCGCGGCTCAGGCGCCCGGCCTTGAGCTTGGCCATGGAGGCGAGCTTGGTCACGTCCTTGCCACCGGCATAGGCTTCCACCGCGCGGTAGGTGAGCGCGCGCAGGGCTTCCACTTCGGTGCGCAGCTCGGCCAGGCGGAAATGCACCACCTGGTTGTCCAGAATGGGCTGGCCGAACGTGTGGCGCTGGCGCGTGTAGTCAATGGTCTGGTCGATCAGGCTGTCCAGGTTGCTCAGGGCCCCGGCGGCGACGTACAGGCGCTCTTCTTGGAACTGCAGCATCTGGAACATGAAGCCCATGCCCTCCTGCCCGATCAGGTTGCGCTGGGGCACGCGCACGTTGTCGAAAAACAGCTGCGCCGTGTCGCTGGAGTGCATGCCGATCTTCTCGATCTTCTGCTTGGTGATGCCGGGCGCATCCATGGGCACGATGATGAGCGACTTGTTCTTGTGCACCGGGCCCTCGCTGGTGTTGACCAGCAGGCAGCACCAGTCGGCCTGCAGGCCGTTGGTGATCCACATCTTGGAGCCGTTGATGACGTAGTCGCCGCCGTCCTTGCGCGCCGTGGTCTTCACGGCGGCCACGTCCGAGCCGCCGCCGGCCTCGCTCACGCCGATGCAGCCCACCAGGTCCCCCGCGATGCTGGGGGCCAGGAATTCGCGGCGCAACTCGTCCGTGCCGAAGCGCGCCAGCGCCGGGGTGCACATGTCGGTCTGCACGCCGATGGCCATGGGCACGCCGCCCACGTTGCAGGTGCCCAGGGCCTCGGCCATGACCATGGAGTAGCTGAAGTCCAGCCCCATGCCACCGTACTCGGTGGGGTACTTGATGCCCAGCAGGCCGAGGTTGCCGAGCTTCTTGAAGACCTCGTGCGCGGGGAACTGGCCTGCTTTTTCCCATTCGCGCGTGTGGGGATTGATTTCGTGGGCGACGAATTTGCGCACGGTGTCGGCGATCTGCGTGTGCTCGGGGGTGAATTGCATGGTGGGGGGCTCCGGGTGAAAGAAAGGCTGGGGCGCTTACATGCGCGCCACGCCGAAGGTGTTGGGGTGCAGCACGCGCGCGCGCGCCTCGCGTGCCATGGCCAGGCACTGCGCGAGCACGCCGCGTGTTTCGCGCGGGTCGATGATTCCGTCGTCCCACAGGCGGGCGGTGCCGAACAGCACGTCGGACTCGGCGTCCAGGCGCCGTTGGAGCTGCTCGCCCATGGCCCGGATGCCGGCCTCGGCCTGTTCGCCCAGCGGCACGCCTTCGCGCGCGAGCTTGCCGCGGCTGACCATCTCCATGACCATGGCCGCCTGGGCGCCGCCCATCACGGCGGTGCGCGCGCTGGGCCAGCTGAAGATGAAGTCCGGGTCGAAGCCGCGCCCGCACATGCCGTAGTTGCCCGCGCCGAACGAGCCGCCGACGACGATGGTGAACTTGGGTACCCGCGCGTTGGCCACGGCCTGGATCATCTTGCTGCCGTGCTTGATGGCGCCCGCGCGCTCGGCCGCGCTGCCCACCATGTAGCCCGTGGTGTTCTGCAGAAACACCAGCGGCGTGCCGCTCTGGTCGCACAGCTGGATGAACTGCGCTGCCTTCACCGAGCCCGTGGGCTGGATGGGGCCGTTGTTGGCGATGATGCCGACGCGGTGGCCATCGATGCGCGCGTGGCCGCAGACGGTGTCGCCGTCGAACGCGGCCTTGAATTCGAGGAAGTGCGAGCCGTCGGCGATGCGCGCGATGATCTCGCGCGCATCGTAGGGCTCGCGCTCGTCGGCCGGCACGATGCCCAGCAGTTCCTCGGCGTCGTACAGCGGCGCGCGCACGCTGGCGTCGGGGCCGCCCGCCTCGTCCCAGGGCAGGTGGTCCAGCAGGTCGCGTGCAATGCCGATGGCGTGCGCGTCGTCCTCGGCCAGGTACTCGCCCAGGCCGGTCACGCGGGCGTGCAGCTCGCTGCCGCCCAGTTCCTCGTCGGTGGTGTCCTCGCCGATGGCGGCCTTCACCAGCGGCGGGCCGGCCAGGTAGATGCTGGAGCGGTCTTTCACCAGCACCACGTAGTCCGACAGGCCGGGCAGGTAGGCGCCGCCCGCCGTGGACGAGCCGTGCACCACGGCGATCTGCGGAAGGCCCATGGCCGACAGGCGCGCCTGGTTGGCGAAGCTGCGGCCGCCGTCCACAAAAATGTCGGCCTGGTACATCAGGTTGGCGCCACCCGATTCGACCAGCGAGACCAGCGGCAGCTTGTTCTGCAGCGCGATGGCCTGCGCGCGCAGGGCTTTTTTCAGGCCCATGGGGGGCACGGTGCCGCCCTTGACGGCGCTGTCGCTCGCCGAGATGAGCACGCGCTTGCCCGCCACCTGGCCGATGCCGACGATGGCGCCCCCGCCGAGCACGGCCTTCTTGCCGTCGTCGTCGTGCATGCCCAGGCCTGCCAGGGCGCTGAGTTCGAGGAAGCCACTGCCCCGGTCGAGCAGGCGCGCCACGCGCTCGCGCGGCAGCAACTGGCCTTTTTTCTCGAACCTGTCGCGCTTGGATTCGGACTCGGCCACCACCTTGCCCTGCAGCGCCTGCACCTGCGCCAGGCGCTCGGCCATGCGTGCGTGGTTGCGGCGGAAGGCGTCGGAGCGTGGGTCGATCTGGGAGCGGATCTGCGTCATGGCTTGAGCACCTCCGGCGCCTGGGCGCGGTGGAAGCCCTCGAAGGCCTGCGAGCGCTGGTGCTCCAGGGTGGGAAAGACCGGGCTGCCGAGCGAGGCCGCGCCGTCGATCTGCAGCGTGACGCCGGTGATGAAGGCCGCGCCCGGGCTCAGCAGGAAGACGATGGCCGCGCTGATCTCGGCCTCGGTGGCCAGGCGGCGCAGCGGCACGTGCTGGCGCAGCTGGGGGATCAAGGCCTTGACGGCGCCGCCATAGCTGTCCATGCCCGAGGAGGCCACCCAGCCGGGCGCCACTGCGTTCACGCGCACGCCGCTGCTGGCCCATTCGAAGGCGGCGCTCATGGTCAGGTTGGCCATGCCCGCGCGCGCCGCGCCCGAGTGGCCCATGCCCGGCATGCCGTTGCGGAAGTCGGCCGTCATGTTGACGACCGCGCCGCCGTGCGCCTGCATGCTCTGCAGGAACACCTCGCGCATCATCAGGAAACCGCCCGTGAGGTTGTTGCCGACCACGGCCTCGAAGCCGCGCTTGCTGATGGACTGCAGCGGCGCCGGGAACTGGCCGCCCGCGTTGTTGACCAGGCCGTCGATGCGGCCCGTGCGCGCCACCACGTCGGCCACGGCGGCCTTCACGGCCTCTTCGTCGCGGATGTCGAAGGCGATGGTGTCGCACTGGCCGCCGTCCGTGCGGATTTCCTGGGCGACGTGATCGAGTTTTTCCTGCGTGCGCCCGCTGATGACGACGCGCGCGCCGAGCGCGGCCAGTTCGTGGGCCACGCAGCGGCCGATGCCGCTGCCGCCGCCGGTGACCCACAGGGTGCGGCCGGCGAACA
>Ga0208516_100105_pt1 | contig 54272 bp, 52 predicted proteins | sample LakWasM117_HOW13_2_FD_183931 | JGI IMG/M metagenome (GOLD analysis project Ga0208516, IMG submission 183931) | Freshwater sediment methanotrophic microbial communities from Lake Washington under simulated oxygen tension - Sediment Metagenome... | ecosystem: Environmental > Aquatic > Freshwater >...
GGCCCACGGGCTGGTGCGTGCCCGGGTGCAGCACGGCCGGCAGGGGCTTGGGCAGGTCGGCCTGCAGGTTGTACCAGGCCTTGGGCATCTGGCTCTCTTGCAGCAGGAACTTGGTCTGACCACTCATCGCTTCTTCTCCTCTTATGGGTAATGACAACCGGGCCAGCGGGAATACCCCGCTGCAAAACCGGCTCATCCTACCAGCGGCACCGTGCAGGCAACTGACACAGCTCAGGCCCACCGCACCACCGGAGGTTGTCAGATTTTCGGTATCTTGATACGGCTGATCATGAGCGAGCCCGACAGCGCGAACAGCAGCACCAGCGGGTGCAGCGTGAAGCCGCCCAGCCGCACGCTGCCGCCCCACAGGTGCGCGCCCACGGCGCCCTGCGAGGCCGCCAGCGCCAGCAGGCCGACGAGGACGATGGAGGTGGGGATGGGCGTGCCCTCGAAGTACTTCACCTTGTCGCCTCCCTCCGACAGCGCCTCGGCCGTGACGTTGAAGCGCGCCAGGCGCGAGACGCCGCAGGCCACGAAGTAGGCCAGCACGATGCGGTCGTACAGGCCCTGCATGCCGCAGCCATAGGCGATGAGGGCCGGCGCCACGCCGAACGAGATGATGTCGGCCAGTGAATCAAGCTCGCGCCCGAGGGCCGAGCTGGTGTGCTGCCAGCGCGCCACGCGGCCGTCGAGCACGTCGAACACCAGCGCCGCCAGCACCAGGGCGCAGGCGAAATAGACATGCTGCACGGCACCGTTCTGCAGGTACGACAGCACGGAAAACAGCGCGCCGGTGCCGCACACCGCGTTGCCCAGCGTGACCCAGTCGGCCAGTTGGAACTCGCGGATCATGGAGAAGCGTTTGGGCGGGGCGGTGGCGGGCATGGGAGGCACTCCTGAGGCGGAGCCCGGGCCGCACGGCCCGGGCGGTGGGTGGCCAACCATTATGGCCAGCCCCACCCGCGACGGGGTCGGACAAGGCGCGGTGCTTCACGCGGCCGCAGCAGAGCGTCGGGCGGCGAAATCGACGTACCAGGCCAGGCAGCCCGGGTTGGCCATGGCGTCCTGGTTGACCACCTTCTCGATGGGCTGGCCCAGCAGCAGTTTCTTGATGGGCAGCTCCTGCTTCTTGCCGCTCAGGGTGCGCGGCACCTCGGCCACGGCGAAGATGTCGTCGGGCAGGAAGCGCGGCGAGAGCGCGGTGCGGATGGCCGCGTGGATACGCGCGCGCAGCGCGTCGTCGAGCGCGTGGCCGGGGCGCAGCACCACGAACAGCGGCATGTAGCTCTCGCGGCCCAGGTATTCGAGGTCGACCACCAGGCTGTCGAGCACCTCGGGCAGGGCCTCCACGGCGCTGTAAAGCTCGCTCGTGCCCATGCGCAGGCCGTGGCGGTTGATGGTGGCGTCCGAGCGGCCGAAGATGACGCAGGCGCCGTCGGTGCCGATCTGGATCCAGTCGCCGTGGCGCCAGACGGCGCCCATGGCGGCCGGGCCGTCGCCGCCACCGGGCTGGCGGCCGTGGCCGGCCGGGTACATGTCGAAATAGCTCGCCAGGTAGCGCGCGCCACTGTCGTCGCCCCAGAGGTACAGCGGCATGGACGGGATGGGCTGGGTGCAGACCAGCTCGCCCACGGTGTCCAGCACGGGCTGGCCCTGCACGTCCCAGGCCTCGACGGCGGCGCCGAGCATGCGGCACTGCATCTTGCCGGGCGCCTGCGGCAGCTCGCGGTGACCACCGATGAAGGCGCCCGCGAAGTCGGTGCCGCCGGAAATGTTGCACCACCAGATGTCTGGCACGCCCGCCCGCGCCATGAAATCCGTGCCCCACTGCTGCACCTCGGCCGACAGCGGCGAGCCGGTGGAGCCGAGCACGCGCAGGTACGACAGGTCGCCGCACTGCGCCGGGGTGATGCCGGCCTTCATGCAGTTGGCGTAGAAGGCCGCGCCGGCGCCGAAGAAGGTGACGCCGGTCTCCGAGGCAAAGCGCCAGAGCGAGGCCCAGTCCGGGCGCTCCTTGCTGCCGCCGGGGTTGCCGTCGAAGACCACACAGGTGGTGCCCGCGAGCAGGCCGCCGACCTGGGCGTTCCACATCACCCAGCCGGTGGAGCTGTACCAGTGGTAGCGCTCGCCCAGGCTGTTGGGCGCGTAGCTGCAGCCGAGGTCGTTGTGCAGCGCGCCCAGCTGCAGCTGCACCAGCACCATGCCGCCATGGCCGTGCACGATGGGCTTCGGTAACCCCGTGGTGCCGCTGGAGTAGACGATCCAGAGCGGGTGGTCGAACGGCAGCCAGAGCGGTTCGAAGGCCTCCGTTTCATAGTCATTTTGGCCTGTAGCGACCGCCCAGCTTACGCAATCAGCTACCGAAACCGTAGCATCCAGGTTGCCCAGCAGCAGCGTGTGCTGCACGCTCGGGAGCTGGGCGCGCAGCTCGGCGAGCACGCCCAGGCGGTCGTGGTCGCGCCCGCCGTAGGTCACGCCGTCCACGGCGATCAGCACCTTGGGCGCGATCTGGCGGAAGCGGTCGAGCACGGCGTTGGTGCCCATGTCGGGCGCGCACAGGCTCCACACCCCGCCAATGCTCACCGTGGCCAGAAAGGCCACCATGGTCTCGGGCACGTTGGGCAGGTAAGCGGCCACACGGTCGCCCGGCTGCACACCCTGGGCCTGCAGGTGCAGCGCCAGCGAGGCCACCTGGCGGCGCAACTCGGGCCAGCCCATCTCGCGGTGCTGGCGCTTCTCGTTGCTGCTGACGATGGCCGGCAGACCGGCGGCGTGGGCGGCATCCACATGCCGCAGCACCTGGCGCGCGTAGTTGACCTGGGCGCCGGGGAACCACTGCGCGCCGGGCATGCTGTTCTGCGCCAGCACGGCGCGGTGCGGCGTGGGCGACTGCAGGTCGAAATAGTCCCAGATGCTTTGCCAGAAGGCGTCGAGGTCGGTGGTGGACCAGCGCCAGAGCGCGTCGAAGTCCTTGAACTGCAGACCGCGCTGCTCGCGCAGCCAGTCCTGGTAGAGGCGGATTTGGGGGATGTAGGGCGCTTGCATGGTGGCCAAGCGTAGCGCCCCCGGCCGGCGCGTGCACTCCGGTGTTGCCCGCCATGTCGCGACGGCGACAGCGCGTGGGCTGATTTAACAAGCACTTTCCAGACCATTTCCATGCAGGCGGCCAGCAGGCCGCCAGTGAGTTCGTGCCCGGCCCTGGCGGAAGGCTTCGCTGCCGCAAACGTCGAGCGCGTCGCGCAGCACATTCGATAGCGCCTTGCGCAAGGTGGGCGGGCGCTAGAGCCACTTCCCACACAGCCCCTCTTTTCTTCTTTGCCCTCAGTCCTGGGGATTTACAAACCCGCGCGAATCTCATAGCTTCAACCCTGCTCACCCCGCAAGGCAACCCGAAGGAAACCGCCGCATGGCCCAGACAACCGCCGGAGCGCGCACGCCGCGCACCGCACACACCCCCGCCCCCATCCAAACCCTGGCCCGCGCCTGGCTGCTGGGTGCGGCCCTGGTGCTCGCCGCCTGTGGTGGCGGTGGCGACACCCCGCCTCCCAACACCCCCACCTACCGCGTGGGCGGTCTGCTTGCGGGCCTGGGCGTGGGCAAGACGGTCGTCATCGCCGATGCCAGCGGCCCCAGTGCCGCCCTCTCGGCCAATGGCGCCTACAGCCTGCAATTGCCCCAGGGCACGGCCTACAGCCTGCGCGTGCAGGCCCAGCCCGTGGGCCAGACCTGCACCATCACCAATGGCAGCGGCACGGTGACGGCCGATGTCAACAATGTCAGCGTGGCCTGCCTGGACGACGCCGTGCCCCCCGCCGCCCGCACCCTGGGCGGCTCGGTGGCCGGCCTGGGCGCGGGCAAGACCCTGGTGCTGGAGCTGTCCGCCGGGGGCGCCACGCAGCAGGCGCGTGTGGATGCCGATGGCCGCTTTGTGTTCACGCAACCGGTGCTGGGGCCTTACAGCGTCTCGGTGCGCACCCAGCCCCTGGGCCAGACCTGCACCGTCACCAACGGCCAGGGCACGGTGCAGGCGGGGGATACCGCGCCGGCAGAGATTTCCGTGGCCTGTGCGGCCACGGCTTACCGGCTCTCGGGCACCGTGAGCGGCAACATTGGCGTGGTGGCCCTGCGCAACAGCGGCAACGGCGACACCGTCACCGTGGTCAGCAATGGCGCTTTCAGCTTTGCCCAGCCGGTGCTGGCGGGCATGGGCTATTCCGTCACCGTGCTCGACAGCAGCGCGGGCCAGACCTGCAGCGTGGGCGGCGGCACGGGCTTTGCTCTGGCCGATGTCACGCAGATCACCGTGACCTGCGTGGTCGATGCGCCGCCGCCGCCACCGGTGGCCCTCCCGGCCATCCCCACGCTCACGCTGGCGTACGACGTCAAGACCTTCAAGCTCAGTTGGGCGGCGGTGGCCGCGCCTGCGGGCGGCGGGGCCGTGACCTACCGCGTGACCGAAGACCCCGATGGCGCAGGCCCCACGGCGGCCACGCAGATCGCCACGGGCCTCACAGCCACCAGCTACGACCGGGTGGTCACAGGGCTCTTGCACACGCGGCTGAACGCCACCTACCGCGTGCAGGCCTGCAACAGCGCGGGCTGCAGCGCGCTGTCGGCGGCGCAGGCCGTGAACGTGACCCAGGCCATTGGGTACTTCAAGGCCAGCAATACCGGGGCGGGTGACTACTTTGGCTTCAGCGTGGCCCTGTCGGGCGACGGCAACACCCTGGCGGTGGGGGCCTACGGGGAGGACAGCAACGCCACCGGTATCGGCGGCAACCAGGCGGACAATGCGGCCAGCACATCCGGCGCGGTCTATGTCTTCACCCGCAGCGGCAGCACCTGGAGCCAGCAGGCCTATGTGAAGGCCAGCAATACCGGGGCGGGTGACGGCTTTGGCATCAGCGTGGCCCTGTCGGGCGACGGCAACACCCTGGCGGTGGGGGCCTATGGGGAGGCCAGCAACGCCACCGGTATCGATGGCAACCCGGCGGACAACTCGGCCAACCGATCCGGCGCGGTCTATGTCTTCAACCGCAGCGGCAGCACCTGGAGCCAGCAGGCCTATGTGAAGGCCAGCAATACCGAGGCGGATGACCAGCTTGGCTTCAGCGTGGCCCTGTCGGGCGACGGCAACACCCTGGCGGTGGGGGCCTATGCGGAGGCCAGCAACAGCATCGGCATCGGTGGCAACCAGGCGGACAACTCTGCCAGCTTCGCGGGCGCCGCCTACGTCTTCACCCGCAGCGGCAGCACCTGGAGCCAGCAGGCCTATGTGAAGGCCAGCAATACCGGGGCGGGTGACTACTTTGGCATCAGCGTGGCCCTGTCGGGCGACGGCAACACCCTGGCGGTGGGGGCCGCCCAAGAGGCCAGCAACGCCACCGGCATCGATGGCAACCCGGCGGACAACTCGGCCAGCGCATCCGGCGCGGTCTATGTCTTCACCCGCAGCGGCAGCACCTGGAGCCAGCAGGCTTATGTGAAAGCCAGCAATACCGAGGCGAATGACCAGTTTGGCATCAGCGTGGCCCTGTCGGGCGACGGCAATACCCTGGCGGTGGGGGCCAACCAAGAGGCCAGCAACGCCAACGGCATCGGTGGCAACCCGGCGGACAACTCGGCCGGCGCATCTGGCGCGGTCTATGTCTTCACCCGCAGCGGCAGCACCTGGAGCCAGCAGGCCTATGTGAAGGCCAGCAATACCGGGACGAATGACCAGTTTGGCATCAGCGTGGCCCTGTCGGGCGACGGCAACACCCTGGCGGTGGGGGCCTACGGGGAGGACAGCAACGCCACCGGCATCGGCGGCACCCAGGCGGACAACTCGGCCAGCGCATCCGGCGCGGTCTATGTCTTCACCCGCAGCGGCAGCACCTGGAGCCAGCAGGCCTACGTGAAGGCCAGCAATACCGAGACGAATGACCAGTTTGGCAGGAGCGTGGCCCTGTCGGGCGACGGCAACACCCTGGCGGTGGGGGCCTTTCAGGAGGACAGCAGCGCCACCGCTATCGGCGGCACCCAGGCGGACAACGCGGCCATCCAAGCCGGCGCGGTCTATGTCTATTGAATGGCCCCGTTCGGAGTGAGCCCAAGAGCCTGGACGGCAGAACGGGCGCCCGTCTCCATGGAACGGTACCGCGCGGATTGCGCGGCCTTCAGTCCTTCACCAACGCCCACACCAGCGCCACCCCCGCCGCCAGCAGGTCGCCGGTGAAGGCGCTGTCACTGGCATCGCGAGTGCTGATGCTGGTGAACGCCCGTTTTTGCCGTTCGCGCTCGGCCCGCGCGCGGTCGCGCTCCAGGGCGACCAGGGCGTCGCCGATGTCCACCGGCGTGGGCTGGGTGGCGCGATGGCGGGTGGTGGCCTTGGCATAACCCTCCATGGCGCGCACCACGGCCTCGGGGTCGATGAGGGAGAACGCGGCACGGCAGTAGGGGCAGGCGTGGTCTTTGCGGATGTCCACGGGGGCGCCGCAACTGGTGCAATAGATGGCACCCACGCGTTGGGCAAGGTCGTCGATCTCTGGGCGCGTCATGTGGCGCACGAAGCCCTTCTCCACCATGAACGAAGCAAAAGTGCTGAAGCGTCCGTGCCGCGCCGCGCAGCGGTAGGTGATGTAGCGCCCGCTGCGCACCACGTCGAAGCCCTGGGCCAGCGTGCGGCTGCAGCGCGGGCAGTCCAGCTGGTGCTGCAGCGGGTGGCGCTGGTCGCCCCGGTGCGCGTGCAGCAGGCGGAACAGCTCCACCACGGCCGCGGGCTGGAGCTGCAGGTTCTCGCTCTGGTCCAGCCACAGGCCCTGGCAGGCGTGGCAAAGGTCCAGCTCCAGTGCCTGGCCCGAACGGGCCGTGAAGCGGTGGACTTCCATGGGCTGGCGGCAGGAGGGGCAGGCGGTGGCGGTCATGGCGTGCAGGGTCAGGGGCGGATGCTGCGGTCCATCACCCGGTCGCGGAATGCTTCGCTGCCGGAAACATCGAGCGCGTCGTGCAGCGTGCGGCGGCCCGTGGGCGGCTCGGCGCGCTCGGGTGCCTTGGCGGTGCTTTGGGGCGAGGGCAGCACGGTGACATGGCCGCCCTCGATGGCGGCCACGCGCGCGCCGGGGCCGCAGGCCTGGTCGGTGTAGAGCACCTCCTTGCCCCGGATACATTTCTTCAGCTTGCCGGGCTCGTTCTCGGCGGCCAGCCCCTGGTCGGTGCTGCTGGCGGCAGGCCGGGCAGTGCCATCGCGCACGCTGCCGTTGTCGAAGCGGATCGGGGCAACGCCCGCGCCGCCCGGGCGCAGCAGCGCCTGCACCCGTTCATGGTGGCGGTAGCGCCAGGCCGTGCTGGCGACGGCCAGGACGGCAAAGCCCACCAGCAGGGTGCGCAGCGTCCGTTGGTTGAAGTGCAGTGGCATCGCCCGGAAAAACATGGCCTGGAAGGGGGGAGCCCTCACTCTAGCCGACAAAACCCCCCTGGGGCACGGGGGGTACGGCGCACGGCGCCGCGCGGCCCCAAAACCGCCGCATTTCGCGTAGCATCGCCGCCACCAATACATTGAGGGAAGCACCATGGGTATGTTTGACTGGCAGGAAAAGAGCGCCGATGTGCTGGCGCAGGGTGGGGTGATCGGGCCGCATGAGCGGCTGCCCTGGCCGCAGACGGCCGTGATGGGCGTGCAGCACGTGATCGCCATGTTCGGCGCCACGGTGCTCGCGCCCATCCTCATGGGCTTCGACCCGAACCTGGCCATCCTGATGAGCGGCATCGGCACGCTGATCTTCTTCTTCATCACCGGCGGCAAGGTGCCCAGCTACCTGGGTTCGAGCTTCGCCTTCATCGGCGTGGTGATCGCCGCCTCGGCCTACGCGGGCAAGGGCCCCAACGCCAACATCGGCGTGGCGCTGGGCGGCATCATCGCCTGCGGCCTGGTCTACACGCTGGTGGGCGCCATCGTGCAGATCGTGGGCACGGGCTGGATCGAGCGCTTCATGCCGCCCGTGGTCACGGGCTCGGTGGTGGCGGTGATCGGCCTGAACCTGGCCGGCATCCCCATCAAGAACATGGCGGCGAGCAACTTCGACAGCTGGATGCAGGTGGTCACCTTCATCAGCGTGGGCCTGGTGGCCGTGCTCACGCGCGGCATGGTGCAGCGCCTCTTGATCCTGGTGGGCCTGATCGTCGCCAGCCTGGTCTATGCCGTGCTCACCAACGGCCTGGGCCTGGGCAAGCCCCTGGACCTGACGGCCCTGGCCAATGCGCCCTGGTTCGGCCTGCCCAGCTTTGCCACGCCCGTGTTCAGCGGCCCGGCCATGCTGCTCATCGCCCCGGTGGCCATCATCCTGGTGGCCGAGAACCTGGGCCACATCAAGGCCGTGACGGCCATGACGGGCCAGAACCTGGACAAGTACATGGGCCGCGCCTTCATCGGCGACGGCATCGCCACCATGGTCAGCGGCGCCGCCGGCGGCACCGGCGTGACCACCTACGCCGAGAACATCGGCGTGATGGCCGCGACCAAGATCTACTCCACCGCCGTGTTCCTGATGGCCGCGCTGATCGCCGTGCTGCTGGGCTTCAGCCCCAAGTTCGGCGCCGTGATCCAGACCATCCCGCTGCCGGTGATGGGCGGCGTCTCCATCGTGGTGTTCGGCCTGATCGCCGTGGCCGGGGCCAAGATCTGGGTGGACAACAAGGTGGACTTCTCGCAGAACAAGAACCTCATCGTGGCCGCCATCACGCTCATCCTGGGCACGGGCGACTTCACGCTGAAGTTCGGCCAGTTCGCGCTGGGCGGCATCGGCACCGCGACCTTCGGCGCCATCCTGCTGTACGCGCTGCTGAACCGCGAAGATTGATTAACGTCAATTCAATATCAGGGTAAACCCTGGGTTTTAGGGCGCCGCGGCTACACTCCGGGGCATGCCCGCCGCCCACCGCGCGGCCCCAGGAGTTTGCCCATGTCCGAGACCCCCCGCATCCACCACCCCGTCCTGCAGCAGCGGGTCATGTCGGCCGACGAGGCCGCCGCGCTGATCCCGGCAGGGGCCAACGTGGGCATGAGTGGGTTCACCGGTTCGGGTTCGCCCAAGTCCGTGCCGCAGGCGCTGGCCCGGCGCATCGAGAGCCTCAACGCCCAGGGCAAGGGCTTCAAGATCGGTCTGTGGACCGGCGCCTCCACCGGCCCCGAACTCGACGGCGCGCTGGCCAAGGTCGATGGCATCGAGATGCGCATGCCCTACCAGTCCGACCCGACCTGCCGCCAGCGCATCAACGCCGGCCAGATGCAGTACATGGACATCCACCTCTCGCACGTGGCGCAGTTCGTGTGGTTCGGCTTCATGGGCCACCTTGACGTGGCCGTGGTCGAAGTGGCCGGCATCCTGCCCGACGGGCGCCTCATCCCCTCCGCCTCCGTGGGCAACAACAAGACCTGGCTGGACCTGGCCGACAAGGTGATCCTGGAGGTCAACCACAGCCAGAACGCCGGCCTGGAGGGCATGCACGACATCTACTACGGCACCGACCTGCCACCCCACCGCCGCCCGATCCCGCTGCTGCACCCCAACGACCGCATCGGCGAGCCCTACCTGCGCTGCGACCCGAGCAAGGTGATCGCCGTGGTGGAGACCCACAAGCCCGACCGCAACCCGACCTTCACGCCACCCGACGAGAACTCGCAGCGCATCGCCGGCCACATCATCGAGTTCCTGCAGCACGAGGTGAAGGCCGGGCGCATGCCCAAGGACCTGCTGCCGCTGCAGTCCGGCGTGGGCAACATCGCCAACGCGGTGCTGGCGGGCCTGAACGCCGGGCCGTTCGAGAACCTCACGGCCTACACCGAGGTGCTGCAGGACGGCATGCTCGACATGCTGCGCTCGGGCAAGCTGCGCAGCGCCTCGGCCACGGCGCTGTCGCTGGGCCCGGAGGCGGCGGCCGACTTCAACGAGAACATCGCCTTCTACCGCGAGCGCATCGTGCTGCGCCCGCAGGAGATCAGCAACCACCCCGAGGTGATCCGCCGCCTGGGCCTGATCTCGATGAACGCCATGATCGAGGCCGACATCTACGGCAACGTCAACTCCACGCACCTCATGGGCACGAGCATCATGAACGGCATCGGCGGCTCGGGCGATTTCGCGCGCAACGCCTACCTGTCGATCTTCATGACGCCCTCGCTGGCCAAGAACGGCAGCATCTCGTGCATCGTGCCCATGGCCTCGCACGTGGACCACACCGAACACGACGTGCAAATCATCGTCACCGAACAGGGCCTGGCCGACCTGCGCGGCCATTCACCTTCGCAGCGCGCCGAGATCATCATCGAGCGCTGCGCCCACCCCGACTACCGCGACGCGCTGCGCGACTACGTGGCCCGCGCCAAGAAGGGCTCCCTGGGCCAGCACACGCCGCACCTGCTCGACGAGGCCCTGGGCTGGCACAGCCGCTACGTGAAGACCGGCACCATGCGCGCCTGAACCAGCGTCGCGCCAGCGACGCCCGGCCGCGCATGCACCGCCGGATAATGAACGCGAGCGCGCGGCCTTCGCCGCGCCCGCACACGACCCGCACCATGCCGATCTGGAAAAAACCCGTTTCCCTGGAGCTGCTCAACCAGACCAACGAGCGCACCGCCGCCACCCACCTGGGCATTGAAATCACCGAGGTCGGCGACGACTACCTGCGCGGCCGCGTGCCCGTGGACGAGCGCACGCGCCAGCCCTTCGGCATCCTGCACGGCGGCGTGAGCGTGGTGCTGGCCGAGACGCTGGGCTCGATCGGCGCCTACTACGCCTGCCCCGAAGGGCACCGCGGCGTGGGCCTGGACATCAACGCCAACCACATCCGCGCCACGTCCAGCGGCTGGGTGACGGCCACGGCGCGCGCCGTGCACATCGGCCGCACCACGCAGGTCTGGCAGATCGACATGGTGAACGAGGCGGGCGAGACGACCTGCGTCTCGCGCATCACCATGGCCATCCTGGCGCCGAGGTAGAGAACAACCCCCTGTGGCGCTGCGCGCCTTCCCCCTTCTCTCGACTCGCTGCGCGATTCGGGAAGGGGACGCCACTGGCGCGGCGCGGCGGGGCGGCCCTTGCGCGGTGGCTGCTGGTCTGGGCCGCGCCCGTGTTCATGTGCCGGTCACGGCGCATGGGTTTGATGGAAAAATGGTCCTGGCGCCCGTCCATAAAGCACCAGTAGCTATTATTTTTATAGCGTCATTCGCTCTCGGCGTCCGTGCTGCGCGCCAGGCGCTCGCTCTTCCAGTACACATCGTCGCCGCCGTCCATGCGGTTGAGCACGCGCGAGAGCACGAACATCAGGTCCGACAGGCGGTTGAGGTAGTGGCGCGGCGCCTCGCGCACGGCCTCCTGCGCGCCCAGGAGCACCACGGAGCGCTCGGCGCGGCGCGCCACGGTGCGACACACATGGGCCTGCGCGGCGGCGCGCGTGCCGGCGGGCAGGATGAATTCCTGCAGGCGCGGCAGCGCGGCGTTGTGGGTTTCCAGCGCCTGGTCGAGCTGCAGCACGGCGGCTTCCTGCAGCAGCTCGAAGCCGGGGATGGACAGCTCGCCGCCCAGGTTGAAGAGCTGGTGCTGCACGTCGATGAGCAACTCGCGCACGTCCTGCGGCAGCGGCTCGCACAGCAGCAGGCCGATGTGCGAGTTCAGCTCGTCCACGTCGCCCAGGGCCGCGATGCGCGGGTGGCTCTTGGGCACGCGCGTGTTGTCGCCCAGGCCGGTGCTGCCATCGTCGCCCGTGCGCGTGGCGATCTGTGTGAGTCGTTTGCCCATGAAAGAAGCCTCCTTGCAGTGTGGGCCGCATTGTGCGGGACGGGCAATGCCCCTACCCGCGTTACACGGCGCTCGCAAATGTTGGCGGAGGCAACAGCCGGCAAAAACGCTGGCCCCGGGCGCCATGCTGCGGTGCAATGAACGCCTCTTCCACTCCGGTAAAGGATGCCTCCCATGAAGCCCGCAACGCCCCGCAATTTTTCCTTCGACACCCGCAGCGTGATGCTGTTCGCCGCCCTGGCCATGGGCGGGGCCGCGTCCCTGCAGGCCCAGACGCCCACGCCCATCCCCGCGCCCAAGACACAGACCTCCCGGTTCAGCTCAGGTGCGGCAGCGCCTGCGCCCTCCCCCGCCAGCGTGGCCTTCGACCGCGCCGACGCCAACCGCGACGGCCAGCTCAACGCCCAGGAGGCGCAAACCCTGCCCGCCATCGGCAACCGCTTCGAGCAGCTCGACAAGAACCGCGACGGCCTGCTCTCGCGCGAGGAATTCGACGCAGGTGCCCAGTCCTGACGCCACGCTGCGTTCCCTGACGGACACATGACAGGCGGGGGGACGCGGCCGGGGGTGCGGTGGTATTCTTTTTTTCCGCCACCTGGAGACCCCCATGAACGCCCCCGCCGCCGCCTCGCACCTCCTGCCCACCCTCGCCCTGCGGCCCGTGCCGCAGGCCCTGCTCGATGCGCTGGCGCAGCGCTTTGGCGCGCAGTGCTCCACGGCCCTGGCCGTGCGCGAGCAGCATGGCCGCGACGAAGGCTCGCTGCAGGCGCCGCCGCCGTCGGCCGTGGTGTTCGCCGAGAGCACGCAGGACGTGCAGGACACCATGCGCCTGGCCGCGCAGCACAGCGTGCCCGTGATTCCCTACGCCGCCGGCTCCTCGCTCGAAGGCCACCTGCTGGCCGTGCAGGGCGGCATCAGCATCGACGTGAACCGCATGAACCGGGTGCTGAGCGTGAACGCCGAGGACCTGACGGTGACCGTGCAGCCCGGCATCACGCGCAAGCAGCTCAACGACAGCATCAAGGACACCGGCCTGTTCTTCCCCATCGACCCCGGCGCCGACGCCAGCATCGGCGGCATGGCCGCCACGCGCGCCAGCGGCACCAACGCCGTGCGCTACGGCACCATGCGCGAGAACGTGCTCGCGCTGGAGGTGGTGACGGCCAGCGGCGACGCCATCCGCACCGGCACGCGCGCCAAGAAGAGCAGCGCGGGCTACGACCTCACGCGCCTGATGGTGGGCAGCGAGGGCACGCTGGGCATCATGACCGAGCTGACCATCCGGCTCTACCCGCTGCCCGAGGCCATCTCGGCGGCCGTCTGCTCCTTCCCCTCGGTGGGCGATGCGGTGCGCTGCACCATCCAGATCATCCAGCTCGGCGTGCCGATCGCGCGCGTGGAGCTGATCGACGCCAACACCGTGCGCGCCGTGAACGCGCACTCCAAGCTGAACCTGCGCGAGGAGCCCATGCTGCTGATGGAATTCCACGGCTCGCCCGCCGGCGTGAAAGAGCAGGCCGAGACCGTGCAGGACCTCGCGGCCGAGCACGGCGGCAATGCCTTCGAGTGGGCCAGCACGCCCGAGGAGCGCACGCGCCTGTGGAGCGCGCGCCACATGGCCTACTTCGCGGGCCTGCAGTCGCGCCCGGGCTGCACCGCCATCACCACCGACGCCTGCGTGCCGATCTCGCAGCTGGCCACGGCGGTGCTCGACAGCGTGCAGGAGGCCGAGGCCAGCGGCATCCCCTACTTCATGGTCGGCCACGTGGGCGATGGCAACTTCCACATGGGCTACCTGATCGACCCCGCAAGCAGCGCGGAGCGCGCCCAGGCCGAGCAGCTCAACCACCAGCTCGTGGCGCGCGCCCTGGCGCTGGGCGGCACCTGCACGGGCGAGCACGGCGTGGGCATCCACAAGATGGGCTTCCTGCTGGAGGAGACCGGCGGCGGCGCGGTGGACATGATGCGCGCCATCAAGCAGGCGCTGGACCCGAAGAACATCCTCAACCCGGGCAAGATCTTCGTGCTCTGAGCACGATGCGCTATTGTTTTTATAGCATGTAGCGCTGATATATATTGGGCTGGAGGCCGATTTCTTTAAAATCCGTGGCGCGCGCCGCCATCACGCGGCGCGCAGCCTGCGTGCCGCCACGCCCCCGCCCACCAGCGCCGCCGACACCACGCCCAGCGCCAGCGCCAGCGCCGAGCCATGGAAGATGCCGCCCGTGAGCCCCCGGTCCAGCAGCGCGCCAAAAATGGGCGAGGCCAGCGCAAAACCCAGGTCCAGCCCCGAATACACCGTGCCGTAGACCCGGCCCGTGGCGCCGGGCGGCGCGGCGCGCTTGATGAGCATGTCGCGCGAGGGGCCGGCCAGGCCCGTGCCCAGGCCCGCCAGCGCCGCCACGGCGAGCGCGGCCATGCCGGGCAGCACCCCGCTGCCCACCAGCGCCAGCAGCGCCGCCGAGCCCAGCAGGCAGATGCCGATCACCTTCTCCAGCCGCTCCACGCGGCCCACGAGGAAGCCGCCCACCACCATGCCGGCCGCGCCGCAGAGCATGTAGCCGGTGACGACCATGGCCGTGGCGCTGAGCGGCAGGCCGTACATGGCCTGCAGCGCCGGGCTGGCGAAGCTCTGAATGGCGCTGAGCGCGCAGGTGCTCCAGAAAAAGAACGAAAAGCACAGCCACACCGAGGGCAGGCGCAGGAAGGCCATGGGGTGCTCGGCGGGCATGGCCGCCGCGCCCTGGGCCTGGTGCGCCCAGGCGCCTTGGCGGTCGTCGATGGCGTCGCGCTGCCACAGCATCAGCGCCAGCACGCCGGCCGCGAGCACGGCCGCCGCCAGCGCCGCCGTGCGCCAAGCGCCCGTGGCGCTGGCAATGCCCGCCAGGAACACCGGCGCCGCCGCCCAGCCCAGGTTGCCGCTGATGCCGTGCACCGAGAAGCCGTGCCCCAGGCGCGCGGGCGAGACGCGCTTGTTCAGGATGGTGAAGTCCACCGGGTGGAAGGGCGCGTTGCCCAGCCCGGCCAGCGCCGCCGCCAGCACCAGGCCGGCGTAGCCCTGGGCGAACCCGGCGGCCAGCGCCGCCAGCATGAAGCTGCACAGCGCGAGGAACAGCACCGGACGCGCGCCCACGCGGTCCACCAGAAAGCCCGCGAGCGCCTGCCCCACGCCCGAGATGACGAAGAACACCGACACCAGCAAGCCCAGCTCGGAATAGCTCAGCCCGAACTCGCTGATGAGCCAGGGGAACAGCGGCGGCAGCAGCATGTGGAAGAAATGCGAGGTGCCGTGCGCCAGGCCGATGAGGCCGATGGTGCGCGCATCCTTGCGCAGGGGGGTGGGGGCGTTTGCGCCCGCGGTCGTCGTGGTCATGGAGGCATCTTAGGCAGGAGCGGCGCGGCGCGTTTACGATAGTCGGACAACTTCTATCGCCAACATGCCAAACCATCCCCCTTTGCCCGCCACCGATGCGCCTGGCCGGGCGGCGCGTGGCCTGTCGTACGTGGGGGCCGTGACCCCGCACCTGTTCGTGCCCAGCAGCGAGCGGCCCGTGCGCGCCAAGGCGCGCCAGCTCGCGGCCGACACGCAGGTGATGCCGCACAGCCACCCCTGGGCGCAGGTGGCCATCTCCACCACGGGCGTGATCCGCCTGACCGTGGACCGGGGCACCTACATCGTGCCGCCCTCGCGCGCGCTGTGGATTCCGCCGGGCGTGGAACACGCGGTGACCATGGTCGAGGCCGCCGACCTGCGCACGCTCTACTTCCACCAGCCGCGCGGGCGCTGCGGCCCCGGCGCGCTGGGGGCGGCGGACCGCGCCGGGCAGGCGGCCTGGCGCCAATGCCGGGTGCTGGAGGTGTCGGACCTGCTGCGCGCCCTGGTGCGCGAAATGCCCACCACGCCCGACGACGGCCCCGCCCTCACCCCCGCCGAGCGGCTGCGCGAGCGCCACCTGAGCGCGCTGATCCGCGACGAGCTGGCGCGCGCCAACGCCGTGAAGCTGGGCGTGGACCTGCCGCACGACAAGCGCCTGCGCCATCTCTGCGAGGCCGTGCTGGCCGACCCCACGCGCCATGAAACCCTGGCCGCCTGGGCCCAGGACACGGGCGCCAGCCCACGCACCGTGGCCCGGCTGTTCCGCCAGGAGCTGGGCAGTACCTTCACGCAGTGGCGCCAGCAGGTGGTGCTGGCCAAAGCGGTGTCGCTCGCCGCGTCGCGCCGGCCCATGGGGCAGATCGCCGCCGAGCTGGGCTACAGCCCCAGCGCCTTCAGCGCCATGGTGCGGCGCGCCCTGGGGCAACCGCCGGGGCGCTTTCTGGGCCAGCAGCGCGCTCCGCATTGAGGCGGAACACCGCGTTGACATGCATCAATGCGACCCCGGTCCAGCGGCGCAGAATAACCACAATTATTTTGTGTGCTTTGACCCAAGGAGCCCCCATGAAAGCGCTGATGGATCTTTTTTCGACCGACTACGGACTGATGAGCATCACCGGCATCGCGATGATGCTGATCGGCATCCTGAGCTTTGCCGTCGTGGTCCGCCGCAAGATGAACGAGGCCCCGCCGGCGGGCCAGAAGAAGTAAGCACGGGCCATCGCCTGCGGGTATCGTCGGGCTGTCCACAGGAGGCTTGCCATGGCACCCGCACCCGATTTCCACAGCTACGAGCCGCGCCAGGGGCACGGCCTGCGGCACGATCCGTTCAATGCCATCGTGGGCCCGCGCCCCATCGGCTGGATCTCCACCCGCAGCGGCACGGGCGGCCTGAACCTGGCGCCCTACAGCTTCTTCAACGCCTTCAACTACGTACCGCCCATCGTGGGCTTCGCCAGCATCGGGCACAAGGACACGCTGCGCAACATCGAGGAAACGGGCGAGTTCGTCTGGAACCTCGCCACCCGGGACCTGGCCGAGGCCATGAACCAGAGCAGCGCCACCGTGCCGCCCGAGGTCAGCGAGTTCGGGCTGGCGGGCCTCACGCCCCTGCCCTCATTGAGCGTGCGCCCGCCGCGCGTGCAGGAAAGCCCCGTGCACTTCGAGTGCCGGCGCACGCAGATCCTGCAGCTCCAGGGCGCGGACGGCGTGCCCGTGCCGACCTGGCTGGTGCTCGGCGAGGTGGTGCGCATGCACATCGCCCGGCACCTGCTCCCGGACGGTGTGTACGACACGGCCCATGCGGGCCACATCCTGCGCGGCGGCGGCGCGGCCGACTATTTCAGCGTGGGGCCGGAGCAGCTGTTTCGCATGGCCCGGCCGCGCTAGCGCGGCCCCCCCGCTCAGCGCTGCAGGGGCGCGCACAGCCCCCGCGCCGGTGCGCGCGCCCACAGCTCCAGCCAGGCCCACAGCCGCTGCACGCCGTCGTCGGCGCCCGACTGCAGGCCGTGGTCGGCCCCCGGCAGGCCGCGCGCGCAGAACGGTGCCGCACGCGCGCCAGCCCGCGCACCCAAGCGCCGGTAGGCTTCGGGCGGCACCAGCGCATCGGCCTCGCCCCAAACCTGCAGCAGCGGCCAGGGGCCGTCGATCAGCGGCTGGGCCAGCGGCCAGCGCCACAGGTCGCGCCAGTAGCGCAGGCTGCGGCCCTGCTGCACGGTGGCGTCGGGCGCAGACCCGGCCTGGTCCAGCTCCAGCGCCTCCCAGGCAGGCAGCGCGCCCAGGCGCCGCGCCTGCAGCATCCCGGCCTCGCGCGGGTCCAGCCCGCTGGACGACAGCAGCACCAGGCCCGCGAGCTGCGGCACCTCATGCGCCAGCGCGGGCAGCAGCTCGGCCCCTTCGGAAATGCCGACGAGCACCGTGGGCACGGCGGCGCCGTCTTCGTGCACCAGCGCCCGCACGGCGGCGAGCGCATGCGCCTGCCAGACCGACAGCGCATCCTGCTGGACGAAATCCGCCGGGCAATCGCCGGGCGGCGTGCGGTCGTCCGGCTGCACGCCGGGCTTGTGCAGCACCCACACCCGCGCATGCAACAGGCCGGCGAAGTAGCGCGCGGCAAACGGCCCGAGGCCGGCGCAGCCCGAACCCGGCAGCACGACCACCCGGTAGCGCAGCGGTGCCGTGCGTTCCGCGCGCACCAGAGCCTGCAGGCGAATGTCGCCGGTGCCCGGAAGCTCCCGCACCGCAAAACGAGCGCCCGCAAGGGGCGCCTCCGCCCGCGCGCCACCGGCCAGCAAGGCGGCGCCCAGCAAAAAGGCCAGCACGGGGCTGGCCTTGGCTGGACGCGGGAGAAAGCGCATGGCGCGTATCCCGGCGGCGCTCACTTGAGGATGATGACCTGTTCCGGCTGCTGCTGTTGTTGCTGCATCGGCATGGGCTGGCCGCCCTGCATCATCATCGGCTGGCCGCCCTGGCGCACGCCGCGCGAGAGGTTGGCATCGGTGTAGCCCAGCTGCATGGCGAGCTGCTGGTACACGTCCTGCGACAGGCTCAGCGAGGTTTCGCGCATCACCTTGGCGCGGTTGGGCGGGGCGATGTCGCCACGGATGGAGAGGATCTTGGTGTCGTTGCCCGCGCCCTGGGCGGAGAACGCGGCCTTGATCTCGTAGGTCTTGGTGTGGATCAGCGAGAAGTCGGCCAGCAACTGCAGGCCGTACTGGCGCGTGGCGCTGGTGGTGCCCTGCAGCGGCGAAAGCGCATCGGTGAAATCGATGCTGGAGACGACGCCGAACAGCACGTAGTCGGCGCCGTTGAACTCGCCCTTCTTGATGCGGTTGATGATGTCCTTGACCTCGGGCTGGCGCACGGGCTGGGCCATCTTGCCGCCCTGCACCTGGTTGAGCACCTGCTCGGCCTTGCTGGGCTGGGGCTTGCCGGCGTCGAAGCCCTTGCCCTGCACGAGCTTGAAGTAGGTGCCCTGCAGGATGGCGCCCTTGATGTCGTTGGTGTAGCCGCCCAGCTCGCGCTGCTCGATGTAGCTGTAGCGCCCGGCGACGTAGGTGCCGCTGGCCTGCTCGGAGGCCTGCATGGACTGCTGGCCCGAGTGCGAGCCCGAGCCGCTGTACGGCCCGTGGCTGTAGCCGCCGCTGTGGCTGCCCTGCGCGCTCATCTGGCTGCTGTGCTGGTAGGTGCCGGCCATGAAATATTCCGACACCTGCTGGGCATAGGCCAGGTCGGTGACGGCGATCTTGGGCGCCGCGCCGCCTTGCTGGGCCTGCGCGGGCAGGCCCCAGGTCAGGGCCGTGGCGGCGAGCACGGCCAAGGCCGCGTTGAGGGTGGTTCTGCGTTGCATGGAATGCTCCTTATGCGCTGAAATTCGGTGATAGATGCGCGCCCTAAAAAACGGCGCGGCCTAGGCCAGCAGCCGCCGCGCAAGGGCCGCCCCGCCGCGCTGGCGGCGTCCCCCTTCCCGGCGCAGCCGAGAGAAGGGGGACGCGGCGCAGCCGCTCAGGGGGTTGTCCGCTCATCTTGTGCTTGTCTTGCGGATTTCCTTTTCGTCTTGCCATTCGATCGTGCCTTCCTGCACGTCGAACAGCTTGAGCGTGAACTTGTAGTACACGTCCTTGGTCGAGTTGCTCTGCTTGACGATGCTGGTCAACTCGCCTTCCATGCTGTACTTGGCGGCCGTCATCTGGCCCACCTTGGCGGTGCTGCCCTGCTTGTACAGGCCGCTCTGGTTCTGGCGCTGCAGTTCGTCCACGCCGGCCTGCATTTCCTTGATGGAACGCACGAAGCGCACCTTGCCCGACTTGACCAGCGCGGTCTGGATCGAGTTCATCACGTTGGTGGTGTCGATGTACTCGCTGGTCTTGTTCTTCACCGTGGAGATGGTCACCGTGGGGCGGCCCTGGAAGATGCCGGTCTCCAGCAGGCTGCCGGTCATCTTCTCGGCGATCATCTGCAGGTCGCTGGAGCCAAACTCGTTGGTCACCAGCTCCACGCCCTTGGCGTCGCCGTAGTTGACCTGGCGGTCGAACCGGATCACGGGGGAGGACAGGTTCTGGCAACCGGCCAGGGCCAGGGTGCCGGCCGCGAGGGCCAGGGCGAGCGCGCTGCGCAGGGTGTTGTTCTTGGTCATGGTGTTGATTTCCTTAGTGATACATAGCGTTTCGCGCTACCTGGAACGCTGGAACTGGCGCGCCCCAAGCGCGGGCAGCCGCGCAAGGGCCGCCCCGCCGCGCTGGCTGCGTCCCCCTCCCACGCGAAGCGTGAGAGAGGGGGAAGGCGCGCAGCGACTCAGGGGGTGTTTCATCTCAGCGCGTTTCCACATTCATTTCCAGGCGCAGGTCCACGGCGGCGCCGGTGGGCGCCACGCTCTTGACGGTCTGCTGGCCCAGGCCGAGCACCGTCATCTGCTTCCACGACTCGCCGTCGCCGACCTGGTTGCCGACGTTGTCCAGCCAGCGGAAGCGGTAGAACACCGTGCGGTCGCTGCGGCCCATGTTGGCCAGGTCGGCCTGCACGGTCAGGATGTCGTTCTTGCGCACCAGGCGCATCTCGCGCACGGCGATGTTGTTGGCTTCGCCGCGCAGCGCCACCTTGGAGGCCACCGCAATGGGGGTGGCGGGGTCGTGCTGCTGGGCCTGCGCGCCGCTCGCGAGCGCCAGGAGGGCCGTGCACAGCGCGGCCAATGTCATGCGGGGAGTCATGCGGTGGGTTCCTTCCAGTTTGCGTTTCGGGGTTTACTGGGCCACGGGCTTGGGCACGGCGGCCGGCTTGGCGGCCGGGCGCGGGGCGCGGGCCGGTGGCGTTTTCTTGGCCGGTGCGGCGGCCTCGGCCACGGCCGGCTTGGCCGGCGCGGGTGCGGCCGCCACGGCGGCGAGCTGGCCGATGCTGGCCACCTTGCCGGTCAGGAAACCGTTGTGGTAGATGCGCAGCGGCACCAGGGCGTACTGGCCCTCGATCTGCACGGGCTGGCCCAGCGGGCGGCCGTTGATGCTGAGGGTGTGCTCGCCGGGCGGCAGGTAGCCGCGCGCCACGTACACACGCCCGGGCAACATGCGCCACATGCGGTCGTCGGCCTGCTCGGTGGCGATGGACGCCGCCGCACCGATGAGGCCGCCGATCAGGCCGCCGCGCTTTTGCAGCTCGTTCTGCAGCACGCCCTTGGCGATGGCGCGGGTGATGCCGCGCAGCACCATGCCGGGCATCTCGTCCTTCAGCGCGCGGCGCGCCATCACGTTCACGTCGACCACCTTCTCCAGCTTGAAGTCGTAGCCGGCGGCAGAAATCTGGCTCAAGAGCGGGTCGTTCGAGGGCTCGATCACGGGGTAGGAAATGCTGCCCGTCACCAGGCCCCGGCCCGTGGGAATGGGCAGCGTGAAGGCCTTGGGCTTGCGCGCCGGGGCATCGCCCGCCTCGACCAGGAACAGCACGTCCGTCATGCGCTGGCGGCGCTGCCAGGTGAAGCTGGTGCGGCTGTCGAGGCCGCGCAGGCCTTCTTCGAGCACGCCGGTCTCGGGCTTGAGCTCGATGGCCTTGCGGTAGCCGGGCGCGGCCAGGCCGGGTTCGTTGAGCACCTCGTAGAGGAAGCCGGCGAGGTAGTGCGAGAGCGCGTTCGAGTAGCCGTTCTTGAGCGCCAGCACCTCGGGGTCGTTGAGCGTCTCGACCGGGTAGCCGTTGATCTCCTTGCTGCCCGAGGTGGCGCCCTTGGACTTGGCTTCTTCCTCGGCGGCCAGGGTTTCCTTGGCGCGGAACTCGGCGATGATGGCCTCGCGCTCGTGCGTGCGCTTGATGTCCACGCGGGCGTTCTCGAAGTCGCCCACGGCCAGGCGGTTGAGCGCCAGGCGCGTGGTGAGCCAGACCTTCTCGTAATCCTGGCCCTCGTAGACCTTCAGGCGCTCGCTGATGAGCGCGGCGCCCACGGTGCCCATGAGCTTGTCGGGGTTGGTCTTGGCGGCCTCTTCCCACTCCTTGACCTTGGCGTCGGCCAGCTGGAAGGCGCCGGTGCTGTCCTCGTAGCGGCGGTCCATGCGCAGCAGTTCGCCACGCTCCAGGTTGAAGAGCAAGGCCTTCTTTTCATCGTCCGTGGTGGCCGAAGCCTCCAGGCGCGCCAGCGCGGCGGGGATGCCGTTGGTCTGGCCGGCCGTCTGCATCTCGGTGGCCAGCTTGTCGTGGCTTTGCATGTTGGCGCAGCCGGTCAGGGCAATGCCCAGTACCAGCGCGCCCCAGAACCTTGCGGTGGGCAATGGCCAAATCTTCATGGGAGTCCTTGCAGTTCGTTGGATGGACGAACCAGGAAACGCCCAGTCGCACCCCTCCTGCGGCCCGCATGGGCCGCAGACCCTTGGATGTCCGGACAGGAAACCCCGCTCTGGCGCGCGTGCCCCCTCAGGCACGTTGCGGTTGCGCACGCGGCATCTCCTCTGGCTGTCGGTTTCTTGGTTCTTTGTATCAATAGCCAACAGGGAATGTAGCAAATGCAACCCTTTATTTCCGCCCCACCCCGGCCGGGGTGGGGCATTTTGTGTAAGAGCCTGTGCATGCTTCTCACTCCCGGCCCGGCGCGGCCGGGATGGCCGGCATGCGGTAGATCCACACCACGCGCTCGCCGGGCAGGCGCAATTGCGCCCGTGGCAGCACCCCGGGCACGGCGAACTCCAGGCTGACCAGCCAGGTGCCGGGCGCCATTTCGGCCTGCGCCTTGGCGGCGGCGCGGGCCATGCTTTCGGGCCGCTGGAACAGGTAGACGAGCTGGTAGCCGCTCCAGTCGGCGCGCCACATGTCGCCCCGGCGCACGCGCGCCCACGGGCAGCGCAACGCGCACAGCAGGCGCAGCGGCCAGCTCCATTCCACGCCCTCGGTGCGCGCCTGCGGGTAGGCGCGGCGCAGCGCCAGCAGGCCGTCGCCCAGGCCGCAGCCGGCGTCGAGCACGCGCGCGCCCGGCGCCAGCGGCACCTGCGCCGCGAGCCCCTGCAGCGCATGGTGCGGCGTGGGGAACAGCGGCGCGTCGCGCCAGGCATTCAGGGGATAGACGCCCAGCAGCAGCGCCAGCGGCACCAGCCAGGCCCAGGCGGGCACGGCCGCCACGCCCGTGAGCGCCAGTGCCAGCGGAAAGCCCGCCGCGATCAGCGCGCGCCGCCACCAGTTGCTGCCCAGCACGCTTGCCGCCGCCGCCAGCGCGCAGGCCAGCAGCAGGGCCCACACCGGCGTGGTGACGCGCTGCAGGCTGGCGAACAGCAGCCAGGCGCCGCTCCATGCGAGCAGCGCGGGCAGGGGCCAGGGGACGCGGGCAATCCAGTCCATGGGATCAGCGGCCGAAGATGCCTCGCAAGACGTTGATGGGGTTCACCGGGTTGGCCGGCTGGGCGCCGCCCTCCTCGCGCTCGGCTGCCGACGGCATGTCGCTGCGGTCCGCGCCGCGCATACCGCCCTGCTCTTCGCCCAGCATGGCCATGGTGTGCGCCTTGACGCGCACGCGCACGGCCCACTCGGGCTCCCAGGGCGCCTTGGGGTCGGCCGGGCGCGGCGGGTGCACGATGTGGCTCTCGCCGCCGTAGGCCACCATGCGCAGCATGGGGGTGGATTCACGCCCCGCGCCGGCGGCAAAGATGCCCTTGGGGATGGCGCATTGCGTGGCCTCGGCCGGCAGCAGCACGCGCTCTTTCAGCCAGCGCTCGATGGTGGCGTTCGGGAGGTAGTCGAACAGGCCCATGCCGGTGTCGGGCGTCTCGGCGCTGGACCACATCACCATGTCGTCGCCGTTCTGCGACATCGCATGCAGGTAGTAGGCGCGCGCGTTGCGCACCGGCTGCCACTGCGTGCCCATGCTGTCCTGCGGCTTGCCGGTGGTGCGCAGGTCGATGGCGGGCATGAGGTCCTGCGCGCCGCCGAGCGTGAATTTCATCGAGGCGGGCACGCCCTCGCCGAGCACCTGGTGCTCGCCCACGAGCGAGCTGTCCCGCGAGAGCTGCACCTGGTTGCGCTCGTTCGGGTACAGCGCATGCGCGGGGCCCACGCGCGCGCCCCGGTCGGGCACGGCGCGGCCGGCGAAAGCCACGGCGAAGTCGGTCGGCTTGGCGCGCGCCAGGTCGATCACGCGCGGCTGGCCCGCGCGCACCTCGCTGCCACAGCCCCAGTAGACCAGGATGCGGCCCTTGGGCTTGTGCTGCTGGTATTCCTGCGGCAGCTCGCCGGGCTCGGCCTGCGCCGTAGGCTGGGCCTTGGGCGGCACGAGCGGCAGGCTCTCGCCCATGCGCATGCCGGGCGGAATGGCCTGGCGGGCCTCGACGCCGGGGCGCAGGCTGTTGTGCAGAGCGATGTCGACCACGCGCGGCGGCATGATGCCCATGGTGCGCGCCATGCCGTAGTGGGTGTTGCTGCCGCCCATGCCGGCGGCACGGCCGCCGCCCACCATGCCCAGCAGGCCGCCGCCCATGGGCATGTCCATCTCGGGCATGCCGGCCATGCTGCCGGTGGACAGGTCGATCCACAGCTGGGTCTTGGGGGCCTTGGCGGTCTGCGCGCTGGCGGCCAGGCCAAGCAGGCACAGGCCGGTGGCCAGCACGGTGGGACGGACGAGGGCGCGGAGGGGGGTCATGGCGGCTCCAATGCAAAAAAAGCACCCGCAGCGAACGGCCTCCCACGGGGGGGCCTGTCCAGGCAGGTTCAGCAGCGCAGTGTAGGCCTGCGCCGGCGTTTTTTCACCCCCGCTGCCGCACGCCGCCGCGCCGGGCGTGCGCAATGTCACGCACCGCCACCGCGCGGCGTGGCGGGCGCGCCACGGGCGCTCAGTGGCCGCGCAGGCGCTCGATCAGGCCATTGAGCGCGTCGAGCGAGCCGAACTGGATGGCCAGCTCGCCCATGTCTTCCACGCGGCCGGCGCGCTTGACGCGCTTCTTCACGCGCACTTCCACCTCGGCCATGAGCAGGTCGGAGAGTTCTTCTTCCACGCGCTTGATGTCGCGCGACTTTTCCTTCTTGGGCTTTTGCGGCACCAGGCTGAACTCGGCGCCGATGCGCTTGACCAGGGCCTCGGCCTCGCGCACCGAGAGCTTCTTGGCGGCGATCTGGTTGCCCGCCGTGATCTGCGCCGCGCGGTCGAGCGCCAGCAGCGCGCGTGCATGGCCCATATCGATGTCGCCGGCCATGAGCATGGTCTGCACCGGCTCGGCCAGGTTCAGCAGGCGCAGCAGGTTGCTGGCCGCGCTGCGCGAGCGTCCCACGGCCTGCGCGGCCAGCTCGTGCGTGAGGCCGAACTCGCGGATCAGGCGCTGCAGGCCCTGCGCCTCTTCCAGCGGATTGAGGTCCTCGCGTTGGATGTTCTCGATCAGCGCCATGGCGGCCGCCGCCTCGTTGGGCACGTCGCGCACCAGCACGGGCACGCTCTCCAGGCCCGCGAGCCGCGCCGCGCGGAAGCGCCGCTCGCCCGCGATGATTTCGTACTTGCCGGCCGGCTCGCCCTCGGCCAGGCGGCGCACCAGGATGGGCTGCATGATGCCCTGGGCCTTGATGCTCTCGGCCAGCTCGTACAGCGCGCCCTCGTCCATGCGCGTGCGCGGCTGGTACATGCCGGGCACCATCTCGTCGAGGCGCAAGGTGCTGGGCAGGCCGGTCTCAGCCGCCTGGGCCTGCTCCACCACCTCGGCCACCTTGGGGCCGAGCAGCGCTTCGAGTCCGCGGCCGAGGCCCTTGGGTTTCTTGGTGACCATGTTCTTCAATCTTTCACGAGGGTTTGCAGCAGTTCCCGGCCCTCGGGCCAGTCGCCCAGGCCGGATTCGGCGTTGATGTGGCCGCGCGCGCCGAGGTCGACGAAGCGCGCACCCCAGGCATCGGCCAGGGCCTGGGCGCGCTCGAAGCGGCAGTACGGGTCGTCGCGGCTGCCCACGAGCACGGCGGGGAACGGCAGGTGCTGGCGCACGATGGGCGCCCAGCCGGGCAGGTAGCCGGCCACGTCGGGCTGCTCCACATCGCCGGGCGCCACCAGCAGCGCGCCGCGCACCTTGGCGGTGTGGCGCGAGTGCGCGGCCCACCAGGCGGTAAGGATGCAGCCCAGGCTGTGCGCGACGAGCACCACGGGGCCGTCGGCATCGACCACGACCTCTTCGAGCCGCGCCGTCCAGTCGCCGCGCAGCGGGCGCATCCAGTCGTGCTGCTCCACGCGCTGGTAGCCCTGGCCCTGCTCCCAGCGGCTTTGCCAGTGCTCCAGCCCGGAGTTCTGCCAGCCGGGCAGCAGCAGGATGTTGGAGTGCTTCATTGCTATTATTTTGATAGCTGTTGGCGCTTGCTGATCAAGCGTCAGCGGCCATTTTTGCTTCAGGTTTCGCGGCGGCGGGCATGCGCTGCACGCGGGCCACCATCTCCTGCGCGAATTCCACGAAGGCCTGGCTGCCCTTGGCCGAGGGGTCGAACACCACGCCGGGCAGGCCGTAGCTCGGTGCCTCGGCCAGGCGCACGTTGCGCGGGATCACGGTGTGGAACACCTTGTCGCCAAAATGGTCCTTGAGCTGGTCGCTCACCTGCTGCTGCAGCGTGATGCGCGGGTCGAACATCACGCGCAGCAGGCCGATGATCTGCAGGTCGGCATTCAGGTTGGCGTGCACCTGCTTGATGGTGTTGACCAGATCGGTCAGCCCTTCGAGCGCGAAGTACTCGCACTGCATGGGCACGACCACGCCGTGCGCCGCGCACAGGCCGTTGAGCGTGAGCATGGAGAGCGACGGCGGGCAGTCGATGAGCACGAAGTCGAAGTCGCCATCGGCCTGCGCCAGCGCCGCCTTGAGGCGCTTCTCGCGGCGCTCCAGCTCCACCAGCTCGACCTCGGCGCCGGCCAGCTCGCGGTTGGCGCCGAGCACGTGGTAGCCGCATTTCTCCGAGCGCACGGCTGCCTCTTGGACGGAGGCGGCTTCGAGCAGCACGTCGTACACCGACAGCTGAAGGCTGCGCTTGTCCACGCCCGAGCCCATGGTGGCATTGCCCTGGGGGTCGAGGTCCACCATCAGCACGCGTTGGCCGATCTTCGCCAGCCCGGCCGCCAGGTTGACGGTGGTGGTGGTCTTGCCGACACCACCCTTCTGGTTCGCCACGCAAAAAATCTGGGCCATGGAAGGGGTGCCTTATTTGGAAGTGGCCAGCTTGATGCCAAAGCCGATGAGGAACACGCCGGCGGTCTTTTCCAGCACGCGGGCGATGAGGGGGTTGGCGCGCATGCGCTCGGCCAGGCGGTGCGTGAGCAGCACCACGGTGAGGCCGTAGAGGAAGGTGAGCACCGCGATCGTGGCCGCCATCACGCCGAAGGTCAGCAGACCCTGGTAGCGCGCCGGGTCGACGAACAGCGGGAAAAACGCCATGTAGAACACGATGGCCTTGGGGTTGAGCAGGGTGATGAGCCCGGCCTGCTTGAAGTAGTGGCGCGGCTCGATGGCCAGCACGGGCGCGGCGCCGGGCCGGGCGAGCAGCATCTTGAAGCCCAGCCAGGCGAGGTAGGCCGCGCCCAGCCACTGCACGGCGTGGAAGGCCGTGGGGTACGTTGCCAGCAAGGCCGCCACGCCCGCCACCGCCGCCCACATCAGCACCTGGTCGCCCGCGATCACACCCATGGTGGCGGCCAGGCCGCCGCGCACGCCCCCCTTGCTGGTGGAGGTGATGAGCGCGAGATTGCCCGGCCCCGGGATGGCCAGGAACAACACGATGGCGGCCACGAAGGCGCCGTAATCTGCAATGCCGAACATGTGGATTTCCCTGGAGACTGGATGGGCAGCACGCTGTGCGGCCGGGAGCCCGAGTTTACGCGACCACCCCGCCCTGCCCCAGCCCGCCCTGCGCGGCCGGGCGCATCCAGACGATGCAGCGCTCCGCCTCCAGCCCCGGCACCTGGAGCTGTTCCACGTGAAACACCTGCACCTCGGCAGGCAGTGCGGCCAGTTCGTCCTCGGGGTGCTTGCCCTTCATGGCCAGCCAGACGCCGTGCGGCGCCAGCGCGCTGCGCGACCAGGCGGTGAAGTCCGGCAGCGAGGCAAAGGCGCGGCAGCTCACCACGTCGAATGGCGTGGCCAGGGTTTCCACGCGCGCATGCACGCCGTGCAGGTTGGGCAGCTTGAGCGCCACCGCCGCCTGCTGGATGAAGGCCGCCTTCTTGCCCACGGTGTCGACACAGCTCACATCCACCTGCGGACAGCAGATGGCGAACACCACACCGGGCAGGCCGCCGCCCGAGCCCACGTCGAGCAGGCGCACGGGCGCGGCCAGCCCGGCCTGCGCCACATGGCGGCGCAGCGGCGCCACGGCCGCCAGGCTGTCGAGCAGGTGGTGCGTGAGCATTTCCTGCGGATCGCGCACGGCCGTGAGGTTGTAGACCTTGTTCCACTTCTGCAGCAGCACCAGGAATTCCATCAGGCGCGCGAGCTGCGCCTCATCGAGCCCCAGCGCCAGTGCCTCGGCGCCCGCGCGCAGGCGTTCCATCAGCACATCGCTCATGCAGCCACCCCGTCGTCCGTGCGGGCGAAGCCCTTGAAGCCGCCCTTCTTCAGGTGCACCATCAGCAGCGAAATCGCCGCCGGCGTCACGCCCGAGATGCGCGAGGCCTGGCCCAGCGTTTCGGGCCGGTGCTTCTGCAGCTTCTGCCGCACCTCGATCGACAGCGCGGTGACCTGCAGGTAGTCCAGCTCGTCGGGCAGGCGCAGCTTCTCGAAATGCGCGGCGCGCTCCACCTCGCCCTTCTGCCGGTCGATGTAGCCCGAATACTTGGCCGCGATCTCCACCTGCTCGACCACCGGCGCGCTCAGCTCGCCCAGCGTTTCACGTGAAACATCGGGCGATGCGTACTTGCCGCCGTCCAGCGACATGAGCTTTTCGTAGCCCACATCAGGGCGGCGCAGCAGCTCGAACAGGTTGTACTCGTGCTCGATGCTCTTGCCCAGCACGCGCTCGGATTCCGCTGCTGGCAGGTTGCGCGGGTTCACCCAGGTGGCTTTCAGGCGCTCTGTTTCCCGTGCAACCGCATCGCGCTTGCGGCTGAAGGCATCCCAGCGTGCGTCATCCACCAAGCCCATGCGGCGGCCGGCTTCGGTCAGGCGCATGTCGGCGTTGTCTTCGCGCAGCTGCAGGCGGAACTCGGCCCGGCTGGTGAACATGCGGTAAGGCTCGGTCACGCCCTTAGTGATGAGGTCGTCCACGAGCACGCCGAGGTAGGCCTCGTCGCGGCCGGGCAGCCAGGCGCCCTCACCCCGGCACTGCAGCGCGGCGTTCAGGCCGGCAAACAGGCCCTGCGCTGCAGCCTCCTCGTAGCCCGTGGTGCCGTTGATCTGGCCGGCGAAGAACAGGCCCTGGATCTGCCGCGTCTCGAAGCTGCCCTTGAGCGAGCGCGGGTCGAAGTAGTCGTATTCGATGGCGTAGCCCGGGCGCAGGATGTGCGCGTTCTCCAGCCCCGGCATGCTGCGCACCAGGGCGTACTGGATGTCGAACGGCAGGCTGGTGGAGATGCCGTTGGGGTAGAACTCGTGCGTGGTCAGGCCTTCGGGCTCGAGGAAGATCTGGTGGCTGTCCTTGTCGGCAAAGCGGTTGATCTTGTCTTCCACACTGGGGCAGTAGCGAGGCCCCACGCCCTCGATCTTGCCGGTGAACATGGGGCTGCGGTCGAAGCCGGAGCGGATGATCTCGTGCGTGCGCTCGTTGGTGTGCGTGATCCAGCACGGCACCTGGCGCGGGTGCATCGCGGCATTGCCTATGAAGCTGAACACGGGCACCGTGCCCTCGTTCACACCGCCGGGCATGCCGTCGCCGGGCTGCTCCTCACATTTCGAGAAGTCGATGCTGCGCCCGTCGATGCGCGGCGGCGTGCCGGTCTTGAGGCGCCCCTGCGGCAACTTCAGTTCCTTGAGCCGGGCCGAGAGCGACACGGCGGGCGGGTCCCCGGCCCGGCCGGCGGCGTAGTTGTTCAGGCCCACATGGATCTTGCCGTCCAGGAAGGTGCCCGCCGTCAGCACCACGGTGCGGCTGCGGAAGCGGATGCCCACCTGCGTGACGGCGCCCACCACGCGGTCGCCCTCCACCATCAGGTCGTCCACCGCCTGCTGGAACAGCCACAGGTTGGGCTGGTTCTCCAGCATGCGGCGAATCGCGGCCTTGTACAGGATGCGGTCGGCCTGGGCCCGCGTGGCGCGCACCGCCGGGCCCTTGCTGCTGTTGAGCGTGCGGAACTGGATGCCGCCCTCGTCCGTGGCCAGCGCCATGGCGCCGCCCAGCGCGTCCACCTCCTTCACGAGGTGGCCCTTGCCGATGCCGCCGATGCTGGGGTTGCAGCTCATCTGCCCCAGCGTCTCGATGTTGTGCGTGAGCAGCAGCGTGCGGCTGCCCATGCGCGCGGCGGCCAGCGCCGCCTCGGTGCCGGCATGGCCGCCGCCGACGACGATGACATCAAATTCCTGGGGGTACAACATGAAAAACTCCGGGGTCGCGAGGCCAGATTCGGCAACGCAAGGGATGTGCCCGCCAACGGTGCGGGCAAGGGCACGATTTTCCCACCTTTACCCGGAGCACGCCGAATCCCCACACCACCCCCCTGCATGTTCCACGTGAAACAGTGCCCGACCCAGGGTCTTGCCCCGCTTGCAGGAATCGTGCGATACGGCTGTGCTCCAATCGCAGCCATGCAAAAACTCCTCGTCTTCGCGGGCAGCACCCGCCAGCATTCCTTCAACCGCCGCCTGGCCCAGGTCGCCGCCGGCCTGGCCCGCGAGGCCGGTGCCGAGGTCACGCTGCTCGAACTGTCCGACTTCGACATTCCGCTCTACAACGCCGACCTCGAAGCGCGCGGCACGCCGGCCGATGTGCTGCGCCTCAAGCAGGTGCTGTCGGACCACCCGGCCTGGGTCATCTGCTCGCCCGAATACAACGGCAGCTACACCGCGCTGCTGAAGAACACCATCGACTGGGCGTCCAGCCCCGTCAAGGGCGACCCGGTCTGGCAGGACGGCACGCGCGCCTTCCGAGGCAAGGTGGTGGGCATGCTCAGCGCCTCGCCCGGCGCCCTGGGCGGCCTGCGCTCGCAAAGCCACCTGGCGCCGCTGCTCATCAACCTCGAATGCTGGCTCGCGCCCAAGGCCTTCGCCCTGGGCCAGGCCGGCCACGCCTTCGACGACAACGGCGCCCTGGTGCAGGAAGCGCACCGCGAGCGCGTGCGTGGCGTGGTGGAGCAGGTGCTGTGGGCGTCCGGGCGCCTGCAGGGCGGTTGATTTTGAATAAAACAAGCCTCCAGCACCCGTCCGACAAGCGTCTCCAGCTATTGAATCAATAGCATATGGATTGCCGCCCCGGCTGCGGTGCCTGCTGCACCGCGCCCTCCATCAGCTCCCCCATCCCGGGCATGCCGCAGGGCAAGCCGGCGGGGGTGCGCTGCGTGCAGCTCGGCGCGGACGAGCGCTGCCTCATCTTCGGCCACCCCGATCGGCCCGCCGTCTGCGCGCAGCTCCAGCCCTCGGCCGAGATGTGCGGCGCCTCGCGCACCGACGCCCTGCACTACCTCGACCAGCTCGAACACCTCACCCGGCCCACGGCCTGATACGGTTTTGCATTCAATCGGATAACTAGGCGGGGAGCTGCAGACAGTGCTTTAGCACGGCAAGGCGACCCAACGACGTTGTACGTTTGAAGGCAAAACCGTATGAAACCCCGCCTGGGCAGGGCTTTCACAGGAAATATAGGATGGCACCACGATTTCCTTCACCCTACGGGACTTTTCCATGAAGCTCTACCACTCGCCCGGCGCCTGCTCGCTCTCCCCGCACATCGTTTTGCATGAATCGGGCCTGCCCTTCGAGGCCGTGCTCGCCAGCACCAAGACCAAGAAGCTGCAGGACGGCACCGATTACCACAGCATCAATCCGCTGGGTTACGTGCCCGTGCTGGAGCTGGCCAACGGCGAGCGCCTGCGCGAAGGCCCGGCCATCGTGCAGTACATCGCCGACCAGGTGCCCGGCAAGCAGCTGGCCCCCGCCAACGGCAGCATGGAGCGCTACCGCCTGCAGGAATGGCTGACCTTCATCGGCACCGAACTGCACAAGGGCCACAGCCCGCTGTTCGTGCCCAGCACGCCCGAGGACTACAAGCCCCAGGTGCGCGAGCGCCTGATGAACCGCTTCGCCTGGGTGGAGCAGCAGCTCGCGGGCAAGGACTACCTGATGGGCACGTTCAGCGTGGCCGACGCCTACCTCTACACCGTCATGCGCTGGGGCCGGTTCGTCGGCGTGGACCTGTCGGGCTTCGCGAACATCGCCGCCTTCCAGCAGCGCATGGAGCAGCGCCCCGCCGTGCAGGCCGCGCTGCGCGCCGAAGGCCTGCTCCAGTAACGCCCCTCGCCATGCGGCGATGCCCATGAAAAAGCCGCTGCAACCGCAGCGGCTTTTTTGTGCCCCGCGCTCAATACTTGAGCTTCAGCCTGTCCATCTGCTCCTTGGTGATGGCGGGGACATCGCCCCGCGCATTCCAGCGGTTCAGGTTCCAGGCACCCTCGCCCACCCAGGCCTTGATGCGCTGGAGGTTGGCCGCGCGCTCGGCATCGTTCGAGCCCAGTTCCTTGTACATATTGCCCGGCTTCTTGTCAGCGGTATGGCTGCCGTCGTCGAGGCGGCGCATGAAGGCGCCGGTGTCGGGCCAGCCGACCAGTTGCAACAGGTCGGCATAGGTGTCCAGGCGCGGGCCGAGCTTGTCCTTCTTGTATTTCTCCTGGTCCAGCAGGAATTCCGCCAGGGTCGGGGAACCATTGCCGTGGCATTCGCCGCACTGTTCCTTGAGCAGCGGGCGGATGTCCTTGCGGTAGGTGACATCGTCGGCCAGCACGGGCAGGGCCAGCGTCGCGCAGGCCAGGGTCATCAGCAGTTTGGATTTCATGGAGCGTCCTTTCTCGGCGGGCAATGGAAACCAGGGCGTGGACTTCGGCCCACGGAAAAAATCAATGCGACAGGGTGTAGCGCACCAGATTGAGAATCTGCGCCTCATCCTGGGATTGGACGGTCTTGTGGGTTTCTTCCTCGCCGTCAATCACGATCTTGGGCCCCGAGGTGATATGCCTGACCAAGACCGCCACGGCATCCTCGCGGCCCCGGTATTTCTCGGCAATCGTTTTCAGGGCGGGGCCGGTACGCTCCTTGGCCGGGGCATGGCATTTGGTGCAATGGCTCTTGCGGGCCAACATTTCAGCGGCATCCACATCCACCGCCTGGGCCTGCACGGCCAAGGCCAGCGTGGACAGCAGCAGCGCCGCCATGCCGGACCGCAGCCCGGCGGCAAAGGAAGAGCAATCCATGGTCTGTATCTCGTCAAAGCGATTCCCGGCAAGAACGCCAGGAACATGGCGTACCCCACGGCGCCCAGCGCCAGAGGGTTCATTGCAACAAATGTAACGCCAAATCCCTGTTCACAGAATGGATTTGGACCGCGCGCAGCGCCGCTACGGCAAGGCCCGCTGCCGCCACGCCAGCAGCGCCCCCAGCCACAGCGCGCCGGCCGAGAACACCAGCCCGCGCGCCAGGCCGCCGGGGCCGTCGGCAATGGCGCCCACCACCGTGGGGCCGACGATCTGCCCGGCGGCGAACACGATGGTGAAGGCGCTAATGCCCAGGGCCCATTGCGCCGGCGGCAGGTTGTGGCGCACCAGCGCGGTGGTCGAGGCCACCACCGACAGGAACACCCCGCCGAACAGCAGGCCCGAGGCCAGCACCACCGGCCAGGAAGCCGTCAGCGCCGGCAGCACCGTGGCCACGCCCAGCAAGGCGCTCAGCAGCGCCAGCGCCTGCCCGCCCCGGCTGCGGTCCAGCAGAGCGGCCCAGATGCGCGAGGACAGCACCACCGCCAGGCCCAGCAGCGCGTAGAACAGCGTCACGGCCCCGGCCCCCGCGCCCTGCTCGCGCAGCAGCGCCACCACGAAGGTCATGTAACCGATATAGCCCACGCCGAACATGGTGTAGCCCGCCAGCGCGGGCGCGAAGTCGCGCGCACGGAACCGGCGATCGGCCGCCGGCCCGGCCCGTGGCGCATCCGGCGCCGGGGACGGCACGGGCGCGCCCGCCGCCGCATCCAGGCGGCGCAGCACGCGCACGGGCCAGAGCATCACCGCCGTGGCCCCGGCGCAGGCCAGCGCCAGCGCCCACCAGGCCCAGGTCCAGGCATGCGGCTCGGGCGCGGCCGCGAGCACGGCGGGCACCAGCAGCGCCGACAGGCTGATGCCCCAGCCCGTGCCGCCGTAGTACAGCCCCAGCAGCAGGCCGCTGCGCGGCGCATCGAGCGCCCCCAGGCGTGCCGCCATCAGCCCGCCCGTGATGAAAATCAGCGCGCTGGCCACGCCGGCCAGCAGGCGCTGCAGCAGCAGCGGGGGCGCCTCGGTGAAAAACCCGCACAGGCCCATGAACAGCGTGGCCAGCACCGCACCGCCCAGCAGCAGCGTGCCCGGCGCGCGGTGGCGCAGCAGCAGCGGCGTGGCCAGCGCCCCGAGCAGATAGCCCAGCGCATTGATGGTGTTCATACCCCCGGCCAGTGTGTACGACCAGCCCAGGTCGGCACGCATGGGCGGCAGCAGCAGCGCATAGGCAAAGCGCGTGATGCCCAGCGACACCGCCGCGCCCAGGGAGAGCGCCAGCGCCAGCCAGAGCACCTGGGCCCGTGGCAACGCTCCGGAAAAAGAGGGTTCCCGCATGAAGGGGCATTCTGCCGCATGCGCCCCCAGGCCGCAGGGGGCGCAGCGGAGTTTTTGCTATTATTTAAATAGCATCATCCGCACACAAATAAAGGCCTCGATGGTATTTTTAGCCCAAACCACGGGGCAGGAGCCCGTCCATGGCCAGGCCCTTTTCCGCATCAGGACGGCAGCAAGCGCGGCTCGCCCGACCCGGCCAGGGTGCGGCCTGGGGCCGTGCCCTGCATTCCGTCGGCCAGGCGGAATTGCTGCACCACCTGCGACAGGCGCGCCGCCTGCTCGCGCAGCGACTCGGCGGCCGCGGCCGATTCCTCGACGAGCGCGGCGTTCTGCTGCGTCATGCGGTCGATCTCGCCCACCGACTGGTTCACTTGGCCGATGCCCGCCGACTGCTCGGTGGCCGCGGCCTTGATCTCACCAATGATGTCGCCCACGCGCTGCACGCCGTCGACGATCTCCTGCATCGCCGCGCCGGCGTCCTCCACATGGCGCACGCCGCCATCGACGGCCGCGACGCTGGTGCTGATCAGCCCCTTGATCTCGCTGGCCGCCGCCGCCGAGCGCTGCGCCAGGCTGCGCACCTCGCTGGCCACCACGGCGAAGCCCCGGCCCTGCTCGCCCGCACGCGCCGCCTCGACGGCGGCGTTCAGCGCGAGGATGTTGGTCTGGAAGGCGATGGAGTCGATCAGGCCGATGATGTCGCTGATCTTGCGGCTCGACGCCGAGATCTCGTGCATGCTGGCCACCGCCTGCTGCACCACCGCGCCGCCGCGCGTGGCGATGCCCGAGGCCGACACCGAGAGCTGGTTCGCCGTCTGCGACGACGAAGCCGTCTGCTGCACCGTGGCCGTGAGCTGCTCCAGCGAACCCACCGTGGACTGCACGTTGCTCGCCGTCTGCTCGGTGCGGGACGACAGGTCGTGGTTGCCGCTGGCGATCTCGTTGCTGGCGGTGGCGATGTTGCCGCTGGCATCGCGCACCTGCGCCACCAGCGCGCCCAGGCCGCGCTGCATCTCGGCCAGCGCACGCTGCAGGTCGGCCGCCTCGTCGCGCCCCTCGGTGTGGATCTTCTGCGACAGGTCGCCCCCCGCGATCGCCAGCGCCATGCGCTGCGCCTCGGCCAGCGGCTTGCAGATGGCCACCATGTTGAGCCAGGTGAGCGGCGCCACCACCAGGATGGTGACCAGCACCGCCAGCGCGAACAGCCATTTGGTCTGGATCGCCGCCTGCGCCTGCTCCTTCACCGAGGCCTCGACCTCGCTGCGCAGGATGGCATCGAGCTCCTGCACCAGCTTGTCGACCGCCTCGAACTCGGCCACGGCCTTGCCGCTCATGCGGTTGGCGGTGGTGGCCGAATCGTAGCCGCCGGCTTCCAGCTGGCGCGCCACATGCGTGAACTGCTCGCGGTAGTTGTCCAGCCGCTGCGCCAGGTTGCGCGCCGCGGCGTTGCCCTTGCCCTCGGGTCCCGCGAGCAGGTGCGCCGCCGCCTTCTTGGCGTCCTCCAGGCTGGCCAGCCACTTGGCATGGGCCGCCTTCACCGCCTCGGGCTTCTCGTACAGGATGACCATGTCCTTCTCATGCTGGCGGACCGCCCCCAGCGTGCCGCGCAGCTCACCCAGGTGGCTGACCTCGGTGAACTCGTGGGCCATGAAGTCCCCGCTCATGTCCTGGATGCGCAGCATGCCCCACATGCCGGCGCCGCCCAGCATGCCCAGCAGGAGCAGCACCACGCCGATGGCCCCCAGCATGCGAAAACGGATGGTGAACATCCGCATGAGCGAAAAAAGCGACATGGTGTGTCTTCCTCTCTTGGTCCGGCGAAAACAGTAGCGCTGCTCCGCATGCCACTCGGCACGCAAATGCAACCAGACGTTGCAGTTTGCCAGAGCCGTGTGACCCTGGGCTACGTATTTGTCACATGCGCCAGCGTTTGAGCAACAGCGCATTGGTCATCACGCTGACCGAGCTCAGCGCCATGGCCGCCCCCGCCACCACCGGGTTCAGGTAGCCCAGCGCCGCCAGTGGAATGCCGGCCACGTTGTAGGCAAAGGCCCAGAACAGGTTCTGCCGGATCTTGGCCACGGTGCGGTGCGAGATGTCGAGCGCCGCCGCCACCAGCTTCGGGTCGCCGCGCATCAGCGTGATGCCGGCCGCGTGCATGGCCACGTCGGTGCCGTTGCCCATGGCCATGCCCACATCGGCGGCGGCCAGCGCGGGCGCATCGTTCACGCCGTCGCCCACCATGGCGACCGTTTGGCGCGCGCCGCCTTCGCCCTGCTGCAGTGCCACCACCTGCGCCGCCTTGTCGCCGGGCAGCACCTCGGCGCGCACATCCGCGGCGTCCAGGCCCAGGCGCTGCGCCATGGCCAGGGCCGCGCCCCGGTTGTCGCCCGAAATCATCACGGTGCGCAGGCCGCGCGCGCGCAACTGCGCCAGCGCCTCGCGCGCGCCGGGCTTGGGCTCGTCGCCAAAGGCCATCAACGCCTGCAGCTCCAGCCCCTGCGCCGTGCGCCGCGCCAGGGCCGACACCGTGGCGCCACCGTCCTGCAGTTGGCGCGCACGCTCGGTCAGCGGCCCCAGCGCCACGCCCAGTTCCTCCATCCAGCGCAGGCTGCCCAGCAGGTAGCTGCGGCCCTGCACCTCGCCGTCGCTGCCCCGGCCCGGCACGGCGCGCACGCCGTCGGGCAAGGGCAGCTCCAGGGCGCGCTCGCCCGCGGCCTGCACCACGGCGCGCGCCAGCGGGTGCTCGCTGCCGCTCTGCAGACTGGCGGCATCGCGCAGCACGGCGGCTTCGTCGAGCCCCGGCACCACCACCAGCGCCGCCAGCCGGGGCTGGCCCACGGTCAGCGTGCCGGTCTTGTCGAAGGCCACGGTGTCCACCTGGTGCGCCAGTTCCAGCGCCTGTGCGTCCTTGATGAGAATGCCGTGCTCCGCCGCCACCCCCGTGCCCGCCATGATGGCCGCCGGCGTGGCCAGGCCCAGCGCGCAGGGGCAGGCAATCACCAGCACCGCCACGGCGCGGATCAGCGCCGTCTCCGTGCCCACGCCCGCCCACAGCCAGCCCAGCAGCGTGGCCAGGGCGATCAGAAGCACCACCGGCACGAACACGCTGGAGACCTGGTCCACCAGGCGCTGGATCGGCGCCTTGGCGGCCTGCGCGTCCTCCACCAGGCGGATGATGCGCGAGAGCACCGTCTCGGCTCCCACGGCGCGCACCTCCAGCACGATGCGGCCCTCGCCATTGATCGAGCCGCCCGTGAGCAGCCCGCCGGGCTCCTTGGCCACGGGCAGCGGCTCGCCCGTGAGCATGGATTCGTCCACCTGCGTCTGCCCCTCGCGCAGCACGCCATCGACCGGCATGCGCTCGCCCGGGCGCACCACCAGGCGGTCACCCACCATCACCTCGGCGATGGGCACGTCCACCTCGCCGCCTTTGCCCAGCAGGTGCGCCACGTCCGGCCGCAGGCCGTGCAGCGCGCGGATGGCCGCCGTGGTCTGGCGCTTGGCACGGGCTTCGAGCCACTTGCCCAGCAGCACCAGTGTGACCACCACGGCCGAGGCCTCGAAATACAGGTGCGGCGCGTGCCCCGGGTGCGCCGTGAGCCACAGCCACATCGACAACCCCCAGCCGGCGCTGGTGCCAATGGCCACCAGCAGATCCATGTTGCCACTCAGGGCCTTGGCCGCATGCCAGCCCGCCTTGTAGAAACGCGCGCCCAGGACGAACTGCACCGGCGTGGCCAGCACAAACTGCAGCCAGGCCGGCAGCATCCAGTGCGCGCCGAACAGGTCGCCCAGCATGGGCAGCACCAGCGGCGCCGAAAGCAGCAGGCCGATGGCCACGGGCGCGAACCCGGCCCAGGGCGCATCGTCCTGCTCACGCGCCTCGCTGGCGGCGGGCGTGAGCGGCTCATAGCCCGCGTTGCGCACGGCGCGGCGCAGCAGCGCATCCATGGCGGCATCGCCGCCCTCGGGTGCGGCGAACTGGATGCGCGCCGATTCCGTGGCCAGGTTCACGGCAGCGTCCTGCACGCCGGGCACCTTGCGCAGCGCGCGCTCAACGCGGCCCACGCAACTGGCGCAGGTCATGCCGCCGATGGACAGGTCCAGCGCATGCGGCTCGGGAAGGGTGGTGGTGGAAGTGTTCATGGGGTCTACCGTAATCCTTGACATCATGGCAAGGTCAAGCGCCGATCAGCCCCCACCATAACCGCAACAGGGCCATGGACCGGCCCGGGCTTGACCCTGCCACGGTGTTAAGGTTCACCATCACCCCTGTCATCCACTTCCCATCCGGAGAACCCCGCATGCAATACCAGTTCCAAGTCCAGGGCATGACCTGCGGCCACTGCGAGCGCGCCGTCACCAGCGCCATCCAGCAACTCGACCCCCAGGCCCAGGTGCGCATCGACCGCGCGAGCAACCGCGTCGACGTGGACAGCAGCCAGCCGCGCGAAGCGCTGGCCGCCGCCATCGCCGAGGAAGGCTACGCGGTCGCGCCATGACGGCCGCCCCCGGCTGGCCCGTGCCCATCGGCGAGGCCGCGCGCCGCGCAGGGCTCTCGGCGCGCATGGTGCGGCACTACGAATCGCTGGGCCTGCTGCCCCACGTGGGCCGTACCGGCAGCGGCTACCGCCAGTACACCGAGGCCGAGGTGCACGCGCTGCGCTTCATCGGCCGCGCGCGCAGCCTGGGCTTTTCGATGGAGGAAATCCGCGAACTGATGGGCCTGTGGCAGGACCAGGCCCGCGCCAGCAGCCAGGTCAAGCGCATCGCCCAGGCCCACATCGACGACCTGGGCACGCGCATCGCCGCCATGCAGGCCATGCAGCGCACGCTGCAGTCGCTGGTGCAGTGCTGCCACGGCGACCAGCGGCCCGAGTGCCCGATCCTGGATGACCTGGCGGCGGTGGGGGATGGCACGGTCACCCGCAAAATGCTATTGAAACAATAGCTATTACCGCTTATTTATAAAGCGCTGCCGACCAAAACAATCCATATTCAGTCGCTTGGATACCAGGCGAACGCCGAACACTGTCGCACCCTGCCGGGATTGAAATCATCCCTATGGGGTCAAAAACACGGGATGGTCCGCCTGAACAGCTCCATTTGCTCCGATGGGGGCATTTTTCACCCGAAAATGCGCGAACCCCTTCGCGGTGTCGGCGTGCCCCACAGCCCACTGTGTGACCCCATAGGGACAAAACCTGTCTCAGCACAGCAATTTGTGCTGTAATTGCCCTCATAAGGACAAATAATGCACATCACCCTGGCCCAACTCCCCACGCTGGCCACCCGCCTGATGGCCGAACGCAAACGCCAGGGCTTGTCACGCTCGCAAGCGGCTGCGGTGTGCAATGTAAGCACTTCTTTTATCCGTGATGCCGAGAGCGCGCCCGAACGCTGCTCCCTGGGCAAGCTGTTGCTGCTGGTGCAGGGGCTGGGGCTTTCGTTGGAGGTGAACGGCTGGCCCAAGGTGGTGCGGGCGCAGGGTTCGCCGTCCGAGGAGATGGCGCCATGATCCGTCTGCGCGTCTGGGCCAATGCCCGCCCCATGGGATGGTTTGGCCATGCAGCGGCAGAGTATTTCTTTGAATACGACGCGGAGTGGCTCAACCAGCCAGGCGCGTTCGTGCTGGCGCCCCAATTTGCGCTGGCGCCAGGCCGCACCACGGGCGCGCTGGTGCGGCACTTTTTCGAAAACTTGCTGCCCGAGGGCGAGGCCCTCGACGACGTCATGGCCGCGCTGCAACTGCGCGGCGCATCGCACTTCGAGGTGCTCGGCAGGCTGGGGCAAGAGTTGCCGGGCGTACTCTCGCTGCTGCCGCCCGATGCATGGCCGGTGCATCTGCAGCAATACATCCCTCTGCCCCACGCGGTGCTGAGCCAGCGCCTGGCGGCGCGCCAAAAGGTGCCGCTGCTGGTGTCCAACGCGGCCACCACCATGTCGCTGGCGGGCGCACAGGACAAGATCGGCCTGCGCCTTGACAGCCAGACGCTGCAACTGTTCGACAGCGTGGGGCCGTCGCCCACCACGCACATTCTCAAGCCCGACACGCGGCAGGCGCGCTATGCGCCCAGCGCCATCAACGAGTACGCATGCATGCAGCTGGCGCGCACGCTCAAGTTGCCCGTGCCCGTAACGTGGCTGCTGCGGGTGCCCGAGGCGGCGTATGTGGTGGAGCGCTACGACCGGGCCACGGTAGCAGACCATATCGAGGGAATGCACCAGATCGACGGCTGCCAGCTGCTGGGCCATGGCGCGGGCTGGAAGTACGAACGCATGGGCGGCCTCGTCAGCATCCCGAAGCTGGTGCAGGCCCTGCGCGCGCTGCGCGTGCCAGGCGGGGACATGCTTCAATTTCAGCGCTGGGTGATGTTCAACTACCTCATCGGCAACGCCGATGCGCATGCCAAGAACATCTCGGTGCTCATCGACGGCCAGGGGTTCCGGATCGCGCCTTTCTACGATCTGCTGTGCGTGCGGGCCTATGGCGACACCGGGCTGGCCCTGTTCATCGGGGACGAAGAAACCTTCGATGCCGTGGGCCGCCATTCGTGGGAAGCCCTGTGCGATGACTGCGGATTCCGCCTGCCCGAGACGCTCAAGGCGTTTCGTGCCCTGGCCACGGCACTACCGACGGCCTGGGCCAAGGTTCGCGCTCAGATCGATCAAAAGAACCTGCCGACCGCACCCGAACGGGCGCTGCTCGACACGATGGGACAAATTTTTGAACTGCATTGCCGCAATGCCATGTCGATGACCGCGCTATCGCCCGGTACCGGCGCATCCTGACCCCGGCACACATCGGGCATTCACAAAGCCCGACCGGCGACAAGAACCCGGACAGAGCCCCCGATCAAACGCCCCTCACTTCCCCGCTGCCAGCGTGCTGGAGGGGCGGCGTGATCTGCGCGGCGGCGCGGCCACGGCGGGCGCATCCCCCCGCCGCAACACCCCGTCGCACAGCGTGGCGATGCACTGCTGCGCCACCTGCTCGGGCGTGTATTCGCCGCCCGGCTGGTACCAGCGGCCGATCCAGCTCAGGGCGCCGGCGATCACGAAGGCCGTCATCTTCGGGTCACACGGTGCCAGCGTGCCCTCCTGCACGCCCTGCGCCACCAGGCGGCGGAACGCCTGGTCGATCTCCGACTTCATGCGGCGCAGCTCGGTGCGGCTGGGCTCGGGCACCTCTTCGTCGCCCACGCGGATCAGGCACATGCCGAAGGGCTGCGTCACGATGTCGGCATACACCCGCATGCAGGCGCGCAGCTGGTCCACCGCGTTGCCTCCGGCCTGGCGCGAGGCCTCGATGCCTTCGAGCGTCATCCCCAGCCCCTGGCTGACGCACTGCAGCAGGATCTCGTCCTTGTTCTTCACGTAGTAGTACAGCGTGGGCTTGCTCACGTTGAGCCGCGCGGCGATGTCGTCGAGCGAAGTGGCATGGAAGCCCCGCTCGTTGAACAGCTGCGCCGCCGCCTGCAGCACGGCCTGGCGCTTGGTCTCGCGCTGCTGCTCGCGGTCGGGCACGCTCGCCCAGGGCGACGCGGCGGCAGACGGGGTTCGGGTCTTTCTAGCGGCGGTTGTTTTGGTCATGGGGCGTTATTAGAGCCTGTTCAAAGGTTTTTACCGGGAAAACACCAATGCCAGGATAGGGAGCGGCGTCCAGAATCTACTCACAAGTAAGCAGTCTACGTAAAAGTAGATTTTCTTCGGTTCGCACAAACCCGTAGAGAGCGATGGCGACACAAACCCCTGGCGGCCACAGCGCCGCCCCCCTGCTGCAGGTCGACGGCGTGACGCTCGCCTTTGGTGGCGTCAAGGCGCTGTCGGGCGTGGGCTTTGGCGTGCAGCCGGGCTCCATCACCGCCGTGATCGGCCCCAACGGCGCGGGCAAGACCTCGCTGTTCAACACCATCTCGGGCTTTTACCGGCCCACGGGCGGCAGCATTCGCTTCCGTGGCGAGGACATCACGCGCATTCCCGCGCCGCAACGCGCCCGCATGGGCCTGGGCCGCAGCTTCCAGAACATTGCGCTGTTCCGCGGCATGACGGTGCTCGACAACATCAAGCTCGGCCGCCACGCGCACCTCAAGGCCAATGTGTTCGACGCGCTGTTCTACCTGGGCCGCGCCCGCAAGGAAGAAGCCGAGCTGCGCCGCGACATCGAGGAACGCATCATCGACTTCCTGGAGATCGACCACATCCGCCACGCCAGCGTCTCGGCGCTGTCCTACGGCCTGCAAAAGCGCGTGGAAATGGCGCGCGCGCTGGCCATGCAGCCCGAGATCCTCATGCTCGACGAGCCCGTGGCCGGCATGAACCGCGAGGAGACGGAAGACATGGCGCGCTTCATCCTCGACGTGCGCGCCGAATGGGGCGTGACGGTGCTGATGGTGGAGCACGACATGGGCATGGTGATGGACCTTTCCGACCATGTGGTGGTGCTGAACTTCGGCCAGGTCATCGCCCAGGGCACGCCCGCCGTGGTGCAGGCCGACCCCGAGGTCAACCGCGCCTACCTCGGCTCGGGCGACGTGGGCGACCTGCGCCGCAAGCTGCAGGCCGGCGCCACCACCGCGCAAGGAGCCGCATGATGGATTGGGCCTATCTGTTTGAAATCAGCCTCACCGGCCTCGCCAGCGGCGGCCTCTACGCCCTGGCGGCGCTGGCCTTCGTGATGGTCTACAAGGCCACGCGCGTGGTCAACATCGCCATTGGCGAACTGCTCATGGTGGGCGCCTACCTGTTCTTCACCTTCGCCTCCATGATGGCGCTGCCGCTGTGGCTGGCCATTCCGGCCGCCGTGCTCGGCACCGGCCTGCTGGGCGCGGTGATCGAGCGCACCATGATTCGGCCGCTGCTGGGCGAGCCGCCGATTTCCGTCTTCATGGTCACCGTGGGCCTGGCCTCGGTGCTCGTGGGCCTGGTGGAGATGATCTGGAGCGCCGACCAGCGCCGCCTGCCCGACTTCATGCCCACGCAGCCCATCATGGTGGGCGATGCCTTCCTCGCGCCCAAGGTGTTCTGGGGCGCGGTGATCGCGGTGCTGTTCATCGCCGGCGTGCTGCTGGTGTTCCGCTTCTGGCGCGGCGGCGTGGCGCTGCGCGCCACGGCGTCGGACCAGGCCGCCGCCTACTCGGTGGGCATCAACGTGCCGCGCGTGTTCTCGCTGTCCTGGGTCGCATCCGCCATGCTCGCGGCCATCTCCGGGATCATCGTCGGCTCCATCGGCGGCATTTCTTCGAGCATGGGCGTGTTCGGCCTGTCGGTGCTGGTGGTGGTGATCGTCGGCGGGCTCGACAGCGTGCTCGGCGCGCTCATCGGCGGCCTGTGCATCGGTCTGGTCGAAGCCCTGGCCGGCGCCTACCTGGGCGGCGAATACAAGCTGCTCGCCACCTTCATCGTGCTGGTCGGCATCCTCATGCTGCGCCCCTACGGCCTGTTCGGCACGCACGAAATCGAAAGACTCTGATGCGCATCGGAACCCTCAAGGAAACCTACACCGCCGACGCGGCGCTGTTCGACTCGCGCACGCAGAAGGCGTGGCTGGCCGTGGCCGCCGCCCTGCTGGTGCTGTTCCCCTTCATGGCCAGCGACTACTGGCTCTACCTGGCCTGCCTGGTCAGCATCAACGTGGCGAGCAGCGCGGGGCTGAACATCCTCACCGGCTATACCGGCCTGGTGAGCCTGGGGCAGGCCGCCTTCATGGGCCTGGGCGCGTACACCGTGGCCATCCTCCAGGCCAAGGTGGGCTCGCCCTTCCTGCTGAACATCCTGGCGGGCGGTTTCGTCGCCATGCTCGGCGGCGTCGTCGTGGGCGTGCCCTCGCTGCGCGTGAAGGGCCTGTACCTGGCCATCGCAACCATCGCCGCCTCGTTCATCACGCACTTCCTGTTCGCCAACCTGCAATTTACGGGCGGCACGGGCGGCCTGAGCGTGCCGCCGGCCAGCCTGTTCGGCCTGCCGCTGGATACGTCGTTCCGCCTCTACTGGCTCATCGTTCCCGTCACCATCCTCATGCTGCTGGGCGCGGCCAACCTGTTCCGCACGCGCATCGGCCGGGCCTTCATCGCCATCCGCGACCGCGACATCTCGGCCGAGGTGCTGGGCATTCCGCTCCTGCGCTACAAGCTGCTGTCGTTCGGCCTGTCCTCGTTCTATGCCGGCGTGGCCGGCGGCCTGTGGGCCTACTTCTTCCGCGTGGTCACGCCCGAGAGCTTTCCGCTGCTGATGTCCATCTTCTTCCTCGCCGCCATCATCGTCGGCGGCATGGGCAGCATCCTCGGCGGCATCCTCGGCGCGGTGTTCATGACCATGGTGCCCGAGCTGCTCAAGCTGGTGTTCGACCTGCTGCCGGGCAGCACGCAGTACACGGTGTTCCTCTCGCCCGTGCGCACCATCATCTTCGGCCTCTTGATCATCGGCTTCCTGGTGTTCGAGCCGCACGGCCTGGCCGAAGTGTGGCGGCGCATCCGCCGCTTTTTCCACCTGTGGCCCTTCCGCAACTGACGCGGCCGGAACACGGTTTTGAGCAGTCCAGAAACCCCAAGGAGACAAGCATGCAGAAATCCCTGACCTCGCAACACCGCCGTTCCCTGATGCTGGGCGCCGCCGCCGCAGGCGCCGCCGCGCTCACGCACCCGCTGTCCGTGCTCGCGCAGGGCGCCGAGGACATCGTCATCGGCGGCTCCATCCCCATGACGGGCGTCTTCGCCTTCGCGGGCGTGGGCATCAACGCCGGCATCCAGGACTACGTGAAGATCGTCAACGACGCCGGCGGCATCAAGGGCCGCAAGGTCAAATACGTGCCCGAGGACACGGGCTACAAGGTCGACGTGTCCGTGGCCGCGTTCAAGAAAATCACCAGCCAGAACAAGGTCAACGTCTACTACGGCGACTCCACGGGCTTTGCCAAGACCATCAACCCCGAGCTGGACCGCAACGGCAACATCCTGATGGCCGGCGCCTCGTTCGCCTCCGAACTGAACGACCCCAAGAAGTACCCCCACCAGTTCCTGGTCGGCCCCGACTACACCGAGATGTTCAGCATCCTGCTCAAGCACATCGCCAAGGAAAAGCCGGGGGCCAAGGTCGCCTTCGTCTATTCCGACTCCGAGTTCGGCCGCGACCCCATCGAGAAGAGCGAGGCCGAAGCCAAGAGGCTGGGCCTGTCGGTGCCCGTCAAGATCATGACGCCCGCCGGCAGCGTGGACGTTTCGGGCGAGGTCATCAAACTGCGCCGCGCCGCGCCCGACTACACCATCTTCCACGGCTACATCCTGGCCCCCATCCCCGAGTTCATCACCCAGGGCAAGCAGCAGGGCATGACCAGCAAATGGATGGGCACCTTCTGGACTATGGACAGCTCCACCGTCATGAAGATGGGCCCGGACGGCGATGGCTTCATGGGTGTGATGCCCTTCCGCTACTACTACGACACCGAGAAGGCGCCCATGCTGGAGAAGATCCGTGCCATGCGCCCCGAGTACCAGAGCACGGCCTATATCCAGGGCGTCCTCGCCGCCATGCTGTTCCTGGAATCGGCCAAGCGCTGCCTCGACGCGAACAAGCCGCTCACGGGCGCCAACCTCAAGGCCGCGCTGAACACGCTCAAGGACTTCGACACCGGCGGCCTGATCGGCGTGCCGATCACCATCGCCGGCAATTCCATCCCCGTGGGCCGCGTGTACCGCGCCGACATGAAGGCGCAAAAGATGGTGGCCGCCTCCGACTGGATAAAACTGTGAACAACCCCCTGAGCGGCTGCGCCGCTTCCCCCTTCTCTCACGCTGCGCGTGGGAAGGGGGACGCCGCCAGTGCGGCGGGGCGACCCTTGCACGGCGGCCCTGGCCTAGGCTGCGCCAGTTTCTTAGGCCGTGGGTAGCACCCAGCGCGATGGATCACTGACATGACCCAGCAAAACACAGACCACGTCCTCGAAGTCAACAACATCGAGGTCATCTACAACAAGGTGGTGCAGGCCCTGCGCGGCCTGTCGCTGGCCGTGCCGCGCGGCCAGATCGTGGCGCTGCTGGGCAGCAACGGCGCGGGCAAGTCCACCACGCTCAAGGCGGTATCGGGCCTGCTCGCGCTGGAGGACGGCGAACTCGAAAGCGGCAGCATCCTCTTCAACGGCCAGAGCACCGCCGCGCTGGCGCCGCAGCAGCTCGTGCGCAGCGGCCTCTCGCATGTGATGGAGGGGCGCCGCGTGTTCGAGGACCTCACGGTCGAGGAGAACCTGGTCGCCGCCACCTACGCGCTCACGGGCCGCGAGGGCGCGCCCAAGCCCGACTTCGACCTCGTCTACCAGTATTTCCCGCGCCTGCACGAGCGCCGCAAGGGCCTGGCGGGCTACCTGTCGGGCGGCGAGCAGCAGATGCTGGCCATCGGCCGCGCGCTCATCGCCCAGCCGCAGCTCATCCTGCTCGACGAGCCCTCGCTCGGCCTGAGTCCGAAGCTGGTCGAAGACATCTTCACCATCATCGCGCGCATCAACGCCGAGCGCGGCACCAGCATGCTGCTGGTGGAGCAGAACGCCACCGTGGCCCTGGCCGTGGCGCACCGCGGCTACATCATGGAGAACGGCAAGATCGTCATCGACGGCACGGCCGAACGCCTGGCGAGCGACCCCGACGTGCGCGAGTTCTACCTCGGCATGGGCGGCGGCGGCGAAGCGAAAAGCTTCAAGGACATCAAGCACTACAAACGCCGCAAGCGTTGGCTGTCATGAATGGACAACCCCCTGAGGCGCTTCGCGGCTTGGCGGCCCTTACGCGGCGGCCGCTGGCCTTTGCCGCGCCAGTTTTGACAGCGATGGGTTCGCGATGCGCAATGGATCACTGATATGTTGAATCTCCCCGAACTCACCCTGCCCCAGATGCTGCGCGAACGCGCACGCCAGGATGCCGCGCGCGTCGCCATCCGGCAAAAGGACTTCGGCATCTGGAAGCCCTTCACCTGGGCGCAGTACTTTGACCGCGCCTGCCACTTCGGCCTGGGCCTGCGCGCCCTGGGCCTGCCCCATGGCGGCCATGTGGGCGTGATCGCCGAAAACCGCATCGAATGGGTGCTCACGCAGATGGGCGCGGGCCTGGTGGGCGCCGTCACCGTGGGCGTCTACCCCACCAGCCCCTCGCCCGAGGTGGCCTACGTGGTGGGCCATGCCGACATCGAAATCATCGTCTGCGAGGACCAGGAGCAGACCGACAAGGTGCTCGAAGCCCTGGGCGATCTGCCGCGCCTGAAGAAGATCGTGGTCATGGAAACCAAGGGCCTGCGCAGCTTCGCGCCCGAGGTGCGCGGCCTCATCATCCCCTTCGACGAGGTGGAGCAACTGGGCGCGCAAAGCGGCAAGCTGCAGGACGTGGAGGCCGCGCTGGCGCGCCAGCAGCTCGACGACATCGGGCTCATGATCTACACCTCCGGCTCCACCGGCAAGCCCAAGGGCGCCATGGTGTCCTACCGCAACATCCGCGGCGTGGTGCCCGGCATCGTGGACCGGCTCCAGCTCTCGCGGGACACCAGCCACCTGTCCTACCTGCCGCTGTGCCATGTGGCCGAGCAGATGCTCACCACCTTCGTGCCGGTGTACGTGGGCTCGCAGGTCAACTTCGGCGAATCCATCCGCACCGTGCAGGAGGATTTGCGCGAGGTCGCGCCCACCATGTTCCTCGGCGTGCCGCGCATCTGGGAGAAGATGCACGCCGCCATCAGCATCAAGCTGCAGGAAACCGGCGGCCTGCGCCGCGCGCTGTTCCGCAAGGCCTACGCCGCCTGCCAGCCGCTGGCCGAGAAGCCGCGCGCGCAGTGGAGCATCGGCGACATGTTCACCTTCACCGCCAGCTACTGGCTGGTGTTCCGCGCGCTGCAGAACTTCATCGGCCTGCGCGAGGCCCAGGTGGCGCTCACCGGCGCCGCGCCCATTCCGCCCGAGGTGGTGCGTTATTTCCGCGTGCTCGGCGTGCCGCTGGTCGAGGTCTATGGCCTGACCGAATCGACCGGCATGGTCACCGGCCACCGCCTGGACGACGTGTCGGTGGGCACCGTGGGCGTGCCCACGCGCGGCGTGGAATGGCGCATCGCCCAAAGCGGCGACGACGGCATGGGCGGTGAATTCCAGATCAAGGGCGAGATGGTGTTCGCGGGCTACTACAAGAACCCCGAGGCCACGGCGCAAAGCATCCAGGACGGCTGGCTGCACACCGGCGACGTGGTGCGCCTGGTGGACGGCCAGATCAAGATCGTGGACCGCCTCAAGGACATCATGATCACCGCCGGCGGCAAGAACCTCACGCCGTCCGAGATCGAGAACACGATGAAGGCCAGCCCCTACATCAAGGAATGCGTCATCGTGGCCGAGGGGCGCAAGTTCGTCGGCGCGCTGGTCATGCTCGACTATGAGACCGTGGGCAAATGGGCCGAGGCGCAGCGCATTCCGTTCACGCATTTCCGCTCGCTGGTGGAAACCCCCGAGGTGCGCCAGCTCATCGACGCCGAGATCGCCACCGGCAACGCCAAGCTGGCGCAGGTGGCCCAGATCCGCAAGTTCCACCTGCTCACCAAGGAACTGGACCACGACGACGGCGAGGTCACCGCCACCATGAAGGTGCGGCGCTCCAGCATCTACAAGACCTACGCCGCCGAGATCGAGGCGCTGTACCGCTGAATTTCAAGCTTTTTCGGGCTCCAGCGCTTTACCAATCAGCGCAAGCAGCTCTTATTTCAGGAGCAAAAATGACTGCCTCCACGGAACCTCCCCTGCGGCTGGAGCGCGCGGGCGCCATCGCCACGCTGTGCTTCAACCGCCCCGGCGCGCTCAACGCCATCGACGTGCCTCTGGCCCTGGCCCTGCGCGACGCCGTGCGCGCCATCGCCGAGGACGCCAGCGTGCGCTGCGTGGTGCTGCGCGGCGAAGGCAAGGGCTTCATGGCCGGGGGCGACCTGGCCACGCTGCGCGCCGACCCGGTGCAGGGCGCCCAGGACCTGCTGACACCGCTCAACGAAGCCGTGGCGCTGCTGGCGCAGATCAACGCCCCCGTCATCGCCCAGGTGCACGGCGTGGCCGCGGGCGCCGGCCTCTCGCTCATGCTGCAGGCCGACTTCGTGCTGGCCGCCGAGGGCACGCGCTTCAACCTCGCCTACATCAACCTCGGCACGAGCTGCGACGTCGGCGCCTCCTGGGCGCTGCCGCGCCTGGTGGGCCTGCGCCGCGCGCTGGAGATCGCCCTGCTCGGCGACACCCACAGCGCGGCCGAGGCCGAGCGCCTGGGCCTGGTCAACCGCGTGGTGCCCGCCGCCGAACTCGACGCCGCCGTGCAGGAACTGGCCCAGCGCCTGGCCCGCGGCCCCACCCTGGCCTACGGCCACATGCGCCGCCTGATGCGCGCCGGCTTCGACCACGACCTGCCCACGCAACTGGCCGCCGAGGCCGAGGCCTTCGTGGCCTGCGCGCGCAGCGCCGACCTGCCCGAGGGCCTGGAGGCCTTCCACGCCAAGCGGCCCGCTGTCTTTCAAGGCCGTTAACCTGTTTTCTTTTGCCCGGAGCCTTTGCCATGACCCACCGTGACGTTTTCATCGTCAGCACCGCCCGCACCGCCATCGGCACCTTCGGCGGCAGCCTGAAGGACGTGCCCAACACCCAGCTCGCCACCACCGCCGTCAAGGCCGCCATTGCGCGCAGCGGCCTCGCGCCCGACGCCGTGGGCCATGTGGTCATGGGCAATGTCATTCCCACCGACACCAAGGACGCGTACCTGAGCCGCGTGGCCGCCATCGACGCCGGCTGCCCCATCGAGACGCCCGCCTTCAACGTCAACCGCCTGTGCGGCTCGGGCCTGCAGGCCATCATCTCGGCGGCCCAGGCCATCGGCTACGGCGACTGCGACGTGGCCGTGGGCGGCGGCTCGGAATCCATGAGCCGGGGCCCCTACTTCGACCAGGCGGCCCGCTACGGCGCGCGCATGGGCGACGCCAAGAGCATCGACTACATGCTCGGCATCCTGCACGACCCCTGGCAGAAGATGCACATGGGCATCACCGCCGAGAACGTGGCCGAGCGCTACCAAATCTCGCGCGCCATGCAGGACGAATTGGCCTTGGCCAGTCAGCAGCGCGCCGCCGCCGCCATTGCCGCTGGCTACTTCAAGGACCAGATCGTCCCGGTCGAAATCCAGACCCGCAAGGGCACCGTGCTGTTCCAGGAAGACGAGCATGTGCGCGCCGCCACCACGCTCGAGGTGCTGGCCGGCATGAAACCCGCGTTCAAGAAGGACGGCGGCACGGTGACCGCCGGCAACGCCTCGGGCATCAACGACGGCGCCTCCGCCGTGGTGCTGGTGGCGGGCGACCGCCTGCAGGCCCTGAACGTGAAGCCCCTGGCCCGCCTCGTGGGCTACGCGCACGCCGGCGTGGACCCGGCCTACATGGGCATCGGCCCCGTGCCGGCCACGCAGAAGGTGCTGGCGCGCACAGGCCTGAAGGTGCAGGACATGGACGTCATCGAGGCCAACGAAGCCTTCGCCGCCCAGGCCTGCGCCGTGGCGCAGGAGCTGGGCCTGGACCCGGCCAAGGTCAACCCCAACGGCTCGGGCATTTCGCTCGGCCACCCGGTGGGCGCCACCGGCGCCATCATTACCACCAAGGCCATTGCCGAACTGCACCGCACAGGGGGCCGCTACGCGCTGGTCACCATGTGCATCGGCGGCGGCCAGGGCATTGCGGCCATCTACGAACGGGTTTGAGTCTTTTTGGCCTCCAGCGCTTGATGGTCAAGCGCTGGTAGCTCTTATTTCAATAGCACCATGCTTCCCAACACCTTCCTCACGGCCGACGAAAAAGCCGAGCTGGCACTGTTCACCGAGTCGCTGGAGCGCTTCTGCGACGCCGAAATCGAGCCCCACTACCGCGACTGGGAAAAGGCCGGCCGCGTGCCGCGCGCATTGCTGCGCAAGATGGGCGAGAACGGCTACCTCTGCGCCGACGTGCCCGATGCCTATGGCGGCCCGGGCGCCAGCGTGTACTTCTCGTTCGCCGTGGTCGAGGTGCTCTCGCGCCGAGGCTACGGCGGCTTCGTCGGCGGGCTGCAGGTGCACAACGACATCATCCCGCCCTACCTGTTGCACTGCGGCACCGAGGCGCAGCGCCAGTACTGGCTGCCGCGCATGGCCAGCGGCGAGGCCATTGCCGCCATCGGCATGACCGAGCCCGGCGCGGGCAGCGACCTCAAGGCCCTGCGCACCACGGCGCGCAAGGACGGCGACCACTACGTCATCAACGGCAGCAAGATCTTCATCAGCAACGGCCAGAACTGCGACCTGCTGGTGCTCGCCGCCAAGACCGACCCGGCCCTGGGCGCCAAGGGCGTGAGCCTGTTCCTGGTGGATGCGGCCACGCCCGGCTTCACGCGCGGCCAGAACCTGGAGAAGATCGGCCAGCACGCGGGCGACACCTCCGAGCTGTTCTTCAACGACATGCGCGTGCCGCAGGATGCCCTGCTCGGCGGCGTGGAGGGCCAGGGCTTCGTGCAGATGATGCGCGAGCTGCCGCGCGAGCGCCTCATCATCGGCGTGCAGGCGGTGCACGGCGCCAAGGGCGCGCTCGATGCCACGGTGCAGTACGTGCAGGAGCGCCAGGCCTTCGGCCAGAGCATCGCCCAGTTCCAGAACACGCGCTTCACGCTGGCGCAGTGCGCCAGCGACATCGCCGCCGCCGAGGCCTTTCTGAATGCCAGCATCGCCGCCTACCAGCAGGGCCAGCTCACGCCCGAGGCCGTGAGCGCGCTCAAGCTGCACACCACCGAGGTCTTCGGCCGCGTGGCCGACGCCTGCCTGCAGCTGTTCGGCGGCTACGGCTACATGGCCGAGTACCCGATCTCGCGCTTCTGGACCGACGCGCGCGTGCTGCGCATCTATGGCGGCACGTCGGAGATCATGAAGGAACTGGTCGCGCGGTCCCTGCTGGGGCGCTGATCAGCGGTAGAAGACTTCGACGGTTCCCTTGAGGGTGATCATCAAGGGCTTGCCCTTGCGGTCCACCGTCTTGGGCGAGGGCACCTTCACCCAGCCTTCGCTGACGCAGTATTCCTCCACGTCGCTGCGCTCCTTGCCGTTGAAGCGGATGCCGATGTCGTGGTCGAACACGGCGCGGACATGGTGGGGGCTGCGCGGGTCCACCGAAAGGCGGTCGGGCAGAGTGGGGCGTTCGCTGGTGGAGGCGGTGGTGTCGGTCACGGAAAAAGTCCTGTAGAAAAGGGGTTCAGAAGGGGGCGGATTCGGGGTCGGTGTCCACGGGCGCCGTCGCCGGGCCGGTGACCACGCCGCCGCCAGTGCTCGCGGCCACGGCGGCAGCCGCGCTGGCGATGCCGCTCTCGGCCTCGCCGCCCAGGGCCTCGATGAGGTCGGGAATCAGCTTGCTGAGTTCCCCCGTGGCAATGGCCACGTCGGTGTCAAAGCCGCCGTCGTCCGCCGCCTTGTCCTCGAACACGGTGTCGAGGAAGGACACCTTCTTGAGCTGCAGGCCCTCGGTCAGCATGAAGGAAACGCGGTCATCCCAGGTCAGCGCCAGCTTGGTGGGCAGCTTGCCCGCCGCGATGTGCGCCTGCACCTCCTCGATGTCGAGCGGATGGCGGGCGTAGCGCACCACGGCCTTTTCCTCGTCGGCGCTCTTGAGTTCGCACTCGCGGTCCACGGTGAAGCCCACGGGCGGCTCCTGCGTCTGGAGCCAGTGCGACATGGCGGCCTGCGGCGAGGTCTGCGTGTTCAGCAGCGCCACGGCAAAGCCCGGCGGCAGCAGCTCCACCAGGCTGCTCACCACCTCGTCGGCGCGCGCCTGGCTGGAGGTGTCGAGCACCAGGGTGCGCGCCTGCGGGTCGATCCACACCCACATCGAGCCGAGCTTGGTGAAGGCCATGGGCAGCAGGTCGAGCTTGGCCTCGTCCTTGAGCTCGCGGGTTTCCTTCTTGCCGGGCTTGCGGCCGGTTTCCTGCTCGATGCGGTCGGTCTTCTCCTTCACCCGGCGCGCCAGCACCGAGCCGGGCAGCACCTTGGATTCGACCATGAAGCGCAGCACCCATTGCCCGCCCACCGATTCGGCCAGCGGCCCGTGCTGCTCGCCGCGCGGCGGCATGAAGCCCCACGAGCGCTCCTGCGTGGCGCCACATTCCATGAATGGCGCCTTGGCCAAGGCCTCTTCCACCTGCTCCAGCCCGATCTGCCACTGCGGCGCGATGCGGTACACGATCATGTTCTTGAACACGGACACCCTTTTGTTGCTGACGAATTGAAAACCAACCCAGGCCGCCATTGTCGGCGCTGGCCGGTTCGCCGTCTTTTTACTATTGAATTCATAGCTGCTTGCGCAATGCTGGCGGACATCAAAGCCATTTTTTGCTTAAAAAACCAGCACCCAGGCCACGGCACGGCCCGGCTGAACTTTACACAGCCTCAACCAATGTGCATGGCGGCGATACACGGGCGCCGGACACTGGAATCCAGCCGCTCGCACGGTCGTGCCGGCGGATCCATTCCCTGAAAGGACTTCTCCATGGCTTCCACCCTGACCCGCCGCTTCGCCACCACCGCCCTGCTGGCCGCCCTGGCCCTGCCGGCCCTGGCGCAGAACGCCCCCTTCCCCGCCGTCGGCGAGAGCAGCACCCCCACCGCCCAGCAGCGCCCGCCGCGCGACCCGGCCCGCATGCGCGAATCCATGCAGCAGCGCATGGAACAGCGCCACGCGCGCCACCTGGCCGAGCTCAAGGCGAGCCTGCAGCTCACGCCCGCGCAGGAAACCGCCTGGGCCGACTTCACCAAGACGATGCAGCCCCCGAAGCGCCCCACCCCGATGGACCGCGAAGCCATGGCCCAGCTGACCACGCCCGAGCGCATCGACCGCATGCGCACCCTGCGTGCCGAGCACGCCGCCGAGGCCGACCGCCGGGGCGAAG
>Ga0208516_100107_pt1 | contig 54063 bp, 42 predicted proteins | sample LakWasM117_HOW13_2_FD_183931 | JGI IMG/M metagenome (GOLD analysis project Ga0208516, IMG submission 183931) | Freshwater sediment methanotrophic microbial communities from Lake Washington under simulated oxygen tension - Sediment Metagenome... | ecosystem: Environmental > Aquatic > Freshwater >...
GCTGCTGCGCTTGCGGTAGCGCCAGGCAATGGCAGCCGACCAGTCGGGCGCCGCCAGCGGCTGTGGCAGCACGGATTCGATGCGCGCGATGAGCTGCTCCGCGCGCACGATCAGGTGTTCGAATTTTTCGTTCATTTTGGCATCTGACGCCCTTCCATCAGGCGCCAACAGCTATCAAATCAGGAGCGATAGTCGGCGTTGATGGTCACGTAGTCGTGGCTCAGGTCGCAGGTCCACACCGTGTCCTGCGCATCGCCCCGACCCAGCAGCACGCGCACCGTGATTTCGCTCTGCTTCATCACGCGCTGGCCGTCTTCCTCGCGGTAAGCGGGGTTGCGGCCGCCCTGCACGGCCACATGCACGTCGTCGAGGTAGAGGTCGATGCCGGTCTGGTCCAGGTCGTCGATGCCGGCGTAGCCCACGGCCGCCAGAATGCGGCCCAGGTTCGGGTCGCTGGCGAAAAAGGCCGTCTTGACCAGCGGCGAATGCGCGATGGCGTAGGCCACCTTGCGGCATTCCTCGCCGGTCTTGCCGCCTTCCACGCGCACGGTGATGAACTTGGTGGCCCCCTCGCCGTCGCGCACGATGGCCTGGGCCAGCTTTTGCGCCACCTCCAGCAGGGCCGCCTTCAGGGCCTGGCCCTCGGCGCTGTCGAGGCACTCGATGCTGGCGTGCGCGGCCTTCTGCGTGGCGATGAGCATGAAGCAGTCGTTGGTGGAGGTGTCGCCGTCGATGGTGATGCGGTTGAACGACTGGTCCGCCAGCTCACGCACCAGGCCCTGCAGCAGGCCGGGCGCGATGCGCGCGTCGGTGGCCACGAAGCCCAGCATGGTCGCCATGTTCGGGCGGATCATGCCCGCGCCCTTGGCGATGCCGGTGACCGTGACGGTGGCGCCGCCAATGGCGATCTGGCGGCTGAAGGCCTTGCCCACCGTGTCGGTGGTCATGATGCCCTCGGCCGCGCGCCCCCAGTGGGCGGGCTGCGCGTCGGCAATCGCGGCGGGCAGGCCGGCCTCGATGCGGTCCACGGGTAGCTGCTCCATGATGACGCCCGTCGAGAACGGCAGCACCTGTGCCGCATCGACCTGCAACTGGCGCGCCAGCGCCGCACAGGTGGCGCGCGAACGCGCCAGGCCGTCAGCCCCCGTGCCGGCATTCGCATTGCCGGTGTTTACCACCAGGGCGCGGATGGCCTGGCTGCCCGCCAGGTGCTCGCGGCAGACCTGCACCGGCGCCGCGCAGAAACGGTTCTGCGTGAACACGCCCGCCACCGCGCTGCCTTCGTCCAGCAGGAACACGGTGAGATCCTTGCGGTGGGCCTTGCGCACGCCGGCTTCGGCGACGCCGATGCGCACGCCGGCAACCGGGTGCAGGTCGGCGGGGTTGGGAGCGGAGAGATGAACGGGCATGGTGTTTCCTTCCAAAAACTGGGCCGATGATACGCAGTCACCGCGCCGCCAAAATGAAAACACGGGCCGAAGCCCGTGTCATGTGCCAGTGGTGCTTAGGCCAGCTTGCCGTGGCACTGCTTGTACTTTTTGCCGCTGCCGCAGGGGCAGGGGTCGTTGCGGCCCACACGGCCGCCGGCGGCGATCTTCTGCTGCACGCGCAGGGTGCTCTCGTCCACCGTGGTTTCGACCTCGCCCGTCTCGGTGGGCGCGGTGTAGGTCACGTTGGCGATGTTCTCGGCGCGCTGCTCCATGTCCTCGGCCGCGCGGTCCAGCTCCGAGGGCGACTGCACCTGCACCGTCATCAGCACCTTGGTGACTTCGTTCTTCACGATGTCGAGCAGCTGACGGAACAGCTCGAAGGCTTCGCGCTTGTATTCCTGCTTGGGCTGCTTCTGCGCGTAACCGCGCAGGTGGATGCCCTGGCGCAGGTAGTCGAGTGCGCTCAGGTGGTCGCGCCAGTTGGTGTCGAAGGTCTGCAGCAGCACCACGCGCTCGAACTGCGTGAAGTTCTCCAGGCCGACCAGCTGCACCTTGGCCTCGAAGGCATCGTGCGCGGCCTGGACCACCTTCTCCAGGACCTCGTCGTCGGTGACCGACTGAGCGCCCTCCACCATCTGCTGCAGCGGGAGCGGGATCTGCCATTCCTCGGCCAGCACCTTCTCCAGTCCGGCCAGATTCCACTGTTCCTCGACCGACTCGGCCGGCACGTGTTCGCGCACGATGTCGGTGAAGCAGTCCTCGCGCATGGCAGCGATGACGTCGGACAGGTCGGACGCATCAAGGATGTCGTTGCGCTGCTGGTAGATCACCTTGCGCTGGTCGTTGGCCACGTCGTCGTATTCGAGCAGCTGCTTGCGGATGTCGAAATTGCGCCCCTCGACCTTGCGCTGCGCCGACTCGATGCTGCGCGTGACGATGCCCGCTTCGATGGCCTCGCCGTCGGGCATCTTAAGCCGGTCCATGATGGCCTTGACGCGGTCGCCCGCGAAGATGCGCATCAGCGAATCGTCCAGGCTCAGGTAGAAGCGCGAGGAGCCCGGGTCGCCCTGGCGGCCCGAGCGGCCACGCAACTGGTTGTCGATGCGGCGCGACTCGTGGCGCTCGGTGGCGATGATGCGCAGGCCACCCAGTTCCTTGACCTTTTCATGGGCCAGCGCCCAGTCGGCCCGCAGCTGGGCGATGCGCGACTGCTTCGCGCCTTCATCCAGGCTTTCGTCGGACTCGACGGCGCCAATGTCCTTCTCGATGTTGCCGCCGAGCACGATGTCGGTGCCGCGGCCCGCCATGTTGGTGGCGATGGTGATCATGCCGGCGCGCCCGGCCTGGGCCACGATGTCGGCCTCGCGGGCGTGCTGCTTGGCGTTGAGCACCTGGTGCGGCAGGTTCTCCTTGTTCAACAGCTGGTCGATGATCTCGGAATTCTCGATCGAGGTCGTGCCCACCAGCACCGGCTGGCCACGTTCGTGGCACTCGCGGATGTCGGCGATGGCGGCTTCGTACTTCTCGCGCGTGGTCTTGTACACGCGGTCGAGCTGGTCGTCGCGCTTGCTCGGGCGGTTGGGCGGAATCACCACGGTTTCCAGGCCGTAGATTTCCTGGAACTCATAGGCCTCGGTGTCGGCCGTGCCGGTCATGCCCGAGAGCTTGTTGTACAGGCGGAAGTAGTTCTGGAAGGTGATCGAGGCCATCGTCTGGTTCTCGGCCTGGATCTGCACGCCTTCCTTGGCCTCGACGGCCTGGTGCAGGCCCTCGCTCCAGCGCCGGCCGGACATCAGGCGGCCCGTGAACTCGTCGACGATGACGATCTCGCCGTTTTGCACCACGTAGTGCTGGTCACGGTTGTAGATGTGGTTGGCCCGCAGCGCCGCATACAGGTGGTGCATGAGCGTGATGTTGGCCGGATCGTAGAGCGAGGCGCCCTCGGCGATCAGGCCCTGGGCCGCCAGCACGCGCTCGGCCGTCTCGTGGCCCTGCTCGGTCAGGAACACCTGGTGCGACTTCTCGTCGATCGTGAAATCGCCGGGCTGGGTCACACCCTCGCCGGTGCGCGGGTCGGCCTCGCCCTCCTGGCGCACCAGCAGCGGCACGATCTTGTTCATCGCCACGTAGGTGGCGGTGTGGTCCTCGGCCTGGCCACTGATGATCAGCGGGGTGCGCGCCTCGTCGATCAGGATGGAATCCACCTCGTCGACGATGGCGTAGTTGAGCTGGCGCTGCACGCGGTCATGGGCCTCGTAGACCATGTTGTCGCGCAGGTAGTCGAAGCCGTATTCGTTGTTCGTGCCGTAGGTGATGTCGGAGCCGTAGGCCGCCTGCTTTTCCTCGCGCGGCATGTTGGGCAGGTTGATGCCCACGGTCAGGCCGAGGAAGTTGTACAGGCGCCCCATCCACTTGGCGTCGCGGCTGGCCAGGTAGTCGTTCACCGTGACCACGTGCACGCCCTCGCCCGACAGGGCATTGAGGTACACCGGCAGGGTGGCGGTCAACGTTTTGCCTTCGCCCGTGCGCATTTCGGCGATCTTGCCGTAGTGCAGCGCCATGCCGCCCATGAGCTGGACGTCGAAATGGCGCATCTTCATGACGCGCTTGGAGCCCTCGCGCACCACGGCGAACGCCTCGGGGAGCAGCGCATCGAGCGCCTCGCCCTTGGCCACGCGGTCCTTGAATTCCTGCGTCTTGGCGCGCAGCGCCTCGTCGCTCAGTGCCTCGTATTCGGGCTCCATCGCATTGATGCGCGCCACCGTCTTGCGGTATTGCTTGAGAAGCCGGTCGTTGCGGCTGCCGAAAATTTTGGTGAGGAAGTTGGTGGCCATGCGAACAGGTCCGCCCTGCGCGCCAAAGGGTGCGCCGAACGTCCAGGATCCCTATGAAGTAGTGAATTCAATTGGGGCCGCCCCGCGGCTTTGCAAGCGACCCGCCCACGGCAGGCAGCAGCCCCAAAACGCGCGATTTTACCTGCCAGCGGAAGCCGCCGACGGCGCCCCGGCCCGCAAGGCCACCTGGCGCCCGGACTGGCTGCCGGCGGCCAGGAATTTTTGCGGATCCTGGGGCACCCCCTGCACCAACACCTCGAAGTGCAGGTGCGGCCCGGTAGAGCGCCCGGTCGAGCCGACCTTGGCAATCTTCTGGCCCCGGCGCACCAGATCGCCTTGCTTGACAAGCACCTTGGAGGCGTGGGCGTACCGCGTCACGAGCTGGTTGCCGTGGTCCACCTCGACCACGTTGCCGAACTCCGGGTGGTATTCCTGGGTCACCACCACGCCCCCGGCGGCGGCGACGATGTCGGCCCCCGGGTCCGCGGGAAAGTCCAGGCCGGCATGCAGCGCGGACCGGCCGGTGATCGGATCGATGCGGAAACCGAAGGGCGACGTCGCCGTTCCGCCCGGGACGGGGGTCTCGGTCGGCACCATGTGCTTGCGGATGTGCTGGTCGAACAGGCGCGATTCGAGCACCGTCATGAGGTCGATGCGCTGCCCGGCCGCCTGCTGGAGCTCGTCGAGCGTCGCATCCAGCTCCTGCAGCGTGAGCGGGCGCGCGGCGATCAACGCGCCCCCCATGCCCGGCGCGCGCGCCTTGTCACCCGTGGGCGCCACGCCGGCCAGGCCCGAAACCCGCTCCCCCAGGGATTCCAGTTCCACCATGCGCGCCTGCATTTCGCCCACCTTGCGCGCCATGGCGTCCAGGTTCTGGCGCATGAAGCGGTCACGCTGGTCGAACTCGTCCTGCACCACCAGGCGCACGAGCGAGCCGACAACGGGCCAGCCCTCGCGCGCACCCTTGAGGAACACCAGGTGGTAGAGCAAGGCGGCCACGCACATCAGCACCAGGGAAGCGGCCAGAACGGCGGCCAGCAGGCGCGGCCCCGACAGATGGATGGCCTGGCTGCGCGCCAGCCGCGAGTCCATGATAATCAGCTGCATTCTTGATTTCCTGTGTATTCCAACCGCCCATGCACCGCCGCCACCACGCCGTCACGCTCCAGCAGGCCGCCGACGAATCGCCCATGCTGGCGCAACTGGTGGCGCTGACGCGTGAATCCAGCGCACGGCTCAAGGCCGTGGAATCCCTGGTGCCGCCAGCTCTGCGCCCGGCACTGCAGGCCGGCCCGATCGAAGGGTCCACCTGGTGCCTGGTGGTGAAAAGCAATGCGGCGGCAGCCAAGCTGCGGCAGTTGCTGCCGGCCATGCAGGCCCATCTGCGCAGCAAAGGGTGGGAGGTTAACGTGATTCGCCTGAAAATTCAAACCTGAACCGGGCACACCCCTTGTGCTCAGGAACGGCTGCGCAGGGTGCGGCTGAGCAGCACCACCGGCACCAGGCCCACCAGCACCAGCGCCAGCGAGGGCAGCGCGGCCTCGCCCAGGCGCTCGTCCCGGGCCAGCTGGTAAGCCACGACGGCCAGGGTGTCGCTGTTGAAGGGGCGCAGCACCATGGTGGCCGGCAGCTCCTTCATCACATCGACGAACACCAGCAGCGCCGCCGCCGCCGTGGAGCGGTGCAGCAGCGGCCAGTGCACCCGCGCCAGCAGCCGGGCACTGCCCGCGCCGAGCATGCGCGCCGAATCGTCCAGGCTGCCTGGAATGCGCGCATAGCCGCTCTGCACCGACTGCAGCGCCACGGCGCAAAAGCGCACCAGGTAGGCCCAGACGATGCCCAGCGCCGTGGTCGTGACCAGCGCGCCCACGCCCCAGTGCGGCACTGCGGCCTGCAGCCAGCCCACGGGCAGCAGCAGGCCGACCACGATCACCGCGCCCGGCACGGCATAGCCCACGCCCGCCAGCCGCACCACGCCGCGCGTGAGCAGGTCGGGGCGCCGGCGCACGGCGAAGGCCAGCGCCAGCGCCACGGCCACCGCCAGCCCCGCCGTGATGCCCCCCAGGCGCACGCTGTTCCAGGCCCATTCCAGAAAACGCTCCCAGGGCAGCACCGACCAATCGGCCGCCAGCGGGCGCAGCATGAAAACCACCGGCGCCACGAAACCCATGAGCACCGGCAGCGCGCAAACGACCCAGGCCAGCAGGAGCCGCCCGCCGCGCAGGGGCACGGGCTGCGCCTCAGTGCCACCGGCATGGCCGCGCGGCGCGGCAAAGCGCATGCGCTGCTGCGCGCGGTGCTCCAGCCACAGCAGCAGCAGCACCAGCGCCAGCAGCATGGTCGAGAGCTGGGCCGCCGCCGTGCGGTTGTCCATGGACAGCCAGGCCTTGAGGATGCCCGTGGTGAAGGTCTGGATGCCGAAGTAGCTGGTCACGCCAAAGTCGGCCAGCGTTTCCATCAGCACCAGGGCCACGCCGGCGGCCACGGCCGGGCGGGCCAGCGGCAGGGCAATGGCGGCGATGCGGCGCGACAGCGGCGCCCCGAGCAGACGCGCGGCCTCCATCAGGTGCGCGGCGCGTTCGCCCAGCGCTGTGCGCGCCAGCAGGTACACATAGGGGTAGAGCGAAAACAGGAACACCCAGATGGCGCCCCAGAGGCTGCGCACCTCGGGCAACAGGCGCCCCTCCAGGCCAAACGTCTCGCGCAGGCCCACCTGCAGCGGGCCACTGAACTGCAGGAAATCGGTGTAGGCATAGGCCGTGACGTAGGCCGGCATGGCCAGCGGCAACAGCAGCAGCCACTCGAACACGCGCCGGCCCGGAAAGTCGAACAGGGTCACGGCCGCCGCCGTGGCCGTGCCCACCACGGCCGCGCCCACGCCCACCCACAAGGCCAGCCAGAGCGTGGTCCAGACATAGCCCGGCAGCACGGTGGACGCCATCTCGCGCAGGATGGCGCCGGCGGGCGCCTCGGCCGCTCCCCAGGGCAGCCACGCGCCCAGCAGCGCCAGCACGGGCAGCGACAGCAGGCAGGCGAGCAGCAGCAGGGGCAAGGTGCGCAGGGCAGAGAGAAAACGGTGCAAGGTGAGCAGCTCGGTCGGCAGGAAAGGAATGCAGCAGAAGAATGCCGCCGGCCCCGCAACGGGTGCCCACGAATACAAATGCGAATTTTAAGCATTTGCCTAGACCTACAATCCCAAACCATGTTCCTAGAGGTCTCCCAACTTGAAGTGCGCTACGCCGGACAGCCCCAGGCGGCCGTGCAAGGCGTTTCACTGGGCCTGCGCGCAGGCCAGATCGGCGTGCTGATCGGCCCCTCGGGCTGTGGCAAGACCACGCTGCTGCGCGCCGTGGCGGGGCTCGAACCCGTGGCCGCAGGCACCATCCGCCTGAGCCAGCAGACCGTGGGCAGCCCGCAGCACAGCGTGCCCCCCGAAGAGCGGCGCATCGGCATGGTGTTCCAGGACTACGCGCTGTTTCCACACCTGAACGTGGGGCGCAACGTGGCCTTCGGCATCCACGGCCTGCCGCGCGCCGAGCAGGCCGCACGCGTGGCCGAGGTGCTGCAACTCGTGGGCCTGGAAGGCAGCGAGCAGCGTTTCCCGCACGAGCTTTCAGGCGGTCAGCAGCAGCGCGTGGCGCTGGCGCGCGCCCTGGCGCCGCGCCCCCAGCTGATGCTGCTCGACGAGCCTTTCTCCAACCTGGACGTGGACCTGCGCGAACGCCTGGCCCACGAGGTGCGCGGCATCCTCAAGGCCGCCGGGGCCACGGCGCTGTTCGTCACGCACGACCAGTTCGAGGCCTTCGCCATCGGCGATGTGATCGGCGTGATGCACCAGGGCCACCTGCACCAGTGGGACGACGCCTACTCGCTCTACCACCGCCCGGCCACGCGCTTCGTGGCCGACTTCATCGGCCACGGCGTGTTTGCCCCGGCCACGCTGGTGCAGCAGGGCAGCGCCATCGTGGTGCGCACGCCGCTGGGCGACCTGGCCAACCTGACCGAATGCCCGCTGCCGTCAAGCTACCCCGCCGGTGAATGCGACGTGCTGCTGCGCGCCGACGACATCGTGCACGACGACGCCGCCCCGGTGCAGGCGCAGATCGTGCGCAAATCCTTCCGGGGTTCGGAATTCCTCTACACCCTGCGCCTGGACAACGGCCAGGCCCTGCTGGCCCATGTGCCCAGCCACCACGACCACGCCATCGGCGAATGGATCGGCATCCGCGCCCAGGTGGACCATGTGGTGACTTTCGAGCGGCAACCCTAGGTTTTTATCGAAATCGGCTATTGCGCCCACCAATAAAGCGCCAATAGCTATATTATTGATAGCAAATCATACCGCCGGCATGCCCGGCGGCCAGGAACCGCGATCCCCCTGCGCCGGCCAGGGCCACACGTCATGCAGCCGTCACGGGCCACCGCAAGAATCGGTTGCACCTGGTTACTCCTGACGTATCTGCATGACCCACATCGACCGGCTTTACGACAGCCTGGCCGCAGGCGCCGCCGACCTGCACGCACAACAACCCCTGCTGGCCACCCGCGCCGAACAGCTCGGCGCGCCGACCGAACCCGTGTCCCCGGAGCACACCAACGAAGAGGTGCGCGCGCTGTTCGCCCGCAGCGAGACGCTGGAGACCCTGGCCGTGGTCGAGGACGGCCGGCCCATCGGGCTGATCAACCGCAACACCTTCATGGAGCACTACGCCCGGCCCTTCGCGCGCGACGTGTTCGGGCGCAAGAGCTGCATCGCCTTCATGGACAAGACGCCGGTGGTGGTGGACCGGGACACGCCCATCGAGACCCTGGTGAAGATCGCCGTGGACGCGGGCACGCGCGTGCTCCAGGACGGTTTCATCACCACGGCCGAGGGCCAGTACCAGGGCCTGGGCACGGGCTACGGGCTCATGAAGGCCATGTCCGACATCGAGGCCGAGAAGACGCGCCAGCTGCTGTCGAGCATCAGCTACGCCAGCCTGATCCAGCGCTCGCACCTGGCCGAATCCGACCGCGTGCTGCGTGCCCACCTGCCCGACCACGGCCTGCTCTGGCAGCCGCGCGACGTGGTGGGGGGCGACGCCTATTTCTTCCGCCACACCCCCGGCGGGCTGCTGGGCTGCGTGTTCGACTGCACCGGCCATGGCGTGCCCGGTGCCTTCATGACGCTGATCGCACTGTCGTTCCTGGAGCAAGCGATCGACCCACAGGATGCCGCCGTCGACCCCGGCGCCACGCTCGGCGCCATGAACCGCTACATCAAACGCGTGCTGCAGCAGCACGCCAGCGCGGACGACGCCCCCGCCGCCAAGGAATCGAGCGACGGCCTGGACGCCGCGCTGTTCCTGCTCGCCCCCGACGGCCGCAGCCTGCGGTTCGCCTCGGCCCGGCTGACCCTGGTGGTGGCGCACGAGGACGGTGCTGAAGAGGCCCTGCTGGTCGAAGGCGACAAGGCCGGCATCGGCTACGCCGACACCCCGGACGACCAGGCCTGGACCACGCAGCAGGTGCCACTGGCCCGGCACAGCCTGCTGCTGATCCCCACCGACGGCGTGATCGACCAGATCGGCGGCCCCAAGCAGATCGCGCACGGCAAGCGCCGCCTGGTGCAGTTCCTCACCGAGCGGCGCGGCGCCAGCGCGCACGCCCTCTGCACCGACTTCGCGGAGCACTTCGCCCAATGGCAGGGAACCCAGCGCCGGCGCGACGATGTCTCGCTGCTGGCCTTTCGCGCCGGCACCGAGGCCCTGGCATGACCCCGCCCGAATTCGAACGCTTCCAGGAAAGCGCCCAGGGCTCCGGCGTGCTGTTCTACTACGCGGGCGAATTCAGCCCGCCGGTGATCGCCGCCGCCGCCGATTCGCTCAAGACGCACCTGGCCACCGAGGACGCCTCGGGCCCCGCCAAGCGCAAGCTGTTCTCCACCTTCGTGGAGATGGCGCAGAACATCCTGCACTACGCCGCAGGCACGCCTGCGGCCGATGGCAGCCCCCCGGCGCCGCGCGGCGCCATCGCCGTCGGGCGCGGGAACGGCGAAGGCAGCGCAGGCCACTACTGGATCGTCTGCAGCAACCCGGTGGACGTGGACTACGTGGAGCGCCTGGCCGGCAAGCTCGATGCCGTGCGCGCCATGAGCCTGGAACAGATCAAGCAGAGCTACCGCGCACAGCTGCGCAACGCCGAGCACGCCCACACCGACAGCGTGAGCCGTGGCGCGGGCCTGGGCCTGCTGACCATCGCGCGCGACGCCTGCGCCCCCCTCGAATACAGCTTCGCGCCCACGGCCGACCCCTCGGGCCGCACCACGCTCTTCCATGTGAAGGCGTGCATCTGAGCCTCTGAGCCTTGTTTTTGACTCCCCTGAAACCTGGAGAACACCCATGCAAGCCATCCACGCGGAACGCACCACCGTGACCCCCGAAATCCGCTTTCTGCCCGCCGAGCACCGCCTCGTCGTGGCCGGCGAGTGCTATCCCGAGAACCCGCTGCCCTTCTTCTCGCCGCTGCTGAGCACACTGAAGAACTATTTCGAGACCCACAAACCGACCCAGTTCGAAGCCCAGATGCAGCTGCAGTACATCAACAGCGCCTCCACCATGGGCCTGCGCTCGCTGTTCTCGCTGCTCAACGACGCCGGCGAGCGCGGCACCGACATCCGCGTGCTCTGGGCCTACGACGCCGAGGACGACGCCATTGAGGAACTCGGCGCCGACCTCGTGGAAGACTTCCACAACGTGCTGCTCGAACACCAGCCCTTCAACGGCTGAAGGCCAAAGGCCGGCAAACGCCGGCCTTTGGCTGTCCCCCTTGCGCGCAAGCCTAGGAGGCTGCGCGGCAGAAGGCATCGAAGCGAAACGCTCGAAAACCGAGGATCGCTGGGTGCGACCGACAAGCCCAGGGCAGGCCCCTGGGCGCAGGAGGGAGTACCTGACGAGACCGGTTTATCGGGCGTTGCAGTCGATGCTCCTTCTGCCGCGCAGACTCCTAGGATTTGCCCTTGCGCGGCAAGCCTTCCAGGGCGGCCAGGTTGACCTGCGACATCAGGCCGCGCACGGCGCGGATGTCCATCTGGTCGGCATCGATGGCAACCACGATGCCATTCTTCAGCACAGCGCGGAACTCCGCGCGGCTGCCATCCTTCTGGTAGCTCTGGTGCAGGGTGCGGCCGCCCTCCTGCCAGGTTTTCTCGGCGCTGTCCTGGTCTTCCTTCTCGCCCTGTCCCATGCCCATGGCCAGCACGGCCACCTGGCCGAGGCCGCCCATGTCGGTGATCTCCAGGCGCGCCTCCTTCCGGCCATTGCTGTAGTGCGCGCTCGCCTGGCTCGTGGGCAGGCCCAGGGCCGCGCCGTCCTGCACGTCGAAGCCCATGCGTGCCATGTCGCCCAACTGCTCGGGCAGCGCCGCCTTCAGGGAGTGCGCCGCGATGGCCTGGCCACCGCCGAGCATGCCCGCCGCCGCAGCAGCGGCCTGGCCGGTCGCCGCCGCCATGGCGGCCGGGTCCTGGCTCTTGCCTGCCTGCTCCATCTGGCGCGCGGCCTCCTCCATCTTCTTGCCGGCGGCCTCCAGCCCCGCCGTGTCGATGCCCAGCGTGCCGCCCGGCGTGCGGACCGAGACCGCCGGCGCGCCACTCCCGAGCAACGCACTGCCACCCGGCATGAACAGGCTGCCGACCGCGCCCATGACCAGCCCCATCACGATGGCCGCCACCAGCACCACCGCCGTGTAGGCCAGCGTTTTCTCCGGCGGGTTGCGCATCAGCACCGGCAGGCCGGTGTAAATCAGGTAGACCGAATACAGCGCGGCCAGCAGCCCCAGCATGGCCAGGGAAGGCAGCAGGGTGAACACGCCGCCGAGCAGGGCCGCGGTGCTCGCGTACACCGCCAGCTTGAGCGCCTGGATGGAGCTCTTCTGGCCGCCGAAGGTGGGCGCCAGCGCATCGACGATGAGCGCCAGCACGAACACGCCCACCAGGCTCAGCACGTACGACACCACCATGTTCACCAGACCTGCAACCACGGGCACGCGGATGGAGACGCCAAAGGCGCCCATACCGATCAGCGACATGCCGATGAACCCGCACACGGCGGGAATGGCCGCCAGGACCATCAGGTAGCGGGTGTACAGGCCGGCCACGTCGGCCGCCTCGGCCTCGATGGCGGACCAGGTGTCCCTGGGTTGCAGAAGAAGGCTTTTGGCGCGATCGATCAGGTTCATGGTTCCTCCCGGAAGATGTGAGCAGCCCGCGCAGACATGCCCGGGCCGGAAAGCTGCGGACGATAAGGGAGGAAAGCGAAAACAAAACACGCCCCGCGCCGCGATGGCGCAGGTTTCGTGCAATATGCACGCTTTTGCGCGCAGATACCGGGCCTCAGCCCCGGCGCAGCGTGTCCACCGTACGGTGCAGGTGCTGCGCCCAGACGCGGCGGTCGCGCCCCTGGGCCTGTTCGGGCATGCCGAAATGCACGATGGCCTCGATGGGCGGCGCGCACAGCGTGCGCCAGATCGAGCCCACCAGGGTTTCATCGCCGATGTAGCTGGCCACATGGCTGGTGGCCCCCGTGGCTTGGTCGACGAAACGCAGGCCCACGGGCTGCACCGGCGCCTGGGCCGAGACCGCCGCCTGCAGCAGGTTGGCGTGGAAGGGCAGCAGTTCGCGGCCATTGCCCGTGGTGCCTTCGGGGAACACCGCCAGCACCTCGCCACGCTCCAGCGCCTCGTGCAGGGCCCGCACCATGCGCATGGCATCGCGGCGCGAGCTGCGCTCGATGTACAGCGTGCCCGCCGCCGTGGCGAGCGCCCCGATCAGCGGCCAGCCCTGCACGTCGGACTTGGAGATGAAGCGGCAATACCGCGCCGCATGCAGGACCGGAATGTCCAGCCAGGAAAAATGGTTGGACACCAGCATGACCGGCCCGCAGGCCGGCTCCTGCCCCCGGATGGCCAGCGCAATGCCCGCATGGCCCAGCAATGCGAGCGACCAGGCCTGCACCCGGGCCTGCTGCTGGTCGGGCGAGAGCGCCGGAAAGCGCACGGCCACAATCCACAGGCCCTGGAAGATGTGCAGCACCAGGCGCAGCAGCCGCCAGCTGGCTTTCAGATGTCTCACGCCGGACGCCGCCCCCGATCCATGTGGCTCAATCGCGCTCGAACGCCACCTGCCCGCCGACCAGGGTGTGGCGCACGCGCCCGGGCAGCTCGTAGCCCCCGAACGGCGTGTGCTTGCCCTGACTGCGCAACGCGCCGGCCTGCACGGTCCAGGCGTCCTGCGGGTCGACGATGCAGACATCGCCCACACCGCCCTCCACCAGCTGGCCCACGCTGGCCTGCAGCGTGCCCAGGGCGTTGCCCAGCACGCGCGCGGGCTCGCTCGTCACCACGGCCAGGGCGCGCGCCAGCGGCACGCCGCCACCCTGCGACCACTTGAGCGCCAGGCTCAGCAGCAGCTCCAGCCCGGTGGCGCCGGGCTCGGCCTCGGCGAAAGGCAGGGTCTTGGCGTCTTCGTCCACGGGGTTGTGGTCGGACACCAGGGCGTCGATGGTGCCATCGCGCAGCGCGGCCTGCAGCGCATCGCGGTCGCGCTGCTGGCGCAGCGGCGGCGTCAGGCGCGCCCGGCTGTCGAAGAAGCCGATGTCGGTGTCGGTGAGCATGAGCGAGTTGATGCTGACGTCGCAGCTCACCTTCAGGCCCTCGGCACGCGCCTGGCGCACCAGCGCCACGCCCGCGGCGCTGGAGATGCGGCACAGGTGCACGCGGGCGTCGGTGCTGCGGAGCAGCTCAAAAATGGTGTGCAGCGCAATCGTCTCGGCCGCCACGGGCACGCCCGAGAGGCCCAGCCGCGTGGCCAGTGCCCCGCTGGCGGCGACGCCCTTGCCCAGGTGCAGCTCCTGCGGGCGCAGCCAGACGGTGTAGCCAAAGGTGGCGGCGTACTGCAGCGCGCGCTGCAGCACCTGGGTGCTGGCCAGCGGCACCTCGGCCTGGCCAAAGCCGATGCAGCCCGATTCGGTCAGTTCGGCCATTTCGGTCAGCACCTCGCCGGCCAGGTTGCGCGTGAGCGCGCCCAGCGGGAACAGGCGCGACTGGTGCAGCTTCTCGGCGCGGAACTTGAGCATCTCGACGAGGCCAGGCTCGTCGAGCACCGGGTCGGTGTCGGGCGGGCAGACCAGGCTGGTGACGCCGCCGGCCACGGCGGCGGCCATCTCGGATTCGAGCATGCCCTCGTGCTCATGGCCCGGCTCGCGCAGCCGCGCCGCCAGGTCCACCAGGCCGGGCAACACCAGGCAACCCGTGGCATCGATGCTGCGGTTGGGCGCGAAGTCGGGCGGCACGCGGCCGATGCCGACGATGCGGCCGGCCGCCAGGGCCACGTCGCACACCTTGTCAAGCCCGCTGGCGGGATCGATCACCCGGCCGTTCTGGATCAGTATCTTCATGGTTTCAAGCCAAATAGGCCGTCAGCGCTTACAGGAAAAGCGCCAGCAGCTATGAAAACAGGAGCATTCATCGCCGGCATCACGCCTCATTCCCGGCGACGATGGACATCACCGCCATGCGCACCGCGATGCCGAAGGTCACCTGCGGCAGGATCACGGCCTGCGGGCCATCGACCACGGCGGAGTCAATCTCCACGCCCCGGTTGATGGGGCCGGGGTGCATGACGATGGCGTCGGGCTTGGCCAGGCGCAGCTTTTCGGGCGTGAGGCCGAAGCTCTTGAAATACTCCTGGCTCGACGGCAGCAGCGCGCCGCTCATGCGCTCGTTCTGCAGGCGCAGTGTGATGACCACGTCGGCGTCCTTGATGCCCTCTTCGAGCGTGTGGCACACGCGCACGCCCATTTCCGCCATGTTGGACGGCACCAGCGTGCGCGGCCCCACCACGCGCACCTCGGCGCAGCCGAGGGTGGTGAGCGCGTGGATGTCCGAGCGCGCCACGCGCGAGTGCAGCACGTCGCCAACGATGGCCACGGTGAGGTTGGCGAAGTCCTTCTTGTAGTGCCGGATGGTGTACATGTCCAGCAGCCCCTGCGTGGGGTGGGCGTGGCGCCCGTCGCCGGCGTTGATCACATGCACATGGGGCGCGACGTGCTGGGCGATCAGATAGGGCGCGCCCGATTCGCTGTGCCGCACGACGAACAGGTCGGCCGCCATGGCGCTGAGGTTGGCGATGGTGTCGAGCAGCGACTCGCCCTTGCTGGCCGAGCTGCGCGCGATGTCGAGGTTGAACACGTCGGCCGAGAGGCGCTTGGCCGCGATCTCGAAGGTGGTGCGCGTGCGCGTGCTGTTCTCGAAGAACAGGTTGAACACGCTCTTGCCGCGCAGGAGCGGCACCTTCTTGACCTCGCGGTCGTTCACCGAGACGAAGTTGGCGGCCGTGTCGAGGATGTGCGTGACGATGTCGCGCGGCAGGCCCTCGACGGACAGCAGGTGGATCAGCTCGCCATTGCGATTGAGTTGGGGGTTGCGCTGGTGCAGCACGGCTCAGGCCTCTTTGACTTGGAAATGGAAATGGCCGCCCTCGGTGCGCGCCAACGCCAGCGACTGGCTCGCAGGCAGCACCACGCGGGCTGCGGCGTAGTCGGCCTGCACGGGCAGCTCGCGCCCGCCCCGGTCCACCAGCACGGCCAGGCGCACGCGCGCCGGACGGCCGTAGTCGTACAGCTCATTGAGCACGGCGCGCACGGTGCGGCCGGTATAGAGCACATCGTCGAGCACGAGGATGTCGGCGCCGTTCACATCGAACGGAAGCTGGGTCTGGGCGCTGGCGGCCAGGCCACGCTGCGCGAAGTCGTCGCGGTGCATGGCCGACGACAGCACGCCGGCGGCGCCATCGAGCCCCAGGTCGTTCTGCAGCCGCTCGGCCAGCCAGGCACCGCCCGAGGCGATGCCGGCCAGGCGTGTGTCGGCGCCGCGCAGGGAGCGCACGCCGCGCAGCAGTTCGGCGTACAGGGCTTCGGCATCGAGCACGAGGCTGCCCGGTGCGCTGGAGGGGGGGGTACTCATGGAAGATTCCTCAAAAACTGTTCCAGGATGATGCAGGCCGAGGCCGCGTCGGCGTCGCGTGCGCCGCCGGCCAGGGCCTCGGTGGTGCTGTAGCGTTCATCGACCTCATAGACCGGCAGGCCATGGCGCCCGTTCAGCTGGCGCGCGAAGCGCTGCGCACGGCGCGTGTTCTCGTGGCTGGCGCCATCGGGATGGTAGGGGATGCCCACCACCAGCGCGTCGGGCTGCCACTCCTTGATGCGCTCGGCCACCTGAGCGAAGCGCGCATCGCCCTCGGCCTTGATGGTGGCCTGCGGCGTGGCGCTGCGCAGCATGCGGTTGCCCACCGCCACGCCCGTGCGCTTGAGGCCGAAGTCGAAGGCAAGAAAAGTCTGGAAATGCGCGGGGACCGCCGGAACTGCCGCAGGCATGGCCTGGCCGCTCATGCGTGGCCCGCTCCGGGCGAGAGGCGCCAGGCTTCCAGGCCCAGCAGGCCCAGGGCCGTGTCGTAGCGCTGCTCGACGGGGGTATCGAAGATCACCGCGAGGTCCGCCCCCACGGTGAGCCAGCTGTTTTCGGCCAGCTCGGATTCGAGCTGCCCCTCGCCCCAGGCGGAATAGCCCAGGGTGACCAGCACGCGGCGCGGCCCCGCGCCGGTGGCCAGGGCTTCGAGCACGTCCTTGGAGGTGGTCATCTCCAGCCCGCCCGGGATCACCATGGTCGAGGCATAGGCCGGCTCTTCGGGGGCCGGGCTCGTTCCATGCAGCGGCTCGTGCAGCACGAAGCCCCGCTCGGTCTGCACCGGCCCGCCCAGGAAGACCGGGGCATCGCTCAGGTCGGTGCGCCCCAGGGACAGATCGACCTTGTCGAACAGGCCCTTGAGGCGGATGTCGGTGGGCTTGTTGATGATGAGGCCGAGCGCACCGCGCTCGCTGTGCTCGCACAGGTAGACCACGCTGCGCGCAAATGACGCGTCCTCCATGCCGGGCATGGCAATGAGGAAGTGGTGCGTCAGGTTCATAGGCGCAGAATCGGCGGACATTGCCCAATTTTACGGTGAACATGCCTGCCACCTACGTCTCGGGACTGGTCTGGTTCCGACGCGACCTGCGCGCCGACGACCACGCCGCCCTGCACCACGCCCTGCGCCAATGCCAGCAGGTGCACTGCGCCTTCATTTTCGACCGGGACATTCTCGCCCCCCTGCCCCGCGACGACGCGCGCGTCGCGTTCATTCAGGCCACGCTGGTCGAACTCGACGGCGCGCTGCGCGCCCTGGCAGGGCACCCGGATGCCGGCTTGATCGTGCGCGACGGCCATGCCGGCGAGGAGTTGCCCGCGCTCGCGGAAAGCCTGGGCGTGGACGCGGTATTCACCCACCACGACGACGAGCCCCAGGCGCTGGAGCGCGATGCCCAGGTGCGCACCGCGCTGGCCTCTGCCCGGCGGGCCTTCCACGCCTGCAAGGACCACACCGTCTTCGAGCGCGACGAACTGCTCACCCAGTCGGGCACCCCGTACAGCGTGTTCACGCCCTACAAGAACGCCTGGCTGCGCAAGATCGACGCCTTCTACCTCGGCGCCTACCCCGTGCGGCGCCATGCACAGGCCCTGGCACCGCGCCCGGAATGGACACGCCGCCCCGTCCCCTCCCTGCAGGAAATCGGCTTCACCAGCCCGCCCGCGGCACAGCAGCGCCTGCCGACGGGCAGCAGCGGCGCGCGGCGGCTGCTCGACGACTTCCTCGGCCGCATCGACCGCTACGACAGCGCGCGCGACTTCCCGGCCATGAAGGGCCCGAGCTACCTCAGCACCCACCTGCGCTTCGGCACTGTCTCCGTGCGCCTGCTGGCCCGTACCGCACACGCACTGGCCCAGGCGGGCAGCCCGGGCGCGGCCACCTGGCTGAGCGAGCTGATCTGGCGCGATTTCTATTTTCAAATCCTCTACCACCACCCCCACGTCGCACAGCGCAGCTTCAAGCCCGCCTACGATGCCATCGCGTGGGAGTCCGGCCCCCAGGCCAACACCTGGTTCGAGGCCTGGTGCACCGGACGCACCGGCTACCCGCTGGTCGATGCCGCCATGGCCCAGCTCAACCAGACAGGCTACATGCACAACCGCCTGCGCATGGTGGCGGCCAGTTTTCTCGTCAAGGATCTGGGCATCGACTGGCGCCGGGGCGAGCGCTACTTCGCGCACAAGCTGCTGGACTACGACCTGGCCGCAAACAATGGCGGCTGGCAATGGGCCAGCTCCAGCGGCTGCGATGCGCAGCCATACTTTCGTATCTTCAACCCCGTGGGCCAGAGCCGCAAGTTCGATCCGCAGGGCCGCTTCATCCGGCGCTACCTGCCGGAGCTGGCCGGGCTTTCCGACGCGGCCCTGCACGCGCCCTGGCTGGCCGCGCCCCTGGAACTGCAGGCAGCCGGCGTGGTGCTGGGCAGCACCTACCCGGCCCCGATCGTGGACCATGACCGGGCCCGCCAGCGCACACTGGAACGCTACGCCGTGGTCAAGACGAGCGGACCACCGGTTTCAATGTAGCCCGTTCGGCGGCGGCGCCTCGGGCTCGTCGGGAGCCATGCGCATGTTCTCCCCGCCCAGGGACGCCCCTGAAGCCAGTCGCATGCGCAAGGTGATGTCGGTCTTGTTGTCGGCGTTGGCCACGGTCTCGGCCTTGGAAATCTCGCCCCGCTGGTAGAGCGCGAACAGCGCCTGGTCGAAGGTGCACATGCCCGCCTCGCCACTGCGCTCCATCGCCGTCTTGAGGCCGTCGATCTGCCCTTTCTGGATCAGATCGGACACATACTCGGTCAGCAGCATCACCTCGACGGCCGGCACGAGATGCCCCCGGCTGCCCTGGAGGAGCCGCTGCGCCACCACGGCCTTGAGGTTGAGCGAGAGATCCATCAACAGTTGCCGGTGCGCATCCTCGGGGAAGAAGTTGAGGATGCGCTGCACCGCCTGGTTGGCGTTGTTGGCATGCAGGGTGGACACGCACAGGTGGCCCGACTCCGCATAGTGCAGGGCATGCTGCATGGTCACGCGGTCGCGGATCTCGCCGATCATGATCACGTTGGGCGCCTCGCGCATGGCATGGCGCAGAGCTTCGTCGTACGACAGGGTGTCGAGCCCGACTTCCCGCTGGGTGACCAACGACTGCTTGTGCGTGTGCAGGTACTCGATGGGGTCCTCCACGGTCAGGATATGGCCCGTGGTGTTCTCGTTGCGGTGGTTCAGCAGCGAGGCCAGCGTCGTGGTCTTGCCCGAGCCAGCCGCACCCACGGTCAGCACCAGCCCACCCTTCAGGAAAGCCAGCTGCTTGAGCACGGGCGGCAGGCCCAGTTCATCCAGTGAGGGGATGCGGGGGGAAACATAGCGCACCACCATGCCCACCTGGCCGCGCTGCAGGTGGACGTTCACGCGGAACCGGTCGACGGTGCCCGTCTGGAAGGCCAGGTCGCATTCCATGCGGGCCTCGAACTCCTCGATTTGCGCCTGGCGCATGATGGAGTAGGCCAGCGTGCGGACGTCCTCCGCCCCCAGGGCATCGGCCGCGATGGCCGTGAAGGCACCCTGCCGCTTGAGGGTGGGCGGCGCCCCTGCCGTCAGGAAAAGGTCGGAAGCACCTTCGCGCACCATCTGCGCGAGATAGGCGAGCAGCCGGGGATCGCCGGTGGGGTTCTGGAGAGCCATGGTCCATTATTCAACAGACTGCTCCAGAATGCCCACGGCCGGCCGCCGGCCCCTTTCAGGCCACCACCTCACCCGCCGCCAGCTTGGCGTAGTGCTGGATCAGGCTCAGCAACTCGTCGTCCGAGTAGGGCTTGCCCAGGTAATGGTTCACGCCCAGCTCCATCGCATGCTCGCGGTGCTTCTGTGCGATTCGCGAGGTGATCATGATGATCGGCAGATCGCGCAGCGCCGCATCCGAACGGATGTTGCGCGCCAGGTCGAAACCGTCCATGCGCGGCATTTCGATGTCGGACAGCACCACGGTGGGACGCTCCTCCTGCAGCCGCTCCAGGGCCTGCAGACCATCGGCCGCCAGGACCACGCGGTAGCCTTCGCGCTGCAGCAAACGCTGCGTGACGCGGCGCACGGTGATGGAATCGTCCACCACCAGCACCAGCGGCACCTGCCCGGAGGCCGGGGCCGCGACAAGCGCTGGCGCCATGCCGCCCGCCTCGGGCACCACATGGACCGCCACCGTGCCCAGGGACACCGGCATGTTGCTGCCCGTGGCCCGGACCTGTTCACCGTACACCGTGGCCAGGGCCACCGGGTTGTAGATGAGCACCACGGCACCGGAAGCGAGCACCGACATACCGGCCAGACCGGGCAGCCGGGACAGCTGCGGCCCCAGGTTCTTCACCACCACTTCGCGGTTGCCCAGCACTTCGTCCACGTGCATGGCGATGCGCTGCGCCGCGCTGCGCAGCACGACCACGGGGCGGGTCTTGCCCGTGGCCGGTTCGCCGCTGCGCTGCGAGGCCTGGAGCAGGGCCCCGGACCAGAAGAAGGGCAGACTCTCGCCCGCCACCTCGAAGGTTCCAGTGCGGTACGCGGCCTCCAGTTCCACCGTGGGCACGCGGCGCACGATTTCCACGATGTTGGCGGGCACGCCAACGGCCAGATCACCCGCCCGCAGCATCACCACCTGCGTCACTGCCGTGGTCAGGGGGAGCACCATGCGGAATGCGGCGCCCTGGCCCGTGGTCGTGGTGGTCTCGATGCGGCCACCCAGCGAATTGACTTCGGTACGCACCACGTCCATGCCGATGCCACGGCCGGCCAGGCCCGTCACTTCGGAAGCGGTGGAGAAGCCCGGCATGAAGATCAGATTGGCCGCTTCGGCGTCGCTGAGCTCGGCTTCCGGCGCGATCAGCTCCTGCGAGATGGCCTTGGCACGGATGGCCGGCAGGTTCAGGCCAGCGCCGTCGTCGCGGAACTCGACCGACACGTCATTGCCTTCATGGCGCAGGTCCACGGTGATCGTGCCCGTCGCGGGCTTGCCCTGCGCCGTGCGCTGCTCGGGCGTTTCGATGCCATGGGCCACGCAGTTACGCAACAGGTGTTCGAAAGCCGGCGTCATGCGGTCAAGCACGCCACGGTCCATTTCGATCGAGCCACCGGTGATGTCCAGTTTGATCTGCTTGCCGGTTTCCTTGGAGGACTGGCGCACCACGGCATACAGCCGCTCGGCAATGCCTTCGAACTCCACCATGCGGGTGCGCAGCAGGTCGCGCTGCAGCTCCCGCGCCTGGCGCCCTTGGGCGATCAGGTCGTCTTCCGTGCCTTCCACGGTCCGCTGCAGGTTGCGCTGGATGGTGGCCACGTCGTTCACCGACTCGGCCATCATGCGGGTCAGCTCCTGCACACGCGTGAAACGGTCGAACTCCAGGGGGTCGAAACCGGCCGCGGAATCCTTGGACAACGCCAGGCGCGACTGCATCTGGGATTCGGACTGGACCTCGATGTCGCGCAATTGCTGGCGCAAGCGTTCGAGGTTGCCCGTGAGATCGGCCATCGAACCCTTGAGCTGGCCCAGCCGCGCTTCCATGCGCGAACGGGTGATCATCACCTCGCCCGCCTGGTTGACCAGGCGGTCCAGCAGTTGCGCCCGCACCCGGACGGAATGGCCTGCGGCCGCGCGTACAGGCGCCAGTTCCAGCGGCCCTTGCGGGCGCGCCACCACCGGGCGCTGGACGGCATCCGCCGGACGCGTGGCATCGGCAGCCGGCTCCTGGGGCTTGGCTGGCGCCACGGCCACGGCTTCCGCAGGGGCTTGCGCACTGATGGCGCGCAAGGCCGTGAAATTGGCCTGCAGCCCGTCGAAACTACCCAGCAAGGGCTCGATGTCGCTGGTCTGCACGGTATCCACATCGATCTGCTCGATGGCAGATTCGAGGCGGTGGGACATTTCCCCCAGACGCATTGCACCGGCGAGCCGTGCACTGCCCTTGAGCGTGTGCAGCGCGCGCAACACTTCGGTGCGTGCCCCCAGGTTGTCGGGCCGGGACGCCCACTGGCGCAAGGCCCCGCCCAGATGGGGCAACAGTTCCGCGGCCTCTTCCTCGAAGATCGGGAACAGGTCCGGATCAATGACGTCGATGGCATCGATGTCGTCGTCGATGTCGGCCACCGCTGCGGCGGTCTCTTCCTCCGGCTGTGCCTGATCGCGCACCGGCACGGACAGCGCCGGCGCCACGTGCCCACGCTCCGGCGCGACGGGCGCCTCCACGGCCTCGACAGGCGGCTCCGGTTCCAATGCCTCTTCGGCCATGCGCATGGCGCGCGCCTCTTCCTCCCGGTAGGCTTCCAGCGCCTGGTCGGCTTCCTCGGCGGAAGGCGACTGCGTGCTGACCATCTCGGTTTCCAGAATCTGGCGCAGTGCCTCCAGTACCTGCGGATTCGACTCCTTGAGGAAACCGGCGGCAAACTGGTGCAGGAGCCGGCGGATGTCTTCGGCCGCATCGAGGAAAGCACGGACCTCCTCGGGAACCCCCTGGGACTGCAGCTTCACATGCTCCAGCGCATGCTCCAGCAACCGCGCCGTCTCCGACAGCGCATCGAATCCCACCGTGGCGGAACTGCCCGCCAGGGAATGCGCCAGGGCGGAGGCCATTTCCGGCTGCCGCTCCTGCAGTTCCATCGACCATTCCTGGAGCGACGTCACCAGACGGCGCGACCATTCATCGGCCTCGTTCAGGTAGACGTTGTAGAGCGGGATGCTGATGCGCAGGTCGCCAATGACCTTGGTCGTATCGTCGGACACGGGCTCTTGCAGAGGCAAGGCCTCCAGGACATCCACAGGCACCTCGGACGGCGCCGATGCTTCCTGCCCGGCCTCTTCCGGAGCATGCTCTTCCTCTGCAGCCGCCATCGGCTCTTCGGCCAGGGCCTCTGCCAGTTCGGCCGACTCGGTGCCCTGGACCGCCGGCACGTTCTCGATGGCCGGAAGCTCCAACGGTTCGCTGGTCTGTACCGGTGCCACTATATCGTCCAGCAGCAGATCGACCTCGGTGAGCGAGGACACCGGAGCCGGTTCTTGCGGCGCGTCCAGGACGGCAGAGAATTCCGCGAAATCGATATCCTCCGCCACGGGAACCTGGGAGACCTCCACGGGTGCGGAGGGTGCCTCCTCTTCCAGCGTGAAAGGACGGGTGTCGGAGAAGTCCAGCATCTCGGTGGATGCGTCCGGAACGCCACCGGCCACGGGCTCGATGAACGCCTCCTGCGCCACGGTCGCATCCCACAGCGGCTCTGCCACGGGCTCCTGCGCCACGCGCGGCTCGCTGGCTGCGCCCGGCAGGACCAGAGGTTCCACGGTGCCATGCAGGCGCATGGCATCGGCAGCCTTGCGGAATGGCTCCACCCTCCAGGCGCCGGCCTGGCCTGCGGCGATGTCATCGGCCCACCGGCCAAAGCCACGCAAGGCTTCTTCAGACAGCTGCAGCAGCGGCGGCTGCATGGGCTTCTGTTCGGCCAGCCAGGCATTGAGCAATTGCTCCATGGACCATGCCGCTTCGCCGAAATCGTTCAGCCCGACCATGCGCGAACTGCCCTTGAGTGTATGGAACGCACGGCGCAACGTGGTCTGCTCGCTCAGGTCGCCTGGCTCGGCGTGAAGCGCCTGGATGGCGGCCAACCCGTTGCCCACCACCTCGCGTGCCTCTTCCAGGAAGATATCGAGCAGCTCATCCTCGACCTCATGCACCACCGCCGGCACGGGCAGGGGTGCCTGCTCGGGCGCCACCGTGCCGGCCTCGGCCGGCACAGCCGCTTCGGTGAGCATCTCCTGCTCGGGAGCGAAGTCGCTGGCTTCCAGCACGGCCTCGCCGGCCACGGGCATCGGGGCCTGCGAAACCTCCGGCAAGACTTCTTCCGACGGCGCCTCGCCAGGCACATCCAGCGGCAGCGCCTCGGCTGCCGGGGCAGGAGCCACCGGGGCCGTGGGGGCATACAGGGAGGCGCGCGGCACCACATCCGGAAGCGGCATGGGTGCGCGCTCCTCGATCTTGCTGGCCAGCGCATCCTGGTCATCGGCAGGGTCCGACGCACGTGCACGGGTGCGTCCCATGAGGATGCGCAGTTCGCCCAGGTCCTCGTCGTAGACAAAGAGCTTGCGCGCCATGGCGCGCTGGTAGCTGAGCATGTCGATCAGGAAACCCAGCGCACCGAGGCTGTTGCCCAGTTTTTCGAAAGTTGACTTGCGGTCTTCCTCGGCCCCCGCATCATTGACGAGCAGGCGTTCGACCGTATCGCGCATGCGCAGAACCGCCAGCGAGGCCTGGTCCAGCCCCAGCACGGAAAGCACGCCCCGCATCTGGGACAGCCGCCCGGGTACGCTGGCCAGTGGCGACACATCCTCGGGGTTGCGGAAGAACTGGTCCATGGCGCGCTCGGCTTCGCCGAGCGTGGCACGCAATTCATCGACCACGCTGCCCATGGTCTGGTTGTCGCTGACACGCCGGTACAGGTCCTCCATCCACGGTTCCAGCGGATCGGGCTCGCCACCGGCACTCACGCCGTCCAGTCGTTCGGCCAGGCGCTTGGCCCGCGCGAGCATCTGTTCCTCGGCCGTGTCCGTTTCTTCTAGGGCCGCCTGCAGGTACAGGACCGACGTGGCCACCTCCATGGCCAGTGCCGGTGACGGCGGCTCACCCGAGCGGGTGGTGGCTTCCAGCGCCTTGGTCAGCGCCTGGGCCAGGCTCTCGCTGCTGCGGTGGAGCTTGCGCAAGGAATCGCACACCAGGCTGAACTGGTCCGCCGCCGGCTTGAGCTTGTTGCGGTCGCCCCCCGCCAGGGCCGACCAGGTTTCGGCCGCCGTGGCGATGCGCTTGCGGGCCTGCGCCAGCACGGTGGGATCGAAACGGCCGAAGCGCCGTGCTTCATAGTCCACGGGATTGGCGCGGTCTAGGCCAAAGGCCTTGCGCACGGCACGCAGGTAAGGAACGTCCTCGCCTTCGGAAGGTTGTGCCTGGGAACAGAAGAACAGCAGGTCCTGCACCAGCCGATCCGCGATGCTTGCATCGCCACGGGCCAGCGTGGCGTACTGCATGAGAATGCGCGAAGCCACCCGCTTGGCATACACATCGGCGGCAAAAAGCCCGCGGCTGAAGGCCTCGAAGAAGCCCGCGCAGATTTTCCAGAAGGCCCGCGACTGGCGGTCGGTCTGCGCCGCCACGAAACCCAGGCAGATGTCGCGCAGATCGCGCGCAGCATCGAAGTCAGCGTCCTTGACGATGCGCAGCACCGCCTGGTCGAGGCGTGCGCGGGCGGCAGGCCCATACGCCAGCGGCTCTGCGGTGACCTCGATCTCGGGTTCACGGAAACGGCGCTCGACCGGCCAGAGATCGGCCGGATGCACACGCTCCGTACCCGTGAGAGCCTGTACGTCGCGGTACTGGGGAAACAGGGCGACCGGAGAGACCGCCTTGCCAGCCAGCACGCTCTCAAGGTACTCGCTCAGGGCAAAACTGGCACGCTCCAGGGCACCCGCGGCATCGTCGGTGCACAGTTCGGGCCGTTGCACGAATTTCTGCACCGCCGACTCCATGGCGCGCAGCACCAGCGCTGGCGAGGCCATGCCCACCATCTCCAGGGCACCGCTGGCCTGGTGCAGCTGCTGGCGGGCCATGCGCAGGGTGGCGACATCGAGCGACGCCAGATCGGACTCGCGCGCCAGATCGGCATCGTGCACGAAGCGGCGCAGCGCCTTGACGGCGGCATCCAGCGACTTGCGCAGTTCCTCCAGCACCCACGCCAGTGGTCCCAGATCCTGCTCGCCCGGCCCCCCTTCTGCGTTTGGTGCGTTGACGGCATCAGTAGATGACATGAATTCGTTCCCGGCGGCACAGAGCCCGTTCGTTGTTCGGTACGTCAGGCGATCTTGAAACGTGCCACAGACTGGCGCAGTTCCTCGGCCATGGTGGACAGTTCGCGGACCTGCTGGGCCGTGGTACGCGTGCCTTCACCCGTCTGCTCCGTCACCGCGAAGATGTGCTGGATGTTGTCCGCCACCTCATTGGCCAGCGTGGCTTCGCGGGACGTGGAGGAGGAGATCTGCTCGATCAGCTCGGCCAGACGGCGCGACACGCGGTCGATCTCGGTCAGCGCGGTACCAGCGCTGTCGGACAGCCGGGCCCCTTCCACCACACCCTGCGTGGAGCGCTCCATAGCGGCCACGGCGTCCTGGGTGTCGGTCTGAATGGCCTTCACCAGCGCGGAAATCTGGCGCGTTGCGTCGGCGGAACGTTCAGCGAGGCGCTGCACTTCTTCCGCCACCACCGAGAAGCCGCGGCCGGCTTCACCGGCGGACGCGGCCTGGATGGCGGCATTCAGGGCCAGCACGTTCGTCTGTTCGGTAATGTCGGAAATCAGCTCGGTGATTTCACCGATCTCCTGCGACGATTCGCCCAGGCGCTTGATACGCTTGGAGGTGTCCTGGATCTGGTCACGGATGGAGTTCATACCGCCGATGGCGTTCTGCACGGCCTGCAAGCCGGAGTCTGCGGCTTGCAGCGACTGGCGGGCCACAGTGGCGGACTCTTGCGCCTGGGTGGACACCTCGTTGATTCGGGTCGCCATGTCGAGCACCGAGCGGCCGGTTTCGCGAATCTCGCGCAGCTGCTCGGTCGAGGCTGCCAACAGCTCGGTCGAGGTGTTGTCCACCATGGCCGTGGTCTGCGCCACGCGGGTCGCCGTGTTCTGCACGCTGCCCACCAGCTGACGCAGCTCTTCCACCGTGTAGTTCACCGAGTCGGCGATGGCGCCCGTGATGTCCTCGGTCACCGTGGCTTCCTGCGTCAGATCGCCTTCAGCGACGGACTGCAGTTCGTTCATGAGCCGCAAAATGGCGGCCTGGTTGGCGTCATTGACGCGCTTGGCCTCCTGCTCCTGGCGCTGAGCGTCTTTCTGCTGGGCCTCGGCAACCTTCTGGCGGCTGCGGCTGTCGAGCAGCTGCACACGCGAAATACCCACACCGCAAACCAGCACGAAGAAGCCGGCGAGCACCAGCGCGGCCAACTGGCCGGCCCCAATGCCGGTCTGCGCGGACAGCTTGCCCTGCAGGCCTTCGAGCTGGCGGCGCATCGGTTCGCTGTCGCCCAGAATAGCGGTCTGCGCCTCGCGCGCCGACACCAGGCCCTGCAGGTTGCCCAGAATGGCGCTGGCCTGGTTGCGGGTGTCTTCGTAGAGCTTGATCAGGGCCGTCAGCTGTTCACGCGTCTGGGCATCCTTGGTGGCGGCCAGGCGCAGTTCGGGGCTGCCTTCCAGCAGGCCCTGCGCGATTTCCTTGAACGAGTTCAAGTCCTTGCCCAGCAGGAACACGGCTTCGGGGCTCACGCCTTCGGCGGTCTGGAATTCGTTGGCCGACTTGCCGATGCGCTGCGTCAGCATCACGAGCTGGCCGGCAGCGGAGATCTCGGCCGCCGGGGCGTTCTGCTGCAGCTTGAGCGAGGAAACGGTTTCCGCGATTTCCAGCAGATCGGACGACTGGCGGTTGATGGTGCGCAGTGCGTCACCCACCTGCGTCAGGATCTTCTGCTGGCCCATCACCACGCCGGCATTGCGCTCGGCGCGCTCCATCAGGGGAGTAATGGCTTCAAGTTCCGGCTTGAACGGTTCACCCAGGCCACGCACGCCCAGCTCATCGTCACCGGCATTGAGCGCGCGCACATTGCGCGCCAGCACACCCGAGCTTTCCACCACGTCGGGGAAGGCCTGCGGGCTACCGATCAGGGCCTGCGAAACCGACTTGGCCAGGCGCTGCGACTGCATCAGCGACTGGCCCGTAGCGGCCAGTTGCTGGGCGGAACGGTCCGCCTGCTGGAGCACCCAGAAGGCGACGGCAGCCAGAAGGAACACCCCCAGGCCCAGCAGGGCCAGCAGCCGGCGCTGGTGGCTGGCCGCCGTGGCCGAGCCCAGCAGGGGCAAGGCGATAAGTTCATGGTCCGTCTCGGCGCTGGACTCAGCGGCCGCCGCATAGTTTCCAGGCTCGCCTTGCACGCTGTGCATGCCGTCGACCTGGTAGCTCTGCAACACATCGGCGGACAGAAGATCCTGGTCGGCAGCCGAACCGGTATCGGTCTGCGGGCTTTCGGGCTTGCGGTTGAACAGATTTCCAATTTTGTTGACAACAGACATGGGGCAGCCTTACAGAAGAACTCAAGCACTGATGCTCAGGAATGCGGTGTGTTGAGACAGGGCCTGCAAATTGAGCTCCTGCCAGCGCTTACCGTCGGAATCGATATAGGTCGTACCAAAGAACACCGGCGCATCCTCGGCGGGTGGCTCGGAAGCGATGAACGCATCCGTGCCACGCAATCCCTCCAGGCGATCAACCAGCAATGCGGCATTGACCTCCAGCGCCGCATTGAAAGCCAGCAGGCTGGCCTCGGACAAGACCTGCTCCGTGCGTACGTGCATGTCACCGAGCAGGCCGGCCAGATCGACCACGCCCGTCAGACCGCCCCGCAGATTGGCCACGCCCATGAACCACTTCTGGGTATAGGGAACGGGCTGCACCACGGTCCACGGGAAGATCTCGCCCGCGTGGCCCAGGGGCAGCAGGTAGTACTTCCCGGCGGACTCCACGGCCAGCCAGGAAGAAACGGACAAACCCTCGGTCCTGGCCGCCTGCAGGCGGCTGGCGAGTCGTATCTGGAGCTCTCGTAGTGCTTCGCGATTGGCCATAGAAGATGCCGGACTCTCAGTTCAGCGCATCGATCTTGGCCTGCAGTTCGGCCGCATCCACCGGCTTGGTGATATAGCCGCGGGCGCCCTGGCGCATGCCCCAGACGCGGTCGGTTTCCTGGTTCTTGCTGGTGCACATGATGATGGGCACATCGGCATACAGCGGGTCACGGGAAATGGCACGGGTGAGCTGGAAGCCGTTCTGGCCCGGCATGACAACGTCCATGAGAATCAGGTCGGGCTTTTCCTCGGCCAGGCGGCGAAAGGCCTCGTCGGCATTTTCCGCCGTGCGCACCTGCATGCCTTTTTTCTGCAGCAGATCGGTCAGGAACATCAATTCTGTCTTCGAATCATCGACGACCAGCACTTTCTGAATCGGCATCACATAGCTCCTTGATCGGGGTTGCCAAATTGCTGCACCGCTTGCAGCAATTGGTCTTTGGTAAAAGGTTTGGTGAGATATTCCTGGCAGCCCACCATGCGTCCGCGCGCCTTGTCGAAAACCCCATCCTTGGATGAAAGCATCACCACCGGGGTATCCGCGAAACGGGCATTGCGCTTAATGATGGCCACCGTCTGGTAACCATCGAGCTTGGGCATCAGGATGTCGCAGAAAATCAGCTGGGGATGGTAATCATTGACCTTGGCCAGCGCGTCAAATCCATCATCTGCCAATAAAACTTCGTGTCCGCCCTGTTTGAGGAATATCTCTGCACTGCGTCGGATGGTATTGCTGTCATCCACCACGAGCACTTTGAAAGATGCGCCGGTTGTAGTCAATTGTCACTGCTCCCGATGGGAAAAATAAACAACGCAGGCAGTTGCCGCGCTTCAGTTTCGAACCATCTCGAAATCATCCTTGCCGGCCCCATTCAGGGCCAGCCCCAGTGGCTGGAACCCGGCCTCAAGACGTGCTGGGCGGAATGCCGTGTTCGGGAGAACCCTTGGATTCGTCATAAACCCAACCGCATAGCAAGCACATCCAAGTTAATGAACCGGTCACAGCTTAAAGGGCCTTCACATAGAATGCAACGATTGTATCTAGACACCACCGCTGGTTGCCGTTTTCGCGCCACCAACCGCACCGCAACGGGCCCATGCCACACCAGTCGCCACACCCCCCTTCCGACGATGCCGAATCCACGGCCGCCGATGCGCCATCCAGCCCGGTCTGCGTCATGGTGTTCAACGCCAGCGACCCCAGCGGCGCGGGCGGTCTCACGGCCGACATCACCACCGTGGCCTCGGTCGGCGGCCATCCGGTGGCGGTGGTCACGGGCGCCTATGTGCGCGACACCGCAGCCATCCAGGACCATTTCTGCTTCGATGACGAAGCCGTGACCGAGCAGGCGCGGACCGCCCTGGAGGACCTGCCCGTGCAGGTCATCAAGGTCGGCTTCGTCGGCGGACCCGAGAACATCAGCGCCATCGCCGAACTCACGGCCGACTACGCCGAACTCCCGGTGGTCAGCTACATGCCCAACCTGTCCTGGTGGCAGGATGGCCTGATCGACCAGTACCTCGACGCCTTCCGCGAGCTCATGCTGCCGCAGACCACGGTGTTGGTAGGAAACCACAGCACCCTGTGGCGCTGGCTCCTGCCCGACTGGGAAAGCGACCGCAGCCCAGGCGCGCGCGACATCGCCGCCGCCGCCGCCGAGATGGGCGTGCCCTATACGCTGGTGACTGGCATCCCGCTGCCCGAGCAGTTCGTGGAGAACGTCCTGGCCTCGCCCGAAACCGTGCTTTGCAGTGGCCGCTTTGAGCTGTTCGACGCCACCTTCACCGGCGCGGGCGACACCCTGTCGGCCGCGCTGGCCTCCCTGCTGGCCTGCGGCAACGACCTGGGCGAAGCGTGCAGCGAGGCCCTGGGCTACCTGGACCGCTGCCTGGACGCGGGCTTTCGGCCCGGCATGGGCCACGTGGTGCCTGACCGCATGTTCTGGGCCGAGCCCGAAGACACCGAAGACTCCACACCCGACGACAAAGACGACCAACCCAGCCTCGAAGGCTTTGGCTTCCCCTCCCATGACACAAAACACTGATCTCAACATTTCCCTGTTCGAACGCGCCAAGGCCGTGATCCCCGGCGGCGTCAACTCCCCCGTGCGCGCCTTCCGCGCCGTCGGCGGCACGCCGCGTTTCGTCCAGCGCGCCCAGGGCGCCTATTTCTGGGATGCCAACGGCAAGCAGTACATCGACTACATCGGTTCCTGGGGCCCCATGATCCTGGGCCACGGCCACCCGGCCGTGCTCGAAGCCGTGCAAAAGGCCGTGCTCGAAGGCTTCTCGTTCGGCGCGCCCACCGAGCGCGAGGTCGAACTGGCCGAGGAAATTCTCTCGATCGTGCCCTCCATGGACATGGTGCGCCTGGTCAGCTCGGGCACCGAGGCCGGCATGAGCGCCATCCGCCTGGCGCGCGGCGCCACGGGCCGCAGCAAGATCATCAAGTTCGAGGGCTGCTACCACGGCCATGCCGACGCGCTGCTGGTCAAGGCCGGCTCGGGCCTGGCCACCTTCGGCAACGCCACCAGCGCCGGCGTGCCGCCCGAGGTGGTGCAGCACACGCTGGTGCTCGAATACAACAACGTGCAGCAGCTCGAAGAAGCCTTCGCGCTGCACGGCAAGGAAGTCGCCTGCCTGATGATCGAGCCCATCGCCGGCAACATGAACTTCGTGCGCGCCAGCGTCGAATTCACGCGCCGCTGCCGCGAGCTGTGCACGCAGTACGGCGCGCTGCTGGTGTACGACGAGGTCATGACGGGCTTCCGCGTGGCGCTGGGCGGCGCGCAGAGCGTGTATGCCAAGGCCATCCCCGGCTTCGAACCGGACCTCACCGTGATGGGCAAGGTCATCGGTGGCGGCATGCCGCTAGCGGCCTTCGGCGGCAAGCGCGCCATCATGGAGCACCTGGCGCCGCTGGGCGGCGTCTACCAGGCCGGCACGCTGTCGGGCAACCCCGTGGCCACGGCCTGCGGCCTGGCCACGCTGCGCGAGATCCGCAAGCCCGGCTTCTATGAAGCCCTGTCGGCCTCCACGCGCACGCTGGTTCAGGGCCTCAAGGCCGCAGCCGACGCCGAGGGCGTGCCCTTCAGCGTCGACAGCGAGGGGGGCATGTTCGGCTTCTTCCTCATGCCCGAGCTGCCGCAGAACTACCCGCAGGTCATGCGCACCGACAACACGCGCTTCAATACGCTGTTCCACGGCCTGCTCGACCGCGGCGTGTACATCGCGCCGGCGCTCTACGAGGCCGGCTTCGTCAGCGCGGCCCACACCGCCGACGACATCGCGGCCACGGTGGCTGCTGCGCGCGAGGTGTTCAAGACGCTCTGAAAATAAGAGCATGCAGCGCTTGCCCGGCAAGCGCTGCACCGCAAAAACGCCCCATATTCCACTGCGCCCACCGCTCCCGACACCCATGCTTGCTGCACCCAAGTTCCTGTTTGCCACGCTGATCCTGGCGATCAACACCCTCGTGCTGTGCAGCTCGATGATCCCGTTCGCCCTGGCCAAGCTCATCCTGCCCATCACCCCGGTGCGCCATGTCTGCGACCGCGCCCTCATGGGCATCGCCGCGCTGTGGATGGACATCAACGCCTTCTGGCTCGGCGCGGTCAACCCGATTCGCTGGCAGGTCAGCGGCGTCGACGGGCTCGACCCGCGCGGCTGGTACCTCGTGGCCAGCAACCACCAGACCTGGGTGGACATCCTGGTGCTGCAGCGCGTGTTCAACCGCCGCATCCCCATGCTCAAGTTCTTCACCAAGAAAGAGCTGATCTACGTGCCCGTGATCGGCCTGGCCTGGTGGGCGCTCGACTTTCCGTTCATGCAGCGCAAGGGCGGCGCCAGCGCGCGCGCCGACCTCGCGGCCGGGCGCAAGGCCTGCGAGAAATTCCGCCTCGTGCCCACTTCGGTGATGAGCTTCGTCGAAGGCACGCGCTTCACGCGGGCCAAGCACGCCCAGCAGAAGTCGCCCTACCGCCACCTGCTCAAGCCCAAGGTGGGCAGCATTGGCATGGCGCTCGAAACCCTGGGCGACGCCTTCACCGGCTTCCTCGACGTGACCCTGGTCTACCCGCAGGGCGCACCCACCTTCACCGACGCGCTGTGCGGCCGCATCCCCGAGGTGGTGGTGCACGCCCACCTGCGCGCCCTCCCGCCGCAGGTGCTGCCCGCGAACGGCGAGCCCGCACCGCGCGCGCCGGTGCAGGCCTGGGTGAACGAGCTGTGGCAGGCCAAGGATGAAGAGATCGAGCAGGTGCTGGCCGAGCGCAAAGGCAAGGCCGGCTGACCTCCCCTGCCCCACCCAGACAATAAAAAAGCGGCCAAGGCCGCTTTTTTATTGTCTGCCACGATACGTTGGAAACCGGCGCGGCCCAGACCAGCAGACACCGCGCAAGGGCCGCCCCGCCGCGCTGGTGTCGTCCCCCTTCCGCAGCGCGCAGCGCTGCCAGAGAAGGGGGAAGCCGCGCAGCGGCTCAGGGGGTTGTACCGAATTCAGTGTCTAAAGTGGCGCACGCCGCTGAACACCATGGCCACGCCGCGCTCGTCGGCGGCGTCGATCACTTCCTGGTCGCGCATGGAGCCGCCGGGCTGGATCACACAGGTCGCACCCGCGTCCACCACCACGTCGAGGCCGTCGCGGAAGGGGAAGAAGGCATCGCTCGCCACGGCCGTGCCCTGCAGGCTCAGGCTGGCGTGTTGCGCCTTGATGCTGGCGATGCGCGCCGAATCGAGGCGGCTCATCTGGCCCGCGCCCACGCCCATGGTCATACCGCCCTTGCAAAAGACGATGGCGTTGCTCTTGACGTACTTGGCCACCTTCCAGGCGAACAGCAGGTCTTCCATTTCTTCCAGCGTGGGCTGTTTCTTCGTGACGACCTTCAGATCGGTCAGTGCCAGCTCGTGGTTGTCGGCCGTCTGCAGCAGCAGGCCCGAACCGATGCGCTTGGCGTCCATGGCGTTGCGGCCCCGCTCCCAGTCGGTCTTGCCGCCGTGCGCGGGCAGCGCGATCTTGAGCAGGCGCACATTGGCCTTGGCCTTGAAGATCTCCAGGGCCTCGGGCGTGAAGTCGGGCGCCATCAGCACCTCGACGAACTGCTTGCTGATCTGCGCGGCGGCCGCGCCGTCGAGCGTGCGGTTCAGCGCGATGATGCCGCCGAAGGCGCTGGTCGGGTCGGTCTGGAAGGCCTTGTTGTAGGCCGTCAGCGCATCAAGGCCCACGGCCACGCCGCAGGGGTTGGCGTGCTTGACGATCACGCAGGCGGGCACATCAAAACTCTTGACGCATTCCCAGGCCGCGTCGGCGTCGGCGATGTTGTTGTAGCTCAGCTCCTTGCCCTGCAGCTGCACGCCGGTGACCAGCGAGCCGGGCGCAGGGTACAGATCGCGGTACAGCGCGGCCTGCTGGTGGCTGTTTTCGCCGTAGCGCAGGTCCTGCACCTTGGTGAAGATGCCGTTGCTCTGGCCGGGGAACAGCGCGCGCTGGGGCACGTAGGTCTCGGAGAGCTTTTCTTCCTCGAAGGTGACGGACGAGAGGTAGTCGCTGATGGCGCCGTCGTACTGCGCGATGCGGTTGAACGCGGCCACCGACAGCGCGAAGCGCAGCTTGTCGGAGAGCTTGCCGCCCGCCTTCAGTTCGGCCAGCACGGCCGCGTACTGGTCGGCCGAGGTGATGACGCCCACGTCCTGCCAGTTCTTGGCGGCGCTGCGCACCATGGCGGGGCCGCCGATGTCGATGTTCTCGATGGCGTCCGCCAGCGTGCAGCCGGCCTTGGCCACGGTGGCTTCAAAGGGGTAGAGGTTGACCACCAGCAGGTCGATGGTGTCGATGCCGTGCTCCTGCAGCGCCGCCATGTGCGCGGGCAGGTCGCGGCGCGCCAGCAGGCCGCCGTGCACCTTGGGGTGCAGGGTCTTGACGCGACCGTCGAGCATCTCGGGGAACTGCGTGACCTCGGCCACCTCGGTCACGGGCAGGCCCTTGTCGGCCAGCAGCTTGGCTGTGCCGCCGGTGGAAAGGAGCTTGATGCCCAGGGCGTGCAGGGCCTGGGCGAATTCAACGATACCGGTCTTGTCGGAGACGGAGAGTAGTGCGTTCATGGTGGTGGTGGTTTTAAAGTGAAATCGTGCCCTGGCGCCCGCCCATCAAGCGCCATAAGCTATTATTTATATAGCAACAAAGCTCACAGCAGCTTGTGCTCGACCAGCTTCTTGCGCAGCGTGTTGCGGTTCAGGCCCAGCCATTCGGCGGCGCGCGACTGGTTGTTGTCGGCATGGCTCATCACCACCTCCAGCAGCGGCTTCTCGACCACGCGCACCAGCATGTCGTACATGCCGTCGGGCGTCTCGCCGCCCAGGTCGCGGAAGTAGCCCTGCAGGCTCTCGCGCACGCATTCCTCGATGTGTTTCTTGCTCATGCAGCCAATCCCTCTTGTTCTTGTGCGTCGGCGTCCATGCCGGCGGCAGCGGCGGGCAGACGGTCCATCTGGCGGCCCAGGGCCTGCCAGTAGTCGTCCACCGCCTGCCATTGCGCCTGGCAGTCGTCGATCGTATTGATGTGTTGTCGAAAATCCTCGCCCCCCGGGAGCTGACGCACGTACCAGGCGATGTGCTTGCGCGCGCTGCGCACGCCCGTGCCTTCGCCGTAGAGCTGGTAGTGGTCCTGCAGGTGGTCCAGCAGCAGGCGCCGCACCTCGGCCACCAGCGGCGGCGCCAGGTGTTCGCCCGTGGCCAGGAAATGGCCGATCTCGCGGAAGATCCAGGGCCGGCCCTGGGCCGCGCGGCCAACCATGATGGCGTCGGCCCCGGTGTACGCCAGCACATCGCGCGCCTTCTCGGGCGAGGCAATGTCGCCGTTGGCCACCACCGGCACCCGCACCGCCGCCTTCACGGCCGCGATGGTGTCGTACTCGGCCTGGCCCTTGTACCCCTGCTCGCGCGTGCGGCCATGCACCGTGAGCATCTGGATGCCCACGGCCTCGAACTGGCGCGCCAGTGCGACGGCGTTGCGGTGTTGCTGGCACCAGCCGGTGCGCATCTTGAGCGTGACGGGCACGTTGCGCGGCGCGCAGGCGTCCACCACGGCCCGCGCGATGGACACGGCCAGCGCCTCGTCCTGCATCAGCGCCGAGCCCGCCCACTTGTTGCAGACCTTCTTCGCCGGGCAGCCCATGTTGATGTCGATGATCTGCGCGCCACGGTCCACGTTGTAGACCGCCGCCTCGGCCATCATCGCCGCCTCGGTGCCGGCGATCTGCACCGCGATCGGCCCCGGCTCCCCTTCATGGTTAGCCCGGCGCGAGGTCTTGAGGCTGTTCCACAGGTCCTTGCGCGAGGTCACCATCTCGCTCACCGCATAGCCGGCGCCAAGCTGCTTGCACAGCTGGCGGAACGGCCGGTCCGTCACCCCGGCCATCGGGGCGACGAACAGGTGATTCGCCAGGGGAATGTGGCCGATGTGCATGGGTGGGGGCGTGCAGCGAATGCTGAAAAAGGAGGCAGGATTGTACCTGCTCAAAATTTCAGCAAATGAAATACGCCCCCGTACGCTCCGTGGCGCACAGGCACCCCCTACACTTGCCGGCCATGGACTCCTGGATCCCTTCGCTCTTGCACTGGCTGGCCCTGCCGCAGTTTGGCCTGAGCACGGTTTTTCTCATCTCCTTCGTCTCCGCCACGCTGCTGCCCATGGGCTCGGAGCCCGCGGTGTTCGGGCTCATCAAGCTCAACCCGGAACTTTTCTGGCCCGCCATCCTGGTGGCCACGGCGGGCAACACCCTGGGCGGCGCTGTGAGCTGGTGGATGGGGCTGGGCGCGCACAAGGCCGTGGACCGGGCGCGCGGCCACCACATCGAACTGCGCGCCCTGGCCTGGCTGGAGCGCTTTGGCGCCAAGGCCTGCCTGCTGAGCTGGCTGCCCGTGGTGGGCGACCCGCTGTGCGCCGTGGCCGGCTGGCTCAAGCTGCCCTTCTGGCCCTGCATGGTCTACATGGCGGTGGGCAAGTTCCTGCGCTACCTCGTCATGACGACGGTGCTGCTGTACCTGGTGCCGGGCCAGGTCACGCTGTAGCAAACTGCAACGGCAGCAGCGCGGCCCAGTCCACGGGCCGGGTCGTGTCCACATGCACGGCCAGCACTTCCTCATCGTGCGAGAGCGGCCGTGCCGCCGCCCACTGCGATTCGAGCACCCGCACATCGGCCTCGGAGGCATCACCCCCGGCCTGCTGGCGGCCGCGCACGCGCTCGCGCAACACCTCCAGCGGCGCCTCGAAGCACAGGATGCGGCAGGGCACGCCCAGCTCCGCAGCCAGTGCGATGAACAGCGCCCGCGTGGCCGGGTTCAGGAAGGTGGCGTCCACCAGCACGGCGTGGCCCGCACCCAGCGCCAGCCGCGCCACCTGCGCCAAGCGCGCGTGCGTGCGCCGTGAGGCGTCAACGGTGTAGATGCCGCCGGGCACGGCGCTGCTGGAGTCCTCGGGCGCCAGACCAAACAGGCGTTTGCGCTCCACGTCAGCGCGCACGCGCACCATGCCGCGCTGGCAGACCAACGCCAGCGATTGCGTGCTTTTGCCCGAGCCCGAGAAGCCATACGCCAGCCACAGCGCCAGGGGCCGGGGCCGGGTGAAGCCCAGCGCCAGCTCCAGGTAACGCCGCTGCTCCTGCTGGCAGGCGGCGCGCGCATCTCCCGTGGTCTGCGCCCAGCGCAGGCCCGCCACGCGGGCGCGCACCAGGGCGCGGTAGACGCGGTAGTAGTCCAGCACCTGCAGGCCCGCATAGTCGCCCGTGCGCTCCAGCCAGGCGTTGAGAAAGCGCCACGCCAAATCAGCACGGCCGCGCGCCTCCAGGTCCATGGCCAGGAAGGCGATGTCGGCTACGCCATCAATCCAGCGCAGCGCGGGGTTGAACTCGATGGCGTCGAAGAGCTGCGGCGTGCCGTCGATGAGCACCAGGTTCGCCAGGTGCAGGTCGCCATGGCATTCACGCACGCGGCCCGCGTGCAGGCGCTGTGCAAACACCGGCGCCAGCGCCGCTCCCTGCGCATCGCACCAGCGCACCAGCGGGGCCAGTTCCGGGGCGTCGGCCACCTGGGCCTGCAACGCGGCCAGGCAGTCTGCGACCGGCGCCTGCACGGCCTGCGGCGTGCCCCAGCCCTGGCCGGGCGGGGCCACGGCCGCCGCACCATGGAAGCGGGCCACATGCAGGGCCAGCGCGTCAATGTGCGCAGGCGTCAATTGCTGTTGCTCCAGGACATGGCTGAGCAGCCCTGCCTGATCGAAGCGCCGCATGCGCACGGCGGGCTCGGCGTCCAAGGGCGCATCCTCCAGGGGCCACAGGCGCAGGCGGTCCGGCGTGTCGCCCGCGAGCGCCACCAGGCCCAGGTAGAGCCCGGGCGCGGTGCGGCGGTTGATGCGCAATTCTTCCACGCACGCGGCGTGGCGCAGGGCCGGGGTGCTGAAATCCAGAAAATCGAGCTTGAGCGGCTTCTTGAACTTGTACACATATTCGCCCGCCAGCAGCAGCCAGGAAATATGCGTCTCGATCCACTCCACCGCCTCCACCGGGTGGCCAAAGGCCTGGGGGCAGCGCTGCAGCGCACGCAGGCGCCGTTCGGCGGCGGCATAGTCTTGCTGCGGGTCCATGGCCTGGTGCTCCGTCACGGTGCACGCAGCCGCACACGGGCGCCATCGGCCAGCGTGGCGGGCGGGTACACCACCACCTGCGCACCGGGCTGCAGGCCTTCCTTCACCCAGGCGTGGGTGCCGCCGCGCGCCTCCAGCACCACGGGCACGCGCCGGGCGCGCGCCTCCTGCACCACGAACACCGCCATGCGCGGTACGGTGGCCTCGGCAGCCGAGGCCGCACCGTCGGCGGCGGGCAGCGGGAACAGCGCGCTCACGGGCACCAGGGTGGCATCCTCGGCCTCGCGCGTGAGCACGCGCGCCACCACGCGGTAGCCGTCGCCCAGTGCCTCCCACTGCGCGGGCGGGCTGGTCAGGTCGATGAGCACGTTCACGCGCTGCTCCTCCACGCCCAGGGCCGAGACCTTGGTGAACGCCGCCGGCTCCACGGCGCGCACACGCCCCTGCAGCACGCCGGGGCCGCCCCAGCGCTCGATGCGCACGGGGCTGCCTGCGCGCACCTGCAGCGCATCGGTGGACAGCAGCGGCGCCACCACTTCCAACTGCGCGGTATCGCCCAGCTCGACGAGCACAGCACCCAGCCCCACCATGCCCTCGCTGGCCTGCGCCACGCGCAGCACGCGGCCGGCCACCGGGGCGCGCACCGCGAAGGCGCGGCCCGCGCCCGCCATCTCGGGGCGCCGCACCACGCCGAGCGCCGCGCGCGCCTGGGCCAGGTCGGCGCGGGCCGCCTGCTGCTCCAGCACGGCAGCCCGCGCGTCCTTCTGCGCGGCGTCCAGCGCCAAACGGTCGGCCTCCAACCGCGTGGCGGCCACGAAGCCCTGGTGCGCGAGGTCTTCGCTGCGGCGCAAGTCGCCGCGCGCCTGCTCCAGCACCGTGCGGCTGCGCTCGCTGCGCACGCCGGCACGCTGCACGCCCGCCTGGGCGGCGTCCACGCGCGCCAGGTGTTCTTGCTGGCTGCGCTCATCAAGCAGGGCCGGCAGCGCCGGCAGGATGCGCGCCACCACGTCGCCGGCACGCACCGCATCGCCCTCACGCAGCGCGATGCGCTCCAGGCGCCCGGCCAGCGGGGCCGAGACGGCATAGCGGTCGCGCAGCCGGGTCTTGGCGTCCTCGTCGATGCCGGCCTCGAAGCGGCCCAGCACCACGCTGGCCACCTCCACCGGCTGCGGCCGGGGCGCGAAGGCCCAGGCCAGCAGCACCGCCAGCGCCACCACCGCACCCCCGCCCAGCATCCATGTCTTCTTCTGCATCGCCACCGTCCTTGTGTCCATCCATCATTCGCGCGTCTTGAGCGCGCCCACCATGTCCAGCCTGTCGATCCGCCGCCGCACCACCAGCGCGCTGGCCGCGCCCGCGGCCACCACGCACAGGCCCGCCACGGCATAGGTGCGCGGGCCGATGACCACGGGGAACAAAAACTGGTCGTTCTTGAGCAGGTCCACCACCAGGTGCACCAGCCCCCAGCCCAGGGCCATGCCCAGGGGCAGCGCCAGCGCGATGCCAATGGCCAGCTCGCCCAGCAGCAGCCCCGACACCTCGCCGCGCGTGAAGCCCAGCACGCGCAGGCTGGCCAGCTCCCAGGTGCGCTCGGCCAGGGCGATGCGCGCATTGTTGTAGACCACGCCCACGGCGATCACGGCGGCGAACAGCGTGAGGATGGTGCTCATGATGCGCACATTGCGCGCGCTAACGTCCTCCATGTTGCGCAGCAGCGTCGCCTTGCTGAAGGCGCCCGCCACGCGCGGCAGGCCCTTGGTGGCCTCCAGGAAGCGCGGCTCGGCGCCCGGCTCCAGCGCCACGGCGAACTGCGAGGCCACGTCGCCCTCCTGCAGCCAGCGGTTGAGCGTGCCACGCTGCACATAGGCGTTGAGCCCCATCATCTCGCGCACGGTGGCCTGCACGGGCACGGCCAGGCTGCGCTGGCGCCCTTCGAGCACCTCCAGCTGCACCCTGTCGCCCACGCGCAGACCCAGCTTGTCGGCCAGGCGGTCGGTGAGCAGCAGGCCGGTGGCCGGCACGGGGCTCTGGCGGCCGTCCACGTCGATGATGCGCTGCAGCTGCGCGTCCGGCGCGATGCCCTGCAGGCCCACGCGTTCGCTGCGGTGGCCGTGGCGGATGCGCACCGCCACGCTGCGCGAGGGCTCCACCAGGCCCACGCCCGGCAGACGCGCCAGCTGCAGGTGGACCCGCGCGTCCACGGGCTCGGCCATCCACACGGTGACGTCGCTGCGCATGGCCAGCCCGAAGGTGGTGTCGACGATGTGGTCGATGGCATCGCTGAAGAAGTTGCCCATGATGACGATGGCCACCGACGCCGCCGTGCCGCCGATGGTCAGCAGGGTGCGCAGCGGCCGGCGCTCCATGTTGCGCAGCACCATGCGCAGCGCGGGCGGGATGCGCTGCACGCCCAGGCGTTCGAGCACGGTGCGCCGGTACAGGCCGGGCGCGGGCGGGCGCATGGCCTCGGCCGGTGCCAGGCGCACGGTGGCGCCCACGGCGCTGAGCGTGCCCAGCAGCGCCGTGCCCCCGGTCACGCCCGCGCCCACGAGCAGCAGCCAGGGGGCGATGCGGTGCTCGAACACCGGGAAGAAAAAGAATTCCGCGTACAGCCGGGTGAGCTGGGTGCCCAGCCAGTCGCCCAGTGCCACGCCCAGCACCAGCCCCGCGGCGACGATCAGCGCCACGAGCTTGAGGTAATGCCCGGCGATGGTGGCATTGGCATAGCCCAGCGCCTTGAGCGCCGCGATCTGCTCGCGCTGCGTGGACACCAGGCGCGAGAGCACCACATGCAGCAGGAAGGCCGCCACGGCCAGGAAGATGGCAGGCAGCACGGTGCCCATCACGCGCTGCTCCTTGATCTCGTTGTCGAGCATGGCGTGCGATGCCTGGTCTTCCCGGCCCCGGGCGTCGCGCCCGCCATAGGGCGCGAGCAGGCGCGAGAGGCCGTCGAGCACGGCAGGCTCCGAGGCCTGCGGCGCCAGCTTGACGGCCACGCGGTTGAATGCGCCCTGCATGTCGTAGGCGGCCGCCAGGGCCTCGCGGTCCACCCAGAAGACGCCAAAGCCGCGCATGTCGGGCATGCCCGCAAGCCCGGCGAAGATGAACTCGGGCGAGAGCGCCGTGCCCACGATGCGCAGGCTGCGGCGCTTGCCGTTGACCAGCGCCGTGAGTTCGTCGCCCGGGCGCAACCCGCGCACGCTGGCGAAGCCCTCGGACACCAGCGCATCGATGGTGCCATCGCCGCGCCCCTGCCCGGCGCCGGCCGGGGCCAGGGCACGCCCGTGGCGCACGGTGAGCTGGTTCATGCGCGGCGGCTGGCGCAGGTCCACGCCGATGAGCTGGCCGAGGATGGGGTCGGACAGCCCGGCGATCTCCACGCGCACCAATTGCTCCACCGTCACCTGCACGTCGGCCACGCCGGGCACGCCGCGCAGCACCTCGGCCAGCGCCAGCGGCGCGCGCTTGACGCTGGCGAAGGCGTCGGCGAAATGCCCGCGCGCATAGAACTGGTCGCGCGCCAGCGCCAGCGAATCCACCGCCGACAGGCAGGTGATGAAGCCCCCCAGGCCACTGGCCACCACCAGCGCGATGGTGAGCGCCTGGCTCCACATGCGCCGCAGGTCGCGCAGCAGCTTGCGGTCGAGGGCTTTCATGCCGGGATTACCACGACAGCTCCGAGGGCGAAACGCGGTGCGCATTGCGCTCCACGCGCTGGATAGTGCCATCGCCCAGGTAGACCACGCGGTCGGCCATGGCGGCAATGGCGGCGTTGTGCGTGATGACCACCGCCGTCGTGCCCAGCTCGGCGTTGATGCGGGCGATCACCTCCAGCACCCTCTTGCCGGTCTGGTAGTCGAGCGCGCCCGTGGGCTCGTCGCACAGCAGCACCTCGGGGCGCTTGACGATGGCGCGCGCGATGGCCACGCGCTGCTGCTCGCCGCCCGAGAGCTGCGCCGGGAAATGGTGCTGGCGCGGCGTGAGCCCGACGAGATCGATGGCTTCGTCGATCGGCATGGGGTGCGGCGCAATGTCGGTCACCAGCGCCACGTTCTCGCGCACCGTGAGGCTGGGAATGAGGTTGTAGAACTGAAACACGAAGCCCACGTGCTCGCGCCGGTAGTCGGTCAGCGCGGCCTCGCTGGCGCCGGTCAGGCGGTGGTCGGCGAACCAGACCTCGCCCGTGCTGGGCACGTCCAGCCCGCCCAGGATGTTCAGCAGCGTGGACTTGCCGCTGCCCGAGGCGCCCAGCAGCACCACGAACTCGCCGCGCACGATGTCCAGGTCGACATCGTGCAGCGCCCGTACCGCCACGGCCCCGGTCTGGTAGGTTTTGCCCAGGCCCCGGGCGCGGAACACGGCCTGGGCGCCAGGCGCCTGGCGCGGGGGAAGATCGGAGGGACGGGTGGACATGCGGGCGTGAAGGGGGCGCCGGGCGAAGCGGCCGGCCCCACCAGTGTGGCGCGTGCCCTGGGGGTGTCAACCGGTCCGATCAAGAAAACCACGCCGGCCGGGGCCGCCTCCGGCCGGATCGCATGCTATCAAAAACATAGCTTTCGGCGCTTTACCCATGCGCGACGGAGGCCAAAAAGGCCAAAAACAGCGCCAAAGGGAAGGGATCAGATGGACGAGGGACCGAGCAGCTGCACCGTGACCGACGGATCGCCCTTGACCACGGGCTCCTCCACCACCACCTGGTTGCGCCCGCCCTCCTTGGCCATGTACATGGCGGTGTCGGAGCGCGAGAAGAACTCCAGCACCGACTCGCCCGGAACGTACTGCGTGACGCCGATGGAAACCGACACCCGGCTCTTGAGCAACCCCTTCCAGGGATGCGCCTCCACCTGCGCCCGGATGCGCTCACAGGTGTTGAGCGCGGGCAACAGCGAGGTGGCCGGGAAGATGAGCAGGAATTCCTCGCCGCCATAGCGGCCGAAGAGATCACCCGCGCGCACATTTTCCTGCGCCACGCGGGCAAAGGCGCGCAGCACCTCGTCGCCGCCGAGATGGCCCAGTTCATCGTTGATGCGCTTGAAGTGGTCGAGGTCGACCACGGCCAGGCACAAAGGGATGCCGGTCTCGTCGGCCAGCTGCTTCTGTTCTTCGAGCGCCGCAACGATGTAGCGGCGGTTGAAGCAGCCCAGCAGCGTGTCGCGCTGTGCGTCTTCCTGGATGTTCTTGATCTTGCGGCTGGCCCGGTGCAGGATGCGGTGCAGCAACTGCACCTTGCCGATCAGAAAGACAAAGGACGGCAGCGCCACTGCCAGCGCCACAAAATGCAGCAGCTCCAGCCGCAGCAGTGCCTCGTTCTCCTGCTGCGCGTAATGCAGGACGATCACCAGCGCATAGCCCATCAGCATGCTGAAGGCGAGCAGGAAGGCCTTGGCGCGCGAAATGCGGTACATGCCATAGGCCATGGCGACGAAGGTGAAGGGCGCCAGCAGGATCTGCATGACCGGGTCCAGATAGACCACCACCAGCATGCAGCCCAGGGCCGTGACGACGATGGGCAGCTTGAGCCGCTTCTCGCGGAACCGGAAATGCTGCCCCGTCTTGAACACGGCGAAGAAGACCAGCATGAAGAAGGCAATCAGCCCGAGCAGGACATAGACCGTGGAGGTTTTCACCATGCCCAGGGCGTGGAACCCCAGCGTCGCCAGCACGAACATGCCGATCAGGCCCGCGGCGATGCGCCATTTCTGGCCATTGGTGCGCTTGGCCGGGCGCCTGCTGGCATCGGTCTCGCGGCGCGCCGGCCGCGTCCCGCCCTCCGACGAATCATCGAAGTCCATGATCGCATCGGTCAGGGGGAAGACGTCAGTATTGGAGAACTGCGACTTGCTGCGTCCGAAAAACATGGAGAGGATGGTGGCGGTACCCATGGGCTTGGAACGTGAGGAACGTCTTTCTGTCTGCTGGACTGGGAAACAGTGGATGCCAATGGCCGCCGGCCATCCCGAACGTTCCGTTACAACGGCCCGGGGCTCCATCGTGCATATTCACGATCAGGCCCGTCCCGGGCGGCCTGTGGCCGTGCGTCCGAAATCGGTCAGCGAAGCATCTTACGGGCAACGGCCCGCCCCCTTCTCCGGGTTTTCCAGTATGCCATCTTCACACCCCGTCAAGGGTGTGCATGGCGCCGCGCCAACGCCTCTTCGCACTCTTTTGACCAGCGACAAAAACCGTATGAACAGGCCCTATGCCGCCACGGCGCGGCGGCGGACCCACCAGCCCTCGAGCGTGTAGACCAGCAAGGCCGCCCAGATCAGCACGAAACCCGCCAGGCGCGCAGGATCGAACGCCTCGTGGAACAGCCACACCCCCAGCGCGAACTGCAGGCTCGGCGAGATGTACTGCAGGATGCCCATCGTGGCCAGCGGAATGCGGCGTGCGCCCGCCGCGAACAGCAGCAGCGGGATGGCCGTGACCGGCCCGGCCAGCACCAGCCAGCCCAGGGCCACGGCATCGCCCTGCGCCAGCACCCCCTGCCCTTGCCAGGCCCACATGCCGAGCACGGCGGCCGTCAGTGGCGCGAGCAGCACCGTCTCCAGCGTGAGCCCTTCGAGCGCCCCGAGCACCGCCACCTTGCGCAGCAGGCCGTAGAAACCGAAGGTAAGCGCCAGCACCAGCGCGATCCAGGGCAGGCGCCCCGCCTGCACCGCCAGCCACAGTACACCCGCCGCAGCCACGGCCACCGCCAACCACTGCCCCGGGCGCGGCCGTTCGTGCAGGAAGGCGTAGCCCAGTGCCACATTGACCAGCGGCAGGATGAAATAGCCCAGGCTGGCATCGACCACATGGCCGTTGTTCACCGCCCAGACATAGGTCAGCCAGTTGGCCGACAGCAGCAGGGCTGACAGGACAAAGGCCCCGAGCACGCGCGGCTGGCGCAGCACCTCGCGCATCCAGGCCCATTGCCGGCGCACGGCCAACAGGGCCAGCACGAACACCAGCGACCACAGCGTGCGGTGCAGCACCACTTCAAGCGCGGGCACGGCGGCCACTTGGCGGAAATACAGGGGGAACAGCCCCCAGGAGAGGTAGGCCAGCGCGGCGTAGACGATTCCAGGATTCATGGTTTCAGGCAAGGACACGGGACACGCGGTGCCCGGAAATGGACCGACCGCCCCGCACAACCACCAGCGGGTCGCACCATGGGCGGCCGGATACCTGCACGGTGAACGGGCAAAGGCGCTGGGAAAGCATGATTTCGTTAGTCATTGGTCCCGCGCCCCATTGGGCACCACGAAAGCACCCCAATGCATCGGACACAGGCAAACACTGGCGAACAACAGAGGGATGGGAGCGCGTCGCTGAACGGCCCACTCGAAGCTACTCATGCTACCCGAAGATGGCCTGCTTGACCCGCCCCAAGCCCAGGTATTGGGCATCCGTGCTGTCGGACTGCACGTGCCTCTGATAGACAGTGTCTGCGCCGGATGGATTACGACAAAAGCAGCCAGTCGCATCAAAGCCATGCCGATCATAGTTTGGCTGGACAGGTGCTCTTGCTGCAACGACCGCTAGAGATTGGATTGACGGCGTACGCCTGGAAGGCGTGTGATATGTTGCCTTCAATATCAACGGATCCGTACGACTTGGAGGGAAGCATGGCTCGATTCGAACGCGGCATCAGCACTGCATTTGTAGATCGATTGAACGCCGAGTACCGGGCTGGAGGCTGGTGGAAGGCCATTGCCGAGGACCGCGACCTGTTCATCGCGATCCGTCAAAACTACATCAATGTCTATCTGAATGGGAACAGCCTGCTCAGGCTCTGGCTGGAAGGCGATGAACTGGTGGGCGAGACACACTACAAGTACTTGCTCGTCCCAGAAGCCAGTCGCCCCTATGTCAGGATCATTGGCGGACAGGCCCGGATCGAATCACATACCGAGCTGTTTTTGCCGGATCTCACGAATTTGCAGGCTCTGAAGCGTGCTGCCAACGCCTACTCGGGTGAAGAGAAGCGCGGCGTGCACCAGATCGTAATGAGCAACCCTAACGTCATCGACGTGGAGATCGCCTTTGGTGCCGAGAATGAAAAAACAGGGAGCATCACGGCGAACCGCATCGATTTCGCGGCACTGCGCCGACAAGCTTCCGGCCTCGAAGTCGTCTTCTACGAGGCCAAGCAGTTCGTCAATAAAGAGCTGCGTGCCTCAGGGGATGCCGTCCCCGTCTTCGACCAGCTCCAGCGCTACGAGTCCTTCCTGCGCAATGAGCAGCAGGCACTCATCGACTCGTATCGAATGGTCTGCGGCAACCTGATTGCACTTGAAGGGGTCAAAGATCGCTACGCCTCCGTGCAGGTCATGGCACGGAATTTTCCTTCCCTTACCGTGCAGGGCGAGGTGCGGCTCGTTGTCTTCGGCTTCGACAATGACCAGAAGAACGGCGCCAACTGGTCAGGACATCGCCAGAAACTGAAGGACGTGCTAGGCGACAAGCTGCTATTGAAGGGCGATGCCAAGGAGTTCACAAATGGCATTGCGTCCCCGCTGTGAGCATGGCGCGCAAGAGGTTGGTTCGCTGTGGACACTACCGTGAAGACAGCCTGTTTGCTGCTGTTCAGCACTTTCACATGGCGCTCGATAGGATCAAGTACTGTCACACCTGCCACCATTCGCCATCACGCCGATAGACCACGTTATCGAACAGGCCGTCGTATCTCTCCGTAGCGAAGCTATGGATTGGCACCAGGGCGCGCGGTGCCAGGGCCGTGGCGAAGCGCTTCAAGTCCCTGGGGCTGGCGTGGCCCGACGTGTGGATCTGGTGCATCTCGATACCGCGTTTTTTCAACCATGCCTCGGTTGAGGCGTAGGTGCCTTGCTCCAGGTAGCCGGCCCACTGCGAATAAATGAAGCTGGCCTTGTCGAGGCAATCGGCCTCATCGAGGTCGATCCGCATCAGCGGCCGGAACAGGAGGACGGCGCGCGGGCCCATCTCCTTGAGTTGCTCCTGATAGATGCGGTTGGCCGAGTGCTGCCTGAGCAGCGGGAACCACTCGTTTTTCTTGACCTGAATCGCCTGGAGCTTGGGCAGGTAGAGATGGATGCCCGGCCAGTCGGATTGGGGGATGTTGCGGTTACCCGTGGCGGCCAGGATCGCCGCCGTATACAGATCGATCACCAGCAGGCGGCCGGTTCGCTTGCAGGCCCGGTACAGCGTGACAACGCGGTCGATGTTCTGCGCCGAGGTGTGGAACATCGCCAAGCCTTCAGTGGCCTTGAGATGCGCGACGATTTCCGCTTCGAGGTCGGTTTCGCTCGGAAAGGCCTCGTCCTCACCGAGCCGAGACAGCGAGGAACCCTCCATGAAGAGCACATCGAGGTCTCGGGGCGGATTCGCGACAAGCTGCTCAAACAACGTCGCCTTGCGGCCATGGGCACGAAAGTCGCCGCTGTAGAACAGCCGCTTCCCTTCGGCCTCGATCAGCAGCGAATAGGCGTCGTAGGCAGAATGGTCCACCAGATAAGGCGTGATCCGGAACGCACCGATGTCGATGGGCTTGCCGTGCGCCAGCACTGGCCCGTCCAGCGACGGCAGCGATTGGCCGGTGAAGGGGGCAGCGGCCCGCACGATGCGCCGGGCGGCTCCGCCCATCGCCACTGGCGTCTTGCCCGACAAATGGTGCAGCAAACCATAGTGGTCGATATGCGGGTGGGAGATGACGATGGCGCGCAGATCGCCACCACCGATCTCCGGCACCAGACTGGTATCGGCCGCATCGCCATCGAGCGGCAGCCCGAAGTCCAGGGCAATCCGGTCTCCTCCTGCGGCCAATTCGATGCACGTTCCGCCAATTTGCTGGGTTCCCCGATGGATGCGGACCTTCATTCACGACTCCTTGCTTGCTCTCGACGTTGCTATTATTCGACGAACAAGCGACAAATCATGTCGCTTACAAATAGGGATCGAGGAGAGAGCTTTGGATGCACTGCTGCGGCACTGGGCCATGCTGCGCATGATCCCCCGCTACCCCAGGCGGATCGACACGGGCAGGATTCGGGAGGGTCTGGAGCGACTGGGCTACGCCATCACACTGCGTTCGATCCAACGTGACCTGAACAAGCTCGCCGCCGTTTTGCCACTGTCGTGCGACGAGAGCAAACCGCAGGGGTGGTGGTGGCAGGCCGAAGCTGGGTTGCTGGACATTCCCGGCTTGGACCCACAGGCCGCACTCGTCTTCAAGATGGCCGAGCAGCACCTGACGCCGGTCCTGCCGGCTTCCACGCTGGATGCGTTGCGCCCATGGTTCCGGGCCGCCAATGGTGTGCTGGATGCCCAAGCCGAAGGCATCGGCAATTGGGCCGAGAAAGTACGCATCCTGCCCAGTGGCCCGCCATTGATCCCGCCCGTCGTCGACCCCGACGTGCAATCTGCGGTCTACCAAGGGCTATTTGAAAATCGCCGGCTGGCCTTGAGCTACAAACCCCGTGGCAAACCGGTCAAGGACTATGAAATGAGTCCCTTGGCCATCGTGCAGCGCGGGCACCTCATCTATATCGTCTGCACGCTGTGGGACTACGGCAATCCGATGCTGATGCTCATGCATCGGATCAAGACGGCCACGGTGCTGGACAAGCCCATGGAGCCCCCGGCCGGCTTCCAACTGGATCGCTACATTGAGGAGGGGGAGTTGAGCTATCGGCTGGGCAAGCCGGTCAAGCTGGTCGCAGCCTTCTCGCCAGATGCCGCCACATTGTTCGAGGAGGCGCCGATGGCAGTCGATCAGCGGCTGATGGCTCTCCCCGATGGCCGGGTTCGACTGACGGCGACCGTCGCCAATACCCGAGAACTCCGTTCCTGGCTCAAGGGCTTTGGCAGCGCGGTGGAGGTGCTGCACCCGGTTGGCTGGCTGGACTTTTGATCGTCCGGCCGCCAAACTCCGCAGAGCCTTTCGCTCTCAAGCACCGGGGCTGGGTTTTCGAGCGATGCGAATTTGCTCGCGTTTTTCTTCCATGGCCTGCATTGGCAAACCCTGAAGAACTGCTCTTCCTGTTTACACGTTGAACAGGAAGTTCATCACGTCGCCATCCTTGACGACGTATTCCTTGCCTTCCGCGCGCATCTTGCCCGCGTCCTTGGCGCCCTGCTCGCCCTTGTACTGGATGAAGTCGTCGAAGGCGATGGTCTGGGCGCGGATAAAGCCGCGCTCGAAGTCGCCGTGGATCACGCCCGCCGCCTGCGGTGCGGTGTCGCCCACGTGGATGGTCCAGGCGCGCACTTCCTTCACGCCGGCGGTGAAGTAGGTCTGCAGGCCCAGCAGCTTGAAGCCGGCGCGGATCAGGCGGTTCAGGCCGGGTTCGCTCTGGCCCATCTCGGCGAGGAACATGTCGCGGTCTTCGTCGCCCATCTCGGCCATCTCGGATTCCATCTTGGCGCAGATGGCCACCACGGGCGCGTTCTGGGCTTCGGCGTATTCCTTCAGGCGGTCGAGCAGCGGGTTGTTCTCGAAACCGTCTTCGCTCACGTTGCCCACGAACATGGCCGGCTTGGCCGTGATCAGGCAGAAGGGCTTGAGCAGCGGCGCGTCTTCCTTGCTCACGGGCACGGTGCGGGCCGGCTTGCCCTGGTCCAGCGCGGCCTGGATGGGCGTGAGCAGTTGCACGAGCTTGGCGGCTTCCTTGTCGTTGCCCGACTTGGCGGCCTTGCTGTAGCGGTTGAGCGCCTTCTCAACGGTGCTCAGGTCGGCCAGGCACAGCTCGGTCTGGATGACTTCGATGTCCGAGATCGGGTCGACGCGGCCCGCGACGTGGATCACGTTGTCGTCCTCGAAGCAGCGCACCACATTGACGATGGCGTCGGTCTCGCGAATATGGGCCAGGAACTGGTTGCCCAGGCCCTCGCCCTTGGAAGCGCCGGCCACCAGGCCCGCGATGTCCACGAACTCGACGATGGCGGGCACGATGCGCTCGGGCGAGATGATGCCGGCGAGCTGCGTCAGGCGCGGATCGGGCACTTCCACCACGCCCGTGTTGGGCTCGATGGTGCAGAAGGGGTAGTTCTCGGCGGCGATGCCGGCCTTGGTCAGCGCGTTGAAGAGGGTGGACTTGCCGACGTTGGGCAAACCCACGATGCCGCATTTCAGGCTCATGGCAGGGCTTTCAGGTGTTCTGGGGGAAAACCTTCGATTTTACGGCCCCGGCACCGGACACCGGGTTCGTCAGTCAAAGCGCAGGTCGGCGGCGATGGGCTGGCCCACACGCAGCACCTGGCCCGCCCCCTGGCGCACGATGGCGTTCATGCCGAAGGTGATGGCGCCATCGAGCCGCTTGTCCTGGCGGTAGGTGCGCAGGGTGGCGCCCACGGCGGGGTGGCTCTGGGCGGTGGCCGGGTCGATGTCGGGGATGGGGCAGCGCGCGCAGGGCTTGACCAGCTGCAGCAGCGCCTCCTGGCCGTCGCCGGTGCCAATGCGCACCCGGTCCACGCGGTCTTCATCGAACGCTTCGACGCCGCCGAGCACCACGTTGGGCCGGAAACGCTCCATGCCCACGGCGGCATGGCCGGCGGCCTGCAGGCGCTGGTTCAGGTCGCCGAGCGAGGCCTCGCTCGCCACCAGCACCGGAAAACCGTCGCTAAAGCGGTTGGGCGCCTCCAGGCCGCCCGTCCAGCCCATGCTGGAGAGGCGCCGGTGTGCCGGATCGAAGCGCACCAGGCGGCAGGGCTGGCCCAGAAAGGCGCCGAGCCAGCGCGCCGCCGCCTCGCCCATGTCCAGCGCGGGCACCGTGTCCTTCCAGACCGTCACCGTGGCCGCGCCTTCGGCCGTGCACGCCTCCATGCGCAGCTCCGGCATGCCCGGCGCCTGCAGCACCAGCGCCGGCCCCACGACCTGCGGACGCACCAGGGCCATGCGCGGCAGCGTGCGCTGGGTGAGGAACACGTCCTGGGCGTCGACGACCATCCAGGCCCGGTCCAGCTCCAGCCCGGCCTCGGTCAGCACCGCCTCCTGCACCTCGGTGCCGGCGCAGGATTTGACAGGGTGGACAAACAGGCGCGCGATGCGGCCCTGCAGATCGGATTCAGGATGGAAGGTCACGGCAAAGAGCCCCAGGGGGAGGAAGGGAGGCCGAAGCATAGCGGCAGAGCCCCGGCACGGGCCGATCGCATCCACAAGCCCGGGGCCCAGGGGCACGCCTCCTACAATCCCCGGATGGCGCAAACCTTTGATATCTGTATCCGTGGCGCGGGCGTGGTGGGCCGCACGCTGGCGTTGCTGCTGGCGCGCGAGCGGCTGAAAGTGGCCCTGGTGGCCAGCCCCGCCCCGGCCAGCCCGGCCTCCTCCGACGTGCGGGCCTATGCCCTGAATGCCGCCTCGCGCGGGCTGCTCGAATCGCTGCGCAGCTGGCCCGACGCCCAGCACGCCACCCCGGTCACGCACATGCGGGTGGCGGGCGACCAGGACGGCGAGGTGCATTTCGACGCCACCGCCCAGGGCGTGCCCGCGCTGGCCTGGATCGTCGACGTGCCGGCGCTCGAAGCCCGCCTGCAGGACGCCGTGCGCTTCCAGCCCCAGGTGGAAGTGGTGCAGGCCCCGGTGGCCGCCCCGCTGACCGTGGTGTGCGAGGGCCGCGCCAGCCGCACACGCGAGGAGTTCGGCGCCGAATTCGACGTGGCCCCCTACCCGCACCACGCCATCGCCACGCGGCTGGCCTGCGAGAAGCCGCACGGCCAGGTCGCGCGGCAATGGTTCGCGCCCGACGGCAGCATCCTGGCCTTCCTGCCGCTGGACGGCGAGGGCGGCCACACTGTGGCCGTGGTCTGGTCGGTGGCGCCGGAACAGGCCGCCGCCCTGCGCGAACTCGACCCCGAAACCTTTGCCCAGCGCCTGCAGGCCGCCAGCCAGGGCGCCCTGGGCGCGCTGCGCACCACCTGCGACCGTGTCGCCTGGCCGCTGCAACAGGCCCGGGCGCGCCACTGGTGCGGCGCCATCGGCACCCCCCCGGCCGCCAGCTGGGTGCTGGCGGGCGATGCAGCGCACAACGTGCACCCGCTCACCGGCCAGGGCCTGAACCTGGGCCTGGGCGACGTGCAGGCCCTGGCCCGCGTGCTGGCCGGGCGCGACACCTGGCGCAGCGTGGCCGACCTGCGCCTGCTGCGCCGCTACGAGCGTGAGCGCAAAACGGCCCTGCTGCCCATGGGGCTGGCCACGGACGGCCTGCAGCAACTGTTCTCCCGCCCCGAGGGCCCCTGGCAGCAGCTGCGCAACTGGGGCATGAAGGGTTTCGAGCGCAGCGGCCCCCTGAAGGAATGGATGGCCCGCCAGGCCATGGGAACGCATTGACGCGTCCGCACTCCAACGGGTTGGCCCTGCCTGTGCCGCCCCACCCGACCCCCTTGACGAGAACACCATGCAACTGATTCCTACCCTGCTGGCCGCCGCCGCGCTGACCCTGGGCCTGTCCGCCAACGCCCAGGAAGCCGCCATCCGCAAGACCCTGGCCGAGCGCATTCCGCAAATGGGCAAGATCGACGAGGTCCAGGCCACCTCCATGTCCGGCCTGTACGAGGTGCGCATCGGCACCGACATCTTCTACACCGACGCCAAGGGCAACCACCTGATCCAGGGCGAGCTGATCGACACCAAGGCCCGCCGCAACCTCACCGAGGACCGCATCAACAAGCTCACGGCGGTGGACTTCGCCGCACTGCCCATCAAGGACGCCTTCACCATCGTGCGCGGCGACGGCAAGCGCAAGCTGGCCGTGTTCGAAGACCCCAACTGCGGCTACTGCAAGCGCTTCGAGCGCGACCTGCAGAACGTGGACAACATCACCATCTACCTGTTCCTCTACCCCATCCTGAGCCCGGATTCGGCCGAAAAGTCGCGCAACATCTGGTGCGCCAAGGACCGCATGGCCGCCTGGCAGGACTACATGGTGCGCGACAAGGCCCCCGCCGCCGCCACCTGCGACACCAGCGCCCTGCAGCGCAACCTGGCCTTCGGCAAAAAGTACAAGATCACGGGCACGCCCACGCTGATCTTCGCCAACGGCCTGCGCGTGCCCGGCGCCATTCCCGCACCGGACGTCGAAAAGCGCTTGGCCGAGGCCGGCAACGAAGGCGGCGGCAGCATCAACTGATACGCCATCCATGCCCGCCCGCCGCACCGCCGACAGCCCGGTCCACTACCGCATCGAGGCCCCCGACCCGCGCACCCACCTGTTCCACGTCACACTGACCCTGGCGGAGCCCGCCGCGCTGCAGGAGCTGTCGTTGCCGGTCTGGATTCCGGGCAGCTATCTGGTGCGCGAGTTCTCGAAAAACCTGCAGAGCCTGCAGGCCCGCCAGGGCAGCAAAGCGCTGGCGCCGCGGCAGCTCGACAAGCACCGCTGGCAGGTCGCCTGCCGGCCCGGCAAGCCGCTGGAGCTGCGCTACGAGGTGTACGCCTGCGACGCCTCGGTGCGCACCGCCTGGCTGGACACCGCGCGCGGCTTCTTCAACGGCACCAGCCTGTGCCTGCGCCCCGAGGGCCTGGCCG
>Ga0208516_100111_pt1 | contig 53528 bp, 48 predicted proteins | sample LakWasM117_HOW13_2_FD_183931 | JGI IMG/M metagenome (GOLD analysis project Ga0208516, IMG submission 183931) | Freshwater sediment methanotrophic microbial communities from Lake Washington under simulated oxygen tension - Sediment Metagenome... | ecosystem: Environmental > Aquatic > Freshwater >...
CACGGGTCGCTTCCTGCTGCAGCCGGTGGAGCCTGGCAACTACACGCTGGTGTTGACCGCGTCCGCGCGCACGACGGCCGTGGTCACGGGCGTGCCGGTGGTGGCCGAGACGGTGACGCCCATCGGCACGGCGGCCAGTCCGATCGTTCTGCCGGCATCGGCCACGGCCAACGTGGCGGGCACGGCCCCGGTCGATACGCTGGTGCGGGCCCTGCAACCGCTGACGGCGGGCGTTTCGGTGGAGGTGGGCGGCCAGTTCGTGAACACCGCCACCGGCGCCTATGCCTTCACGCTGCCGGTGGCCGCACCGTTCGTGGCGGCCTACGTGCCCGCCCCGGCGCCCCTGGTGTTCACGGCGGATGCGGCGGCGGCGGGCAAGTATGTGCTGCGCGCCAGCCTCACCGGCTTTGCCGAGAAGCCGGCGGTGCTGCCCACGCTGACGGCCGGTGCCAGCGCCAGCCAGAACTTCACCTTCCCCTGAGGCGGTGCGCACCGGTTGGTGCCTGAAATAGCACGTAGCGCTTGATGGTAAAGCGCTATGTGCTATTGTTTTAATAGCTAATGTGGGCGTAGCAGGGCCGCCCACCGCGCCATCGCCGCGCTGCGTTCCGCCCCTGGGCGCCCGCGTACCGGTGGCCTTCGAGTCCCGAGGCCAGCCAACTCCGGGCGCACGAAGCGCTGGTGCCCATCACGGTCGAAATCCCCGCCTGCCGGGTCTGAGCACGTCAGGGCTGGATACAGGCTGAGTTGCTATAAATTTAATAGCTATTGATGCTTGTTTATCAAGCCTCAAGGCCGGAAAATGTTCCTGTTTTCCCGCCCGCCCGCCCTGCGCGGGCCTTCGCAGATTGTTCTTTGGTGCCAGAATGAACTGAAACCACGGGAAATAATCGTGAAAACACGTAACGCTTGGTTGGTTCTGGTCTGTGGATTGGCCGTCGGCAACGCGGCGGCGCTTTCCTTGGGAAGCGCCCATGGGCGTGTGTTGCTGGGCCGACCCGTGGATCTGGTTTTCGAGGTCCAGCTGGACCCGGGCATGGAGCTGGAATCCGCCTGCCTGGCCGCCGAACTGGTGTCCGGGGAGAGCCCGGTGGGGCGTGGCCAGGTGCGGCTCCAGCCCTTGCCGCCAGCGCGGGGGCATGCGTCCGCCGTGCGCTTGCAGACCGGCATGCTGGCCGACGAGCCCGTCCTCACGGTTTCCCTGTCGGTGGGGTGCGCCGGCAAGATCACGCGCACCTATGTCTTCCTGGCCGATCTGCCCGAATCGGTGCCCCCTTCCACGGCCCCCGTGGCCATTCCCTGGGAAGCGCTGCCGGTGCCGGCAGGCGCGCCCGAGCGTGGGATCGCCATGGCCGCCCTGAACGAGGGGGCGTCGGCTTCCGTGGCGCCGGCGCCCGCCCGGGAGCCCGCGCCCGCAGCTTCCGCGCCGGCACGGCCGCCCCAGGCGGTGGCCCCTGCGCCCCGGCGCGACCCATCGTCCGCGCCCGCCGAGCGGGTGGCGCCCGTGCGGCCGGCGCAGCCGCCGGCCCAGGCCGCCTCGGCGGCGGCGTCCGGGGCCGCCGCCGCCGCGCCACCGCGCCCCCGGCCCGCGCCCCGGCCCAGGCTGGTGATGGAGCCGCTGGCCGTCGTCATGACCAAGGCAACGGCGTCCGCGCCTGCCGCCGCTGCGGCAGCCCCGCAGGTGCAGGCCGCACCGGCCGGGCCACAGCCTGCGGCCTCCGCGCCCCCGGCAGCACCGCCCCAGGCACCGGCGTCGGAGGCTGCCAGCGCCCCGGCTCCGGCCCCGGCACAGGGGCCGGAGCCCGAAAGCCTGCGCACCCTCAAGCTGCAGGAGGAACTGGCCCGCATGCGCATGCAGGCCGCCAGCGACCATGCCGCGGCCCTGGCCCTGCAGCAGCGCGTCGAGCGCATCGAATCCGAGCGCTTTCACCCCGGCGTCGTCTATGGCCTGCTGGCGCTGGTCGGGTTGCTGCTGGCCTGGATGGCCTGGCAGGTGCTGCGCTTTCGCACGGCCTTCGAGCGGTCGTCCCTGGCCTGGAGCGAATCGGTGGCCCAGTATGGACGCCAGAAAAACGGGTCGGAGGGGGACTGACCGGGAGGCGCAGCCGCCCTGCCCGGGGCGGGGGCCGACGCGCCGCCAACGCCTGCGGGGATTGCCGCCGTGCGCTGCTGGCAGAATGGTTCTGCATGTCTTCAAAACCTCGACTTTCCCCTGACAGGCCCGGGGCGTCGGCGGGTTCGCGCCCGGCGCTGCACCCGGATGTGCTCAAGCTCGGGCTGGTGAGTTTTCTCACCGACCTCAGCTCGGAGATGATCTTCTCGGTCTTCGCCATTTTCTTCACCACGGTGGCGGGCGCATCAAGCGCGCTGCTGGGGCTGATCGAGGGGCTAGCGGATTTTTCGGCCTCGTCGCTCAACTACCTGGCGGGCTGGCTGTCGGACCGCAGCGGCCGGCGCAAGTGGTTCGCCACGGCGGGCTATGGCTTCTCCACCCTGGCCAAGCTGATCCTGCTGGTGTCGTCCTCGGTTGCGGGCCTGGCCCTTTTTCGTGTCATTGAGCGCCTGGGCAAGGGCTTTCGCGGGCCGCCGCGCGATGCCTGGCTGTCCTCCATCGCGGCGCAGGAGTCGCGCGGCTATGCCTTCGGCGTGCACAAGGCGCTCGACAAGGCGGGGGCCGTGCTCGGCCCGCTGGTGGCTTACGCTCTGCTCAAGCTGCTGGGCGAGTCGCCCGCGACCTACGGCACGCTGTTCCTGGTGGCGTTCGTGCCGGCGGTGGTCAGCGTGGTGGTGCTCATGCGCATTCCGGACCAGCCGGGCATGCCGCACGAGCGCGAGAGCGTGCGCGAAAACTGGCGCTTGCTCAGCCCCGGCTTCAAGCGCTTCCTGGTGCCGGCGGGGGTGTTCGCGCTGGCGTACTTCAGCCTCGGCTTCATCCTGCTCAAGGCCCACGGCCTGGGGTTTGGCGTGACCGACATCGTGCTGCTCTACGCGCTGTTCAACACCACCTGCGTCCTGGCCGCGCCGCTGGTGGGAAAGCGCGGCGACCGGGTAGGGCGCAGCCGCATCGTGCTGCTGGGGTATGGCTTGTACGCGCTCATCAACCTCTGGCTGGTGCTGGCGACCAGCCGCTGGGAGATCGTCGCCATCTTCTGCCTCTACGGCCTGTTCTATGCCATCGAGGATTCGCAGAGCAAGGCCTTCATCGCCGACCTCGAACCCGAGCGCCGCGCCACGGCCGTGGGCGTGTACAACTTCGTGACGGGCCTGCTCTACCTTCCGGCATCGCTGGTGGCCGGCGCCCTGTGGACGCTGGCGCCCGGGCTGGCCTTTGCCGTCGCGGCGGTGCTGTCGCTGGCTGCCATGGGCGTCTTCGTCTGGCTGCGGCCGGCAACCCTTACAGTGGAATGATGGATTCAAGACACCGATTTCACCGCAGCGATCTGGTACGCATCGCCACCGAGGCCATGAGGGAGCGCGGCCTGGAGCCCGAGTTCCCGGAGCGCGCCCTGCGCGAACTCGAAGCCATCGAAGGGCCGGGCCACGACGGCGATCCGGGCATCCGCGACCTCACGGCGCTGCCTTGGTGCTCGATCGACAACGACGATTCGCGCGACCTCGACCAGCTCACGGCCTGTGGCGCGATGGGCGGCGGCGCCGTGAAGATCTTCGTCGCCGTGGCCGATGTGGACGTGCTGGTGCGCAAGAACTCGGCCATCGACCAGCATGCGCGCACCAACACCACCTCGGTCTACACCTCGGCGCGGGTGTTTCCCATGCTGCCCGAGCGTTTGTGCACCGACCTGACCTCGCTGAACCCGGGGCAGGAGCGCCTGGCCCTCGTGACCGAGATGGTGGTGGACCCGCAGGGCGCGGTGGCCCATTGCACCGTGCACCGCGCCCGGGTGCGCAACCAGGCCCAGCTGGCCTACGACGCCGTGGCCGCCTGGATCGAGGGCGAAGGCCCCCTGCCCGAGGCCGCCCGCGCCGTGCCCGGCCTGGACGAACAGCTGCGCATGCAGGACGCCGTGGCCCAGCGCATGCGCGCGCGGCGCCGCGCCGAGGGCTCGCTCGATTTCGAGACCTTCCAGCCGCGCGCCGTGTTCGAGGGCGACCGGGTGGTGGACATCCGCCAGCAGGCGCAGAACCGCGCGCGCCAGCTCATCGAGGAATTCATGATCGCCACCAACACCTGCACGGCGCGCTTCCTCGCGCAGCACGGCGGCGGCGCCCTGCGCCGGGTGGTGCGCTCGCCCGAGCGCTGGCTGCGCATCGTGGAGGTGGCGCGCAAGTACGGCGCCAGCCTGCCCGGCGAGCCCGATTCCCAGGCGCTGCAGCAGTTCCTGGCGCAGCAGCGCCAGCGCGACCCGCTGCGGTTCCCGGACCTGTCGCTGGTCATCGTCAAGCTCATGGGTTCGGGCGAATATGTGGTGGAGCATCCGCGCGGCGAGCCCATCGGCCATTTCGGGCTGGCCGTGCGCGACTACACGCATTCCACCGCCCCCAACCGCCGCTACCCCGACCTCATCACCCTGCGCATGGTCAAGGCATTGCTGACCGGGGCCAGCGCGCCCTATGGCGAGGCCGAACTGGCCCTGCTGGCCGAGCACTGCACCCAGCAGGAGGATGCCGCGCAGAAGGTCGAGCGCAGCGTGCGCAAGTCCGAGGCCGCGCTGTACCTGCAGGGCCTGCTGGGCCAGCGCTTTGACGCCGTGGTCACCGGCCGCACCGAAAGCGCCACCTGGGTGCGCATCTTCACCCCGCCGGCCGAGGGCCTGCTGGTTTCGGGCGACGCCAGCCTGGAGGTGGGGCAGAAGATCCGCGTGAAACTGGTGGACACGAACGTGGAGCACGGCTTCATCGACTTCGCGCAGGTGGCCTGACCTCCAGAGGCGCGGCTGGTGCGTGGCCTTCCGTCTTTTGATGTTTCAATATTGCAACTATTCAACAATTGTTGAATAATAGAAACATGGAAAAAGCAACCGCCATCACCGTCTTCGAGTCGCTGGCCTCCAGCGTGCGGCTCGACGTGTTCCGCCTGCTCGTCAGGCACGCCCCCGAGGGGCTGGTGGCCGGCGACATCGCGGCGGAGCTGGGGTTGCCCGCCACCAACCTGTCGTTCCATCTCAAGGCCCTCGCGCAGTCCGGCTTGCTGGCCGCCACGCAGGAAGGGCGCTTCCAGCGCTACCGCGCCAACATGGTGCTGATGGGCGACCTGGTGGCCTACCTCACCGCCGAATGCTGCGGCGGCCACCCCGAGGCCTGCCTGGGCCAGCGCGCGGCCGCGGCCTGCACGGACTGCTGATGAAGGAACTCGCCATCACCTGGCAGCGGCTGGTCGATGGGGCCGGCGCCACCTGCCCGCGCTGCGCCGGAACGCAGCAGGAAATGGCGCAGGCCGTGGAGCGGCTGCGCGCGGCCCTGGAACCCCTGGGCGTGCGGCCGGTGCTGGAAACGCACGAAATCGATCCCGCCACCTTCCTGCAGCAGCCCGAGCAGTCCAACCGCATCTGGATCGGCGGCCGCCCGCTGGAGGATTGGCTGGGCGCGCGCAGCGGCACCAGCACCTGCTGCGACGCCTGCGGCGATGCGCAGTGCCGCACGCTGGAAGTCGATGGCGCCCGCCATGAGGTCATCCCGCAAGCGCTGCTCGTGCGCGCGGGCCTGATCGCCGCCAGCCGCCTGCTGGACCCCAGCCTGTCCCATCCCCCGTCCACCTGACCGGCCCACGCCATGCTGAACGTCCTGTTTCTGTGCACCCACAACTCCGCCCGCAGCATCCTGTCGGAGGCCCTGCTGAACCACCTGGACCGCCAGGCCCCCGCGCGGCGCTTTCAGGCCTGGTCGGCCGGCAGCAGCCCCCGGCCCGGCCAGCAGCCGCACCCGCTGGCACTCGAAGTCCTGCAAAGCGCCGGCATTTCCACCGAAGGCCTGCGCAGCAAGAGCTGGGATGAGTTCGCCGCGCCGGAGGCTCCGCACATGGACCTGGTCATCACCGTGTGCGACAGCGCGGCGGGCGAGGCCTGCCCCTTCTGGCCCGGCCACCCGGCCACGGCGCACTGGGGGTATGCCGATCCGTCGGCGGGCGATGCACCAGACGCCGTCAAGCGCGAGGCTTTCCGCCAGACGCTGCACACCATCGGCCGCCGCCTCGAACGGCTGATGGACCTGCCGCCCGAAAAGCTGCAGAAAAACCGGCTGCAGGACGCCGCGCGCGGCCTGTCTTCGTCTTCCTACTGAAAAACCAGGAGTTTCCCCATGAGCACCATCCAGATCTTCGACCCGGCCCTGTGCTGCAACAGCGGCGTGTGCGGCACCGATGTCGATCAGAACCTCGTCAATTTTTCCGCCGATGCCGACTGGGCGCGCCAGAACGGCGCCCGGCTGGAGCGCTTCAACCTCGCGCAGCAGCCCATGGCCTTCGCCGAGAACGCGCCGGTCAAGGACTTCCTGGAGCGCGCCGGCCAGGAGGCGCTGCCGCTCACGCTGGTGGACGGCATGGTCGTGCTGGCGGGCCGCTACCCCTCGCGCGCCGACCTGGCGCGCTGGGCCGGCCTGGCCGCGCCCGCCGCCGCCAAGGCCGAGAGCGCTGGCAGTTGCTGCTCGGGCGGCAACTGCGGCTGATTCCGCATCCCAATCTTTACCAGCCGTCGCCATGCACTTTCTCGACCAGCCTCCACGCTTTCTTTTCTTCACCGGCAAGGGGGGCGTGGGCAAGACCTCGCTGGCCTGCGCCACGGCATTGCACCTGGTGGCGCAGGGCCGGCGCGTGCTGCTGGTGAGCACCGACCCGGCCTCCAACGTGGGGCAGGTGTTCGGCATCGCCATTGGCAACCACATCACGCCCGTGCCGGAGGTGCCGGGCCTGGCGGCGCTGGAGATCGACCCGCAGGCCGCCGCCCAGGGCTACCGCGACCGCATCGTCGGCCCGGTGCGTGGCGTGCTGCCGGAGGCGGTGGTCAAGGGCATCGAGGAGCAACTCTCGGGCGCCTGCACCACCGAGATTGCCGCTTTCGACGAATTCACCGCGCTGTTGACCGATACGGCGCTGCACGCGCAGTACGAGCACATCCTGTTCGACACCGCGCCCACGGGCCACACCATCCGGCTCCTGCAGTTGCCCGGCGCCTGGAGCGGCTTCCTGGAGGCCGGCAAGGGCGATGCCTCGTGCCTGGGGCCCCTGGCCGGACTGGAGAAGCAGCGCGAGCGCTACAAGGCCGCCGTGGAGGCGCTGGCCGACCCCGCCCACACCCGGCTGGTGCTGGTGGCGCGCGCCCAGCCCGCCACGCTGCGCGAGGCCGCGCGCACCCACGCCGAGCTGGCCGCCATCGGCCTGCGCCAACAGTGCCTGGTCGTCAACGGCGTGCTGCCTTTGGCCGAGGCCGAGCACGATCCGCTGGCCGCCGCCGTGTGCCGGCGCGAGCAGGCGGCGCTGGCCGCCCTGCCCGAAGGCCTGCGCGCGCTGCCGCTGGACCAGGTGCCGCTCAAGCCCTTCAATCTGGTGGGCATAGATGCCCTGCGCCAGTTGCTCGATGCGGCCCCGGCCACATCCATCGCCAGCGGCGGGGATGGCGCGCCTGTGCTGCAAGCGCCCAGCCTGTCCCGGCTGGTGGACGAGATCGCCCTGGACGGCCATGGCCTGGTCATGCTCATGGGCAAGGGCGGCGTGGGCAAGACCACGCTGGCCGCCGCCGTGGCCGTGGAACTGGCGCACCGGGGCCACGAGGTGCATCTGACCACCTCCGACCCGGCGGCGCATCTCCAGGAGACGCTGGCGGGCACGCTGGCGCATTTGAGCGTGAGCCGCATCGACCCGCACGAGGTGACCGAGCGCTACCGCCAGCAGGTGCTGGCCAGCAAGGGCGCCGGGCTCGACGCGGCGGGCCGCGCGCTGCTCGAAGAAGACCTGCGCTCGCCGTGCACCGAGGAGATCGCGGTGTTCCAGGCCTTCTCGCGCGTGATCCGCGAGGCGGGCCGCAAGTTCGTGGTGATGGACACCGCGCCCACCGGCCACACGCTGCTGCTGCTCGACGCCACCGGCGCCTACCACCGCGACATCGTGCGCCAGATGGGCGACAAGGGCGTGCACTTCACCACGCCCATGATGCAACTGCAGGACCCGAAGCAGACCAAGGTGCTCATCGCCACGCTGGCCGAGACCACGCCGGTGCTCGAAGCCGCCAACCTGCAGGCCGACCTGCGCCGCGCGGGCATCGAACCCTGGGCCTGGGTGGTGAACAACAGCGTGGCGGCGGCCCGCGTTACCTCGCCGCTGCTGCGCCAGCGCGCCCGCAACGAGCTGCGCGAGATCGAGGCCGTGGCCACGCGCCACGCCGCGCGCCATGCGGTGGTGCCGCTCTTGAGCGAGGAGCCCGTGGGCGTGCCGCGCCTGCTGCAACTGGCGGGCTCCGCGCAGCCGGCCATGGGCGCGTGACATGGGTTTGTTCGAACGTTACCTGACCGTCTGGGTGGGCCTGGGCATCCTGGCGGGCGTGGGCCTGGGGCTGCTGGCGCCGGGCGCCTTCCAGGCCATTGCCGGGCTGGAGGTGGCGCATGTCAACCTCGTGGTGGCCGTGTTCATCTGGGTGATGATCTACCCGATGATGATCCAGATCGACTGGAGCGCGGTGAAAGGCGTGGGCCAGAAGCCGCGCGGGCTGCTGCTCACGCTGGTGGTCAACTGGCTCATCAAGCCCTTCACCATGGCGGCGCTGGGCGTGCTGTTCTTCCAGGTCCTGTTCGCGCCCTGGGTCGATGCGCGGTCGGCCAGCGAATACATCGCCGGCATGATTTTGCTGGGCGTGGCGCCCTGCACGGCCATGGTGTTCGTCTGGAGCCAGCTGGTGAAGGGCGACGCCAACTACACGCTGGTGCAGGTGTCCGTCAACGACCTCATCATGGTGGTGGCCTTCGCGCCCATCGCCGCCTTCCTGCTCGGCGTGACGAATGTGACCGTGCCCTGGGAGACGCTGGTGCTTTCCACCGTGCTCTACGTCGTGCTGCCGCTGGCGGCGGGCATGGCCACGCGGCATGCGCTGCAGCGGCGCTCGCCGCATGCCGTGGCCGGCTTCGTGGCACGGCTCAAGCCCTGGTCCATCGTCGGGTTGATTGCCACCGTGGTGCTGCTGTTCGGCTTCCAGGCGGGCACCATCGTGGCCCAGCCGGCGGTCATCGCGCTCATCGCCGTGCCGCTCATCGTGCAGAGCTACGGCATCTTCGCCATCAGCCTGGTGGCGGCGCGCTGGCTCCGACTGCCGCACAACGTGGCCGGGCCGGCCTGCCTGATCGGCACCTCGAACTTTTTCGAGCTGGCCGTGGCGGTGGCGATCTCGCTGTTCGGCCTGAACTCGGGCGCCGCGCTGGCCACCGTGGTGGGTGTGCTGGTGGAGGTGCCGGTGATGCTGTCGCTGGTGGCGCTGGTCAACCGCACGCAGCACTGGTTTCCGGATGCTGGTTCGCAGAATGAATGGTGAAAATCCGATTCTGAGCCGCAGATAAAGCGCCATTAGCTATAAAACTAATAGCAAAAAGCATCAGCGCAGCACCAGTACCGGTATTTCGCTCAGGCGCAGCAGCGTGGTGGTGGTGCTGCCCACGATCAGGTGGCGCGCGCGCGAGTGGCCGTAGGCGCCCATCACCAGCAGGGCCGCGCCCTGCGTCTTGAGCAAGGCGGGCAGGGCCTGCTCGGGTTCGCCGGGCAGCACGGTGGTTTCGGCGGCAAAGCCGGCGCCGTGCAGCAGCAACCGCGCTTCGTCCAGCGCCTGGCGCGCGGCCGGGGTGTCATTGCCGGCCAAGGCCAGCAGGGCCGGCAGGCCGCGCAGCAGGGGGCTGGCCGCCACCATCCGCACGGCCTCGCGCGCGGTGGCGCTGCCGTCGAAGGCGATCACGAAGCGCTCCGGGGCCCTGAATTGCTCGGCCGTGGCCACCAGCACCGGGCGCTGAATGGCGCGGATCACGCGCTCCACATGGTGGTCGAGGTGGAGCTTTTGCGGCGTGCGGGCGCGAAAGTGCTCGCCGAGCACGAACAGGCGCGCATCGGGTTCGGCGTCGAGCACGGTGTCCACCAGCTCGCCGTGGCGCAGGTGCGTGCCGACCGGGGCCGCGCCGGCGGCGCTGGCGCGTTCGCGGGCGCTGTGCAGTATCCGGTGGCCGGCGTCCTGGGCGATCTTGGCGCGTTGCTCGTCCAGGGCGCTGAGCTGCTGCAGCAGCACTTCCTGGGCGCCCAGGCCCATCGCGCCGGTGTCGTCGCCCACATGCGGCAGCTCGGGTGGGCGTGGCAGCACATGCAGCAGCTCCAGCGGCACGGCCAGCCGCCGGGCCGACCAGGCAGCCCAGTCGATCACGGCGCCGGTGCGGGCCAGGCCGTCGATGCAGGCATAGACCTTGTTCATGGGATGTCCTCCATGGCCGTAATGTCCCAGAAATATCCCGGGAACGCACCCACCGCCCTGGGGCGGCAGTGTCCGGGCGGGGCGCATGTCCATCGCGTTCTTGCCACAATGGCACGATGAGCGATTGCCTGCGCCGCCTGCTGCGTTCCCTGCCGGCCCTGGGCCTGGCCGCCCTGTGCGGGCCGGTCTTGGCCGCACCGCCGCCCGCCGTGGCGGACACCGGCATGGCGCCGCGCGTGCGCGCCTGCACTCTGTGCCACGGCAAGGAGGGCCGCGCTACGCCGGAGGGCTACTTCCCGCGCATCGCGGGCAAGCCGGCGGACTACCTGGCGAACCAGCTGCTGAACTTCCGCGATGGGCGGCGCAGCTACCCGCCCATGGCGACCCTCATCGAGCACCTGACCGACGACTATTTGCGCGAGATCGCCGCGCACTTCGCCGCGCTCGACCTGCCGTACCCGCAACCGCCCGCGCCGCAGGCCCCGCCGGAGGTGCTCGAACGCGGCCGCGCACTGGTGCAGCACGGCGACGCGGCGCGCAAGCTCCCCGCCTGCGTGCGCTGCCACGGCCCGGCGCTCACGGGCGTGGCACCGGCCATTCCCGGCCTGCTGGGCCTGCCGCGCGACTACCTCAACAGCCAGCTCGGCGCCTGGGCGACCGGCCAGCGCCGTGCCCAGGCGCCCGACTGCATGGCGGCCATCGCGCAGCGGCTCACGCCGGCCGACGTGGCCGCCGTGTCCGCCTGGCTGGCGGCGCAGCCCGTGCCGGGCCGGGGCCAGCCGTCGGCACGGCTGCCCGAGGCCATGCCGGCGCGCTGCGGCGGGGTTGAGGGCCTGCCGGTGGCGGAGGCGCCATGAAGGCCCGGGTCGTACGGCGCCTGCTGGGGGGACTGGCCGTTCTGGTGGCGGTCGCCGTCCTGGCCGTGGCCGTGCTCCACGCGCCGGACGAATCGCCGCCGCTGGCCGTGGCCCCGGCCGTGCCCGCCACCCCGGCGCAGGTGGCGCGCGGCGCCTATCTGGCGCGCCTGGGCAACTGCGCGGGCTGCCACACCGCCCCGGGCGGGGCCGCCTATGCGGGCGGGCGCGGCATCGAGACGCCGTTCGGCACGGTCTACGCCGGCAACCTCACGCCCGATGCCGCCACGGGCATCGGCGCCTGGTCGGCGGACGACTTCTGGCGCGCCCTGCACCACGGGCGCTCGCGCGACGGGCGGCTGCTGTACCCGGCCTTTCCGTACACCAGCTACACGCAGGTCACACGCGCGGACGCGGATGCCCTCCACGCCTACCTGCGCAGCCTGCCCGCCGTGCAGCAGCCCCACCGGCCGCACGCGCTGCGCTTTCCGTACCGCACGCAGGCCGCCCTGGCGGTGTGGCGCGCGCTGTACTTCACGCCGGGCCGGCCCATGGAAGACCCCGCGCGCGGCGCCGAATGGAACCGGGGCGCCTACCTGGTCAACGGCCTGGGCCACTGCGCTGCCTGCCATGCGCCGCGCAACGCCCTGGGCGCCACCCGGGAGGCCACGGCCCTGGGCGGCGGGCGGGTGGCGGGGCAGCCCTGGTACGCCCCGGCGCTGGACCGGGCGGACGAGGCAGGCATGGCCTCCTGGCCGCTGGAGGACGTGGTGGCCCTGCTGACTACCGGTGTGGCGCCACGGGCCACGGTGGCCGGGCCCATGGCCGAGGTGGTGTTCCGTGGCACGCAGTACCTGACCGACGCCGATGCGCGTGCCATCGCGGTGTACCTGCGGGCGCTGCCGCAGCGCGCGCCGGCCGGGGCCGACCCTGCGCCGCCGCCCCCGGCGGCCACGCTGGCGCGCGGCGCCCAGGTGTACGAGCGGCATTGCACGCAGTGCCACGGCGCGCAGGGGCAGGGCGAGCCGGGGGCCTTTGCCGCGCTGGCGGGCAACCGCGCCGTGCAACTGGCCGACCCCGGCAACCTGCTGCGCATGCTGCTGCAGGGCGGCTACCCGCCCGCCACGGCCGGCCACCCGCGCCCGCACGGCATGCCGCCCTTCCAGCGGGTGCTCGACGACGAGGAACTGGCGGCCGTGGCCACCTATGTGCGCAACGCCTGGGGCAACCGGGCCCCGGGTGTGGGTACCATCGACGCCTACCGCGCCCGCGAACGGCGCGGGCCGTGATGGTTTTTTCCGCCCCGCCTGCGCACGCAGGCCGGGGCGGCCGATGAAGCAAGCCCCAAGGAGTCGTGTCGATGGATAGCCCGGCCGCGTTGCCCGATCCCGCCCCCGTGGCCGCCGCCAGTCGCTGGTGGGCCGTGTGCCTGTGCGCCGACTGGTGCGGCACCTGCCGTGATTACCGCGCCGTCTTCGACGCCTTGGCGCTGGAGCATCCGGGCGTCCGCTTCGTCTGGGTGGACATCGAGGACGAGGCCGATGTGGCGGGCGACCTCGATGTGGAGACCTTTCCCACGCTGCTGATCGCCGAGGGCGATGCCGTGCGCTTCCTGGGGCCGCTGCTGCCGCAGGCCCCGGTGCTGGCGCGCCTGCTGGCCAGCCTGCGGGCCGGGCAGGGCGGCGCGGTGGCGAGCGCCGAGGCGCAGGCCGTGTTTGAGCGCGTGCGCGCGGCCCAGGGCTGATGCGGAGGCGCCCTCCGGGCGGTTTCTTTAGGTCTTTTGCTCTGTTTTTGATAGCTTGTAGCGCTTGATGGATCAGCGCTGAGGCCATTTTTCATGCCTATTTCATGACCTCGCCCCTGTGGTTTCAGCCCGCGTCCCTGCAGGCCTTGTGCGACGCCGGTGCCTGGGCGCGCGGCATGGCGCTGTTTCGCGCCGGCCATGTGCGCCGCCTCCAGATCGAACCGCAGGGCGGGCACTGGCGGCTGGAGGGTGAGGTGCTGGGCAGCCAGCGCACGCCCTACGCGGTGACGGTCGAGCTGGGCCTGATGCCCGACGGCGAGGTGGACTTCTGGCACGGCCACTGCACCTGCCCCGTAGGCCGCCAGTGCAAGCACGGCGTGGCCCTGGTGGCGCAGGCGGCCCACCGGGGGGCGCCGTCGCAGGCCCTGCGGCCGGGGGTGGCAGCCCCCGGCGCTCCGCGCTCCGCCGTGCGCCAGGCGGCGCAGGGCCGCATCGCCGAAGTCCAGCGCCTCGAAGCCGAGGCGCAGCTCGTCAACTGGCTGCAGGCGCTGGAGCGCGCGGGCGAACCCGCCAGCGCGCAGGCCGGGGGCGGGCGGGACGAGCGCCCCGAGCAGTACCTGTACCTGCTGTCGCTGGTGGGCACCCCGCGCACGGCGCCCCGGCTGCAGCTCGAAGCCGTGGTGTCCTACCCCAAGGTGACGGGCGGCTGGGCCAAGCCCCGGCCGCTGCGCACGCCGCCCGCCAAGGGCCAGGCGCTGTACGACCGCGCCAGCGAGGACGACCGCCAGGTGCTGCAGCTGCTGCGCGCCATGCCGCACAGCCAGGCGTACTACTCGGCCTACAGCGCCGCGCCCTGTGCGGTGCTCGAAGGGCAGGTGGGCCTGATGGCCGTGCAGCAGGCCGCCGGCACGGGGCGCCTGTTCGCCGATGCCGGGGGCACCACGGTGGGCGCCGCGCTGCGCTGGGGCGCGCCGCAGGCCCTAGCCTGGGACTGGCAGGCGGCGCCCACCGCGCCCGGGGCCGGGGAGGGCTGGGCGCTGCGCGCGTGCCTGCCCAGCGCCACGGCCACGCTGTGCCTGAACAGCCCGCCGGTCTACCTCGATACCGCGCAAGGCCTGTGCGGCCCCGTGCACGCCGAGGGCCTGGCGCCCGCGCAGCTCGAACTGCTGCTCAAGGCGCCGCCGTTCAGCGCCGATGCCCTGCGCCGGCACCAGGCCGACGTGGCGCTGCGCCTGGGCGCCGCCGTGCCCCTGCCGCCGCTGCTGCAGGGTCTGCGGCGGCTCGAAGGCGTGGCGCCCGTGGCCTGCCTGCATCTCGCGCCCGTGCCGGCGGCCGAGGTGCCATCCCGGGGCCTCATCGGCGCGCAGCTGTGTTTTGACTACCAGGGCCTGCGGGGCTGGTGGGCGGAGGGCGCGCCGTGGGTCGAACTGCAGGGGGCCGACGGCCCGGTGCTGCTGCGGCGCGATGCCGGGGCCGAGCGCGCCGCCCTGGCGGGCCTGCAGGCGCTGGGGCTGGCGGACCTGGGGGGCGGGTGCTTCGGCATTCCCGGCGGGCGGCCGCAGCACGACTGGATGCACTGGGCCGACAACGGCTTCGCGGTGCTGCGCGACGCGGGGTTCGCCGTGACGACCGACCGCGCGCTCGATGGCTGGATCACCCACGCCCCGGCGGTGGCCGTGCGCTTGGAGGCGCAGGGGGGTGACGGCGCCGAGGCGGCTTCGCCCTGGTTCGCGCTGTCGCTGGGGGTGGAGATCCATGGCCAGCGCCACGACATCCTGCCCTGGCTGCCCGAGCTGATCGCGGCCGCAGCCGAGCTGCCGCCCGACCCGGCCACGGGCCTGCCGGCCCTGCCGCCCCATGTGTACCTGAACGCGCCGGGCGGCCAGGGTTTCGTGCGCCTGCCCACCGATGCGCTGCGGCCCTGGATGGCGGCCTTGCTGGAGCTGGTGGGCGACCGCGCGCACGATTTCTCCCGGGGGGCGCTGCTGCTCTCGCGCGTGGATGCGCTGCGCACCAGCGCCGCGCTGGGCGAGGGCGCCACATGGGAGGGTGCGGCCGCGCTGCGCGGCCTGGCGCGCCAGTTGCAGGGCGGGGCGGCGCTGCCCGTGGCGCATGTGCCCGCCAGCGTGCGGGCCGTGCTGCGGCCGTACCAGCAGCAGGGCCTGAACTGGCTGCAGTTCCTGCGCGCGCAGGGGTTGGCCGGCATCCTGGCCGACGACATGGGGCTGGGCAAGACGCTGCAGACCCTGGTGCACATCCAGGTGGAGAAGGAGGCGGGCCGCCTCACGCACCCCGCGCTCATCATCGCGCCCGTGAGCCTGATGGGCAACTGGCAGCGCGAGGCCGAGCGCTTCTGCCCGGGCCTGCGCACCCTGGTGCTGCACGGCAAGGAGCGCCACGGGGCGGCGGACGCCATGGCCGCGCACGATGTCGTGATCGCGCCCTATTCGCTGCTGCAGCGCGACCGCGAGCGCTGGCTGGCCGCGCAGTGGCACCTGGTCGTGCTCGACGAGGCGCAGTACATCCGCAATGCCAGCACCCATGCCGCGCAGGTGGCCGCCAGCCTGCAGGCGCGCCACCGGCTGTGCCTGTCGGGCACGCCCATGGAGAACCACCTGGGCGAAATCTGGAGCCTGTTCCATTTCCTGATGCCGGGCTTCCTGGGCAGCCAGCAGCGCTTCAAGGCGCTGTTCCGCACGCCCATCGAGAAGCAGGGCGACAGCGAGCGCCTGGCGCAGCTGCGCGCCCGCGTCACGCCGTTCATGCTGCGCCGCACCAAGGCGCTGGTGGCACACGAGCTGCCGCCCAAGGTCGAGACCGTGATGCGCGTGGAACTGGCGGGCCGGCAGGCCGACCTGTACGAAACCATCCGCCTGGGCATGGAGAAGACCGTGCGCGAGGCGCTCGGGGCCAAGGGGCTGGCGCGGTCGCAGGTCACCATCCTCGATGCGCTGCTCAAGCTGCGCCAGGTGTGCTGCGACCCCCGGCTGGTGCCGCTGGAGGCGGCGCGGCGGGTGGAGGGCTCGGCCAAGCTGGAGCAGCTCATGGAGCTGCTGCCCGGCATGCTGGCCGAGGGCCGGCGCATCCTGCTGTTCTCGCAGTTCACCAGCATGCTCGCGCTGATCGAGGCCGAACTGAAGCAGCGCGGCCTGGCCTGGACCAAGCTCACGGGCCAGAGCCGCCACCGCGACGAGGCCATCGCTCGCTTCACCAGCGGCCAGGTGCCGCTGTTCCTCATCAGCCTTAAGGCCGGCGGGGTGGGCCTGAACCTGCCGCAGGCCGACACCGTGATCCATTACGACCCCTGGTGGAACCCCGCCGCCGAGGCGCAGGCCACCGACCGTGCCTACCGCATCGGGCAGACGCAGAGTGTGTGGGTGCTGAAAATGGTGGCCCAGGGCACGATCGAGGAGCGCATCCTGGCCCTGCAGGAGCGCAAGGCGCAACTGGCCGGCGGCCTCTACAGCGGTGCGGCCGGCCGCAAGGAGCCGCTGTTCACCGAGGGTGATCTGGCGGAGCTGCTCAAACCGCTATCGTAAAAATAGCTGCTCGCGCCCGATGTTGCTGCCCGGAGGGCTGTTTTCATGCATATCCATGGTGGTGCGGGCATTTTTCCACGGGGCAAGCGTGGGGTGTGAGGGTTTGTCGCAACGCGTCTTTGCAAATCAAGGCGTTACAGGCTACAATACGGCTCTCACGACCAAACGGGCGGGTACCAACCGCCCGTTTTTTTTGGGCGTTTGCTTTTGGAGCTCGAAGCCTCTGGGGGGTTATCGGGTTTTTCGTTTTTCCGGGATAGAACTGATACACGTGGCACTGCAGCAAATCGTCGAGCAAACCGTCACCGGCCTGGGCTATGACCTGGTCGAGATAGAGCGCTGCCCGGGTGGCCTGCTGCGCATCACCATCGACCTGCCGTGGGCGGCTCCCGTCGAGGGTGCGCCCGTGCTGCCCGAGCAGTTCATCACCGTGGAAGACTGCGAGAAGGTCACGCGCCAGCTGCAGTTCGCGCTGGAGGTGGACGGGGTGGAGTACAAGCGCCTCGAAGTGTCGTCGCCCGGCATCGACCGCCCCCTGCGCCATGAGCAGGACTTCCTGCGGTTCCAGGGTTCGGTGATCGACATCGCGCTGAAGGTGCCCATGGGTGCGGCGGCAGCGGGGCAGGTGAGCCCCCTGCGCAAGAAATTCCGTGGCCTGCTGGAGCGGGCCGAGGCCGGTGGCTGGCAGATCGTCTGGAGCGATGAGCCGCCGGTCAAGCCGGGCCAGAAGGTGAGCAAGAAGCGCGCGCCCGCGCCCCTGCAGGCGCTGGGCTTTACGCTCGATGAGCTGAAGGATGCGCGCCTGGCGCCCATCGTGGATTTCAAGGGACGGGGGGCAAAGTCTGGACAGGTTCCGGGCTGAGCCGCTGGTGGATGGTTTGGAGCCGGGTCGAGAGGCCTGGGCTCGCGGGTGATTGAAACAGGAGAGTCGTTGCATGAATCGCGAATTGTTGATGTTGGTTGAAGCCATTTCGCGCGAGAAGAACGTCGAGCGCGATGTGGTTCTGGGGGCTGTCGAGGCCGCCCTGGCCCAGGCGACGAAGAAGCTGTACGAGGGTGAAGTCGACATCCGCGTATCGGTGGACCGCGACAGTGGCAACTACGAAACCTTCCGTCGCTGGCTGGTGGTGCCCGATGACGCCGGCCTGCAGAACCCGGACGCCGAAGAGCTGCTCATGGACGCCCGCGAGCGCGTGGCCGACGCCGAAGTCGGCGAGTACATCGAGGAAACCATCGAGTCGGTGCCGATCGGCCGCATCGGCGCCATGGCCGCCAAGCAGGTCATCCTGCAGAAAATCCGTGACGCCGAGCGCGAAATGCTGCTCAACGACTTCATGTCGCGCGGCGAAAAAATCTTCACCGGCACCGTCAAGCGCATGGACAAGGGCGACATCATCGTCGAGTCCGGCCGCGTTGAAGGCCGTCTGCGCCGCAGCGAGATGATCCCCAAGGAAAACCTGCGCAGCGGCGACCGCGTGCGCGCCATGATCATGGAGGTGGACCTGACGCTGCGCGGCGCGCCCATCATCCTCTCGCGCTCGGCGCCCGAGTTCATGGTCGAGCTGTTCCGCCATGAAGTGCCCGAGATCGAGCAGGGCCTGCTGGAAATCAAGAGCTGCGCCCGCGATCCGGGCAGCCGCGCCAAGATCGCCGTGCTCTCGCACGACCGCCGCGTGGACCCCATCGGCACCTGCGTGGGTGTGCGCGGCACGCGCGTCAACGCCGTCACCAACGAACTCGCCGGCGAGCGCGTGGACATCGTGCTGTGGTCCGAGGACCCGGCCCAGTTCGTCATCGGCGCCCTGGCGCCGGCCAACGTGCAGTCCATTGTGGTGGACGAAGAAAAGCACGCCATGGACGTGGTGGTGGACGAGGAAAACCTCGCCATCGCCATCGGCCGGGGCGGTCAGAATGTGCGCCTGGCTTCCGACCTCACGGGCTGGAAGATCAACATCATGGATGCCGCCGAAAGCGCGCAGAAGCACGCCGACGAAACCGACGCGGCGCGCCGCCTGTTCATGGAAAAGCTCGACGTCGACCAGGAGATCGCCGACATCCTGATCGAGGAAGGTTTCAACAGCCTCGAAGAAGTGGCCTATGTGCCGCTGCAGGAAATGCTGGAGATCGAGAGCTTCGACGAGGAAACCGTCAACGAGCTGCGCGCCCGTGCCAAGGACGTGCTGCTCACCATGGAAATCGCCCGCGAGGACAGCGTCGAGAACGTTTCGCAGGACCTGCGCGACCTCGAAGGCGTCACCCCCGAACTGATTGCCATGCTCACCGAAGGCGGTGTGCACACGCGTGACGAACTGGCCGATCTGGCCATTGATGAACTGACCGAACTGACCGGACAGTCCGAAGAAGAAGCCAAGGCCTTGATCATGAAGGCGCGCGAACACTGGTTCGCAGGGCAAGAGTAAGGTCAGGGAGGCACGTACCGAATATGTCCAGTAACACCGTCGCAGAGTTCGCCAGCGAACTCAAGAAAACCCCTGAAATCCTGCTCGAACAGCTCAAGTCCGCAGGAGTGGTCAAGGCCACCTCCGGCGATGCGCTGACCGAAACGGACAAGCAGAAGCTGTTGGCTCACCTGCAGGCCAGCCATGGGGTTGCGCAGGGCGATCGCAAGAAGATCACCCTGGTCACCAAGTCCACCAGCGAGATCAAGCAGGCCGATGCCACGGGCAAGGCACGCACGATCCAGGTCGAGGTGCGCAAGAAGCGTACCTTCGTCAAGCGCGATGAAGCCGCGGAGGCCGCTGCGGCCGAGCCCGTAGCGCATGCCGAGGCGCCTGAACCCACGCCGGTGCCGGACCAGAACCCTGAGCTGGTGCGCCGCGAGGAAGAGGCGCGCCACCAGGCCGAGCTGATCAGCCGCCAGGAAGAAGAGCTGGCCGAGAAGCGCCGCGAACGCGAAGCCCGCGAGCAGCGCGAGCGCGAGGCCGCCGAGCGTGCCGCCGCCTACGCCGCCCAGGAAGCCGAAAAGAAGGCCCAGGCCTCCGCCGTGAAGCAGGAAGCCACCCGCGAGCAGGCTGCTGAAGCCGCAGCGCGCGCCGCAGCGCAGGCCGAAGCCCGCGAGAAGGCCGAGGCCGAGTCCCGTGCCCGCGCCGCCGAGGAGAGCGCCCGCGCCAGCGACCTCGAAGAGCGCCGCCGCAAGGCCCTGGAAGAGGCTGCCGCCATCCGTTCGATGATGTCCGCGCCCGCCAAGGTGCTGGTGGCCAAGAAACCCGAAGAGCCCAAGCCCGCCGCACGCGCCGCAGGCACGGAGGCCAAGAAGGGCACGTTGCACAAGCCCGCCACCACGCCCGGCACCGCCGCGCGCGGCGCGGGTGCGCCGGCTGCTCCGGCCGGTGGAGCCGGCAAGGAAGTCAAGTCCGCCAAGCTGTCCTCCAGCTGGGCCGGCGATGCCGCCAAGAAGAAGGAAATCAAGACCCGTGGCGATACCGGCAGCGGTGCCGCGCGCGGCAGCGCCTGGCGTGCCGGCCCCAAGGGGGGCGGCGGCCGCCGTGGCAACGACCGCGACCGGGGTGGCGATCACCATGCCCACGCATCGACGGCCGAGGCACGCATCATCGAGGTGCATGTGCCCGAGACCATCACCGTGGCCGAACTGGCGCACAAGATGTCGATCAAGGCGTCCGAGGTCATCAAGGCGCTGATGAAGATGGGCCAGATGGTCACCATCAACCAGCCGCTGGACCAGGACACGGCCATGATCGTGGTCGAGGAACTGGGCCACAAGGCCGTGATCGCCGCGCTCGACGATCCCGAAGCCTTCACCGATGAAGATACGGCGCACCAGAATGCCGAGGTTCTCTCGCGCGCTCCGGTGGTCACCGTCATGGGCCACGTGGACCACGGCAAGACCTCGCTGCTCGACTACATCCGCCGCACCAAGGTGGCTTCCGGCGAAGCCGGCGGTATCACGCAGCACATCGGTGCCTACCACGTGGAAACGCCGCGCGGCATGGTGTCCTTCCTCGACACCCCCGGCCACGAGGCCTTCACGGCCATGCGTGCCCGTGGTGCGCAGGCCACCGACATCGTCATCCTGGTGGTGGCAGCGGACGACGGCGTCATGCCCCAGACCAAGGAAGCCATCAAGCACGCCAAGGCGGCGGGTGTTCCTATCGTGGTCGCCATCACCAAGGCTGACAAGCCCGACGCCAACTTTGAACGCGTCAAGCAAGAGCTGGTCGTGGAGCAGGTGGTGCCGGAAGAATACGGCGGTGATTCGCCCTTCGTCCCGGTGTCGTCCAAGACCGGCATGGGCATCGATGACCTGCTCGAACAGGTGCTGCTGCAGGCCGAAGTGCTGGAACTCAAGGCACCGGTCGATTCCCTGGCCAAGGGCCTGGTGATCGAAGCCCAGCTCGACAAGGGCCGTGGCCCGGTCGCCACGGTGCTGGTGCAGTCCGGCACGCTGAAGGTCGGCGACGTGGTGCTGGCCGGCCAGACCTTTGGCCGCGTGCGCGCCATGCTGGACGAAAACGGCAAGGTCGCCAAGACGGCGGGTCCGTCGATCCCGGTGGAAATCCAGGGTCTGACCGAAGTGCCGCAGGCGGGCGACGAATTCATGGTGCTGACCGACGAGCGCCGTGCGCGCGAAATCGCCACCTACCGCGCCGGCAAGTTCCGCAACACCAAGCTGGCCAAGCAACAGGCCGCCAAGCTGGAGAACATGTTCGCCGACATGACGGCGGGCGAGGTCAAGCACCTGCCCATCATCGTCAAGGCCGACGTGCAGGGTTCGCAGGAAGCGCTGTCGCAGTCGCTGCTCAAGCTCTCGACCGACGAGGTCAAGGTGCAGCTGGTGTACACCGGCGTGGGCGGCATCAGCGAGTCCGATATCAACCTGGCCATCGCCTCCAAGGCCATCGTTATCGGCTTCAACGTGCGTGCCGACGCTGGCGCGCGCAAGCTGGCCGAAGGCAACGGCGTCGACCTGCACTACTACAGCATCATTTACGATGCCGTGGACGAGCTCAAGGTCGCCATGTCCGGCATGCTGGCCCCCGAGCAGCGCGAAGAGGTCATCGGCACGGCCGAGATCCGCACCGTGTTCGTGGCAACGAAGATCGGCACGATTGCCGGTTCGTACATCACCTCCGGCATGGTCCATCGCAATGCCAGGTTCCGCCTGCTGCGCGACAACGTGGTGGTCTACACCGGCGAAGTCGATTCGGTCAAGCGCCTCAAGGACGATGTCAAGGAAGTCAAGGAAGGCTTCGAGTGCGGTATCAAGCTCAAGAACTACAACGACATCAAGGAAGGTGATCAGCTGGAGTTCTTCGACATCAAGGAAATCGCCCGGACGCTGTAAGGCAACGAGTACGACATGGCTGCGAAGAAATCCGCCACACCCAACCGCGCCTTCAAGGTGGCCGATCAGATCCAGCGCGATCTGACGGAACTGATCGCGCGCGAGTTGAAAGACCCGCGCGTGGGCATGGTGACGCTGCAGGGCGTGGAAGTGACTCCCGACTATGCGCACGCCAAGGTGTACTACAGCCTGCTGACGGGTGACCCGCAGCAGACCCAGGAGGCCTTGAGCCAGGCGGCAGGCTTCCTGCGCAGCGGCCTGTTCAAGCGCCTGCACATCCACACGGTGCCTACGCTGCACTTCGTGTACGACCGCACGCAGGAGCGCGCGGCGGACATGAACGCCTTGATCGCCAAGGCCGTGTCTTCACGCGCCAAAGAAGCGGACGAATAAGCATGAACGCGCCGCGCACGAGGGTCGTCCGGCGCCCCGTGCACGGGGTGTTGCTGATCGACAAGCCGCTGGGCATCTCCAGCAACCAGGCCTTGCAGAAGGCCAAATGGCTGCTGCGCGCCGAAAAAGCCGGGCACACGGGCACGCTTGACCCGCTGGCCAGCGGCGTGCTGCCGCTGTGCTTTGGTGCCGCCACCAAGTTCAGCCAGCTGCAGCTCGAGGCCGACAAGACCTACGAGGCTGTGGCGCTGTTGGGCGTGACCACGAGCACGGGCGACGCCGAGGGCGAGGTGCTGGAACGCCGTGCGGTCGATCCGGCGCAGCTCACCCCCGAGCGCCTGGCCGCCGTGCAGCAGCAGTTCACCGGGCCGATCCGCCAGGTGCCGCCCATGCACAGCGCGCTCAAGAAAGACGGCAAGGCGCTGTACGAATACGCGCGCGCCGGCATTGCCGTGGAGCGCGCGCCGCGCGATGTGGTGATCCATGCACTGGAATTGGCCCTGACGCACAACGAACAAGCGTGTCCAGCTATTAAAATGATAGTAACCTGCAGCAAGGGCACTTACATTCGCACGCTGGGCGAAGACATTGGCGCGGCACTGGGCTGCGGCGCGCACCTCATCTTCCTGCGCCGCACCGGCACGGGCGGCATTGGCGTGGAGCGCTGCATCACCCTGGAGCAGCTCGAAGCCCTGGACGAGGAGGCTCGCCTGGCGTGCCTGGAGCCGCCGCAGGCGCTGCTGGCCGGCCACGTGCGTGTCACGCTCGATAGCGACAATGCGGGCCGGTTCCTCTCCGGCATGCGCCGCCGAGGCCCCTGGCCCGATGCGCCGGCCGTAGCCGTGTTCGGCGACCGCCCCCAGGCACTGCTCGGGGTCGGCCACATCGCAGGCGGCGAGCTGGTGCCCGACAGGCTCCTGAGTCCGCTGGAAATTCAACAAATTTTGGAAGGCACGCCGCGCCCACAAGCCAGCGGCATATTGGAAAAACTATGAGCAAACAAATCCGCAACATCGCCATCATCGCCCACGTCGACCATGGCAAAACGACCATGGTCGACCAATTGCTGCGCCAGTCCGGCACCTTCGCAGAGCACGAGAAGGTGGTCGACACGGTGATGGACAACAACGCCATCGAAAAGGAACGCGGCATCACCATCCTGGCGAAGAACTGCGCCGTGAGCTGGAAGGGCACGCACATCAACATCGTCGACACCCCCGGCCACGCGGACTTCGGCGGTGAAGTGGAGCGCGCCCTGTCCATGGTGGACGGCGTGGTGCTGCTGATCGACGCGCAGGAAGGCCCCATGCCGCAGACGCGCTTCGTGACCAAGAAGGCGCTGGCCCTGGGCCTCAAGCCCATTCTGGTGGTGAACAAGGTGGACAAGCCCGGCGCGCGCCCCCAGCACGTGGTGAATGCCGCCTTCGACCTGTTCGACAAGCTTGGCGCCACCGACGAGCAGCTCGACTTCCCCGTGGTGTACGCCTCGGGCATCAACGGCTGGACCTCGCTGGAAGAGGGCGAGCCCGGCGCGCAGTGGGGCCCCGACATGTCGGCGCTGTTCAACACCGTGCTGGAGCATGTGCCTTCGCAAAAGGGCGACCCGGCCGCGCCGCTGCAGCTGCAGATTTCCGCGCTGGACTTCTCGACCTTCGTCGGCCGCATCGGCGTGGGCCGCATCAGCCAGGGCACGATCAAGCCCAACATGGACGTGCTCGTGATGGAAGGCCCCGATGGCAAGTCTGTCAAGGGCCGCATCAACCAGGTGCTGACCTTCCAGGGCCTGGACCGCGTGCAGGCCACGGAAGCCGGCCCCGGCGAGATCGTGCTGATCAACGGCATTACCGACATCGGCATCGGCGTGACGGTGACCGACCCCGCCAAGCCCACGCCGCTGCCCATGCTCAAGGTCGATGAGCCGACCCTGACGATGAACTTCTGCGTCAACACCAGCCCGCTGGCCGGCCGCGAAGGCAAGTTCGTGACCAGCCGCCAGATCTGGGACCGCCTGCAGAAGGAACTGCAGCACAACGTGGCGCTGCGCGTCAACGAAACCGACGAAGAAGGCATTTTCGAAGTGATGGGCCGGGGCGAACTGCACCTGACCATCCTGCTGGAGAACATGCGCCGCGAAGGCTATGAAATGGCCGTCTCCAAGCCCCGCGTGCTGTTCAAGGACGTGAATGGCGAGAAGCACGAACCCATCGAAATGGTGACCGCCGACATCGAAGAGCAGCACCAGGGCGGCGTGATGCAGGCCCTGGGCGAGCGCAAGGGCGAGCTGGTGAACATGGAGCCGGACGGCCGCGGCCGCGTGCGCCTGGAGTACCGCATTCCGGCGCGTGGCCTGATCGGCTTCTCCAACGAATTCCTGAACCTGACGCGCGGTTCGGGCCTGATCTCCAACATCTTCGACAGCTACGAGCCGCACAAGGGCGACATCGGCGGCCGCAAGAACGGCGTGCTGATTTCCATGGACGACGGTGAAATCTTCACCTACGCCCTGGGCAAGCTGGACGACCGCGGCCGCATGTTCGTGCGCGCCAACGACCCGGTGTACGAAGGCATGATCGTCGGCATCCACAGCCGCGACAACGACCTGGTGGTGAATGCCACGCGCACCAAGCAGCTGACCAACTTCCGCGTTTCGGGCAAGGAAGATGCGATCAAGATCACGCCCCCGATCGAGCTGACGCTGGAATACGGCGTCGAGTTCATCGAGGACGACGAACTGGTCGAAATCACGCCCAAGAGCGTGCGTCTGCGCAAGCGCTTCCTCAAGGAACACGAGCGCAAGCGCGCCAGCCGTGACTGACATCACGCAACCCCCTGGGGCGCTGCGCGCCTTCCCCCTTCTCTCGCATGGCTGCGCCATGCGGGAAAGGGGAGCGCTTGCTCAGCGCGGCGGGGCGGCCCTTGCGCGGCGGCCGCTGGCCTGGGCCGCGCACGTTTTCAGCGCCACGCGATGAAAACGGATACGGCACAGCCTTCGTTGCTGTCGACCAGCCGGGGCCTGACGCATGGCCGGGCGGTCTGGCTCATGGTGGCTGTCACGCTGATGTGGTCGATCGCCGGGGTGGTCACGCGCCACCTGGAGCAGGCGCGCAGCTTCGAGGTGACCTTCTGGCGCAGTTTCTTCACCCTGCTGGCCCTGCTGGTCATCCTGCCGGCCGTGCAGGGGCGCGCCGTGCTGGCCACGCTGCGCGGCGGTGGCCGGGCGCTGTGGATATCCGGTCTGTGCTGGAGCGTGATGTTCACCGCCTTCATGGTGGCCCTCATGCTCATGCCCGTGGCCAACGTGCTGGTGACCATGGCCGCCGGCCCCTTGCTCACCGCGCTGTTCGCCTGGATTTTCATCGGCCACCGCATCGCGCCGCGCACCTGGGGCGCCATCGCGCTGGCGGGCGTGGGCATCGCCTGGATGTATGGCTCGCAAATGGCGGGCCTGCCCCTCATGGGCACGCTGGTGGCGCTGTGCGTGCCGGTGGCCGCCGCCGTCAACTGGACGGTGGTGCAGCATTCCCAGCGCCATGGCCACGCGGTGGACCTGATGCCCGCCGTGCTCATTGGCGCGGTGCTCTCTTCGATGGCCACGCTGCCGGCGGCCTGGCCGTTTCAGGCGACCGGGCATGACCTGGCCCTGCTCGCCCTGCTGGGGCTGGTGCAGCTGGCGATTCCCTGCGTGCTCGCGGTGCGCTGCGGCCGCGTGCTCAAGGCGCCTGAACTGGCGCTGCTGGGCCTGCTGGAAGTGATTTTCGGCATCCTGCTGGCGTGGGTGGGCGCGGGTGAGCGCCCGGCGCCGGCGGTGCTGACGGGTGGCGCGCTGGTCATCGGCGCGCTGGTTTTCAATGAACTACTGGGTTGGAAGGAACAAAAATGACGGAGATGACCGGTGACGTGTTGGCGCAGGTGCGCGGCCAGGTGGGCTGCATCACGCTCAATCGCCCCAAGGCGCTCAATGCCCTGTCGCTGGGCATGGTGCGCGACCTGATGGCGGTGCTGCTGGCCTGGCAGAACGATGCCAGCGTGCTGGCCGTGGCCATCCGTGGCAGCAACAAGGAAGGCCCTTTTGGCGCCTTCTGTGCGGGCGGCGACATCCGCTTTCTGCACCAGGCGGGCAGCACGGGCAACCCCGAGATCGAGGACTTCTTCACCGAGGAATATGCCCTCAACCACCTGATCCACAACTACGCCAAGCCCTACATCGCCTTCATGGACGGCATCGTCATGGGCGGCGGCATGGGCATCAGCCAGGGCGCCGCGCTGCGCGTGGTGACCGAGCGCACCAAGATGGCCATGCCTGAGACGGCCATCGGCCTGTTCCCTGACGTGGGCGGTGGCTACTTCCTCTCGCGCTGCCCTGGCCATGTGGGCGAGTGGTTGGCCCTGACCGGTGACACCATCGGTGCCGGTGACGCCATTGCCTTTGGCCTGGCCGACGGCTGCCTGCCGCTGGACCAGCAGGCCCTGATCTGGGACGCGCTGGGCACGCAGACGTTTGCCGACGGTGCAGCCGTGAAGGCCTTTGTTGCTTCAAAAATGGTAGCTGCCAGCGCAAATCTGGCGGACCTTCGGGGCCAGATTGATCAGTATTTTGCGCTCCCGGGCGTGAATGCCATCGTCGCAGCGCTCGAAGCGGCCGACAGCGAATGGGCGCGCGCCACGGCGGCTACGCTGCGCAAGCGTTCGCCGCTGATGCTGCATGTGGTGCTGGAACAGATCCGCCGCGCCCGCGGCATGGACCTGGCGCAAGATCTGCGCATGGAGCGGGACATGGTGCGCCACTGCTTCTTCCTGCGCCCCGGCCAGAGCGAGACCGTGGAGGGTATCCGTGCCCTGGCCGTGGACAAGGACCACAGCCCGCGCTGGAATCCGGCGCGCATCGAGGACGTCACGCCCGAAACGGTGGCATCGTTCTTCGTCAGCCCCTGGCCGGCGCATTCGCACCCGCTGGCCGCGTTGCGCTGAGCGCGGCGGCACGCCCTTGGGGCGTGCCAGCCGTGGCGCGGCTCAAAGCTGGCGGTACACGGCGGTGGCGAGCGCCAGCAGCATGTCGCGTTCCAGTGGCCCGCTGAGCGCGTAGCCGAAACCCTGATCCTGCCAGTAGAACGCCGGCACCGGCCCTTCGGCGTACAGGCGGAAGGCGGTCTCGGCCGCCGCCCCCGGTGTCTCCAGTGCGCCCAGGTAGAGGGTGACGCGCTGGCCCGCCTGGTTCTGGTACATGAACTGCGCGCGCGCGCCGCTCTCACCGGGCAGCAGGCGCCCACCCACCAGTTCAAAGCCCTGCTGCGTGAGCACGGGCAGCTTCAGTGGGCGCCCCAGCCGCTTGGAAAGCCACTGCACCAGATGCTCCTGCTGCGTGGCCGCCACCTCCACCGGGTGGCGTTGCTCGGGTTGGTAGACCGCGTGGGCCACGGCCGCCTGCTGGGCGAAGCGCTGCGCACCGGCCACCGGCACCGGGCCAGCGAAATGCGGGTCTTGCCATTGCCCGTGCAGTGTCCATCCCAGGCCGAAGGCCAGCAGCACCGAGGCGGCCATGCCACCGAGCTGCCAGAGCCGGGCCTGCCGGTCGTGCAGGGCCTGCAGCCGGCTGGCGGTCGAGAGCAGGGGCGCGGGCAGGGGTTCGTCTTCCAAGGTGGTGTGCAGCGCGCGCAGGTGCTCGCGCTGCGCCGTCCACTGCGCCAGGCGCGCGGCATCCTCGGCACTGAGGCTGGCGCGCAAGTCCTGCGCACGGCCGACCGGCAACTGCCCGTCCACCAGGGCATGCAGGTCTGGCTCGTCGATGGGCTGCGATGTGCTTTCGTGCATGGCGGGGCTTCCGGTCATTTGAGCCGGCGCAGCGCCGGAGATGGGGCGGGGGCCTGCGCGGGGTCCATGAGTTCACGCAGGCGGGTGCGGGCCCGGGACAAGCGGGACATCACCGTGCCCACCGGGATCTGCAGCACGCGGGCGGCGTCGGCGTAGGGCATGTCTTCGAGTGCCACGAGCAGCAGCACGGCACGCTGTTCGGCCGGCAGCCGCTGCAGGCAGCGTTCGAGGTCCAGGGCGTTGTCACGGCTGGCGGGTGGTGCCTGCAGCCCCTCGTGCAGGGTATCGATGTCGACCGCATGCAGGGGCGGTGCCGCACGGCGCTGGTTCAGGTAGAGGTGGTGCATCAACGTGAACAGCCAGGCGCGCAGGTTGCTGCCCGTGCGCCAGAGCAGCCATTTGCGGCAGGCGCGTTCCAGCGTGTCCTGCACCAGGTCGTCGGCGGCCCAGGCGTCGCCCGTGAGCACGCGCGCATAGCGCCGCAGGGCGGGTACGTGGTCGACGATCCGGTGGTGCTCCATGCGGCGCCTGCTACCGCTTAGGGCTTGGCGGTGTGCCAGACCTGGTTCATGCCATCGCCGGTCTTGTCGCCGGGCTTGGTGTCTTTCATCCAGTAATACAGCGGCTTGCCCTTGTAGGCCAGTTGCGGGCTGCCATCGTCGCGGGTGACCACGCTGTAGTCACCGCTCGCAGCCTGGCCTTCGGCCTTGAGCGGCGGCCAGTTGGTGGCGCAGGGACCGTTGCAGACGGACTTGCCGCTGCCGGCTGTGTCGCGGTCGAAGGTGTAGAGCGTCATGCCGCTGGGGCCGACCAGCACGCCGTCCTGCGTCTTGACCTGTGCCTGGGGCATGGACTGGCAGCCGGCCAGCACCAGGGCGGCCATCATCAAACCGAGCTTCTTCATCGTGTATCTCCGGTGGAGTGCCGGCCGCGCGGGATGGCGGCCATGCATGCGGACAAACACCGGGCGGCGGTGGTTTATTCCATCGTCCGCCAAAAAAAACGATCAGGGGAGGTCAGCGGTGGCGGCCCTTCATGGCGCGCTCGACCTCGCGCTTGCCTTCGCGGTCCTTGATGGTGTCGCGCTTGTCGTGCTCGGCCTTGCCCTTGGCCAGGGCGATCTCGCATTTGACGAGGCCGTTCTTCCAGTGCAGGTTCAGCGGCACCAGGGTGTAGCCCTTCTGCTCCACCTTGCCGATGAGGCGCTTGATCTCTTCCTTGTGCAGCAGCAGCTTCTTGGTGCGCGCTGCCTCGGGGGTGACGTGCGTGGAGGCGGTCTTGAGCGGGTTGATCTGGCAGCCGATCAGGAACAGTTCACCTTCGCGTATCACTACGTAGCCATCGGTCAGTTGCACCTTGCCCTCGCGCAGTGCCTTGACCTCCCAGCCGTGCAGCACGACGCCCGCCTCGTGGCGCTCCTCGAAGAAATAGTTGTAGGCCGCTTTCTTGTTGTCGGCAATGCGGGAAGGTGTTTCGGGTTTCTTGGCCATCGGAAAATAGATGCGGCGCCAGCCGGGAGATAAAAGCCCTCCCTACAATTGCTGCCATCCGCAGTAGCGATTCTAGTTTCGTCCGCCCGGCCGCATGATCCATACCAGCCGCGCGCACAGTGTTCTTCCATGAAAACCGTCAACAAGTCCGTCCTGATCTGGTACAGCCCCGAAGAAATGTTCAATCTGGTCACCGGTGTGGCGCAGTATCCCCAGTTCCTGCCCTGGTGCGACCATGCCCGCGTGCTGGAGCAGGACGGCGAGGGCATGCTGGCGGAGGTGGGCATTGCGCTCAGCGGCATCCGCCAGACCTTCGTGACGCGCAATATCCACGAGGCCGGGCGGCGCGTGCAGATGCAACTGGTCAAGGGGCCGTTCTCGCGCCTGGATGGCGACTGGCACTTCCATGTGGTGGGCGACGGCAGCCAGCGGGCCTCGCGCGTCCAGCTGCAACTGAACTATGGCTTTGACAGCGCCGCGCTGGCCACGCTGGTCGGGCCGGTATTCGACCGCATTGCCGCCAGCATGGTTGATGCCTTTGTCAAGCGTGCCGAGCAGGTCTATGGCTGAGCCACCGGGCGACACCGGGGGCATGTGCCTCACCGTCGTGGTGGCGGTGGCGCCGGGGGAGCTGAAGGAGTGTGCCGTGTGCCTGCCCGAGGGGAGCACCGTGGCCGATGCCCTGCGGGCCTGTGCCAGGGCGGGGCTGGCCGTGCCGGCCCATGCCGCGTGCGGTGTCTGGGGCCGTGTGGTGGAGCCGGCGCAGGTGTTGTGCTCCGGTGACCGCGTCGAGGTCTACCGCGCGCTCACCGTGGACCCCAAGGTGGCACGCCGCCAACGCTTTGTGCGCCAGGGTGCGCGCACGACGGGGCTGTTCGCTCGGCAGCGCCCGGGCGGTAAGGCGGGGTACTGAAGGGCGCTCAGCGCTTGCAGTCGGCGTCGATGACGGTCTGGAGGCGCTTCATCTCGGTGGCGCGGCCGGCTTCGTCCAGAAAAACCATTTCGCCTTGGGCATTAGGCATGCGCATCGGTTTGCCGCTTTCGAAGGCACTCTTGGTTTGCTTGGCGCGGGTGCAGTTTTCTGCCCGTGCGGCGGCCTGCTTCTCTTCTTCCGCCTTTTTCTTGGCGGCTTCCGCTGCTTCGGCTTCGGCTTTCTTTTTCTCCAGCTCCTTGTCCTTGCCGGTGGCGACCGGGGCGCTGGCGGTGGCGGCGGGCGCGGCTGCCGCTGCGGCTGCCGCCGCAGCGCTAGCTGCAGCGGAAGGGGCTGCAGGCACGAAGCGGGGCTGCTTCAGGATCTTGCTGTCCGGAATGTCCTGCGGAGGTGGTCGGTCGCTGAAGACCTTGCGGCCGTCCTTGTCTATCCATTGCCACTGGGCCGCCGCGCCGAACGCCCATGTGCAGGCAAGAGCCAGCAGGAGAAGCTTGTGCTTTTTCATAGGGCTGAGTTTAGCCGCGCTGCCGCGGTGTCGCCAGTCCGTGGCCGACGGACGGGGGTGCAGGGATGCGGCGCGCGGCGCGGGTACAATCCGTCTTTTGGAGCTTTCTCATGCGCCTTCTTGGAAAAGCGCTCACCTTCGACGATGTGTTGCTGGTGCCAGCGTACTCCCAGGTCCTGCCCAAGGACACGTCCCTCGCGACGAAACTCTCCCGCAACATCCAGCTGAACCTGCCGCTTGTGTCTGCAGCCATGGACACCGTGACCGAGGCGCGCCTGGCCATTGCCATCGCACAGGAGGGCGGTATCGGCATCGTGCACAAGAACCTCACGGCGCAAGAGCAGGCCGCCCATGTGGCCAAGGTCAAGCGCTACGAATCCGGCGTGCTGCGCGATCCCGTGGTCATCACCCCCGAGCACACGGTGCTGCAGGTGCTGCAGCTGTCCGAGCAACTCGGCATCTCGGGCTTTCCGGTGTGTGACGGCGGCAAGGTGGTCGGCATCGTCACGGGCCGCGACCTGCGCTTCGAGACGCGCTACGACGTCAAAGTGCACCAGATCATGACGCCGCGCGAGAAGCTCATCACGGTCAATGAGAAGGACGGCACCACGCCGGCCGAGGCGAAGGCGCTGCTGAACAAGCACAAGCTCGAGCGCATCATGGTCGTGAACGATGCCTTCGAACTCAAGGGCCTGATCACGGTGAAGGACATCACCAAGCAGACCAGCTTCCCCAATGCCGCACGCGATGCCTCGGGCCGCCTGCGCGTGGGTGCGGCGGTGGGCGTGGGCGAGGGCACGGAAGAGCGTGTCGAGGCCCTGGTCAAGGCCGGTGTCGATGCCATCGTGGTGGACACCGCGCACGGCCATAGCAAGGGTGTGATCGAGCGCGTGCGCTGGGTCAAGCAGAACTACCCGCAGGTTGACGTGATTGGCGGCAACATCGCCACCGGCGCGGCCGCGCTGGCACTGGTGGAAGCCGGCGCCGATGCCGTGAAGGTGGGCATTGGCCCCGGCTCCATCTGCACCACCCGCATCGTGGCAGGCGTGGGCGTACCGCAGATCATGGCCATCGACAGCGTGGCTACCGCGCTCAGGGGCACGGGCGTGCCGCTGATCGCCGACGGTGGCATCCGCTACAGCGGCGACATCGCCAAGGCCCTGGCCGCAGGCGCGGGCACGGTGATGATGGGCGGCATGTTCGCCGGCACCGAAGAGGCGCCGGGCGAGGTCATCCTCTACCAGGGCCGCAGCTACAAGAGCTACCGTGGCATGGGCTCCATCGGTGCCATGCAGCAGGGCAGCGCCGACCGCTACTTCCAGGAATCGAGCACGGGCAACCCCAATGCCGACAAGCTGGTGCCCGAAGGTATCGAAGGTCGCGTGCCCTACAAGGGCTCCATGGTTTCCATCGTCTACCAGATGGCTGGCGGCGTGCGCGCTTCCATGGGCTACTGCGGCTGCGCGACGATCGAAGAGATGAACAACAAGGCCGAGTTCGTCGAGATCACCACCGCCGGCATCCGCGAAAGCCATGTGCACGACGTGCAGATCACCAAGGAAGCGCCGAACTACCGCGCCGACTGACGCCGCAGTCCCCCAGGCCCGAACCCAGGCAACGGTGTTCGGGCCTTTGTCTTTTTTTCCTGCCGCTCGCCATGCAACACCAGAAAATCCTCATTCTCGATTTTGGCTCCCAGGTCACCCAGCTCATTGCCCGCCGCGTGCGCGAGGCCCATGTGTACTGTGAGGTGCATCCCTGCGACGTGACGGACGAGTGGGTGCGTGACTACGCCAAGGACGGCGCGCTCAAGGGCATCATCCTCTCGGGCAGCCATGCCAGCGTGTACGAGGACACCACCGACAAGGCGCCCCAGGCCGTGTTCGAGCTGGGCCTGCCCGTGCTGGGCATTTGCTACGGCATGCAAACCATGGCGCACCAGCTGGGCGGCAAGGTCGAGGGAGGCCATAAGCGTGAATTCGGCTTCGCGGCCGTGCGCGCGCGCGGCCACACCGCGTTGCTCAAGGACATCGCCGACTTCACGACGGCCGAAGGCCACGGCATGCTCAATGTGTGGATGAGCCACGGCGACAAGGTCACTGAACTGCCCCCCGGCTTCAAGCTCATGGCCAGCACCGACAGCTGCCCCATCGCTGGCATGGCCGACGAAGAACGCCGCTTCTATGCCGTGCAGTTTCACCCCGAAGTTACGCACACCGTGCAGGGCCGGGCGCTGTTGGACCGCTTTGTGCTCGGCATTTGCGGCACCACGCCCGACTGGGTGATGCGTGACCACATCACCGAAGCCGTGGAGCAGATCCGCGCTCAAGTGGGTGATGAGGAGGTGATCCTCGGCCTCTCGGGCGGCGTGGATTCGTCCGTGGCGGCCGCACTGATCCACCGCGCCATTGGCGACCAACTGACCTGCGTGTTCGTGGACCACGGCCTGCTGCGACTGAACGAAGGCGACATGGTCATGGACATGTTCGTCGGCAAGCTGCACGCCAAGGTCATCCGTGTCGATGCGAGCGAACTGTTCCTGGGCAAGCTGGCCGGCGTGGCCGACCCCGAGCAGAAGCGCAAGATCATCGGCGGACTCTTCGTCGATGTTTTCAAGGCCGAGGCCGCCAAGCTCAAGGCGGCGGGCAATGGCGCCAAGGGCGCCACCTTCCTGGCCCAGGGCACCATCTATCCCGACGTGATTGAATCCGGCGGCGCCAAGAGCAAGAAGGCCGTCACCATCAAGAGCCACCACAACGTGGGCGGCCTGCCTGAGCAACTGGGCCTGAAGCTCCTGGAACCCCTGCGCGACCTGTTCAAGGACGAAGTGCGTGAACTCGGCGTGGCCCTGGGCCTGCCGCCCGAGATGGTCTACCGCCACCCCTTCCCCGGCCCCGGCCTGGGTGTGCGCATCCTGGGCGAGGTGAAGAAGGAATACGCCGATCTGCTGCGCCGCGCCGACGCGATCTTCATCGAGGAACTGCGCAATTTCACCGACGAAGCCACCGGCAAGACCTGGTACGACCTCACCAGCCAGGCCTTCACCGTCTTTCTGCCGGTCAAGAGCGTGGGCGTGATGGGCGATGGCCGTACCTATGACTACGTGGTGGCCCTGCGCGCCGTGCAGACCAGCGACTTCATGACCGCCGATTGGGCCGAACTGCCTTACGCGCTGCTCAAGAAGGTATCGGGCCGCATCATCAATGAAGTGCGCGGCATCAACCGCGTGACCTACGATGTGTCGAGCAAGCCACCGGCGACGATTGAGTGGGAATGACGTCCTTCGGGAGTGATCTCGATTCGATGGAACAGTGGTTGGCCACGTTCAAGCAGAACTCAGGCCACCGCCTTCCCCGTGATGGGGTCGTAGGTCTGGCCATCCAAATCGACGATCATTCCGTTGGCGTTGTACTTGGCCAGTCGATAATTGTCGGCACCTTTGCCGTCTAGTCCTATGAACGTAGCCTGCGCATAGGTCGTACGGTTGTTGCTGGCCACGACTCCATCGGCTGTCCAGCGGTGCTGGGTCAGCCATTCTGGATCCCCAATGCCTTCGGTATCTCCTTCCATACGCTTTTTGAGCAAAGTAGGGTCCATGCTGAAACCTTCAGCGGCCAGCAACTGGTTGGGATTGTTTTTGTAGTAAGCCGCTGTTTCTGCGTCCATCTTGGATAGGTCGCTTTTGATCAGTGTCGATCCATCGGTCGGGAACTTCGACAGATTGCCATTTCGAATGGATTCGTAGTCGACCGCGTACTGGGGATTGTTCTTGAAGAACATATATCGCTTGAAGGCTTCGCTGTCGCCGCCAGCCAGAGACAAACTGATCATGCGAATGTAGTCTGGCGGTTCGTAGTCTTGAGCAAAGGTGCTTCCCAACCCCTTTTCCCATTCGCGGAATTCTTCAAAGTTGTTGAAGGGTGCCTTCGCAGTGCTGGAGTTGGTAGACGCCTTGTCTTCCTTGGCCAGGCTGACCGTGGATGACAGATTGGCTGGCTTGGTTGTCAACGTGCTGTCTGCGGATGCCGACGGTGTCGCAGTTGTGGAAAGCTCTTCCAACGTGTGCTGCAGTTCCTTGAGAAAACTCAGCGCATCGCCGTTGGAGCCATTTTGAGACATGCGTTCAACAGCTTTGGTCGCGACTGAGCTACTCACGCCCAGAGATTGCAGCATGGAGGTGGCTTGAGAAACATTAAGCATCGCGTGACTCCTTCATCGGTATCGAATCCCCTCGGCTGCAATGCAATGCAATGCAAGGGCAAGACTGCAAGGCAAAAGGACAGTACGTTGATGTTCGCCGTTTTCGCCTTTTGCGATTCTTCGGTCAGAAGGAGGAATCCATGGCTTATCGCGCGATGGATGGTTGATCCCGTAGTGACTCGTGTGCGACACCAATGTGGGAAAAACCCCCGCTCCTGACGCCGGAGTGCGGACTAGACTGCCTTTCAAAGGAGTCCCCATGCGTCCCCACCATCGATTCTGGCCCCGCCGGCTTCCCCATTCCATCACGCCGCCGGCCACCTCCCTGTGGGCCAACCTGGCGATCAGTGCACTGCGCTATCCTGACAAGCCGGCCCTGGTTTTCTTTGGCCGCACTGTAAGCTACCGGGAGTTGGCCGAAGGTGCCGAACGGTTGGCGGCGCGGCTGCATGCGCTGGGCGTCCAGCGGGGTGACCGGGTCGTGCTGTGCATGCAGAACTGCCCGCAACTGGTGATGGCGCATTTCGCCATCCTGCGCGCCAATGCGGTGGTCGTGCCAGTCAATCCCATGAACCGGGCCGAGGAGCTCAAGCACTACATCACCGATCCAGACGCGCGCGTGGCTATCACCACGGCTGACCTGGCGCCCGAGTTGGCCAAGGCCAGCAATGCGCTGCCGGCAGGGCAGGGGCTGGCGCACCTGGTGGCGACGCAGTTCACGGATGCCTTCGATCCGCAGGCGTGCGGCGAAGATGCGCCGCCCGAAGCTTGGCATGAGTGGCTTTGCACGATCCATCCGTTGCCCATGCTGGACGGGGGCGAGGTGCATCACTGGAAGGACATGCTGGCCTGTACCGATGCCCCGCCCACGCATGTGGCGGGACCGGATGACCTGGCGGTGCTGCCCTACACCAGCGGCACCACTGGCCTGCCCAAGGGGTGCATGCACCCGCACCGCAGCCTCATGCACAACGCCGTGGCCAGCGCACTGTGGGGCAATGCCTCGGCTGAAAACGTCACGCTGGCGGTTGTGCCCATGTTCCACATCACGGGCATGGTGAGCGTGATGCATTCGACCATCTATGCTGGCGCCACGCTGGTGATCATGCCGCGCTGGGACCGCGATCTGGCAGGCCGTCTGATCTCGCGCTGGAAGGTGACATCCTGGACCAATATTCCCACCATGGTCATCGACCTGCTGGCAAGTCCGAATTTCGCGCAATACGACCTCACCAGCCTGAACTACATCGGCGGTGGCGGTGCAGCCATGCCCCAGGCCATCGCCCAGCGCCTGCTGGAGCAATACGGACTGTGCTATGCCGAAGGCTATGGCCTGACGGAAACAGCAGCCCCCTCGCACAGTAACCCACCGGACAGTCCCAAGCAGCAGTGCCTGGGCATTCCGTTCATGGGGACCGATGCGCGCGTGGTCGATCCCGACACCCTGCAGGAGATGCCGGTGGGTGAGCAGGGCGAAATCATCATCCATGGCCCCGAGGTGTTCGATGGCTACTGGAAGCGCCCGGATGCCACGGAGGCTGCTTTTGTCGATTTCGAGGGACGGCGCTTCTTCCGTTCGGGCGATCTTGGTCGCATGGATGAGGATGGCTATTTCTTCATCACGGACCGTCTCAAGCGCATGATCAATGCCTCGGGCTTCAAGGTCTGGCCGGCGGAGGTCGAGGCGCTGATGTTCCGCCACCCGGCGATCCAGGAGGCCTGCATCATCTCCATGCGCGATGCCTACCGGGGCGAGAGCGTGAAGGCCATGGTGGTCCTGCGTGCCAGCCACAAGGACACGACCGGGCAGGACATCATTGACTGGTGCCGCGAGAACATGGCGGTCTACAAGGTCCCGCGCGTGGTGCAGTTCGTCGATGCGTTGCCCAAGAGCGGCAGCGGCAAGGTGATGTGGCGCATGCTGCAGGAGGCCGAAAGCCCGCAATGAGCATGGCGCCAGGTCATGGCTGCAGATGGGCTTTGGCGCTGTTCTGCAGGCCCGTGAGTGCTATGTCGTGGAAGCGGGTGGCGATTTCGGTAAAGTGCTCGCGGCAGGCCAGGTAGGCATCCACCACGTCCGGGTCGAAGTGCGTTCCCCGCCCTTCGATGATGATTTCCGTGGCCTGATCGATGGGCATGGGCTGCTTGTAGACGCGTCGGCAGGTCAGGGCGTCGAACACATCGGCGAGCGCCATCAACCGTCCCGCCGCCGGGATGGCATCGCCTGCGAGTCCTGCGGGGTAGCCGCTGCCATCCCATTTCTCGTGGTGCGTGGCGGCAATCTCCTGTGCCACTTTCAGGAACGAAAAGGCTTCGGAAGCACGCGCGGCCATGGTGTCATCGGCGGCCGCCAAGGCCTCCTGCATGGCCTTCGCGATGGCATCGGCGCCAATGGCCGCGTGGGTCTTCATGGTCTCGAACTCTGCGGGTGACAGCCGCCCGGGCTTGAGCAGGATGGCGTCGGGGATGCCGACCTTGCCCAGGTCGTGCAGCGGTGCTGCCTTCACCACCATGTCGAGCCGGCCGTGGGCGAGGGCATCCCGGAAGCGTTCGTGGTGCACCAGATGGCGCGCCAGAATATCGACATAGATCTGGGTGCGCAGAATGTGGTGGCCGGTGTCGGTATCGCGCGCCTCGGCCAGGCATGCCAGCGCGCGCATGCTCAGATCCTGGATGAGCCGGTTTTCACTCATGCGCTGCGCCACCTCGCGCTCCAGCCATTCGTTCTGGTTGGCCAGGCGGTCGCGCGCCAGCTTGAGTTCCAGGTGCGTGCGGACCCTGGCCAGCACGATGGCGGGCTTGATCGGTTTGGTGATGTAGTCCACCGCACCCTGTTCCAGTCCCCGTTCCTCGTTCTCCGCGTTGTCCATCGCCGTGATGAAGATCACCGGGATGTTGCGGGTCGATGCCTCCGCATGCAGCCGCTTCAGCACCTCATAGCCGTCCATCTCGGGCATCATCACATCCATCAGGATGATGTCGGGGCGTGGCTCGGAGTGGGCGGCGCGCAGGGCCCGCTCTCCCGAGTTGGCTGCGCGCACCGTGTAGTGGGGTTGCAGCAATTCGCCCAGAACGGTGATGTTCTGGGGGGTGTCATCCACGATGAGGACGGTTTGCCGCTGTTGGGGACTGACCGTCACGGGAAGGCCCTCGCTGCGCAGGCGACGGACCTGCGGCACGGCATGCTTGCCCTGTGCGGAGGGGGCTGCCGGTTACCCCGGGGTGGGGTGGTGACCGGATGTGGAAGGTGGGCGGCCATTCAAAGAGGGGATGGAGAGGGAGCCGAAAGCTCGGCCAGATCGCGCTCCAGCAATGCGGGGGCGCCCAGTTGCAGCTCGATCAGGCGGCGCAGGTGCGTCACGCTGTCGAGGTCGATGCTGCGGCACAGCAATCCGGCATAGTGGCTCTCCATGTGCGCCACCTCGGTCGACATGGCGATGTGATCGCTGGTACTGGTCAGGGGGACGGTCAGCTGGCACAGCGTTCCCGGGACCAGGGCCGTTCCTGGCGCCATGGCCACCAGTGCGCCTTTGAGTGACAGATCCAGCACATGCACGCTGAAGGTCTGGTCGGCGGTCGTCAGCAGCGCCGGTGCGTCAAAGGTTACGCGAATGAAGTGGCGGCGTTCGTGGGGCATGGCGTCTGGCAGGATGAACGGTGGTTTGGCCTTCATGCTACACGCAGGGCTGTGGCCAGGGTGGATTTATGTCAAAAATTGTTACAGGCAGTGCGCTGGCATTTTTGCATGGCCATTGAGCAGAGGCTGTGCACGGGGAGGGCGCAAAGTGCATGCTGCGGTTGCGCCAAGGCCTTTGTGCCTGCGGATGGATGCTGTGTTGCTATTGTAATGATAGCTTATGGCGCTTGATGGTAGAGCTGAAAAGGCTGTTTTCAACCAAACTGTGGCGGCGTGTCCATGTACCTCGTGCTACCCGGGCATCGGCCTGTGGGGGTGAAAATCCGTTCTGGCAATTTCCTGCAAGGAGTTCTGATGTTCAAGACACTGCGTTTTCGGTTATCTGTTGTGTTTCTGTTCTGGGTCGTGGTCGGAGCGGCCCATGCCCAGGCCTACGTGAATGCCACGGTCGGGGGGGAATTGGCGCCCGGCGTCTATGGCCAGATCCAGATCGGCAACGCACCGCCGCCGCCGGTGCTGTATTCGCAGCCCGTGGTGATCCACCGGCCTGCCGTGCGGGTGCCGGTGGAACCCATGTACCTCTATGTACCTCCGGGGCACGCCAAGAACTGGGGCAAGCATTGCGCGCGCTACGACGCATGCAGCCGACCGGTGTATTTCGTCAAGGAGCCGCCGCGCCGGGGCCAGGGTCCGCAGGAGGACAACGGCCGTGGCCACGGCCGGGGCCATGGCAAGCACCGCGACTGATCAAGTCGGGGTGGGGGCTGTGGCCTGTTCCGGTACTGCCCTGGCAGCGGGGGCATGAAAGCGCCTTATTTCACGGAGCGGGATGGGCGCCACGCTACACTGGCAAACACAGACCGGCCCACCCGGAAAGTGGTTCCAGGAGGGGGCGGTCCTATCCCATCAACCGAAGGAGTTAGCCATGTTCAAGCATATTCTGGTCCCCGTGGACGGGTCCCCCACCTCGATGCTGGCCGTATCCAAGGCGGCTGGCCTGGCCAAGGCGTTCGGCAGCACCGTCACGGCCCTGTATGTGATTGATCCGTATCCCTTCACCGGCGTGGGCGCCGATTTCGCCTACGGCCAGGCCCAGTACCTGAGCGCCGCCACGGCCGAAGCGAACGCTGCGCTCGACGCCGTCAAGAAGGCCATGCAGGAAGCCGGCGTGGAAGTCAACACCGTGGTGGGCGAAGGCCATGCGGTGCAGGAAGGCATCGCGCGCGCCTTGGGCAGCACGGGCGCCGACATCATCGTCATGGGATCGCACGGCCGCCGTGGCATCGAGAAGCTGGTGCTGGGCAGCGTGACGCAGCGCGTGCTGGGCCTGGTGCATGTGCCGGTGCTGGTGGTGCGCGACTGATCGTCCGGCGCTTCCCTGAAATCGCAAGGCTCCCCGTGGGGAGCCTTTTTTGTGCCTGGTGCCGGCAGGCTTATTCGATCTTTGCGCCCGAGGCTTCGACGATGCCCTTCCACTTCGCGTAGTCGGTCTTGAGCAGGGTGTCGAACTGGGCGGGCGTGAGGGCCAGCGGCTCGGCGCCCTGGGCATGGATGGCGGCCTTCATGTCGGCGCTGGCCAGCAGCTTGTTGACTTCGGCGTTCAGCGTGGCCACCACGGCGGCCGGCGTGCCCGCCGGGGCGAACAGGCCATACCAGGTGCTCACGTCGAAATCCTTGAAGCCGGACTCGGCCACCGTGGGCACGTCGGGCAGCGAGGAGCTGCGCTTGGCCGAGGTGACGGCCAGCGGGCGCAGCTTGCCGGCCTTGATCTGGCCCATGGCCGAGGGCAGGGACGACACCAGCAGGTCCACGTTGCCGGCCAGCGCGTCCATCAGCGCGGGGTTGGAGCCCTTGTAGGGGATGTGGCTGAGCTTGATGCCCGCCGCCTTCTCGAACAGGTCGCCCGCCAGATGGATGGAGGTGCCGTTGCCCGGCGAGCCGTAGGTGACGGTGCCGGGCGTAGCCTTGGCGGCGGCCACCACGTCGGCCAGGGTCTTGTACTTGCTGTTGGCGCTGGTGGCGATGATCACCGGCGTGTAGGCCACATGGGCCACGGCCGCGAGGTCCTTGGTAGGGTCCCAGGGCAGGTTCTTGTAGAGCCAGGGGCCGATGACCAGGTTGTCCTTCTGGCCCATCACGATGTCGTAGCCCGTGGGCGCGGCCTTCACGGCCTCGCCGATGCCGATGGTGCCGCCCGCGCCAGCCTTGTTGTCGGCCACCACGGTCCATTTGGCTTGCTCGGTGAGCTTGGTCGCCACCAGGCGCGAGAGGATGTCGGTGCCGCCGCCGGGCGGGAAGGGCACGATCAGGCGGATGGGCTTGCCGGGGTAGGCGGGGGCGGGCGTCTGCGCATAGGCCGTGGCGCTGACGGCAAATGCCAGTGCGGTGAAGGACAGGATATGTCGGCGAAGCATGGGTGAATCTCCTGGAGGAAAGGGCGTGGAAATCAGAAGGTGGGCACGGTGCTTGAAACTTGCACGGCCCTGGCCCGTCGAAAGGCCGCGGAGCAGGCCATGCCACCAGGCGCCGCCCCCCTGGAGGGGGACGGCGCCAGAGGTGGCTCAGGGGGAGGTCACATCCTCTCGAAAATGGCGGCGATGCCCTGGCCGCCACCGATGCACATGGTCACCAGCGCATAGCGGCCCTGCACGCGTTGCAGCTCGTGCAGCGCCTTCACGGTGATGAGCGCACCCGTGGCGCCAATGGGGTGGCCCAGCGAAATGCCCGAACCATTGGGGTTGACCTTGGCCGGGTCCAGGCCGAGGTCCTTGGTGACGGCGCAGGCCTGGGCGGCGAAGGCCTCGTTGGCCTCGATCACGTCCAGGTCGTTCACCGTGAGGCCGGCCTTCTTCAGCGCCAGCTGCGTGGCGGGCACGGGGCCGATGCCCATGAACTTGGGGTCCACGCCGGCGTGCGCATAGGCCACCAGGCGGGCCAGGGGCTTGGCGCCACGGGCCTTGGCGGCGCCGGCTTCCATCAGCACCACGGCGGCAGCGGCGTCGTTGATGCCCGAGGCGTTGCCGGCCGTCACCGTGCCGTTTTCCTTGACAAACACGGGCTTGAGCTTGGCCATGTCGTCCAGCGTGGCGCCAGGGCGGAAATGCTCGTCGGTGGCGTACTGCACGTCGCCCTTGCGGCTCTTGAGGGTGACGGGCACGATCTGGTCCTTGAACACGCCGGCCTGCGTGGCGCGTTCGGCGCGGTTGTGGCTTTCCACGGCCAGGCGGTCCTGGTCTTCGCGGGTGATGCCCCACTTGGCGGCAATGTTCTCGGCCGTCACGCCCATGTGGATGTTGTGGAAGGGGTCGTGCAGCGCGCCGATCATCATGTCCACCATCTTGGTGTCGCCCATGCGGGCACCCCAGCGCATGTTCAGGCTGGCGAAGGGCACGCGGCTCATGTTCTCGGCGCCACCGCCGATGGCGATGTCGGTATCGCCCAGCAGGATGGACTGGCTGGCGTTCACGATGGCCTGCAGGCCCGAGCCGCACAGGCGGTTCACGTTGTAGGCGGGCGTGCCCTCGCCGCAGCCGCCGTTGATGGCCGCCACGCGCGAGAGGTACATGTCCTTGGGTTCGGTGTTCACCACATGGCCGAACACCACGTGGCCCACGTCCTGGCCTTCCACATTGGCGCGGGCGAGCGATTCACGCACCACGAGGGCGCCCAGCTCGGTGGGGGGGATGTCCTTCAGGCTGCCGCCAAAGGTGCCAATGGCGGTGCGCACGGCGCTGACGACGACGACTTCACGGGTCATGGGAAACTCCTGCAGTGGATATGAATCAAAAATGGCTACAGCGCATATGGATAAAGCGCTGGTAGCTATAAAAAAGTGAGTATTGGTTTGTCAGGCTTCACGGACATCGGCCACCGGGTTGGTGCCGAAATCCGCGCGCTCCAGCCAGGCGAGCACGCGGGTGGCGGCGTCCTGGGGCGATGTGAGCTGGCCACCCGTCTTGAGGTTGGCGAAATTCTGGCGGTCCGGGAAGGCGGCCGGGTCGGCGCCGCGCAGCTGGACCTGCATGTCGGTGTCGATCACACCGGGAGCCAGCGAGCATACCTTGGCGCCATGGGGCTTGATGGCTTCGTCCAGCGCCATGCAGCGCGTGAAATGGTCCATACCGGCCTTGGCCGCGCAGTAGGCCGCCTGCGAGGCCATGGGGCGGCGGCCCAGGCCCGAGGAGATATTGAGCACCTTGCGCGGCACGCTCCAGCCCTCGGTGGCGCCCAGGAAGGCGGCGCACAGCAGCATGGGGGCCTCCAGCCCCACGCGCAGCGCCATGGCCAGGTCGGCCGACGCACTGGCCGAGAGGGGGGCGATGGGGGGAATCATCCCGGCGTTGTTGATCAGGGTGGCGCTGGCAAACTGGCCCGGGGGGGCTTCCAGGAGCCAGTCGCGCAAGCGTTGGGCGGCTTGCTCAGCGTGGGCCAGGTCCTGTTCCCATTGCAGCAGGGGGGCGCCCAGGGTACGGGCCTCCTCGGCCAGGGTGTCGTGGGTTCGGCGCGCAATGCACAGCAGCGTGTGGCCGGGGCGCAGCAGCTGGCGCGCCATGGCCAGACCCATGCCGCGTGAGGCACCGGTCAAGATGGTGAGGTGTTGAGGCATTTCCGCATGGTACCTGCCTGAGAACCTGTTCAAAATCTTTTCATGGGGTACGCATGGCTTCAAAACCGCCACGATCTAGGCGCACGCCGCAGCCCATACCGATGTATGGGCAAGGTGGGCAACGACGAGCGTGGCGGTTTTGGAGCCATGCCCTTCGGGTTGCCCCGCAAAGGCTGCGTCCGCGGCGTTGCAAATCCTCGCCGGGCCACCAGCCCGGCTGTGGTTTGCGCCTTGCGGCCACAGCCTTTGCGGGGCAACGTACCCCATGAAAAGATCTTGAACAGGTTCTGAGCGCGTCAACACGTTCTGAGGGAGGCCGCGGGTCGTGCGCGGATGACTGCGTGCAAACTGCGGGTTTTACTGAACCTGCAAAAGGCCGGATGTCGGTTAGCCTTGCAGTGAGACGCCATGGACGGGGGGCAGTGCAGTGTCGTACCGGCCATCACTGGAGGGAGCGCCATGGAGATTCAGGCATTCGGGCTGGATGATTTTCAGGCCATCGCAGAGGGTGCGGCCGTGCTGGCCAGCGGCGGCGGTGGCAGTTACCACGATGCGCGTGCCATCCTTCAGGCGCTGGAGCAGCGGGGCTGGAGCGGCACGGTGCAGGTGCGTGACTACGACGGCGTCACCAATGGCTGCGTGCTGGCCATCGTGGGCTCTCCCGATGCGGCCGAAAACCTGACGTTGACCGCCATCGAGCATTCAATCCGCAACGCCGTGCGGGTGCTGGAGGCCGGCACGGGCGCCGCCCTGGGGTGTTTCATTCCGGTGGAAATCGGGCCTGTCAATTCCCTGGTGCCCTTGATCGGTGCGGCCTTGTCGCAGGGTGCGGTCTGGGTGGTGGACGGCGATGGCGCGGGGCGCGCGGTGCCGCAACTGCCCCAGACCACTTTCACGGGCAACCCACTGCTGGCGCCATGCCCCTGTGCGCTGGCCAGCGATGCACAGGCGCCCGGGGCCGTCGAGTCGGCGCTGCTCCATGCCGCCACGGCGGCCAAGGTCGAAGCCCTGGCGGGCGGGGTGGTGGGCGGCTTCGGCGGCTATTCGGGGATTGCCATGTGGCCCTCCAACGCGGGCAATGGCCATGCCCTGGCGGGCAGTTATATCGCCGGGACCTTGCGGCAGACGCACGCCCTGGGCCGCTTCCTGCTGGGGGCGTCCAGCCCGCCGTTATCGGCGGAACTGGCCTCGGTCATCTCGCTGATCACCGGCCGCGCGGCCAGCGCCGTCGTGACCAACTTCTACATCACGGAGGTGACGCAGTCCACGTCGAGCGCTTCGCTCGACGCGGGCATCATCCGCCTGGACAGCTCCCCCGATCCTGCGCACAGTACGCAGACGCATTACCTGTACCACCTGAACGAGAACCTCATCATGTATTCGGCATCGAGCATGGCACCCGACATCGTCGCGCCCGATTCGATTTGCTACTACTCGGAGAGCACGGGCCGGGGTTTTTCCAATGCCAGTGACGATCTGGCCGAGTATTTCGATGCCGCTACCGGCAAGAGCACGGGCCGGGCCGTCAGCGTCCTCCAGGTGCGCGCCGCCGAAAAACTCTGCAGCACGCCGGGTGTGGTGGCTTCGTTTGCCACGCTCCTGCGCAACCTGGGCTATGCGGGGGCGCTGCCTTCGGCCTCACCATGAACGAAGCGGACCTGAACAAGGAGCGGCTGGAGCTGGCCCTGGAGGCGGCGGGCCTGGACCTGTGGGAAAACAACCTGCTGACCGGGGAGGTGACCCGCAAGGCGAACAAGACCTTCGAGGAACTGGGTTTCACCGAGGAGGAGGTCGTCGCGGATGTGCAAGGCATCTTCGGGCTGTTCCATCCGGACGATCTGGAGCGCGTCCAGAAGGCCGTCGATGACCATCTTGCGGGCCGCACGGCCCAGTACCGGTGTGAATTCCGGTTGCGTTCCAAGAGCGGCGCATGGGTCTGGTATGCCAACTACGGCCGCATCATGGATGGCAAGAGCCCGTCTCCCGGCCAGCGGCTAATCGGTGTGACCTTCAACATCGACGACCGCAAGCGCCAGGAGGACGAGATCGCTCAGATCAACCGCCAGCTGATCGAACAGAACGCCTTGCTGCAGCAGCTCAACACCACGCTGCGCCTGCTGGCCGCCAACGATTCCCTGACCGGGCTGTCCAACCGGCGCACCCTGATGGAGCTGGGCGACAGCGAATGCCGGCGCGCCGAGCGCTTCGGGCACCCGCTGTCCGTCATGGTGGTGGATATCGACCTGTTCAAGAAGGTCAACGATGTCTGGGGGCACTTCGCGGGCGACCGTGTGATCTGCGCGGTGGCCGATGCCTGCGCTGCGCGCACTCGCGCCGGGGTGGACACCGTGGCCCGTTTCGGCGGCGAGGAATTCGTGCTCGTGCTGCCGGAAACCGACAGCGCCAGCGCGCTGCACCTGGCGGAGTCGCTGCGCCATGTGGTGGCCTTGCAGGAGGTGGTGGTGAACGAAGAGGGCGTCAGCGTCTCTGTCACCGTCAGCATTGGCGTGGCCACGCTGCGCCAGGGTGCGGGCCTGACGTTCGAGCAACTGGTCAACAAGGCCGACAAGGCGCTCTACCGGGCCAAGGAGACGGGGCGCAACAACGTGCAGTGCTGTGCGGACGGGTAGAGGCCGTGCGCCCGCCGGCTGTTAGAACGGCGCGGGCGAGGCGAATTCCACCTGCAGGCCCGTGCCCGGGTGCTCGAACTCCAGCCAGGCGGCATGCAGCAGCAGCCGGGGCGCGCGGGCGTGGACGGTGCTGTCCGCATACAGGGCATCGCCCAGGATGGCATGGCCCATGGCCGCGAGGTGCACGCGCAGCTGGTGCGTGCGGCCGGTCACGGGTTCCAGCTCGATGCGCGTGGTGTCGGCGTCGCCATCGTGCGCCAGCACGCGCCAGCGCGTCTGGCTGGGTTTGCCCCGCACGGGGTCGATCACCCGCAAGGGGCGCCGCTCCCAGTCGGCGGCGATGGGCAGGTCGATCTCCGCCCAGGCACCATCCTGCAGGGCCGCCATGTGCCCGGCCACGATGGCCTGGTAGCGCTTGTGCACCTCGCGCAGCTCGAAGGCCCGGCCCAGGCGGCGCTGCGCCTCGGGGTTGCGGGCCATCAGTACCAGGCCCGAGGTAGCCTGGTCCAGCCGGTGCACCACCAGGGCTTCGGGCCAGCGCTGCTGGGCGCGGCGGCTCAGGCAGTCCTGCTTGTCCGGGCCACGCCCGGGCACGCACAGCAGGCCGGAGGGCTTGGCCAGCACGAGCAGGTCGCCGTCGGCGTGCAGGCAGTCGATGCGGTCGTCAGGGGTTGCCATTGACCAGCCGGTCCACGGTATCGCACAGCTCCTGCACATCGTTGGGCTTGTGGATCAGCGCCCGCGCGCCCGCGGCCAGGGCCGCCTGCTCGATCTCGGTGGTGACATGGCCCGAGGCCAGTGCCACGGGCAGGTCGGGGCGGATGCTGCGCACTTCCTCCAGCAGGTCCACGCCGGAGTAGCCGGGCATGTTGTAGTCGGTCACGAGCAGGTGGTAGTCCTGCGGCGCGGCGCGCAGGGCGTCGGCCGCAGCATGCGGGTCGTTGAAGCCGCTCACCTGGTAGCCGCGCCGGCGCAGCAGGCGCTGCACGAGGAACACCAGGGCCTGGTCGTCGTCCACATACATCACGTGGTAACCCTGCTGCTGGGGCGCGGGGGCCGTGGCCGGCGCGGGCGCCGGTGCGTGCATTTCCGCTGCAGGGACCGATGCCTCCGCCACCGGGAAATAGAGTGTGAAGCGGCTGCCCTGGCCTGGGGTGCTGTGCACGTCGACCGCGCCCGCGTGCGTGCGCATCACGCCATGCACCACCGACAGGCCAAGCCCCGTGCCCTGGCCCACTGGCTTGGTGGTGAAGAAGGGTTCGAAGATGCGCTCCAGCGTGGTGGCGTCCATGCCCGGGCCGTTGTCCTGCACGCTGATGGCCACGTAGTCGCCCGGGGGCAGGCCCAGGCGTTCGTGCAGGCGTTGGTCGGGGGGCGCGAGCACGGCCTCGGCCTGCACCGTGCCCCGCGCTTGCCCGATGGCATGGATGGCGTTGGTGCACAGGTTGAGCAGGGCTTGCTCGACCTGCGTGGGATCGGCCAGCACCGGCGGCAGGCCCTGGGGCAGGTGCATGTGCAGGTCGATGGCCGGGGGCAGCGTGACGCGCAGCAGCCGCTCGGTGTCGTGCATGACCTCGGCCACGGGCACGGCGGTGCGCCGGGGCGGCGCGTTGCGGCTGAAGGTGAGGATCTGGCGCACCAGGTCGCGCGCGCGCCGCCCGGCCTTCTCGATCTCCAGCAGGCTCTCCAGCGCGGGCGAGCCCGCTCCGCAGTCGGCCTTGGCCAGCTCCACGTTGCCCAGGATGGCGCCCAGAATGTTGTTGAAGTCGTGTGCGATGCCGCCGGCCATGGTGCCCACGGCCTGCATCTTGTGCGACTGGCGCAGCTGGGCTTCCAGCTCGTTGCGGTGCGCCTCGGCCTTCTTGCGGCCCGTGAGGTCGCGCGCGAACACGGTGGTGGTCTCGCCCTCGGCGTGGCGCTCGAATGAAACGCTGACCTCCACCGCCAGCTCCTTGCCGCTGGCGGTGCGCGCCGTCATCTCGCCCAGCAGGGCCTGCGTGGTGAGCTGTGCGAAGGCCAGGGCCTGCGCGGCGTCGGGCAGGAAGCGTTCGAGCGGGCTGCCCAGGGCATCGCTGGCGCTGCAGTGGAACAGCACCGCCGCCGTGGGGTTGAAGACGGTGATGCGCTGGTGCTGGTCCACGCAGAGGATGGCATCGAGCGCGGAGTTGATGATGGCCTCCAGGCGCTTCTCGCTGGCATGGAGCTGCTCGTTGCGCTGCTGCAGCGCCTGGCGCTCGGCCAGCAGCGGGCCCTGGTCGATCACGGCGCAGAGAAACTGCAGCAGCGGCGCGGCGCCATCCTGCGCCATCTCGATGCAGGCGATGTGCAGGTCCCCGGTGATGCGCGCATCGCCGTCGATGTGGAAGACGACTTCCGTGGCCTCGCTGTGGCCTTGCGCGCGCGCCGTGGCGAAGGCGGCGCGCACCCGTTCGGTGTCGCCCTCGCAGACGAAGGGCATCAGTGTCGTCAGCGGCCGGTCGTGCTCGGTGGGCTGGAATGAGCGGTGCGCCATGGCGTTGGCCTGCACCACCACGTCGTATTCGTCCAGCACCATCAGGGCCAGCGGTACGCTGGAGAACAGGGCCTCGAAGCGCTCCGACGCGCTTTCGGCGGCGGCCTGGCTGTATTGCAGGACCTTGTTCTGCGCCTCCAGCTCGGCCTGGTAGGCGCGCAACCCGGCGATCAGCGCGGGCATGGCGCCCTCGGTATGCGTGGTGGCCGTGGCGGATGGGGGAGTGGGGGACGTGTCCTCCGGCCCGGGGTCGGGGGATGGAACGCGCAGCAGGAAGGACAGGTCGGGAAGGCTCATGGGCAAGGGGCTGCGGCGGCGACTGCACCCTTGCGCAGCAAGGCCGTGGCCTGTGCGCAGGAGTGTACGCCCGTATGCCTCCCGGTCGGCCATTCGGGCGTGCCGCTGTGCCGGCGCAGGTTTAGCGCGCCATGGGGCCGGTGCGGGCCGGTGAGGTCAGACGGCCGGGACGGTGTCTCCGGCGGGCTTGCGCGCATGGCGCTTGCCGTTGAGCAAGGTGCTGATGGGCGTGAAGCGCACGCACAGGTGGTAGCTTGCCAGGCACAGTACGGTGGTGGCAAGCACGTTGATCAACATTTTGGCGAGCGCTGGCAGGGGCAGCCCGAACAGCACGGCGCCGAAGCCGATGGTCAGCGGCATGTGCACGAGGTAGACCCAGTAGGAGCTGTCGGCCAGGTAGGCCAGCCAGGCGTGCGGCCGTTGCAGGTGCGCCAGGAACAGGCCGATGAGCGTAAAGCTCCAGAGCCAGGCGCAGGCGTTGTAGGCCAGGGCGATCCAGAAGGGCAGGTAAGCGATGGCGTGGCCCCCGGGCTTGGCCAGCATGTCGTACAGCGCCCCCGTGGCCAGGAAGCAGGCCAGGCCCGCGACCGCGTACACCGGCCAGCGCCGCATGTAGAGCGGGAACAGTGCTTTCTGCTGCTGGTACAGGGCGATGCCGAACCCATAGAACAGCCCGTTGTGCACCCACTCCGCGAGTGGCGGCAGGAAATGGCCGCTCGGTTTCACGAGGCCGTCGCTGTAGAGCGCGCCCACCCCCGCCAGCGGCAGCGCCAGCACCATGAAGCCCCAGGGTGCCTGGCCCAGCCCGCCAAAAAGGCGCGACAGGGCGCGGGGCAGCGCTGCCGGCAGGCGTTGCAGCAGCCACTGCACGGGCACGGTCAGCAGGCTGAACCACAGCAGCATCCACAGGAACCACAGGTGCATGGTGGAGGGCCCCTCGGGCACGCTGGTCCCCTGCCGCAGCAGGCTTTGGTCGATCCCCCAGGTGCCGCGCGCCATGCGGTGCAGGAACAGGAGGGCCAGCAGGCCGCAGGCCACATAGATGGGCGGCCAGAACACCGCGAAGGGCAGCGCCAGGCGTTGCAGCCGGTTGCGCACCATGGCCCGCGTGCCGCGCCGCTGCACCAGCAGCGTGACAAAGAAGCCCGCCAGCACGAAGAACACCGGCATGCGGAAGGCGTGGATGAAAGCCATCAACAGGTCGGCCACGGGCGTGGAGCGGTCGTCGTGCCAGGGCAGGGGCGAAGGGCCTTCGAGGTGGATGACGGCGACATGCAGCACGATGCCCAGCCACATCATGGTGGCGCGCAGGTTGTCCAGGGCGTGCAGGCGGTCGGGGAGGTTGGGGCTGGGGTTCATGGTCGGTCCGGGGCAATGGGGCCGACTGTAGGGCCTCACGTTGCGTGAGGGTCAAGCATTTTTGCGAGTGCCCGCCCGATGTAGTCGCGCACGGCACGGCTCAGCAGGGCGCCCGCGCTCAAGAGGGGATCGCAGGCGGTGGCCAGCAGCAGCTTGTCGCGCAGTTGCCGGTCGTTGCGGGTGAGCTGGTCCATGAGCGCCGTCCAGTGCGCCACGGCCGCCTGTCCGCGCGGGCTGTCGGGCGCCTGCTGTTCGCGCAGCAGGCCGGCCACCTCGTCTTCCAGCGCCTGCCATTGCGCGGCGCGGACATGGCCCAGGCGTTCCAGGTCGGAGGGTTGCAGGTACTTGCCCAGCGCCGCCCTGCGCAGCCCGATGGCACGTTCCATGTACTCGATCACTTCGCTGCTGGGGGCGTTGTTGATGCCATGGGCCGATGGCTCCAGCCGGTACATGTGGCCCCAGCGTTCCAGCAGGTCCAGGTCGCCGCCCATCCATTCGAGCATCAGCACCATCCAGCGCTGGGCCAGTTGCTGCACCAGGGGCGTGTCGATCGCCAGGCCCTGGTCCATGGCGCCACGCACGCGCTCCACCAGCGGCACCCATTCCGCCTCGATCGTGTGCCAGTTCTCGAAGATGCGCTTGAGCTCGGCCGCACTGAAGTACTTGCCGTAGGTGGCCATGAGCGCCAAGGTTTCGAGCCAGTTGCCCATGTCGGGCTCGGCCCCGGCCACCAGGCCGTCGCGCATCAGGGCCAGGCGAGCGCGCAATTCGGTGGCCTGGGTGATCTGCAGGTCCAGGGCGTGGATCTGGCGTTCGATGATGCGGCCCGGCTCCATGCCCTCGCCTGCCAGCAGGTCGGCGATGTCGCCCAGCGGCAATCCCAGGTGGCGCAGCGCCTGGATGCCGTGCAGCCGCTGCACGTCGGCCTGACTGTAGAGGCGGTAGCCGGTATCGGAGCGGCCCGCGGGCTTGAGCAGGCCGATCTCGTCGTAGTGGTGCAGGGTGCGCACCGTCAGGCCGGTGCGCCGCGCCAGCTCGCCGACCTTCAGCAGCATGGCGTGTTCAGCGGCGCACGGACACCAGCTCCACCTCGAAGGTGAGCGTGGCGTTGGGCGGAATCACGCCGCCGGCGCCGCGCTCGCCGTAGGCGATGGCCGGTGGGCAGGTCAGCTTGGCCTTGCCGCCGGGCTTCATGCGCTGCACGCCTTCGGTCCAGCAGGGGATCACGCGGTTGAGCGGGAACTCGGTGGGCTCGCCGCGCTTGTAGGAGCTGTCGAACTCCTTGCCATCGGCGAGGGTGCCGCGGTAATGCACCTTGACGGTATCGGTGACCTTGGGGGCGTCGCCCGTGCCGTCCTTGAGAGATTCATAGACCAGGCCGCTGGGGGTGGTGACGGCCTTGGTGGGGCCTTGGGCGTGGGCCAGGGGTGCTGCCAGTAGGCAGGGCAACAGGACTTTGGCGAAAGAGCGCACGGTGTTCCTTGGTGGATGAAAAGGGCAGTGTACGTGTCCCTCATACGGTTTCGCCTTCAAACGTATAACGTCGTTGGGCTTCCTTGCCGTGCTACAGCACTGTCTGCGGAACCCCGCCTAGCTATCCGATTGAATGCAAAACCGTATCAGACTGCGTTTACGCTCTCAGCCACGCTGCGCCTTGAGCAGGTCCGCCACCAGAAATGCCAGCTCTAGGCTTTGCGAGCCGTTCAGGCGCGGGTCGCAGGCAGTGGTGTAGCGGGTTTGCAGCTGCTCGTCGGTCAGGTTCTGGCCGCCGCCACGGCATTCGGTGACGTCCTGGCCGGTCAGCTCCACATGCAGGCCGCCTGCCACGGTGCCCACTTGGGCGTGGGCGGCAAAAAATTCGCGCACCTCCTGCACGACCTTGGCAAAGTCGCGTGTCTTGACGCCCTGCGCGGTGGTGGTGGTGTTGCCGTGCATGGGGTCGCAGCTCCAGACCACCGGGTGGCCGCTGGCCTTCACGGCGGCCAGCAGCGGCGGCAGTTTGGCGGGCAACTGGCCGGCGCCCATGCGGGTGATGAGCACCACGCGGCCGGGCTCGCGCGTGGGGTCGAGCGCTTGCAGCAGGGCCAGAACGTCATCGGCGCTGGCGCCGGGGCCGATCTTGACACCCACCGGGTTGGCGATGCCGCGCAGGTATTCGATGTGCGCGCTATCCAGTTGGCGCGTGCGCTCGCCCAGCCACAGCATGTGGGCCGATGCGCCAAACCAGTCGGCGGACCGTGTGGCGCCCGCGAGCGGGGCTTCGCGACGCGTTAGTGCCTCTTCGTAGGGCAGGAGCAAGGCCTCGTGCGAGGTGTAGAAGGCCACCTCGCGCAGCTGCGGCGTGTTCTCGGAGGTAAAGCCGCAGGCGGCCATGAAGCCCAGGGTTTCGCTGATGCGGTCGGCCAGCTCCTGGTAGCGCTGGCCCTGTGGGCTTTCGCGCACGAAGTCGGCCGTCCAGCCGTGCAACTGGTGCAGGTCGGCAAAGCCGCCCTGGGCCAGGGCGCGCAGCAGGTTGAGCGTGGCGGCGCTGGCCGAGTAGGCGCGCAGCAGGCGTTCGGGCTGGGGCGCACGCTCGGCGGCACTGAAGCCCGCGCCGTTGACGATGTCGCCCCGGTAGCTGGGCAGGGTTACGCCGCCCCGGGTTTCGGTGTCGGCAGAGCGCGGCTTGGCGTACTGCCCGGCGATGCGTCCCACCTTGACCACCGGGCGCGCGGCGCCGTAGGTCAGGACCACAGCCATTTGCAGCATCACGCGGAAGGTTTCGCGCGCGGCCTCACCGTCCAGCGTGTCAAAGCTCTCGGCGCAGTCGCCACCCTGCAGCAGAAAGGCGCGGCCTGCAGCCACTTCGGCCAGTTGGGAGCGCAGGGCCTGCACCTCACCGGCAAAGATCAGGGGCGGGAACTGGCGCAGCTGCGCGCAGGCCGCATCCAGCGCCTGCAGGTCGGGGTAGCCGGGCATCTGGCGCACAGGGCGCGTGCGCCAGCTGTCGGGCTGCCAGGCGGGCGATGGGGATGGTGCGGGTGGGGGCGTGGTGGTGGGCATGGGGCGAGTGTGCAACGCGGCGGATCGACGGAAAACGTCTTCTGCCGCAGGGTGCCAATGATAGTTGGCTGCAAAAACAATAGTGCAGCACTGCGTTGCCAGTCCGCCGCCACGCTCGCATCCACCGCCGTGGCCGGGGGCCGCGGCGGCGAGGGTCAGAGGCTGAGAGTTTTTCGGCCGCGCCCGAAAGGCGCGCCAAAACACGCCGGATCTAGGCGCAAAACGCAGCCATAGCTCGGGCTATGGCGAGTATTTGCAACGACGAGCCGG
>Ga0208516_100113_pt1 | contig 53063 bp, 43 predicted proteins | sample LakWasM117_HOW13_2_FD_183931 | JGI IMG/M metagenome (GOLD analysis project Ga0208516, IMG submission 183931) | Freshwater sediment methanotrophic microbial communities from Lake Washington under simulated oxygen tension - Sediment Metagenome... | ecosystem: Environmental > Aquatic > Freshwater >...
CGTCTACGGGCGTGCGCTGGGCGCGGTGCAACGGGCCGGTGTGGGCCTGATGGCCGGGGCGCTGCTCGTGGTCAAGGCCCGACAGCTGCGATGAGCCGTGCGGGCGATGAGCCGTGCGGGCCTTGTGCGCAGGGCCTACTCCTTGCCCAGCGCCTTGTACTGCTCGTACAGCTCGTCGGCCAGCCGGCGCAGGGCGCGGCCTATGGCGGCGTACTCGTACTCGTTGAGGTTGGCCAGCGAGGCACGACCGGAAGGGCGGTCGGACCCGAAGCCACGGCCCGGCAGCAGCACGATGCCGGTCTCGTCGGCCACGCGGAACAGCATGTCGCCGGTCGAGGACTGCTGCACGGCCCATTGCGAGAAGGCCTCGCCATAGAGCCGACAGGTCACGTTCTGCAGGTCGATCAGCGTGTAGTAGTTGACCGAGTTGGGATTTTCCAGCGGGGGCATGCCCAGCTCGCGGTACAGCGTGGCCTCGCGGCGGCGGATCAGCTGCTTGAGGGCCTGCTTGTAGGCGTCCGCTTCATCCATGAGCGCAAACAGCGAGAACAGTACCATCTGCACCTGCTGCGGCGTGGACAGGCCGGCCGTGTGGTTCAGCGCCACCACGCGGCTGTCGGCCACCAGGCGGTCGATGAACTTGAGCGAGCGCACATCGGGCAGCAGCGAGCGGTAGCGGTGGTCCAGCGCCTTCTTTGCGGACTCAGGCAACTGCGCCAGCGCATGGTCGAACACGTTGTCCTTGTGCGCCGCGATCACGCCCAGGCGCCAGCCAGTGGCACCGAAATACTTGGAGAACGAATACACCAGCAGCGTGTTCTGGGGGCAGACCGAGAACAGGGACTGGAATTCATCGGCAAAGGTGCCGTAGACATCGTCGGTGAGGATCAGCAGGTCGGGCCGCTGCTCGGCCACGATGGCGCGCACGCGGTCCAGGCTGCGCTGGTCCATCTTCACGGACGGCGGGTTGCTGGGGTTCACGCAGAAGAAGATCTTGACGTCCGGGTCCTTGAGCTTGTCCAGCTCGGCGTCGGAGTACTGCCAGCCGTTGTCGGGGTCGGCGTGTATGGGCACTTCCTTGAGGTCGTACTGGGCCAGTTCGGGGATCTCGATATACGGCGTGAACACCGGCATGCCGATGGCCACCTTGTCGCCGGCCTTGAGCAGGCCGCTGATGCGCAGGCTCTCGAAGATATAGGCCATGGCCGCCGTGCCGCCCTCGACCGCGAACAGGTCCACCGACTCGGGCGGCACGGCGCCGCCTGCCATCTCGCGGACGATGTACTGGCGCACGACCTGCTCGCTCACGGTGAGCATGCGCGGCGGCACGGGGTAGTTGCAGCCCAGGATGCCGTCCACCATCTCATGCAGGAAGGCGGCGGGGTCCAGCCCCAGCTGGTCGCGCACATAGCTCAGCGACTTGCCCAGGAACTTCACGCCCTCCTGGTCGCGGTGCTCGGCGATGAAGCGCTCGAAGCGCCCCTCGATGCCGTCGAGCTTGGCCAGCCCGCCCACGCCCACCGTCATGTAGGAGTACGACAGCTCCGACTCCGCCGCCGCGAACAGACCCAGCCGGAAGAACGCCCGGCGCGGCGTGGTCGCCAGGAAGTTGGGATTGCCGCGCCCCGCATTGAGCATGAGGCGGTTGGCCTTGCCCGAGGCCACCTTGATCAGTTCGTCCTTGAGTTCGAACGGGCTCAAATTCGCCAGACTCCGATAATCCTTGCTCATTGCGCAGCTCCTTGTGATGGTCCTTGGTGGTCCTTGGGGATCGGTCAGGGGTGATCAGGGGTGATCAGGCAAAGGCGATGACCAGCGGCCCCAGCAATGTGAGGAACACATTGGCCAGCGCATAGGTGATCGCAAACGGTGCCGTGGGAATCGAGTTGCCGGCCTTGTCCAGAATCTCGCCAAACGCCGGGTTGGCGCTGCGCGCCCCGGACAGCGAGCCCGCGAACACGGCCACGTTGTCATAGCGCAGCACGTACTTGCCGAACAGCATGGCGATCAGCAGCGGCACGATGGTCACCACCACGCCCAGCAGGAACAGCGTCAGGCCCTGCTGCATCACCGTGGTCACGGCCTGCTGGCCCGACTGCAGGCCCACCATGGCCACGAAGCCGGCCAGGCCCAGGTCGCGCAGCAGCGTGGAGGCGGCCGTGGGCATGTTGCCGAAGGTGTGCTTGCGGCTGCGCCACCAGCCGAACAGCAGGCCCGCCAGCAGGGCGCCGCCGCCGCTGCCCAGCGTGATGGGAATGGAGCCCAGGCGCAGCACCAGCAGCCCGATCAGCAGGCCCACCGTGATGCCCAGGCCATGGAAGACAAAGTCCGTCTTGTCGCTGGGCACGATGATGGGGCCCACCGACTGCGCGGCCTTCTGCACATCCTGCGGCGTGCCGAACAGCGTCACCACATCGCCCGGCATGACCATGGTGGCCGGCGCAATCGGCACCGGCGTGCCCGCGCGCATCAGCGCCACCGCGTACACGCCGTGCTTGAACTCCTGCGACAGGCTGTCCAGGATGTCCTTCACGCTGCGGTTCAGGTACTGGTTGTTGGAGATGGCCACGTCGCGCCGCACCATCACCACGTCCATGCCCTCGGCGCCCTGCAGTTCCTCGCCCACCGAGGCGCCCAGCGCCACCACGGCCGCGCGCCGGCCCACCAGCAAGATGATGTCGCCGGCCTCCAGCGCCAGGCTGCCGTCCACGCCCACCAGCGCGTTTTTGCGCTGTATGCGCTCCACCGTCACCGTGCCGCCGTTGGCGGTGGCGCTGGCCTCCAGCTCCGCCACGGTGCGGCCCGCCTGTCCCACGCGGAAAATGCGGCCCACCAGATCCGGCACCGCCGGTGACTCGCCGGCTCCGTACACGCGCACGCCCTTGAGCAGCTCCTGCTCGGCCTGGATCGCGTCCTCTCGGATCTTGCGGCCCGTCAGCCACTGCAGCACGTTCACGCACATGATGATGGCGCCGAAGGAGCCGAAGATATAGGTCACCGCATAGCCGATGGCCACATTGGCCTGCATGCGCTGCACCTCGTCGGGCGCCAGCCCCAGCTTCTCGATGGCCGAGCCCGCCGTGCCGATGATGGCCGACTGAGTCAGCCCGCCCGCCGCCAGCCCCGCCGCCAGCCCCTTGTCCAGATGGAACACCCGGGCGATCACCACCACCGTGACCAGCCCCGACACGGCCACCACCAGGGCCATCAGGATCTCCTTGACCGACTGCCGCCCCAGCGAGCGGAAGAACTGCGGCCCGCTCTCGAAGCCCACGGCATAGATGAACAGCGCGAACAGCACCGCCTTGATGCCCGAATCAATGGTCACCCCCACCTGGCTGATCAGCACCGCCGCCAGCAGCGACCCCGCCACGCCCCCCAGCTGGAACGACCCGAACCTGAACTTGCCCACCCAGTAACCGAGCGCCAAGGCCGCGAACAGCGCGATTTCCGGAGCCTGATGAAAGATGCTTCTGAGAAAGTCCACAGCCACCTCTGCTTCTGGGTTGAGGTCCACGGCGGCGCAAGGCAACGGAAGCGGCTGCCCCGGGAGGGCAGGGGGCATTGCGTGCGCGTGGACTGGGAAACGGCGAGTCGCTATTGGAAATAGCTATCGAAAATACTTCTGCACAAATGATTGTGACCAAGAAATATTCAATCGAATATGGCTATTTCATTGGCTTCTTTTGGTCAATCCTTGTTGAGAACAGAGCCACTATTCACGACAAATACCAACTGCAATGTAGGACTGCGCCGTCAGCAAAAGCGGATACATATACAGGTCTGCCTTGCATGCAGGCCATGGGCGCCAGTTTTCGGATGAAATCTATTGGCGGCGAGATGAATTCATCAATTACGCATCTCGCGACCAGATGAGGTGGAGCTCTCCATCCACAAAACCGGCGCTCACCGCTTGCGACTGGCGCAGCCGAAGGGCTCCTGCCGCTTCCGAGGCCACGTAGGAGCCAAGCAGTTTCCTGGCAGCAGCAAGTCCCTTCTCCCACTCGCTTCCCACGACTTCGTGCGGCAACTCGAAGTGAGGGTCGTCGGACATGAATATGTCATCGCACGCCCAGTCCGGGTCCTGCGGGTCGTAGGTCGGGCAGCCCACAATCTGGAGCTCGTGCGATGTGGGCGAGTCATACAGATTGAAGTGAAATGCTGCGATTCCTTCTGGCAGATCGCCGGAAAGTGTTTCGCCGACCCATTGGGAAAATTGCTTTTCAATTGCTTTCATGGTTTCAATATTCTGATGCAATGTGGATCAAAAAATCTTTCCATCATATAGGGAAGTCTGAAAGAAAGAATTGATTTGCATGCTTCAAAAAATATCCGGCTCCGGCACAGCCCGCCCAAAGCCCGTCTCCAGAAAATCAAAATCGCATCCCTCATTGGCCTGCAGGATATGGCGGCCGAACAGCCAGCCATAGCCGCGCTCGTAGCGCGCGGGCGGGGGCGTCCAGGCGGCGCGGCGGGTGGCGAGTTCTGAGTCGCTGACTTCCAGGTGGATGCGGCGGGCGGGCACGTCCACCGTGATGCGGTCGCCCGTGCGCACCAGGGCCAGCGGCCCGCCCACGGCGGATTCGGGTGAGCAATGCAGCAGGCAGCCGTAGGACACTCGCTGTTTTCCGACATGCTGCAATCCCTGATCCACACCCTTGCCGCCCAGTGCTGCGAAAACTCATTGGGCATCTCCACCAATGATCCCGCGCAAGAGAAAGCTTGATCAGCGGAATTCGACGTGCTAGGTTTTGGCGACTAGGCCTTAGTGCTTGGCCCGCCTTCTCGGCAGTGAACGTGGGCAACGCCACCATCGGGCGCCTGGGCTCCGATTGCGCGCATGGCCGGAGGCGTGACGGTGTCTGCGCAGGATGTGGGGTTTGAGGTAGTGGGAGGGTGAATACGCGGGGGATTGCTGATTCCAGCGAGTTTTACTATTGGGTGGAGCAAGCTGCAGAGTAAGTTTATCGGAAAACAGCATTCGACTGTTGCCATAAAAGAAAGACCCACATCTGTGGGCCCTTCTTTTGTTAAAGAGAATGCAAATATCAAACAATCAATGTTCTTTAAAACTGTCTTTACTGCTAATTGCTAGAGTATATCTGAATATTGCGGATTCCAAAACCGATCGAAGAGTTTTTGCCATTTCTCTGAGATGCTTCTGGTCCGGTGCCCCAAGCTCTAACAACATAGTCGCTGGGTGTTTTTGAGAAATTATAAGCCGGATCAATTGCATTTAGCACGTTCTGGAACTGATTGATGTCAAGGCTCCATTGGTAGTGTCTGAAATCAGAGAAAGTCAGGTGGGTAAATGTCATGGATTGAGGTCCAAGCGTACCAAATTGACTGGTTGCTGAGGTGAATTTTTGACCAACAATCGGCATGTCCGTATACCCTGAATCAGCGAAGCTATAGGTGTCCGTGAAGCCCCTGGGATCGTACATATACTGGCTGTAATAAAACCATTTGCTTGGATTGTTTTTATCAACAAATTCGTAAGCAAATCCAACTGCCCCTATGGCAGAGTTGGCTGCATCAAATGTTGAAACTGGTATTGCTGCCTCAAATGAGGTGATCAACTTGGATCCATTCTGGAATACCTGGAGTGGCTGATTGAATCTCTCTCCAAAATTAATATTTGCCGATCCGGTCACCGTTGGCTGTTTTGATGTATCTAGGTACATGCCATTATTTACCCCTTGTGCCTGAGCAAACGTTGCGCCAGGTACATCTGCCAGCCCTCTCTGAAATTGCGAATACTCCGCTGGACTATTGGTATAAATAAGGTTGGAGGTGATTTGATATTTGTCGCCGGATATCGGTGTTTTGTCAGCGCTTTGACTTCCAAAAGGGTTGAGATAATTCATGGATATATAATATCCATTTGGCACTGGTTGATCCAGGGTTGTAATAAATTGATCGATATTGGAAGATGTGGCTAGACCATTCCTGTGATCAAAGATGGAGTTGTAATAATTTCCTGGAGAGCTTGGGAAGGTGACAATCTTTGGGGACGACCTTAGTTCAGAGACATCGCCTGTCCCATAAGCATCTATTGCATATGCGCGTAACTCCCTTGTTGTGCCATTCCAAAAAGACCTTGGAATTGTGATATTCCATTGAACATATGAATTGTTTCCGCAGAAATTCGCCCATGGCATGGGGCGGTAAGAGTTTGCTACAGTTCCACCAATAAACTCACCATTTCCCGAGTAAACATGTACATGCACGTTCCTTGGGTTCCCGTTTATGCATGCCCATCCAGATATGTGATCTGGATTTGATGTCTCGAACTCTCCAATGATTGGCACTGCTGCTTGCAGATTACCCACTAAAAAGATAGCAGTTGATAATATGATATTTTTCATGAAAAAATCTCTTGAATTCCAAATTGGTAAGGAAACTTTGATGGAGTCTTGCTCCGAATTTTAGCGGCCTATATTTCTAATAATCTCGTGTCTCCTCCTTTGGTAAAATATTAGTATTAAACACCGTTGCGGAATTCATCTCATTGCGGCTAGATGTGACGATATTCCAGTTGCCTCATCTATAGTAAGGCTCTATCTTATAGTGCGGAATTATTCAGCGCTGCGACTCTAGTCAACAAGTGCGCTACAAACTGCGCGATTCAGTTGTACCACATCTCACCGTATGTCCACTAATAGTCTAGTGCGGGACAGTTTATTTCCTGGGTCTGTGGCTAAAAGGAGCGAAATCCGTCGAGTCAGAGCGTTGGCTGCCACGGTGTGGACGTGTCAATAATTCCTGATATATTGATATGTCATCATGAATACATCATGAGCGCATATGCACCTGTGGCGCTCTCCGACGAATTGAACCTGTAGACAACTGTTTAGTTCAACCGCGCAGGCCAGACCTATTGCGGGCCTCTGGTTCCAGCGCGCTTGTTCGTAGCCTATCCAATGCACCTGCCAACCCATCGCGCCTCGACGCGGTACAAGCCATCAGTGCGGTGCCTGTTGCGGTAGCCATCAGACACCCTGCGTCGCTGGGCTGTCCCCGGGCCCAGCCCAGGCCCAGCAGGCCGGCGCCCAGTACCAGCCAATGCTCGCCGGCAAGGCCGGGCCGGATCCTGTTCCCCTGCCATGAGCGCGGGCGCCAGGGCGACGGCGGGCCGGCCCGGGCGCCTGCGCCAAGGGTAGGCGTATTACGACGCACAGGAAGGCGTTGGCCCGATGGCTGTACCGAGGGCCACACCGCATCCTGAAGGCGTTACGGACCAAAGCCCCACCATGAACACAGAACTGCTGGACCCCCCACGTACCGAACTGGCCGCTGGCGCAGGCACGCTTGAGCCTTCTTTCCTGCATGTGCCGCTCTACGAGCGCCTGGCCAATCATCTGCCCACCGAACAGGAGCGCCAGGCTGCTGCGGGCTTCCTGCACGGCGTGATCGCCGAGACCTCTGTCGATGCCGATGGCCTGCCGGACAACCCGGAGCACCTGACCGACTGGATGCGTGCCAATGTCGAAAAAGTGCACGCCCAGTACCAGGCCTACCTGGCAGAGCGCAAGGCGGGTGCGGCACGCCGCTACTTCGGCAACCGCGCCCATGCCCTGTACTTCCTGCGCAATGTGGCGCCTACCAAGCTGGTGGACGGTTCCTGGCTCTACGGCCTGTGCGCGCATGCGGGCAACTCACGCATGTCGGACCTGGTCACCACCTATGTGGAAGAACTGGGCGACGGCATGGCCGACAAGAACCACGTCAAGCTCTACCGGGAGCTGCTGGCCAGGTATGGCCTTGATCCCGTGGAGGACCTGCCCGACGACCTGTACCGGCAGGGGCTGGTACAGCTGGCGCTGGGCTGGAATGCGCAGCAGTTCCTGCCCGAGATCGTGGGCTTCAACCTGGGCTATGAGCAATTGCCGCTGCACCTGCTCATCACCGCCTACGAACTCAATGAACTGGGGATAGACCCCTACTACTTCACGCTGCATGTCACCGTGGACAACGCCGACACCGGCCATGCCCGGCGGGCCTGCATTGCCGCCTGGGAGAACGCGCCGCGCATTGACGATGGCGGCGAATACTGGCGCCGCGTACGCGCAGGCGCCCGGCTGGCAGACACGGGCACCAGCACGCTGGACGTGATCAGGTCCTTCGACATCGAAGCTGAGGTGGTGCGCATCCTGGCGCGCAAATCGCCTTCCGGGCATGGCGCGCACTCGGACTTCTGCAAGGTGGCCGGCCGCAGCGTCAATGACTGGCTGTCCCGTCCGCAGGACATGCCCGCCTTCCTGGCCGCGCTGGAGCAGGCACGCTGGATACAACGCAACCGGCCTGCGGAGGAAAGCCGCTTCTGGCAGCTGCTGCAGGGCGAGCGGGCAGAGATGTTCGGTGTTTTCTCTCCCTATGAGCTGCAAGTCATTCATGACTGGCTGCGTGGGCCGGCCAGTGCGGATGGCGCCTCCTTCGAATCCGTGGCCGAGCCCGGCAAACCGGCGCGGCGCATGAGCTTTCGCGTGGCCGAGCGCCTGCGCACATCCCGTGGCGCGCGACCGGACCCGGGCCGCAGCGCGCAGGAACTGGACACCGACCTGATGCTCTTCGAGCAGCGCTACCCCACGCTCGATCCAGCGGCCCAGCATGAGTTGCTGGTACAGGCCATGTCACCGGGCCTGCACTGGACGCCCCTGGGCCTGCGCGCCACCCGCCTGTTCCTGGGCCGGTAGGCCATTCGACCCTCTTTACCTACCCGGGAAAAATCATCTGGTCATTGGGCAAGACGGGCTTGCTCTTTGACCCATTCCCGGCTTTTGCCGCGCACACACCATTCTGGGTTTTTGACCCAGTCCATAGAATCTTTATTTGGGTGGCCTTCTAGAATATTACAGTGTGTATATCCGAGTTGGGGCATGGCGTAGTACTGCAAAGGTAGTATTGCAAAAAATCCGACAGCGGCAAAGAATATATTGACGCAAGTGGAAGAGAGGAGAATGCATTCCACCTTTTTAAGTGTTTGCTTTTTGAAAGGAATTGCGTTGGCAATAACTGCCACTATCAATGTCAATGGGATTGCCCAGAAGGAGCCTATCATTGGAGATAGCGGTGTTATTCTAACGACTGGTGAAAGATTAAGGAGATCTAGAGTCTCCGGTATAACAATTTCACGGATAAGGTAAAAATCGGCAATAAGCAGCACTATGGCAAAAGGAATAGCCCAAATAGCATTTTTTCTGTTCTGCTTGACGCGATCTTGCATTGTGTATTCCTGGATGCTAATTTTTGCTGCATTTTCTGCACGGCAAGACTGCTTGGTCTCTGATCAATAAAATTGAGCCAATTTCGGTAAATATAATGACTGCAGCCGTTGCGTTCAAAAGAGTACGGTTGTCTTATTTCCCCAAACGAGCTTGCTCATTGACCCATTCCCGGCTTTTGCCTCGCACACACCAATCGGGATTTTTGACCCAGTCGGTGAAATATATGGTGGGATGATCTTCCAGAATGTTGCACCGCGTATAACCAAGCTTTGGCATGGCATAATATTGTAGAGGGGCGATGACAAAGAAACAAAGAAGAACAACGCCGGTCCCTGTGAATACAGAGAGCGCAAAGATACGCTCCGCTATTTTTAAAGTGCGCTCTTTGCATGGAATTGATTTTTGTATCATGGCAATAATTCCTGTGGCTGCAATTACTGGGAAATATACAATTGCCAGATGAAGTGGTGTAATTCTCACTGACGCAGAAGAATTCTTCAAGTCAATGATGGTGTTGAGAAAAGAGTATTTGATGCTCCAAATTGATAGGGACAAAATAAGTAAAAATGATGGGATACTCCATATTAGAGATCTTCTGATTTGGGTTGTGTTTGTTGCTTGCATTTTAAATTGGATTAATTATTTATTAATAGGGGATAGTCTATTGCTAGACTGTCGCGAAGGGAAGTCATTATTTCTTGTTAATTCTTCACTGTTATTGAGTTCTTTGGGTGTGATGTTGTCGGTTCTTACGCGATATATCCCTGGGGCCGTACTATCTGTTATAGTCTTTAGTGCATCTATTACGTTATTTTTTATTTGCCATGACTTATCTGCTTCATTCAAAATCGCACTTGTAATAAGTACACTCACAGCCATGGCGAATAAAGGAATAATGGCAATTGTTGTTAAGCCTGAGGCTATCACCGCCATACCTATACTTGCACCAACCATCGTCGCCAACCCAGCCTTGACCGCCTCCACCCCAATCCCTCCCACCAGGTCATGCATGGTCTTCTCGTCGTTGAAGATGAAGTCCAATGTCTCCACGCCGATGCCAACGACCAAGCTCAAGATGAAGCCCCCTCTGGCCATGCCCTGAAGGCCGCGCATGCCCAGACCCATCTGGACCATGCGGGGATTGGTGGTGAGAAAGCGCGTGCCCTGCAGCAGATTGCCGCGAAACCCGGCTCGGCCCGTGATGATGATATAGGTGCCTTTGGGCGTCGCCTTGACATAGGTGCGCGCACCGGCAAGGCGCAATGCAATCAGCGTTCTGGTGAACAGGTACGCGTCATTGGCCAGCATGGAGGCGGGGATGGTCCAGGGTTTGCCGGCATTGGGGCTGGCCGTCTGCGTCCAATACCGGCCCAGGGCGCTTTGGGCCAGGATGGCGCGCAGGCTGGCCTCCAGGCGCGGGTCATTGCGCGACCTGTCTTGCAGGACGCCTATGAACTCTTGTGGCGTGAGTACCACCACGTCCACCTGCTGGCTGTCCATGGCGCGGGTGATCTGCCTGTTGAAGGCCTTTTCATAGCTGATATACGGGCGGGTGAGATCTGTGGATGTTGCCATGTCCTGCAAGCGAATGGTTAATGGAATGAATAAGGAAATGGTGGTTTGCCAAATGCCAGAAAAATCACAAACGCAGGCCTACCCTCGGTCCTGTGAGAAATCAGGTCCGATCAAGGTATGGGAGTGGGAATTGCGCGTTCGCAATCATTCCCAAGGCTAATGTCAACCAATGGCCTGGGAATTCCGTTGTGGGAGTCCGGCTATTTGATTTCTTGGGTATCTGGAAGTCAAGCAGAAAGGCTTGTGGCTGATTATTTTCAGATTATTCCTAGATGCATATACGAGATGCATGCCTTGAGTGCAGTCGATATGGATTTGGAATGGGGAAGAGGGCGGTGACAAGGCTTTGCCAGTCAGTGCAGCCATTTGCGCCAGTGGACGCAGGCCAGCCGACACCGCCGTGCTGCGGGCCTTTGCGGCCACAGGCACGGCACCGTGGTGATGCGGTCATGAAGACCCGGTACAAGGACACCGCGCGCAGTGGGCTGGCGTTCCATATCATCGAGTGCTGCGCGGGCCTTGCGGCGCAGCACCAACGGCAACAGCCGGCCGCCATCATCCAGTCCGTTCACAACCTCGCACATCCATGACAGCCGGTGAAAAATTGAAGACCTGGGCACGACGCATCAAGCGCGATGGCGTCACCCTGTGGTTTGCCTGCAAGAGCCCCCAGACGCCCTGGTACGGTAGGGCCTGCTCACACTAATGTGGGGTCGCGAAGCTGCCTGCCAGCCCGCCAATCAAGGCGCGCGACGCCGTGCGTGTGCCCACACGCACAAGGAGCGCAACGCCGAGTGGCGGGCTGGCAGGCAGCTTCCCTTCGGGTTGCCCGGCTGCGGGGCCGTCTGCGGCGTTGCACGCGCTTGCAAGGCACGGGCCTTGCTGCGCACGTGCGCCTTGCATACGACCCCGCAGCCGGGCAACGCGATCCCCAGATTAGTGTGAACAGGCCCTAAGACCCTGGGCGCCTTTGTGGTCGCCTACGCCCTGAGACCCATCGACCTGATCCCCGACTTCATCCCCGTGCTGGGCTATGTGGATGACGTCCTGCTGCTGCCCGCGCTGATCTGGCTCACCGTGCGGCTGCTTCCCCCGGCCGTGCTGGCCGACAGCCGCCAGCAGGCCGAGGCCTGGATGCAGGTCCAGGGCCGCAAGCCCCGAAGCCGTGCCGGAGTCGCCCTGGTGGTGAGCGTCTGGCTATGCGTTTGCGTGGGAGTCTTCCTTGCGTTCTGAGGGCGCTGGGGTCTTTGAGCGCGGAGCCTTGCCGGGCTGAGCGGCGGCGGGCGGGCAACACAAGGATGCGGGAGCTGTGCCTGAGCGCTGTATCATCTCGCCCAGGTGCTGAACACACCTTCACAGGCGGTCCCGCCACACTCCCGAAAGCAGTGGCTTTTTCACGTCCATACGATTCGTGCGCTTGCGCGCACGCGTTTTATGGCCGGGTAGCGCGCAGCTATACAAGACTCTTCGGGGGAAATCTGCGGGCGGCCCTGTGACCGTGTTCAAGTACCCGGCCACCTCTCTGAACAGGAGGTGTAGTTGGACGAACTCACAGGAGGCCTTATGGCTGCTTTCTTTGCGGGCGTGTCAATGCCCGAACCCTCTCCCAGTCCTTTGCATGGCCCCGTGCTTCTAGCGCATGGGCATTCCTTTGCTTCAGTCGCCAAGCGCGCTCATTGAGGAGTTGCCATGCTGTACTTTCAACTTTCCGAGCCGGAGTACAACAGCCTCCGGCGCGTGCAGGATCAGTTGGGGCTGATTTCCAGTTTGATCATTGGCGCCTACCCGGGGCATGCCTTGGAACCGGTGACTCCTGGGCAATTGCTTGCGTTTATTCAGGCGCAGGAAGAGGCGCTTGAGGGGGTGATGGGGGGAGTGAGTGAGCGCGGGGTGGAGAGAGGAGTGGATTGACTGGGTACTTCCATGAGCGGCCACGCATACAATGCGCGGCCTTTTGGGTGGTTTAGTATCTGGTAGCAAATTTATGGCTCTGCTCTATCCATTTTTGGAAATAGTTAAAATTATATTTTCGCTTAGATGTTCCGGAGCACCATTAATTTTAACGAAATTAAAATATTCGAATTCAGTGAGGCATAATTATAAATGCCTTCTTTCCATCGGACTGACCCGATGCTGCACTGAATTACAATACGTTGCATACAATCAATCATTCAAATTTTTTAGCATTTAGGTATCCCATGACAGTTTTTGAATTCATTGCTTGTGCTGAAATTTTAAGAATGTTGCAGAGTATCGATGGTGATAATCATGATTATCGAATAAAAATACTGCAATGCAAAAAACAGAGAGCATTCTAGGTGAAAACCTTTCGTTCAAATAAATCGGTATCGCGCAACTCAGGGCCGCGAAGAATGGTTGCGCGAAAAGACTCAAGTTGAGACTCTAGTATAGGAGGGGTTCCACCTTGGGGTCGCCATTTGCCGATTCCTATCCATCCTAAGCATACGTCCAAGCCGTCTTTGGTCAAAACCAACCGTCCAGAGTTCAGGCGCATTTCCCTTAGCCAGCCCTTGCTATGCCAGTGATCGATAATGTGCTTAGGCAACAGGTACTCAAGAATATCTCTTCTCATCGGAACTCCCACCTGCAATGCAGACACACGATCTGTCTTGCTTGCGACCATAAGAGTCGCTAAAAGGTAGGTGATTAGAATATTTCCTCTGAAGTTTTTTGCATTTCTGTTTAGAAATACCACTAACTGTTCATGCATCGGCGCATGCATCTGAGTACTATCTACTCTCTCTCTTGAAGGGGATGCTGTGGACTCCTGCTTTGAGTCCGAATTCATTCCATTTGCATCTGGTGCCTGAAGTGCATGCTTGAATTTGGATTCAAGCTCTTCCCAAACTTCCTTACTCACAATGCCATTTCGTGCCCTTGGGTCTGAGGCCATTGCTCGGAAGAAAGATTGGAAGTTTATCCATTCGATCTCTTTTGTTCGACCGGTTTCTCTACGCACTAGAGACCGGCCTGTGACACAGGCAAGGATGACATCCTGAGCTCCGTTGCTCAAACCTACTGCATCTCTTGTCCTCAAGAAATCGCGCCCCGCCGTCAGCCACTTTTCAGAGGACAAGTCGTCATTTCTCGTGCCCGCCCCATCCCGAACAGTCACATTGACAGGTGCAACTTCATGCTCCTTCCAGCACCCAACGCTGAAATTTTCCTGTATTCCTTCCAGAAAATAGGAAAGAGAACCTGTGTAGCTCACTACTAATTCACGCTTCGCCCGAGTCATGGCGACATAAAGTTTGCAAAGCTCACGAAATGATTCACTCTCGGGAAGATGGGGTTGTGGTATCACGCCATCTGCGCAGTTGATGACGAGCATCAGGTCAAATTCGAAGCCCTTTGTCTGCTCTAAATCGGAGATAAAAAAGCGCGCGCCAGAAAGATCCGTCGAGTCACTCAGAACCTCGATATCGAGGTCCTCTCCAAGTTCTTCCACAGCTTTTTGTGACATGCCACAGATGGCAATGCATGCTTTACTATCAGGTCTTGCCATACTGTCGGATTGCTGGCAATAACCCAAAGCATGAGTTAACTCATCGGCCAGTGTGTCGACTTTCAAAAGAAGTGGCTTGGCTGATGAGAAGTTTGCAAATTCTGGTTCCAAAACTTCCATGTCACTAAGTGCTGGAGGCACTTTTTGAAGGTTGGACTGTAGAACCGCATAAGCTGCTGTCAAAATCTGTCGACTATTTCGATAATTTTTTCGTAGATGAATCCATCGGGCCGCTGGCAAATCAATCCCTGCGGTCTTCATATCACAATATTTTGTGTGAACGGCTTGTACCGCGTCACCAGCCAAAAACAAATCATTTGGTCCGTGCTTGGTTAGAGCGCGAATGATCCGAAGCTCTAAGGTACCAAGATCTTGTACCTCATCTACTAACACATGGTCGAATTGGGCTTCCAAAGAAGTGAGATGCTTGTAAAGTGCATTGGCTACTCCTAAGTCGTCAATCGCTCCGACGACCTCCATCTTGCGCTCCCATCCATCAAGGCCGGCCAGTATCATTTCTCGATAACGCCGCTCAAGCGGAAGTGCTCGACCAACCCGATCCATAGTAAGATATTGTTCCCGTTCCAATTTGGAAAATGCACTCCTGATGTAGTTGAATTCTTGGCGCAAGTACTCTTGCGGATGAACACTTCGAACCAGCAAGGTGCGCAACACCTCGAACATTACATCAGCATCCTTGTTGTTTGCTCCGCAGGTGAAGTACTCTTTCCATATGTCATCGATGTGTTCGGCTTCAACATATTTATTGGGTACCTCGGTCCTGATACCGTAGTAGTTCTTTTTCAGAGGTTCCAACGATTTAAGATTTCCCGCGCACAGCTCAAACACTGATGTGATGGTCAAGTTCTTCAGAAATTCACCTGATGGAAGGCTTGCGTTGACAAGCTCTTGAATGAGCTTTGCAAGTGCATGATTCAAGGTCAAGACCAGGATTTGAGCGGACGGTTGCAACTTGGCTAATCGCATGGCTCGGTGAATTACCACTGCAGTTTTTCCTGAGCCAGATACGCCAGCCAAACGGACAGGTCCAGCGTATTCTTTTTCAACAATTGCTCGTTGCGCGGGATGCATGTACAACATCCAGTCTTTGAATGATGCAGTGCGCACAAAGTGTTCAAATAGTATTGGATCAACATCGCTAGCCAAAACAGCATTTTCACTGGACACGATCGATTGAACCTCTGACGGGCTAAGTTCAGAAACTGCCTTTGCTTTTTCTGTGTATAGATCGATACGATTGGATGCGCTAACCCGATCTCCGCTACGAAGCAAAAGTAGTACATCAAGGATCGCGTAAGCTTGCTCTGCGTGGCCGAGCTTCATGACCGCATCTTCAATCTCATCCTCACTTGTGTAGGAATAGATACTGCCAAGCGATATAGAAAGCGCTTCATCCGCCCCTTCTAGAAGCCGTTCACGATAAGGACCGGGGAGCAGGTCAAGCAACGGTTCTGACTGTAACCAGTCGGTATTACTGGCAATAACGCCTTTTTTACCTACGGAGGCGTCTGAAACAAATACAGGGCGTATTTCTTGAGCACCATTCACTTCATGAGCGATAAAATTTAGTCCCCTGTTAGAATCAAGCCATTTGTCTGTTGAATCATGATCGCCAGCAAACAAAAATATACAGATGCCGTTGCTGTATACGGTCACAAGCCGAGAGTACCCTGTTAGGTCGTACTTTCGGCAATACTCTATTCTTGACTCCCCGTGATTGGTAAGTGGAATACCTGAGAATACTTTTTCAACAGTTACAGCAGTTCCAGAAGTTGCTTTTCCGAAAGCGGAAAGTGCTGATTCGGCAGCCTTTTGGTATTTTCCTCCTTTCATCATCAGTTTCTGCACTGAAGGCGCGAAGTCCTTGTACTGCATGAATTGAATAGCTGGTGTCCTCTGCGTATTTTTGTTTGATGCGTTCATTTGATTATAAAATTAATTAATATCCTAGTTGCGCAATATTCGTGAAATTTAATTTCAAATTAATTACGGTGCGGTCGATTATTTAATGAAATATCGTTTTTATTTTTCTAATATTTATATATAGGTCCGCATAATCGTTCATCATTCGATGATGGTTCAAATCATTTGTCCGCGTGAAATTTACGGTATTTTTGGTAATTCTTGTTTTCAATGTGCACCGGTCACCGAAGATAAGTGGCATTGTGCTTTATTTGCTTCAGATAGGTGGAGAAGACGGCCGTGATGCGTGCATTTTCTCAGTGTGCGAATGATACATGGCCGGGGAAATATTTTTAGCTATGTAGATCTACTAAAGTCATAGCTGGCTCTAACTACATATTAGGCGGTGGCTGCTGAGATTACGTGCAGGAAAAACTAGGCATATAGTACGCTATCAAATTGAGCCCAGCACCCCAGCGAATTTTCCCAGTCTCCCTGCACCCCCCAAAAATGCCTTCCCCGCAGTCGTCCCCGATTTGCCACCCGCCTAACCATGCCTTTCCCACATTGCGGACACTCAAGCCCATGCGACGCGGCCGCACGAGTCTCGTAGACCATCACTACGGGGGCACTTCCACGGCCAAGGTATCCGCAAAATCCTCGGTATGCGGGCCTTGGGCCGGGGCGAAGCACTGGGGTGGGAACGCGCCTCACGCAGTAGTCTCATCAGCATATTTCCATTCAATAGCCGGATATTGCGACCCTCGGCAAACGCCTCGGCCTCCTGTGTGAACTTCCCCGAAGTCACTACAATGCCCGCCGCTGCGCAGATGGCCGCCATGACTCCATAAAGCTCGCGCACATTGGAAACGCCTACCTTGAAGGCTTTCCACTGCTTGCATTGCACCAGTGTCTTTTCGCCATCCTTCGAGAGGACCAGGTCCACGCCACCATCGGGCCCGCCGCCACCGGTTTCCTTGACGCCGTAGCCGCGCCGCCGAAATCCCTCACCCACCAGCGTTTCAAACTCTCGCCATGACATGTTGTTCAGCGCATCCGCGCTGGAGCTGGCCGAGGTGGTTTCGAACAACCGGCTGCGGCGGCGCTTGCGCACGGCGGAAATGGCCGCGCCGGCCAGGCAGATGAGGGGCAGGATGTATTGGCCCCCGGTAGCCAGGCCTTGCCAGATGGCTGTTGTGGCCAATTGTCCGATTTGCTGCGGGCTTTGTGCTGCAGGCAGGGGACGGATGGCAATGGAGTGCAGCACCATGTAGCTGGTGAGTGCCAATGCAATGCCGGCCCACCAGGGCAGCATGGCGACCAGATCCATGAGGTCTTCTGCCGTGCTGGTCTTTCGTTTTCTTGCCACTCCCGCTCCTCCATCGTTCAAATTGCCGAACATTTTGCAACATTTATGGGTGAGGCGAATTCCTGTGCTAATGGGTGCGGTGAAATCAAGAGAAATTGACACTGGTGATGTCTTCTGGCTGGCGATGAATGTGTGCAATGCGCTATTGATTGCATAGCAGGTGGTGTATGCCTGGTCTGCGAAATTCCTTGCCTTGTCATTTGGGGCAATGGATTGATCGTGCTCATTGCCATGGGTCGCGCAGGGGACAGGCGCCATTGGGTGTGAGATAGCAGTCCGGCTGCTGTCCTTATCCCCAGTGCTGTATGAATTTGTGTCACTTGTTTGGGGGACATACAGGGCCATGTTGGCTACCTAGCATCCGGTCGACTGGAGCGCAAAAAGGGGGGCGGGCGATGACTGCGGTGCGGTCATTTCTTCAACGCCGCCGCTTGTTTGCACACCGATTCGGGGCCGAATCCGGCCTTTCACCATCAGGAGCCTTCGCCATGTCCGACCCTGCAAATTCAACGAATGCCTTCACTCCGTCTGCCGATATCTACAAGGGAATCTCCGTTCTCAGTTCAGAGGACTGGATCGGGCTGACGACGTTCTTCGAGTCTGCAGTCACCGACAACCCGACCACTACGGAGCTGATGCGCGCCATGCTGGGCATGCAGAAGCAGGATGATTTCAGGCCGGAGTTTTCCGAAGCGGTGGAGCTGTTCGTCACGCTCAAGGGTGTCGGCCAGAAGTTCAAGGCCGATGTACAGGACAAGATGCTGACCCTTGCCGACGATATCGTTCAGTACAACGATGTGGCGGCAACCACCTATGAGCGGTTGATCGAGCTGGTGGACCGTTTCGATCTGGAGGGGGCGCCCACCCCATCGGCGGAGCCGGCGGTGGAAGCGAAATGGAAGGCCCTGGTCAAGGTTTGGGAAAGCGATACGCCCAGCGGGCGTTCGGAGCAGATCAAGCGCAATTTCAGCAGCGCGCTGGAGCAGTTGATTGAAGACGCGAATGCGCGATCGGTGCGTGCCTTTGCGCTGCAGAACTCCATTCTTGACAACGGCAACGGAATACTGATGCGCCTGAATGCCTGCAAGACCGCATTCAATGGACAAAAGCAGAAGTTCACGACCACTCTGGGCGCCGAGGGTACTGCCAACCAGAAGCTGAAGGCCGCCGTGGAGAAGCTGGAGAACGACTTGAAGGCCCTGCGCCGCAAGGAAAAGGATGAAGTCATCGTGCTGTCCACGTCTCCGGCCTATCTGGCCATTCCGCTTTTCGGGCCGCTGATTCTGGCGGGGGTGGATATCGGTGTGGGTGCGGACCTTGCGGTCACGCGCAGGAAGATTGCCGAGAAAGTGGATGAGGTGAGAACCATCCAGGCCACGATGGCCACGAACGAGCGATTCATCGGCTACTACAACCGAAGCAATGATCGCTTTGACAGCATCAGCAAGAGCATTGAAGACCTGGGTCCCAAGCTCAAGACGCTGGGCGAGGCATGGCGCGCGATTTCTGCCGATCTGGGAAACATACACAAGGTCTTGAGCACCACCGGCCGCAAGTCCCTGCAAGGGGAAAACTGGTTCAGCCTGACGGTGGTGCTGGGCACGGCCAAGAAGGGCTGGGCGCGTGTCGCCGGACAGGCAGACCATTTCCGCCGTTTCGGCGGCACGCCGAAGAAGGCGCAGAGCGTGGACCAACTGGTGGAGCTTGCCAGCAAGAAGGCAGCCTGAGCGATCTGCTCCGGCCTTTGTCCAACCGCTGCACAGGTGCAGTGCCTTACCTGGAACCACCCGCCATGACTTCAGCAATGACTCCTGCGATGACTCCCATTGAATTGCGAACCCTGATCGATCGCTACCGAGCCGAGGGCCTGGTGCCGCCAGGGCCGCTGGTCTGCAGCGGTGGCCGCGCGCCGGACGGCAGCTTCAATCCCTTCGGCATCGTGGCCGATCTGGTGGTGGACCTGAAGGTGTTGCTGGACGAGGCCGACGCGGCTGGGCTGCAGGCGCTGGACATCCATGCCGATACCGTGATGGTGCCCGAGGGGTTCGACAGGCGGCTTGACGGTGCGGTGCGGCGGCTGACGGTGGTTGCCCGCCGCATTGTTTCCGAAGGCACGACGGTTCTGCGCATGCTGCATGACGCGGACAACGAGCTCAGCAGGGTGCGCATTTTCGTGGAAACCGTGGAGGGCCGGTTCACGCTGTACGGCGGCCCCACGCGCGACACCCCTTATGCGCTGGAGGAGGCCTGGGACACGTTGGCGCGGCCGCAGTTCAGCAATTTCCTGTGGCAGGACAACCGGGCTGTGGTGAAGCACACCCCCGTGCCGCCGGGCCTGCTGGAGCATGGCGAGCCGATGCACAGGGTGCTGGCCGCGCTGTTTGCCCTGAGCGCCGGCATGGCGGGCAGGACCGGCCATAGCGAGGCCGAGCTGGCACTGTGCCATGAGGCGCTGGCCTGGATCACGCGCTGGTCAGGGGTCGAGTCCGGGTTTGGCGAGTTGATCCAGGCGGCGGGTTCGCTGCAGCGTCTGCTGCCTGTCATGGGCGTTGACGGGCTGGCCAGGCCGATTCCTGATCTGAGCGCAGGCAGCTATCTGTCGCTGGCCAAGGCCCGGCAGGAGGTGATGGCGGCCATGGAGGCCCACCTGCGCAGCCTGCGCGCCAGCGGCGAGCTGGCAGGTGCCGTGGGCAGCGTCGCGCAGGCGTTTGCCGACCGGGATACCTTGGACCTCAAGACGCTGGAGGCACGTTGCACCGAGCTGGAGCAGCGGTTGATTCAGCAGATCGAGGCCCTTGACCGCGCCGCACGCACGGTGCGCCAGGAGGAGCTTGAAGCGGAACTTTCCGCCATGCGGCTCAAGCTTGAAAGCGACGTTGCCCAGATCGTGCGCACCGTGAAGATGAGCCTGGAAATCGCCTTTGGCGTCATCGCAGTCGCGGGCAGCGTGGCGGCCCTGTGCGTGGGCGTGCCGCCCGACCCGAAGGCGTTGACCGAGACCGGTCAGAAAGGCGTGCTCGGCCTGAAGGATTTGTACGGGCAGGCCAAGACGCTTGGCGGCAGCATAGACGGCCCGCTCAAGGCGCTGAAGGCCCTGGGCCAGTCGTTTGCCATTCCACTGCAATGGGCCAGGCACAACTCCAGCACGCTCAAGAATCTGGTGGATCCCGCCAAGGGCGCATTGAATGCGGTGCTGCCGGTGATCCGTGGGCCGCTGGGCGGGCTGGATGTCGAGGGGATTTCCCGGGAGCTGGGCGACACCATGCGTGCACTTGCGCTCATGCCGGATGCCAATGAAGCCAAGGCCGCCTGGACGGTGCTGGAAAACGATGCAGTCAACCGGTTGGATCTGGTGCTTGCCACGGAAGGCACCGAGGCGGCCGTGCGCAACGCTGCCAACACTCTCAAGACACAGGTGCAGAAGGTGGCCGTCTATGGCCGCCTGCTGGCAGAGCAAAGCGCATCCAAGAATGCCATTGCCCGTGAGCTTGCCACGCTCAAGCTGGAGTACGTTGCGGTGATCGGCAAGCGCAAGCGCCTGCAGGCGCTGGAGCAGCAGGCGCTGACAGAGCTGGAGCGCAGCGCGCGGTTGCAGGGGGAAATCACCCTCAGGGCAGAAAGTGCGCGCCGCGGCTTCTACGTGGACTGCTTCGGGGTCCGCGCCGCACAGGCCTACGAGACCGGCAAGCAGCCTGGTCACCGTCTGTTGATGCCGGGCACGGCCGCCGCCATGGCAGATGCACACGCCACCCTGCTGGCAGACCACGCCAGCGCGCAGGCGGCCAATGCGAGGACCCAAGGGGATCTGCGGCGGGAATTGCGGGTCAGTGACGCCGCGCTGCTGCAGCAGCTGGCGCATGGGCAGCCCATCAGCCTGTCCATTGCCACCAGCCATCCGGCACTGGCCGGCTACCGCCGCATCCGCCTTTCGTCGGTGCAGGCCTGGCTGGAGTTTGCCGATGCCTCGGCCCAGCGCATCAATGTCGACATGGTGACCGGCAGCGACTTTCACGACAGCACGGGCAACGGGGACGAGAGGCTTTTCTGCTCGCCCCTGAAGATCAACTTCACTTACGCCGGCGACCAGATCGAGTTCTCGCAGCATCTGGGAGACGTCTGCCCGACGCCGTTCACGACGTGGCTGATCGAAGTGCTGGAGCCCCGACAGATGCCGGCAGCGCCTCGGGCCCTGCGCCTGTTGATGGCCGGCACTGCTGCCAGATGACCCGGCTTCTGTGGCTGCCCGCCGCTGCCACGGCGCTGTGCTGCGGTGGCGCCATGGCAGCGAGCTGCCGCGCCGAAGCCGAGCCCGCGCGTGAGCCAGTCGCACGGCAGGTATGGACCGATATCGCCGAGTTCTCGTTCCTGACCGGGCTTGATCTGGACGATGCCAGCGGCCGCATGACGCTGGTAAGGAGCCTGGAGAGCATGCAGTCGTTCCCTGCGCTGAAGGCGGCATCGGCCGCTTGGAGCACGCTGCGTGCCCGTATCGACGGGCTGGCCGATACGGTGCAAAAGCTGGGGCAAGCCGTCGGGCGTTTGCAGCAGCTGTGCGACCAGCTGGATGCCGTTTCGCTGACCCCAGACGCACCGCTGGACGAGGCCCGATGGAATGCGGGTGTCGCAGCCGTCGAGACGGAGATGGATGCGGCCATTGCGGCGGCTGCACCCGTCGTGGCGCAGCTGGAAAGTCATGCCTCGCTGCTTCGCGTGGCCGCCGCGCACCATGCCAGGCAGCCGCCACCGGCAAACGCGGTGGTCCGCCTTGGGCCCGCGCCGCAGGCGATGGCAACGGAATTCAGCACCCTGGCATTGCGCTGGCGGGCCGTGGCCTCCGACCTTGCAAATGCTCGCCGCATCTTGCCGGTGAGGCCGGTGCGTGGTTCATCCGTGCCCTTGATCGCCATGACGGCCGCCATGCGGGAACTGGCACGGATCTCCGCCGAGGCGCACGCACTCTCGGCCCAGCGGCTCAGCGATGCGGATTTTCGACGCTACGAGACGGGCGACTACCTGTACGACCAATGCCCCATGCTCAAGGACCGCCAATGGGTCGGGCTGCAGAACCTGTACTGGAGTGAAAGGCGCAACGCGGTAGCGCTGCTGCAGGGCACGGGCCTTGTGTCGCCCCCCGGGCTGTTCAACGTCAAGCCATGGCAGATTTCCGTCCCGGCCATGATTCTGGGCGCCGACAGATGGAGGTTCATGCGCACCGGCAAGGGCTACTGGCTTGTCCAGAATGCGGCGTTCGGACCGGGCACCATGGCCCTCGATGTCACCAGCGTGGCCGGGAAACCGCATCTTGAGCTGAAGATGACGGCGTCGGCGGGAGACTCCCCACGCTTCAGCGGCCAGCAATGGCGCTGTGCGCCCAGCGACCTGCCGGGCCAGTTCCATCTCTACAACCGCTTCCTGTCGGATGCCATCGTGCTGGATACGGCCAATGACAATGGGATTGCCGTCATGCTGCCGGCCACCAGCCGCTCCTCTGGCCAGTATTGGCGTGTGATCGAGCGGTAAGAGGTACTTGGGGGCAGGACCCCCTTGATCTCAACCGCACTTGAGGTTGCATGCTCCAGGCTTCTCGTCGCCATGGCACTGCGCCATGGCCGGCGCAGACCCCTGCAACCAAGAAGCATCCATGCCCCATCAAGATTCCCTCACGCTGGACGATCAGGTCCGGCCGACGACCACCGAGAGCTGGTCCATCCTGTCCTCCCCCTACCGCCTGACGACGATCGGCATCGTCTCGCTGGTGGCCTTGATTGCCTTTGAGGCCCTGGCCGTGGCCACCGCCATGCCAGCCGTGGCCCGCGCGCTCGATGGGGTGCCGCTGTATGCGGTTGCCTTTGGCGTGACCTTGGCCACCAGCGTGGTGGGCATGACGGTGGCCGGTGGCTGGTGCGATGCGCGCGGGCCGGCGGCGCCGCTGTGGTCTGGCATGGCGTGTTTTGTGGCGGGGTTGCTGCTGGCGGGCTTTGCGCCTTCCATGCCGGTGTTTCTGGCGGGGAGGCTGGTTCAGGGGCTGGGGGCGGGTGGCATGTCGGTGGCGCTGTACGTGCTGGTGGGCCGGCGGTATCCCGAGGCACTGCGGCGGCGCATTTTTGCGGCGTTTGCCACGGCCTGGGTGGTGCCCGCGCTGATGGGGCCGGCGTTGAGCGGCCTGGTGGTGGAGCACCTGGGCTGGCGCTGGGTGTTCCTGGGCGTGCCCCTGCTGGCCTTGCCGGCCGGGGCGATGCTGCGCCCGGCGCTCCAGGGCCTGGGCGGCCATGGCCGGGGCATGCAGGGCGGTGTGCGGCGCGGGCTGTGGGCCCTGGGTGCGGCCACGGGCATCTGCCTTCTGTATGTGGGCGGGCAGAGGCAATCGGCGGGCGCCTTGGGGGCGGTGGCGGTGGCCGCGGCCTTGTCGCTGGTCTGCACCTGGAAGCTATTGCCGGCCGGCACGCTGCGCGCCGGGCGCGGGCTGCCCAGCGTGATCGCCTTGCGCGGGCTGGTGTTTGCAGCGTTCTTCGGGGCCGAGGCGTTCCTGCCGCTGGTGCTGGCGCGCGAGCACGGGCTGTCAGCGCCCATGGCGGGGCTGGTGCTGAGCGCGGGTGCGCTGGGCTGGTGTTCCGCTTCCTGGTACCAGGGACACAGCCGCAACGGCTGGAGCCGTCACCGCTTCCTGCGCGTGGGCACCAGCGCGGTGCTGGCAGGCGTGCTGCTGACGGCATCCGTGGCCTGGCCGGCCGTGCCCGTTTGGGTGGCGGTGGTGGGCTGGATCGTGTCGGGGCTGGGCATGGGCCTGCTGTCGGCAAGCCTGTCGGTGCTCACGCTGTCCATGTCCGCGCCCGGCGAGCAGGGTGCCAACAGTTCGGCCCTGCAGCTGTGCGAGGCCATTGCCGTGGCGGCCACCCTGGCCATTGGTGGATCGCTGTTCGCGGCCTTGCTGGAAACTTCGGCCCAGGCGGCCTATCTGGCGAATTTTGGGGTTGCGGCCGGGGCGGCGGTGCTGGCGGCGGTGATCGTGGGGCGAACGGATACGCGGCAGGTGTTTGTGGGGTGAGCTTTGCCGTAAGCGGTGCCTATGATCGATGGTCGCCTGCGCAGCACAGGCCGTAGATTTATGCCCATAACTCGCTGTCATCATGAAACACGACAAGAACCTTTCCCCCGTCGGCTGGTATGTGGTGTCCTACCTGCTTCGATTCGTGGAGCTGAACGATGAGCGTCGGGACGACGAACAAGACCGCTTTGTGTCTTGGGAGAACACGGTGCTTGTGCGCGCCAGCACATTGGACGAGGCCTATGAAAAAGGCTTGGCGTTCGCCGGTGAAAATGCGAAGCCCTACAAGGGTGGCCCGGATGGCGTGCCTGTCCAATGGGAGTTGCTGGGTATTACCGAGGTTCTGCCCATTTACGAAGAGCTAGCGGACGGTGCGGAGATTATGTGGACTGAGCGCGCTCCGCGAAAACTCAAGAATCTCCGGCAATTGGTCAAGCCCAAGGGGGCATTCCAGCAGTAACGGTGGGGCGTGCGGGCCGCCTGCTACAGGAACCACCGCCCCCGATTGCTTCGGTGTAGGACGTGCTCTCAGGGGCGGGCGCGCCCCGGGACCACGCCTTGCCCCGTGGCGCCTGTGCTGTGATGGCGGCTTGTCCAACCAACGCACAGGAGAAACACATGTCCGAGAAAACCGCTTCCGTCCATTGGGAAGGTGCAGGCAAGACCGGCCAGGGCCGCATCAGCACGGAGACCGGCGCGCTCAAGGACCATCCCTACGGGTTCGGCAGCCGCTTCGGGGATGACCGAAAAGGAACGAATCCCGAGGAGATCGTGGGCGCCGCGCATGCGGCGTGTTTCACGATGGCCTTTGCCTTTGCCTGCGAGAAGGCGGGCATCGCCACCGAGATGCTGGACACCACGGCCAAGGTCCGGCTTGCCAAGGATGGCGAGGGCTTCAAGATCGACCGCATCGCGCTCACGCTGCAGGCCAAGGTGCCCGGCATCGACGATGCGCAGTTCCAGAAGATCGCGCAGGAGGCCAAGTCCCAGTGCCCGCTGTCCAAGGCGCTGGCAGGCGTGCCCGAGGTGACCCTGGTGGCCACGCTGCTGCATTGAACGCGCAGGCCCTTTGGGCCTTTGCCGCGCGGTGACGCGGCCTCAATCCTCCAGTACCAGCCTTCCCCGCATGGGCAGCGCATGCGAGGGATACGAGCAGAAGTAGGTATAGCTCTCGCCCTTGCGCAGGCGCTCCACGGGGAAGGTGACCGAGGCGTGCTCGCCGCCCGACAGCATTTGCGTGGCGGCGATGACGCGTGCGTCGGCGTGGTCCACCCAGGCCCGGTCGGGGCCGGCTTGCAGGCCGTCGGCGATCACGGCGTCGATGTCGGCGCTGCGGGCCAGCACCCAGTTGTGGCCGGCTTCCTGCCAGGGCTTCCTGCCGGTGTGGACCAGGTGGACAGTGAAGTTCTCGCAGCGCGCGCTGACGCGGATTTCCCCCAGGCTGAAGCGTTTGCCGGGCTGGCCTTCAATGGTGGTTTCGCAGGCGGGATGGGCCACGCTGGATGCGGGCGTGGGGTGGGCATGCTGGGCCTGGGCGTTCAGGCAGAAGGCGGCCAGCAAGGCAGCGGCGGCGGTGATGCGGGTATGCATTCGGAATCTCCAAAAAAGCGGATGGATCTGGAATCGGGGACCGGGCTCAGGCCGCAGCCGTCAGCCCGTCCACGATGACCTGGGGCAGACCCTGGGAGCAGGGCTCCACCCGGGCCTGCACGCCGTAGACGCGGGCCAGCAGGGCGGGGGTGATGGCCTGGGCGGGCGGGCCGTCGGCCAGCAGCTGGCCTTGCTTGAGCACGATGACGCGGTCGGCGTGGCGCAGGGCGGCGCCCAGGTCGTGCAGTACGACGAGGGTGGTCATGCCGTGGCGGCGCGTTTGCTCGCGCACCAGCTGCATGACGTGGAACTGGTGGTTGAGGTCCAGGGCGGACAGGGGTTCGTCCAGCAGCAGCACGCGCGGCTCGCGGATCAGGGCCTGGGCCAAGCCTGCAAGCTGGGACTGACCGCCAGATAGCTCATCGAGGTGGCGCATGGCCAGGTGGGCGATGCCCAGGTGCTCAAGCAGGACGGCTGCCTGGGTGACCGCATCCGGGGAGCCGGCCTGCAGCGGGCGCGTGGTGTGTGGCGAGGCCTTGCGCGCGGCCAGCAGTGATTCGATGACGCGCAGGTGCACGGCGGCCGGCAGGGCCTGGGGCAGGTAGACGATGCGGCGCGCGCGCTCGGCCAGGCTGGCGTGCTGCAGTTCCTGGCCTTCCAGCGTGATGCTGCCCTGGGCGCGCACCAGGCCGGCCAGGGCACGCAGCAGGGTGGATTTGCCGCTGCCGTTGGGCCCCAGCACCACGGTGAGCGTGCCGGCGCGCAGCGGGGCGATGTCCAGCGATTCGATGACGCGTCGGCGCCCGTAGGCGACGCTGAGACCCTCGATCTGCAGACCATCTTGCGTGAGAGGTGGCAGGTAGGTGGGTGCGAAGTGCGGAATATTCAGGGAGGTGTTCAGGGTGGTGCTCATGGCCGCCCCCGCGTGCGCAGCACGATGGCCAGGAAGAAGGGAATGCCCACCAGCGAGGTGACGATGCCCACCGGGATGATGACGCCGGGGATCAGCGTCTTGGACGCCACCGAGGCCAGCGACAGCACCAGCGCGCCGACCAGGGCGGCTGCAGGCAGGTAGAAGCGGTGGTCATCTCCCACCATGCGGCGCGCGATGTGCGGTGCCACCAGGCCGATGAAGCCGATGCTGCCCACAAAGGCCACGGACAGCGCGGCCAGCAGGCTGATGCGCAGCAGGGCGCCCAGGCGCAGTCGGCGCACGTCCACGCCAAAGCTGGCGGCACGGTCTTCGCCCAGGCGCAAGGCGGTGAGGCGCCAGGCGTTGAGCAGCGAAAACGGCAGCACCAGGGCCAGCGCGGCGGCCAGCCCGGCCACCTTGGGCCAGGTGGCGCGCGAGAGGCTGCCCATGGTCCAGAAGACCAGGCCCTGCAGTGCCTCGGCCGTGGCCACGAACTGCAGCAGCGAAACCAGGGCGTTGAAGCTGAACACCAGGGCAATGCCGAACAGCACCACGCCCGATGCGCTCATGCCGCCCCAGCGCGCCACCAGATCCAGCAGCAGGGCCGAGGCCATGGCGAACAGGAAGGCGTTGGCAGGCACGGCCCAGGCCGTGGGCACGCCGGGCAGGCTCCAGTCCAGCACGATGGCCAGGGCCGCGCCAAAGGCGGCGGCCGAGGACAGGCCCAGCGTGAACGGGCTGGCCAGTGGGTTGGCCAGCACGGTCTGCATCTCGGCGCCGGCCAGGCCCAGGGACAGGCCCACGGCCACGGCCATCAGGGCGTAGGGCAGGCGAATGTCCCAGACGATGACGCGCAGCGCAGGCGGCGCCTGGTCGGCATGGCCCAGGGTGGCGATCAACTGGTCCAGCGCCAGCCCGGAGGGGCCGGTGGTGAAGTCCAGCAGCAGCGCGCCCACGATGGCCGCAGCCAACAGGGCCAGCACCAGCACGCGCAGGGCGGTCAGGCGCCGGTAGCCCCTGGCCAGCGGCGGGGAGCTGGCGGCCGGGCTGGCGAGGTCCACGGGCAGGTCGGCGGCCATGTTCATCGCGCGGCTCCGCTGGCCGCTGTGGCCGCTGCCTTGGCAGGTGCATCGCCCCAGAAGGCGCCGTGCATGGGCAGGGCGGGCAGGAAGCGGCGGTTGATCTCGTCCAGTGTGGCCTGGGGATCGATGTCGCCAAAGCGCTCTGGGTAGAACCACTTGGCCATGGCCTCGATGGCCAGGATGTTGGTGGGTGCGTCGTAGAAGTTGTGCCACAGGCCGTGGGCGCGACCCTGGCGAACGGCGCCCAGCACCTCGAAACCGGGGCGCGCGGTCAGCGCCTGCAGGCTGGCCGAGAGGTCGGCCGGCGCCACGCCGCTGCCGGCCTTGAGCATGAGGCGGTTGCTCTGCGGGCGGCTGCCGGTGGCGATGTAGACCTCGGGGTCGGCGGCGATCAGGGCTTCCTGGTGCATGTCGCCGATGGCGCCGGGCACCTTGCCTGACGCGACATTGATGCCGCCGGCCACCTCGATGAACTCGCCCATGTTGCCTTTGCCCACGGTGTGGCAGCAGCCGTCCCAGACGCCGGCCAGCAGCTCGGCGAACACGCGCGGGCGCTGGCTGGTGGGAATGCCCTCCACGCGCTGGCGCACCTGCTGCAGGTGCTGCTCGTAGAAGCGCGCATAGGCCTCGGCCTGTTCCTCGCGGTGCACGGCCTTGCCCAGGATGCGCATGCTGGCCAGGGTGTTGCGCACGGGCTGGGCGCGAAAGTCGATGAAGACCACGGGCACGCCGGCCTTCTTGAGATCGTTGACCAGGCCGCTCTGGCGCCCCGGCCCATGTCCGCCCAGGCCGAAGATGGCGATGTCGGGCCGGGTGGAGACCGATTGCTCGGCACTGACGCTGTCTTCCGAGGTGCGGCCGATGACCGGGATGCGGTCTATGGCCGGGAAGCGGCGCCGGTAGTCGGCATAGCCGTTGGGGTCGGCGAAGGGCAGCTCGCCCTGCCACCCGGCGATGCGGGCCAGCGGCTGATCACCCTCGATCAGGGCCAGGGCGTAGAGGAAGCGGCCCTCGCCCAGCAGGATGCGCTCCACCTTGGCGGGGATTTCGACCGTGCGGCCGACGATGTCGACCACGGTGGTGGCCGGTGCATTGGCAGCGGTGCCGACAGGCGAGGCCGCAAGCGCGGAGGCGGACAGCAGGGCGGCGGCGCAGGCTGCGGCCAGGGCCAGCAGGGCGCGGCGTGTGGGGAGACGTTGGATGGATGTCATGGTATGGCCCCGGCTCAGAAGGACAGGTCCAGGCCCGCCGTGTAGGTGCGGCCCGCGCCCGGCACGCCGTAGAGCTGGAAGCCGTCCAGCGAGGCGCCGATGCGGCTCCAGTAGAAGCGGTTGGTGAGGTTGTTGATGTTGAAGCGGGCCGTGAGCTGGCGGTTGATGCGCCAGCTCAGCGCCAGGTTCTGCACGAAGTAGCTGGGCGCTTTTTCGTGGTCGGCCACATAGATGGGGTGCACGCCGTTGGGGCCGTTGACCGTGCTGGACGTATTGTTCTGGCCGCCCACCATGACGTTGTCCGTATAGCGGCGCTCGCCCACGTACTGCGCGCCCCAGCTCAGGGTGACGGCGGGCGTGACCAGGAAGGACGTCCAGACGCTGCCGCTCCAGTCGGGCACGTTCCTGGCCTCGGCACCTTCGTTCGCGCCCTTGGTGAGGCGGCTCTTCAAGTGGGACAGGCCGGCGTACACCGACCAGCGCGACGTGATCTCGCCCTGGGCGCCCAGCTCGAAACCCTGCACCCGCTTGGCGGGCAGGGCGCGCACGGGCGAGACGCTGTCGGGGCTGTACTCCCACGATTCACTCAGCTCGGTGCGGAACACGGCGCCGGTCAGCGACAGGCGCCCGCCCAGCACGTCCCACTTGCTGCCTGCCTCCCAGGTGCGCGACAGGGCCGGCGCATAGGCCAGCTGGGCGGCCGTGCCGTAGACGCCGTTGTTGGTGGTCACGCCCATGGCCGAGGGCTGGGCCGCGCGGCTGTAGGAGACATAGATGGAGCCCTCGCTGGCCGGCTTGTAGACCAGGCCCAGGCGGCCGCTGAGCGCGCCGTCCGTGCGGCTGGCGCCGCCGTTGTTCGCCTGCCAGCGGTCGTAGCGCAGCGCCGTCTGGGCCTGCCAGCGCGGCGAGAAGGTGATGGTGTCGTTCACATACACGCCCGCGTTCTGCACCGTGGCGCGCGCGCTGTCCGCGCCCACCACCGTGGGCGTGCCCGGGAAGATGGTGGCCGGCTTGGCCATGTCGAAGCCCAGCGTGCCCGTGGGCAGGTCCATGCTGCGCTCGCGGTCGCCATAGGTCTCGCGGTACAGCTCCAGCCCTGCCGTGAGGTCGTGCTTGAAACCTGCCGTCTCGAAACTGGTGCGCACATCGGTCTGGTTGTTGGCGATGGTGTAGCGCTTGGACACGGACACCGAGGCCAGGCGCAGCGAGGCATTGGCGCCCGCCGTGTCCACCAGGCCGTAGTCGCCATAGGACAGGATGCCGCCCGGCGCCGTCACCAGCCCGCCCAGGCCCACATAGCCCAGCGAGTTCTTGCTGCTGCCGCTGTTGAAGCGCGCGGGCGCCAGCACGCTCCAGTTGTCCGAGCGCTCGTAGCGGAACTGGTTGCGCACCGTGGTCGTGGGCGAGAGGTCATGCTCCACGCGGGCCGTCACCATATCCGTGCGCGACTGCTGGGTGTAGAGGTTGGAGGCGCCGTACCAGGCATTGCGCGGCACGCCCGGCATCACCTGGCCGCCCGTGCCGCGCTGAATGGGCAGGCCGCCATCGGGCGTGTTGTCGTCCACCTGGTGGAAGACGTTGACCACGGTGCGCGTGGAAGTGCCCAGGCCGTGGGCGAACGAGGCTGCCACGCCGTAGCGGTCGTAGTCCACCACGTTGCGGCCGGCCACGTCGTTCTGGTGCTTCATGAGGTTCAGGCGCACGGCGCCGGTCTCGCCCACGCTGCGGTTCAGGTCGGCCGTGGCGCGGCGGTAGCCATCGCTGCCCACGCCCACCGAGCTGTTGTAGAACGTGTCGCGCCTGGCTTCCTTGCTGACCAGGTTGACGCTGCCGCCCACGGCGGACACGCCCGACTCCACCGAGCCCGTGCCCTTGTAGACCTCGGCCTGCTCCAGGTTGAAGGTGTCGGTGCGGCTGGCCATGCCGCCGTCGCGCACGCCGTCGATGGTGATGGCCTGCTCGGCCGAGAAGCCGCGGATGGTGAAGAAATCTCCCCAGCCCAGGTTGCCCTCGCCCGAGGTGAAGGTGATGCCGGGCACGTTCTGCAGCACCTCCTGCAGGCTCTGGGCGTTTTGCTCGCGGATCAGCTCGGCCGGCACCACGCTGATGCTTTGCGGCGTGTCGCGCAGCGGCTGGGTGAGCTTGGGCGACTGCACGGCGGCGGGCTGGTAGGCCGGCGCCTCACGCGTGGAGCGGACCTCGACCGTGCCCAGGGGCGATGCCGGAGCGGCCGCAGTCTGGGCCACGGCCAGGGTGGAGAAGGCGCCCAGCGTCAGCGCAAGGCTGGTGGACAGGGCCGGAGGGAAACTGTTGGAGTGCTGAGAAGACATGGCGACGAATCACTAGAATGAAAATCGTTCTTATTGACGAGCAGGACTCTAGTGACGCGACAGCGCAGACAGGCCAGCGGCCGCCGGGCAAATGCAATGCTCCATTGCACAGGCCGCCGCCACAACATTCCATTACAAAACGCCATGCGCCAATGCAATCCATGAGCGCACCAGCCGCCGCATCCCCGGCCGCCCAGGGTCCGCGCATCCTGGTGGTGGACGACGATCCCGACATCCGCGAGCTGCTGTGCGACTACCTGCGCGCCTCGGGCATGCGCCCTGCCGCCGTGGGTGACGGCCAGGCCATGTGGGACTGGCTGGGCCGGCATGCGGCCGACCTCATCGTGCTGGACCTGATGCTGCCCGGCACCGACGGCCTGGCCCTGTGCCGCAGCCTGCGCGAGCGCACCCACATCCCCGTGGTCATGCTCACTGCGCGCGGCGCCTTGCTGGACCGCATCCTGGGCCTGGAGATGGGGGCCGACGACTACCTGCCCAAGCCCTTCGATCCGCGCGAGCTGCTGGCGCGCATCAAGGTGGTGCTGCGCCGCGTGGCCCAGGCACCGGCGCCGGCCAGCGAGCCGGAGCATCTGCCCGTGCTGCGCTTTGCCGGCTGGACGCTGGACATGCGCGCGCGCGAGCTGCGCTCGCCCCAGGCCGTGCTGGTGCCGCTGGCCCAGTCCGACTACCGCGTGCTCTGCGCCCTGGCCAGCAACCCGCACCGCACGCTGAGCCGCGACTACCTGGCCGACCATGTGTTCGGCCGCGAGCGCCAGGCCCAGGACCGCGCCATCGACGTCTGCGTGAGCCGACTGCGCCAGCACCTGGAAGACCCTGCGCGCCAGGCCAGCCTGATCCGCACCGTGCGCAACGCCGGCTACGTGCTGACCTGCGACGTGGTGCCGCAGGCATCGTGATGGCTTGGGTGCAGGCCGGCGCGCTGCTGCGGCGCCTGTGGCCGCAGACGCTGTCCGGGCGCGTGGCCCTGATCCTTGTGGCCGGCATGCTGGCGGCCCAGGCGCTGACGGGCACCATCTGGTGGGAAAGCCGGCGCAGCCAGCTGCTGGAGGTGCCGCTGCGCCTGCTGGGCGCGCGCGCCGCCGATTCGCTGCTGCTGCTGTCCTCCCTGCCGCCCGAGGCGCGGGCCGCCGCCGTGGGCACGCTGAGCACGCAGGGCTACCAGCTGACCCTGATCGATGCGGCCCGTGCGCGGCGCCTGATGGAGGACCTGGCGTCCCATCCCGCCGATGCGGCCGACGCCATGGCCGGCGATCTGCTGGCCGATGTGCTGGCGCGGCGCGTGGGCGCGGCCGTGCCTTTCCACTTGCTGGCGCTGGAGCTGCACGGCGGCGCGGAAACCCTGCTCACCGCCCATGAGCCCGAAGCCCATGTGCGCATGCTGCTGGGCCTGGGCAACGGCCAGTGGCTGCAGGTACAGGCCGTGGAGGGCGAGGCCGGCTATCCCGTCAGGCCCTATTGGGCGTTGGCCGACTACGTGCTGCGCATCTACCTGCTGCGCATCATCGTGGTGGTGGTGGTGGCTCTGCTGGCCGTGCGCCTGGCCATGCGCCCGCTGGCACGCATGGCCAGCGCGGCCAACGCGCTGGGCAAGGACCTCAAAAGCCCGCCCCTGCCGCTGGACGGCCCGCGCGAGGTGCGCCAGGCGGCCCAGGCCTTCAATGCCATGCAGCAGCGCATTGCCGATGGCGTGGCCGAGCGCACGCGTTTCTTTGCAGCCGTCTCGCACGACCTGCGCACGCCCATCACGCGGCTGCGCCTGCGCTCGGAGATGCTGGAGCCCGAAGCCCTGCGCGACAAATTCCGCCGCGATCTGCAGGAGATGGAGGCCATGGTCACCGCCACGCTGGACATGCTCACCGGCGCCGATGCGCGCGGCGAGCGCCAGGCGCTGGACATCAACGCCCTGGTGCAGGGCGTGGCCCAGGACCTGGGCGAGGCGCATGGAGTGCACATCCCCATCACGGGCCGCGCCCTGCGCCCGCTCGATTGCTATCCCCACAGCCTGCGCCGCTGCCTGCAGAACCTGCTGGAGAACGCGCTGCGCTATGGCCGCGACGCCGAACTGCGCATCAGTGACAGCGACGATCTGCTGCGCATCGACGTGCTGGACCGGGGGCCGGGCATTGCCCAGGAGCAACTGGCCCAGGTGCTGGAGCCGTTCTACCGCATGGAGGCCTCGCGCAACGCGGGCTCTGGCGGGTTTGGCCTGGGCCTGTCCATTGCCGATGCCGTGGCCAAGGCGCACGGCGGGCGCATTGTGCTGGGCAATCGGGAGGGGGGCGGGCTGGAGGCGATGCTGGAGCTGCCGCGCAAGACTCCTGCCCGCTGATCAATCCTGGGCTGTGAAGCCTTTGCCGCAATCGCCGCAGATCAGGTTCAGCCCAGGCTTGCCCCAGACATTGACGGGCGCCGCGCAACCGCCGCAGCGGTACTTGACGCGCAGGGACTTGTTGACGGGCTGCACCATGGTCTCGCCGGTGGTGGAGCCCGGCACAGCCACCGAGGTGCCCACGGGCCGCACGGCTTCGGCCAGGGCGGGCACGGAGGACATGGGCGGCTGGGTGCCCTGCATGCCCTGGATCTGCGTGGCCATGCTCCACTGGCCCGTGACCACATGCTCGATGGCCGGGAAGCGGTCGTACCAGCTCAGTTGGAAGCGCGTGGTCAGCAACTGCTCGCAGGCCGCGAGGAAGGGGCCGCCCGCCATGGCGTAGTCGGCCATCATGTCGCCCGTGCGCCGGCCGCCCGGCCGGCCCGTGGACGAGGGCATGAGGCCCAGCGATTCCAGCTTGTCCGCCCATTCCTCGTTGTGATACCGCGCGCGGCCCGGCTTGCCGAAGTGGTGCTGCCACAGGTGCGTCATCTCATGCACCAGGGTCTGCAGCGTCTCGATGATGGGCACGGCCGCGAAGTAGGCGGGGTTGAGCGCAATCTCGTCCGTGGTGCTGCCATCCAGCGACGCAAAGCGCGCCGCAGAGAAATAGCCGCAGGTGCGCTTTTCGCGCTGCAGCGTGATCAGGCAGTGGGGCAGGGCATCGTCGAACAGGCGCTGGTTGAAGTGCTCGTAGGCCTGCTGCAGTTCGGAATAGGTTTCGCGCGTGGGGACTGCGCGCGCAGAGGAAAGGGAAGAGGCAAGGGAGGAGGCAGTGGCCGAGAGCATGGCTGGATTGTGCAATACAGCCATGCCGCCATTGGCGAGTTTCAGGGCGTTCCGTCCTGCACGTTCAACGCCTGCCCAATCGCATAGAACTGCCCGCCTGCCACATAGTGCAGGCTGCGCAGCGCGGGGTCGGCGTCCTCGAAGTGCCAGTGGCCGTCGCTGAACACGCGGGTGTCGGACCAAGCGCCCACGATCTCGCCGATGAACAGGTCGTAGGCCTGCTGGTTGTGGGGCTCGGGGATCAGCCTGCAGGCCAGCCAGCCGGCGCAGCCGTCCACGAAGGGCAGGTCGAACCCTTCCATGCCGAACAGCTGAACGCCGCTGGTGGCGAGCTTGCCGGCATCGGTAGACAGGGTGCGCGTGCCGACCTGGTGCGTGAGTCCCAACTGGGCGGCCGTGGGTACCTGGATCACGAACATGCCGCTGTGCTCGACCAGGGCGCGCGTGGCCGTGGCCTTGTCCAGCACCACGGTGAGCTTCGGGGGCGCAAAGTCCAGCGCGCAGCACCAGGCTGCGGCCATGACGTTGTCCACGCCGCCGTGGCGGGCCGAGACCAGGACGGTGGGGCCGTGGTTGATCAGCCGGTAGGACTTGGCGAGATCGACCGGGGCGATATGCGGGTTCATGTGAGCTTTCTGAGAGGTTCTTGACTGTGCATGGTGTTCACTCGGCCAGCGTCTCGGAGCCCACGGCATGGACGCCGGGCTCGGCACGCAGGGCCGCATCGATCAGGGCCTGGGCGATACGGTGCGCGGGGTTGAGCCGCCAGCGCCGGGGCAGCAGCGGGCCCAGGGCGCCAAGAACGCCGACCATGAAGCGCTCGCCCGCGCGGTGTTCGGTGCGCGGGCCGCTGATCAGGCCGGGGCGCACGAAGGTGAGGGAGGCAAAGCCTTGCGCCTGCAGGTCACGCTCGAGCTCACCCTTGACGCGGTTGTAGAAGATGCGCGAGCCGGCGTCGGCGCCCATGGCCGAGTTCAGCACATAGGTGGGCGTGCCGTGGCGCCGCGCCAACTGTGCGGCCAGCAGCGGATAGTCATGGTCCACACGCCGAAACGCCGGCTGGCTGCCGGCTGTCTTGATGGTGGTACCCAGGGTGCAGACCAGGGCGTCGGCCCGCCACCAGTCGGCATCTTCGGGCAGGCGTTCGAAATCGACGATGGGGGCGAGCAGCCTGGGGTGCTCCGGCAGCGCCCGGCGTACCGGGGCCACGATGCGGGTGATGCGGCTGTCGGCCAGGGCCTGGTGCAGCACCTGGCTGCCCACCAGCCCCGTGGCGCCCACGATCAGCAGTTGCATGGCTTGGTCTTTCGCTTGGTCATTCGATGAGGACGCAGGTCAGCCAGTGTGCCGCAGATCGTGGGGCGGATGGCCGGCTCAGGCGGCCACTGGCCAGTCCGTGTAGCCCTGGGCGCCGCCGCCGTAGTAGGCCTCGTGCGGCGCCACGGCCAGCTCCTTGCCGTGGCGCAGGCGTGCCACCAGGTCGGGGTTGGCGATGAAGGGGCGGCCGATGGCCACGGTGTCGATCAGGCCCTTGGCGCGGCGGTCCATGGCCAGTTCCAGGTCATAGCCGTTGTTGCCCATGTAGGCGCCGTCAAAGAGCTTGCGCAGCGCGTCCAGGTCCACGCCGGGCGGCAGTTCGCGCGAGCCACCGGTGGCGCCTTCCACGACGTGCAGGTAGGCCAGGCCGAAGCGGTTGAGTTGGGGAATGAGGTAGCCGTAGAGGGCCATCACATCGCTGTCCAGCGGCGTGTTGCCGGCGTTGGGTGTGACGGGCGACAGGCGGATGCCCACGCGGTCTGCTCCCCAGACCTTGGCCACGGTGTCGGTGACTTCCAGCGTCAGGCGGGCGCGGTTTTCGATGCTGCCGCCATAGGCGTCGCTGCGGTGGTTGGTGGAGTCGCGCAGGAACTGGTCGAGCAGGTAGCCGTTGGCCGAGTGCACTTCCACGCCGTCAAAGCCTGCACGCTTGGCGCATTCGGCCGCATGGCGGTATTGCTCGACGATGCCGGGGATTTCGCTGGTTTCCAGGGCGCGGGGCATGGATACCTCGGCCACGCCGTTGGGCGTGAAGGTGACGCCTTCGGCCTTGATGGCAGAGGGGGCGACAGGGGCCACGCCACCGGGCTGCAGGTCCACGTGCGAGTAGCGGCCCACGTGCCACAGCTGGGCCACGATCTTGCCGCCGGCCGCGTGCACGGCGTCGGTGACCTTCTTCCAGCCGGCGACCTGTTCCTCGGTCCAGATGCCGGGCGTGAGGTTGTAGCCCCGGCCCTGTGCGGAGATGTTGACGGCTTCGCTGATCAACAGGCCCGCGCTGGCGCGCTGGGCGTAGTAGGCGGCGTGAAGTTCGGTGGGCACGCCGTCGTCACCGGCGCGGCTGCGGGTCAGTGGGGCCATGACGAAGCGGTTGGCGAGCGACAGGCCGCCCAGTTGGGTTGGGGAGAACAGATCGGTGTGAAGGCTGTGGTCGGTCATGGTGTGCAGTGGTGGTGGTTGAACAAAAAGGAAGAGGGATGGGTAAAGGGTGTAGGTTTTGAAGTTGACCAGTCGTCTACAAACAAGGCAAATAAAAAGCAGCGGCCAGGCCTGCTCAGCCCAGCAGCCGCTTCGTGGACACGAGCGCTGCGGCAAATGGCTCCTCATGCCGGCCCAGCTTGGACAGCAGGGAGGCGCCCAGCCACAGCTGGTACAGCGATTCGGCCAGCGCAGGCGCGTCCAGGTCGGATGTGATGGAGCCATCGGCCTGGCCGGCGCGCACGCAGTCGGTCAGCCGGGTGATGATGGCGTCGGTGCCGGTGCGCAGCACCGAGCGCATGTCGTCGGACAGGTCGCAGACCTCGGGGCCCAGCTTGACCACGAGGCACTGGCCTCCTGCATGGGCCGAGCACTGGTTCTGCGTCCAATGGCGGAAGTAGGTCATCAGCCGGGAGATGGCCGGATCGGGCGTCTCCATGAGCGCATCGATCTTGGCCAGGTACTCGTCGAAGTACTCCTGCAGCAGGGCCTGGCCGAACTCTTCCTTGGACTTGAAGTAGTAGTAGAAGGAGCCCTTGGGCACGCCCGCGGCCGCGACGACCTCGGCCAGGCCGACGGCCGTATAGCCTTTCTGGGTCATCAACGCCTTGGCCACATCAAGGATGTGCTGGCGTGTTTCCTGTGCGGGTTTCTTCATGGGATCGAAGTCTAACGCAAAAACCGACCAGTCGTCTACAAACTTTGTTCCCGCGTCATTCCTGCGGTGGCAAGGCCTGCGCCGTGTCGGGCAAGTCACCCGGCCGGATGATGCGCGCAAGGCCCATCCTGTCGCTCAGAAAGTCGATCAAGGCCCGGGCGGCGCCGGACTGGAAGCGGTTGGGCATGTACAGCATGAACATGCGGCCCTGGTTGATGCTGAACTCATAGTCCTGCATGGCCAGCACGACGCGGCCATCTTCCACCTGGCGGCGCACCATGTAGTCGGGCACCAGCCCCACGCCCAGGCCGCCAGTGATGCAGTCGCACAGGAAAGGGTAGCTGCGCGACATCAGCGTGGGCGTGATGTCCAGCTCCTCCAGCGGCTGGCCGTTCCGCGCAATCTGCAGGCGCACCTTGCCGCTTTCGCCGCCCGATGTGATGAGCGGCGTGCGCGACAGCTCGGACGGGGTCTCCGGCAGGCGGTGGCTGCGCAGCCAGTCGCTGGAGGCGCACAGGCTGTAGCGCACCGGCCCCATGTCGCGCGCCACCAGCATGGGCGGCGGGTCGGACATGACGCGGATGGCGATGTCCACGCTGTCCTTGAGCAGGTTGTCTATGAAGTTTTCCAGGCGGATGTCCAGCACCACCTGCGGATGGGCGCGCTTGAACTCGATCAGCCATGGCGCCATGACCAGATGGCCGTAGCCGGTGGGCACGCTCAGGCCGATCTTTCCCGAGATGTCGTCCGTGCTGCTTTGGGCCAGCTCGCGCACCAGTTCGGTCTCGTTGAGGATGTTGCGCGCATGGCGGTAGATGCGCTGGCCGACCTCGGTGGCCTCCACGCCCTGGGGCGTTCTGCGCAGCAGCGATGCGCCCAGGGACTTCTCCAGCCGGGCCAGGTGGTAGCTCACGTTGGCCCGCGACATGTTCAAGAACTTTGCCGCCTGGCTCAGGTTTCCGTGTTCGATGATCTGGACAAGGATGTTGAATGCCAGGAGATCCATGCGCTGCAGTCCAAGGGGGTGTCAATATTGTTTGACATGATGTCAACCGCCGCCGCCATTGTCAAAGAGGGTGCGCTGGGCAGAATGGGCCAGCCAGAACACATAAACATTCAAGGAGACAAGATGGCAGGCATCACAAAAAGACAGGCGTTGGCCAAGGGCATGGCGCTGGGCGCCATCGGCGTGGCTGCGTTCGCATCGCTGTGCGGCGCGGCGCAGGCCAATACCGATACCGGCGCCTGGCCCGACAGGCCGATTCGCCTGGTCGTTCCCTTCCCGCCGGGCGGACCCACCGATGGCGCGGCGCGCGTCTACGCCGAGGCGCTGGCGCGCCAGCTGGGCCAGCCCGTGGTGATAGAGAACAAGCCCGGCGCATCGGGCGCGGTGGCGGCAGGCCAGTTCCGCACGGCAGCGCCTGACGGCTATACGCTGATGATGATGGTCACGCCCACCATCATGGCGCCGCATTTCTTCAAGAACGTCAAGTTCCACCCGGCCACGGATTTCGCCCCGGTCACCAAGATCTATGACTTGCCCAATGTGATTGCGGTCAATGCGCAGTCCTTGCCCAAGGTGACGGACCTCAAATCGCTGTTCCAGTACGCCAAGGCGCAGCCCGCCACGCTGGACTACACCAGCTCCGGCGCGGGCAGCTCGGGCCACCTGAGCATGGAACTGATGAAATCCGCCAAGCTGCACACCATGCAGCACGTGGCCTACAAGGGCAGTGCGCCTGCCATGAACGACACGCTGGGCGGCGTGGTGCCGGTGATCTATGCGGACATGGTGTCTGCGCTGCCCCATATCCGCAGTGGCCGGCTGAGGGCGCTGGCGGTGGGCACGCCGCAGCGCGTGAAGGCGCTGGACGGCGTGCAGACCATGGCCGAGCAGGGCTTTGGCGGCTATGAGGCATCGTCCTGGGGCGGCCTGGTGGCACCCAGGGACACACCGCGCGCCATCATCGACAAACTCAGCGCTACCTCGCGCCAGCTGCTGGCCACCGACGAGGTGCGCGACCGCTTCGAGAAAATCGGCGTGACGGCCGCCTACCTCAACCCCCAGGACACCGATGCCCTGATCCGCAGCGACTACACGCGCTGGGGCGAGGTGGTGCGCACCAACGGCCTGGGCGCGGAGTGAATCCATGGCCATGAGTCCTATTCCTGTGCAATCCATGTTCCGCCCCCTGCGGGCCGTGCGTTCCCTGGCCGATGTGGAGGCCATCGAAAGCCAGCCCATGGCCGGGCTGATCACGGCGCAAACGGTCTACGACCTCTTTTGCAACTCCGCGCGTGAGCACGGCCAGGGCAGGGCGCTGAGCTTTCTGCCCCAGGCCGGCAGCGTGGATGACGCCCGGCACCTGAGCTATGCCGAACTGCTGGGCAAGATCCACCAGACGGCCAACGCCCTGCATGCGCTGGGCATGGGCGCCAGCGACACGGTGGCCATCCTGCTGCCAGGCTGCATGGAGTACCACTTTGCGCTGTGGGGCGGTGAGGCGGCGGGCATCGTGCAGCCCATCAATCCGCTGCTGAGTGCCGAGAAGATCTCTGCCCTAATGCGGACCACGGGCGCGCGCTTTCTGATCGCCTGGGCGGACGAGGACGATGCCGGCATCCGCGAGAAAGTCACGGCGCTGGATGCCGACCTGGCGCATGTGCTCTGGGTCTCGCATGAAGGCCGCGTTCCCCAGGGGGATGGACAGCGCTGGCCCGCCAGCGATCTGCATGCCGCCCTGGCCGCCCAGCCCTCCGACCGGCTGGTGAGCGGGTGCCAGCCCCAGGCCGGCGACGTGGCGGCCTACTTCCATACCGGGGGCACCACGGGTGCGCCCAAGATCGCCGTGCAGACGCATGGCGCCCAGGTCTACACCGCCTGGGCCAGCGTGCAGATGCAGGGCCTGAACACGGCCGACCGCACCATCAACGGCTACCCGCTGTTCCATGTGGCGGGCGTGCTGCCGGGCTCGCTGGCCTGCTTCTCGGCCGGAGCCCACGTCATCATTCCGACCGCCGGTCTGTTTCGCAACAAGGCCGTGATTGCCGGCTTCTGGCGCATGGCGGCACAGTGGAAGCCCACGCTGATGTCGGCCGTGCCCACGGTGCTGGCCGCGCTGGTGGAGGTGCCGCTGCAGGGGGCCGATGTGTCCTCCATCCGCTACTTCCGCACGGGCGCCGCGCCGCTGTCGCCGGAGGTGGCGGCGCGCTTCAAGGCGCACAGCGGTTTCCATGTGCACGAGAGCCTGGGCATGACCGAGATGACGGGCATCTCCACCATCACGCCGCCCGGCCTGCACGCGGCGGCCGGACATGTGGGCCTGCGCCTGCCGTTTGCGCGCCTGGCCGTGCGCCGCATGGGGCCGGACGGCAGGCCATCGGACCAGGAAGCGGCGCCCGGCGAAACCGGCATGGTGGTGTTCCAGTCGCCCAACCTGTTTTCCGGCTACCTGGGCGGCATCGAGCCGTCCAGCTACCTCACCGATGACGGCTGGCTGATCACGGGGGACCTGGGCTCGGTCGGCGACGATGGCCTGCTGCGGCTGCGCGGGCGTTCCAAGGACGTGATCATCCGCAGCGGCCATAACATCGATCCCCAGTTGATAGAGCAGGCGCTGGAGCGCCATCCCGCCGTCAAGGCCTGCGCCGCCGTGGGCGCACCCGATGCCTATGCGGGCGAGGTGCCTGTGGCCTTTGTCGCGCTCCACCCCGGCGCCCGGGCCGATGAGACCGAACTGCTGGCCTTTGCCGCAGCCGGCGTGGACGAAGCGCCTGCGCGCCCGCGCTATGTGCGCATCATCGATGCGCTGCCCACCACCAACGTGGGCAAGGTCTACAAGCCGCGCCTGCGCAGCATGGCTGCTGAAATCTACGCCCGCACCCTGGTGGCCCAGGCGCATGAGCGCATGGGCCTGCCGCTGCCGCCCGCCGACAGCACCACGCATGCGGAAGGCGAGGGCTTTGTGCTGCGCCCGGCCAGGGCGGCTGACCGGAGCCCTTGGGAGCAGGCCGCCAAGGCGCTGGCCTTCACGGGCGAGCCGGTGCGCATCGAGGATGCCGCCTGAACCCTGGGCCGGACCCCATTGCAGCCACCTGGTGAACTGCGGCGGGGCGGTGTGCAATGCGCTTAGAATGCAAACCATTCGCATTCAATAATCAATGCGGCGACATGCGGCCGCACCCCACCCCCAAGCACGTTCATGCCGTCGGCCCGTTGTGGCGCCGATGGCTGTTTTTTTGTCCTTTGAGGAAGCTGCAATGAAGAAACACTGGATTCTTGTCTCCGCACTCCTGGCCGCCAGCGGCGCCAGCCAAGCCCACCAGATCTGGCTGGAACAGCCGGCCGGCGAAACCGCCGTGATCCGCTTTGGCGAGTTTGGCGACAACCTGCGCGAGACATCGCCAGGCCTGCTCGACAAGTTCGGCAAGCCCGTGGCCACCCTGGTGTCTGCCCAGGGCGAGAAGGCCGCCGACGGCCGCAAGACTGGCACCGGCTTTGCGCTGCCCTTCAAGGCCGGCCAGGGCGACAGCATCGTGGCCGAGGATGCCGGCTACCCGCTGTACACCAGCAAGAAGGGCGAGCAGGAACTGCGCAACTGGTACCACCCGGCCGCGCGCCTGATCACCGGCTTTGCCGCCCAGGCCCCGCGCCTGACGCTGGATGTCGTGCCCTCGGGCAAGGCCGGCGAGTTCAAGGTCATCTACAAGGGCCAGCCGCTGCCCAAGGCCAAGGTGGTGCTGACCGTGCAATCGGGCTGGAGCAAGGAAGCCCACGCCGACGAGCAGGGCCTGGTGCAGTTCGACATGCCCTGGAAGGGCACCTACGTGGCCGAAGCCACGCACGACGAGCGCAGCGGTGGCGAGCGCACCGGCCCGAACGGTGCAGAAAAATACGATGGCGTGCACTATGTGACCTCGGTCACCTACGTCAAGCCCGAAGGCGTGGCGCCCATCGCTGCCGGCCCTGCGGCCAAGCCCAACAAGTAAGCGCTGCGGCCAGACACCTTGGCCCGAGACGCAGGCAGCCATGCCTGCCGGCCTCCATGCCTCATGCATGGAGGCTTTTTTATGGACGCTGCAGTAGGAACACATGGGTGGGTGCGGGATTCGTCGTATACGATTGAATATTTCGTAAAGAGAGGGGCGTGGGCTTCAACGCCGCGTTCTAGAGGAGGAAATCCATGTTCAAACGCATACTGTCCCGCGGCCTGGCGCCGCTCCTGGCGCTGTTGTTGGCTGGCTCGGCCAGCCTGGCCCATGCCGATGAAGGCCTGCTGCTGGCCGCTGGCGCCGGCTACCGCAAGCCCGTGCTGGAACTGCTGCAGGCCTTCAGCCAGGCCACGGGCATTCGCGCCGAGGCCAGCTTTGGCAACATGAAGCAGATCGAGACCCAGGCCCGCCAGAACCCCGAGATCGCCGTGCTGATTGGCGACCGCGCCTTTGTCGAGCCCATGCAACTGGCCGAGCGCTACATCACGCTGGGCCAGGGCCAGCTGGTGCTGGTGGCAGCGCGCGGCCAGCGCCTGGAAAGCGTGCAGGACCTGGCCAGGCCCGAATTCAAGCGCATTGCCATCGCCGACCGCAGCAAGGCCGTATATGGAAACGCGGCGCGCATCTGCCTGGAGCGCCTGGGCCTGGCGCAGACGCTGGGCGAACGCCTGGTCGAAGTGGCCACGGTGCCCCAGGTCAGCGCCTATGTGACCACCGGCGAGGTGGACGCAGGCTTTGTCAACAAGACCGAGGCCCTGGCCCTGAAAGACCGCGTGGGCGCCAGCGTGCCGGTGGCGGCCAGTTGCCATCCGCCCATTGAACTGAGCCTGGCCGTGCTCAAGGGCCACGCCTCATCGCCGCAACTGCAGGCGCTGCTGGACTTCATCGCCACGCCGCAGGCCCGCCAGGTGCTGGAGCGGCACGGCCTTTGATGGGCCACCCTGGCAACTGACAGTCCATGACCGCCTCCGTTTGCGCCCAGGCGCCGCTGGCCCTGACCGCGCATGTCATTGCCTGGAGCCTTATGCTGCAATTGCTGGTGGGCACGGGCCTGGGCTGGCTGCTGGCGCGGCGCCGGTTTGCGGGGCGCCAGCTGGTCGATGCACTGGTCAGCCTGCCGCTGGTGTTTCCGCCCATCGTGCTGGGCTATGGCCTGCTGGTGCTGCTGGGCCGGCAAGGGCTGCTCACCCAACTGCTGCCTGCCGTGCTGCAGCCCGACATCGTGTTTTCACAAACGGGCCTGGTCATTGCGGCCTTCATTGCCGGGTTGCCGCTCATGGTCAAGCCCACGCAGGCCGCCTTTGCAGGCACTTCGCCACGCCTGCTGGAGGCGGCGGCCATGCTGGGGCACCGCCCCTGGTCGGTGTTCTGGCGCATCGAGTTGCCGCTGGCCCGGCGTGGCATTGCGGCCGGCCTGATCCTGTCGGGGGGCCGTGCGCTGGGCGAGGTCGGCCTGTCGCTCATGCTGGGCGGCAACATCATCGGCCGGACGGAAACCCTGTCACTGGCCATCTACAACAACGTCCTGGACGGCAATCTGGCCTGCGCCAATCAGCTCTCTCTGATGCTGGGCGTGCTGGCCATGGCGGCCTTCATGGTGCTCAGGCGGTTTGGCGCGCTGTAAGCAGTGGGCAGGGCCGGGCAGGGCGCAAGCTGGAAAGGAGTCAGGGCAGGAACGGCGAAGACAGCAGCCGCAGGCCGATGGAAAACCACCGCTCCTGCGTGCTGCTGCCTGCGCGGTTGCCGTAGGTGGCATCGATCTGCACATGTCCAGGCACCAGCCAGTAGCGCAGGCCCATCTGGTAGAACGGCTTGCCCTGGTTCTGGCCGAATGTCTCGGCAATCAGCCAGGTGCTCTGGCTCAATTGGGCCTCGGTGGCCAGTCCCCAGGTCATGAGGTTGCGATGCGTCTGCGCCGTGCGCAGCCAGCCCACGTTGGTGTGGAAGAACAGCCGGTCATCGCGCAGCGAGAACGTGACGGGCACATAGGCGTACAGATCTCCCCGGCCCTGGCCCTCGTCATTCGGATGCCGGGCATTGCCCACGGCCAGGCCCCAGCCCCAGCCATTGGGCTGCAGTTCCTTGAACAGGGTCTTGCCCTGGATCACCACATCCGTGGTCCGGCTGCTGCCGTCCTCTCGCGTGCGTGCCGCGCCGAGCGTCAGCTCCAGATTGCCCGTGAAATTGCAGGCCGGCTGCGCCCAGAACTCCGTGCTGTCCTTTTTGGACTTGACCCAGCTTTCCAGCTGGCAGGACTTGGCATCGACGATGCGGGCATCGTCCGTGATCATGGGGCGAGCCGCGTAAGCCGGGCCGCTACCTAGGGCCGCTGCCAGGCCCAGGGCTGCTGCCGTCCAAAGGGGGTGGGAATTGCGCATGGCCCGCCATCCTAAAGCTGAAAAATGACGCCACCAGAACATTGCTGTGCCAGGAGCGCCACAACAACGGCTGTGCACGGATTTACCCCATATGGCCCCATATGACCCTATATGCCCTTATATGGCTGGCACATCGAGGCACAGACGCAGACCCGCCATCTGCCCGGGCATGTTGGCCAGCGGCAGCTGAAGCTCCGTCAGCAGCATGGCCTGCTGCATGGGATGCTGAAACGGATAGAACGCCGCCGCACCGCCACGGATGCGCCACTCGTGCGGACTGGCCTGCAGCCGGGTGAAAGTTGCCACCGCCAACGCCGCCATTCCCCAAGGATTGGCGGCCGCGCGGTTGAGCTGCCCATCGCCAAACTGCGTCAGGCACACATCACCGGACAGATCGCGCTGGGGAACCGCGTCCCCGCACACATACAGCCGCTCCGCGCCCGCCTTCGCAACGTACTCCCACTCATGGTCCCAAGGCAGGCGATAGCCTGTGGCGGCCAAAAAGCGTTGCGCTTCCTCTTGCGTGACATAGGCGGGAAACGGCCCGTCCTCGCTGTAGAAATCAGGCCGCTCCAGCCCATCGCACAGCTCCACATGCTCTTCAATCACCCACTCGAACGTGGGAAAGCGGCCCATCAGAAATGCGGGCACATGCACGGGACCCTCCTGCGCTGCATGGACCACCGGCGCAATCAAGGACCAGTCCTCCGCAGGAATCGAACCGCGCAGCTTATCCATCCGCTGCGCCGTTGCCCCGTAGGTGAAATCGCCGCCCAGGACCAGGGTCAGCGTTGACTCATGCTGCGCGTCGTAAAAGCAGGGAACCTCCCATGCCGCGCCCTCAGCAGGCTCTGTAGAGACGAATGGTTTGGCGAACTCGAAGCCGCGCGGCAGCCCCTCCAGAATGGCTTGGCAAATCTCTTCGCGGCGGGAGGGCAGGGTGGATTGCCAGGATTGGGGGCTGGCGAGTTCAGGGATGGTGCGCATGGTCGGGACAAAATCACATGACTTCAAACAGATGAAATTTGATGCTGTGCGGATTTTTGCCGAAATCTCCAGGCAGTTCGCCACGCATGGTCAGATCGCACCTCTTGTCTTGCCTGAAAACATCCATCTCGTAGCCCCAGCCTCCGTAATTCAATCGATAGACCCTGATTGAGGAATTTTCATCGTCGGCACAAATTTCATCTTCTTCCAGAATAATCTGGCTACCTATTGGAGGAGGTGTAAGCGAGGTGAAATCGTCTTTGCCGAGATAATTTTCCAATGCTTCAAAAGCCTCCTCCATTTGCAGTGGGCTGATACCGAAGTGGGCTTCAAGGGTTTTCAGATCTTGGTGAAAGAATGCGGTCGCCAGCAAGCGGATGGATTTCTCTGCGGTCTCCAGATTGAGTGTATGAAGATTTTGGGTCGTATTCATATGAATGGGTAGATGCCATGTCTGGATGTTAAATAAAGATTGTAGAACCATTGGTGGAAATTATTTCAATATATGACCCGTGGCTACCAATATTTGTTTTATTTTTCTAAGCTTCCTGTTACTACTTCTCGCCAGTACTGCAGATATTTCAGTGAAGTCATTTTCAACAGCCTTGGTGGAGATTTTTCTGTTTTTCATATCATCGATTATTGCAGCATTGGTTTCAAATGTAAGGGCTAGAGGGTTTTCCTTGTGGTATGAAAATCTACAAACGCATAGATCATTAATGATGAGTGCGCCATCGGAGTTTTTGCTGTCAAGGAACAATCTCATGTTGGCTGGCTTATTAATCATCTTAAGGATGGTGGATAACCTGAATCCATGGAAATCAAGGCCGCTGCCCCATATTTTCCCTTTGAGCGTGTATATCTTGAAGTTGATTCCCTGGTTTCTATTAACTATGGAATAATATTTCTCGAATAATTCATGGTCATTCGGATCTCCCTCTCTGGAAAATCCCGTGGATGCCAGGTCTTCTATGCTTTCTGGCACCGTTGCCGATGTTTCAACATTCAGACATATTTCTCCAAATAAATATTTGTTTAAAATAATGCCTATGTTTGGGTAATCGATTGTCATAATTGGGTTATGTATCCAACTGTATGGACTTCAGTAATACATTTTCCTTTTGCAAAGGGTATCGTGTGGCGGCAAAGAAGGTTAGGCAATCGGCTCTGATTATTAAGATGTTCAGTCCCACAGTGAGATGCCACGACCAGTAGACCAAGAGTAGGCCGTGGTGCGGCCAAGACCCCTTGGCCTTGTTCGTCGGTCAACTCGAGTGGCGCGCCAATCTGGTCGCATTGGTACCAGTAGGGGCTGTGTTCTCGCCCGCTCCCTGAATAGTGGCCAGTGGCACAAAGCTTCCCGGCTCATAGATGTACAGCGCCTGTCTTGCGTCCGCCGGCTGTGCACCATGAGGTCGCGATCCCAAAGGTAGTGGGTGCTGCCGAAGGCATCGCTTTTGGCGACACGTCGGCCCAGGGGATCGTAGGCGTAGCGGGTGGCCTGGGTGACTCCGTGGCGCGTGGTGTTCGATTCGATGAGCTGGTGGTCTGCGTTCCAGGTCAGGTCCAGCACTTCCTGGGTGCCGGTCTTTTGGTTGCCGCGGGTGCGGCGGGTGACGTTGCCGCGCACTTCGTATTCAAAGTGCAGGTCCTGGTATAAGCGCAGGCGGCATATTAGGTCTGCGGATATGAATTATGGCAATGGTTCCAGAGAGATGCACGTTATGAATAAACCTGGAGGCAATGGGTTTGCTTAGTTTTTGATGTACTAAGGTTTGGGTATCTGAAAAAACAAGGCCAAAAGGTAGAGTCCCCTGAAAACTACGATAGCTCGATACTCCTTGAGCATAGAACGCTACCTGTTTGAGAATAAAATCGCCGTCCATATGGATGGAGTTATCTTTGAAGATTCGATTATAGTTGTTTTGATTTTCATAGATCAACGCAATGCTATGCTTCTCGTTTTCTTCAATCTAGCTATTTCTTGCATTTATCGCTGCTGCTTCAGTATCTTCTTCGTCTTGCTATGCAAGATGAGGTCGTTCAAAGATTCGATGCTCCTGAAGCCAAGCATCGAAAGAAGGATCATTGGGAGATTTTCTAATGAATGAAACGAGAATTTTTCCATCCATAGAATATGAGATCCTATTTAAGGTTGAGATTATTTGCGTCGAATTTGTTAATCTTTCTTATTCTTATGGTTTCTATGCCGTTCCACTTGTTTTTATAAAATATGATAATTATTTGGTTGTCCTTTTGATACGCTTGGACAAGGTCTTCCTGATTCTTGCTGACTGTTTTTCCTAATTTTTCTTCAACCTGTGATTTGTCCATTGCAAAAGCGAGGTTGAATGGATTTTCTTTTTCAAAGCCTTTATTGATGTCAAAGGATTCAAAAGTGAACCAGCCATCACCAATAGGTGGGGAGAAATATTTTTCCTTGTATGAATCTGTGGGGTCAAATTCCATGGAGATCAATTTGTCTTTGGTTTTTATTCTTGTTGTTGAATCTCCCTTTGGCATCTTTTTTATGTCATTCTCGAGAAGAAATGACTCAAAATCATCACTTGTCGAAGTATGACCTAGGAAGGATAGCAATCTTTCGGTATTCATCATATTTCCTTATGTTGATGGTAATTTTGGTTTCACGGCTTTATGAGATAACGCCATGTCTTCGACATATTTATCAGAATCAAAATCCTTTAGCTATTCCACTGATTGCATGTACTCTTCAAGGTATCCATGGTATTTCCCTTCCATCGCTTTTCTAATGGATTCTGTATTACGTTTGAAAGCGTCCTTCATTACTTTCGAGTCCCCCTGAATCAAAGGCTTGTTCTTGCTGCCATATGTTCGGCACTCTTTGTGAATATCTTCAGGGACAGTGATGGTCGGCGCATTATTGTAGACTCGGTTGAGAACTGATTTTGCTGCTTTTCTGACAGGCTGTCCCATATGCCGTTTTCGAGCAATAGATCTTTTGCCGCTTGCTTGAGAGCCCCTCCGGACGGGACATGAGCCGCATTCAGTTCTCCAAGTTTTTTAGGTGCCTTGTGTAGGTCGATCTTTTACCGCAATCCCTGTGCTTGGGCTTGCCTTTATCTTTTCCACCACCTTGCCCATGTGCCTTCTTTGCCGCAGCTTCTTCAGCCTCTTTGGCTGCTTTTTGTGATCCAGCTTCTGCCGCTTCGCGGCCGGCTTTCTTGCCTACAGCCTCTGTTGCCGCTGCTGCTGCCTTCTTCCCATACTTGGCTCCGGTGGCCGCCATCCCCGCGCCCGGGATCATGGCGGCCGCACTCAAGGCTGCGACTTAGAGTGGCTAACACCACTTCGTCACAGGCCCCCGCAGAGCAGTTATGCTCGCTGCCCTCATGGCAAGACGACCCGTTAGCAAAGAACTGTGGCGACAGCTACAACCCCTGATCCCAGCCTTCGTGCCTTCTGCCAAAGGCGGTGCGCGCAAACTCGCAGTCAGCGATGAAGCTGCCCTCAACGGCATCTTGTTCGTGCTGCAAACAGGCATTCCATGGGAAGACCTTCCCCAATCCCTGGGCTACGGCAGCGGCATGACTTGCTGGCGGCGTCTGCGCGACTGGAATGCCGCTGGTGTCTGGGAGCAGCTGCACCAAGCCATGCTGATTAGCTTGCGTGAACATGACCGAATCGATTGGAGCCGGGCCAGCATTGATGGCTCCTCGGTACCAAGCCCCCGGGGGGCCAGGAAACGGGCCCAAACCCCACGGACAGAGGCAAGCTCGGCTCCAAGCGGCACATCGTCGTAGATGCCAGAGGCATCCCACTGGTGATCTTGGTCAGCGGCGCGAACCGGCACGACTCCAAGATGTTCGAGAGGTGCGTGGACGCGATTCCTGCGATTGCTGGCCTGCCAGGACGTCCCCGTAGAAGACCGGCAAAGCTGCACGCCGACAAAGGCTACGACTTCAAGCGATGCCGAGCCCACCTGAGGCAGCGGGGCATCATTGGCCGAATTGCCAGACGAGGCATTGAGAGCAGCGAGCGGCTGGGCAAGCACCGGTGGGTGGTGGAGAGGACGCACAGCTGGTTTGCAGGCTTTGGCAAGCGGCGAATCCGCTTTGAACGACGGCTGGATATCCACGAAGCGCTGCTGAAACTGGCAGCGGCGATCATCTGTGCGCGCTTCGTGGATCGGTGGTGTTAGCCAGTCTAAAGCCGATGCGGGGGAGGCGTATGAAAAATCTCACTGAGCTAACGCAGTTGCGTAATCCAGTGTTGTTCTCTGGCATCCTCTTGACTTTTGGCAAGGGCAACAGATTGACTCTTGTTCTTGTAACAATCTATCATAGTCGCCCCAAATAACAGTTGGAGTGCGTAATGAAGAAATTTGTTTTTCTACTGGGTTTATCTATCGCTCTTCCAGTGCTTGCAGATCAAATATATACAACACCGTTCGATGGAAAGTTGATTTTCAGAAAACAGGTATCTGAAACCGGAAATCCATGGGGCGTGCAAGGCGCCGCTGGTTTTTCTCCATTAACCGGAAATATCGGATGGCAGTTCAGTCAAGGCAAGAATTATTCTCCATTAGAACCGCAGTCATTTGATCCAAATTCTGGTGGTTGGGTCATTGCAAATGCTAATACTCGGCTTGCATTTTTACGGTCATTTCAGGGTAGGCAGAACGTATACGAAATTGCTTTTGGAAATAATGGTTGCAGAGAGCCTGAGCCTGATGCCGAGGTTGATCTCTTCCTTGATCCAGTAGGCACTCCAATGAATAATGGTAATTTAGCCGAAGTGGGTGAGCTGCGTCTAGATGTTGGATATATTGCTACCCAATCTATTAAACAGTCTGGATGTTCTGTAAATAGGTCTACCGCTATTGCTTCGCTGTATATTAATGACGTTGCATCGCAAAAGACACTTGCTTTACAAATCGCTTTGGGTGGAACTGATGAAAAGAGTAATTCCTATTTTCCGTTTATTTGGGGAGGAAATCCAGGGATAGATGATTATGTATCGAATTTTGGTGGCAGCTATGTAAAAGGCGTGGGCGAGGCCACCAATACGGTAGACCTGTTGCCGCGCATTGTTTCATTCATACAAAACGGAGCAGCTGGTGGAAGTACTGATCCTAGAAATTGGTATCTGGCCGGATTTAACGCTGGGCTAATTAATTTTGGGAAAGTCAATGTCAGTACAAATTGGCATGGGTTGCAATTTGCCGCCAAGGGTGGGACGTTTTGTTCAGGCACTACAAGAACGCAGTTCATATGTTCACCTCCAGCATCCTCCTCGGGTTGGGGGGCGCCGTCTAATGGCTGCTATCACCGTGCAACCAGCATTCCCTGTTAAGACTCGATATTGATAACTCGTTAGGCAGATCTCAGGTAAGCCTATGAGTATGCTTCGGGGAGCAGTGCTGCGTAATTCGATGAGCACATTGGGTGTTTTTGCCCTGCATATGTGGAATTTTTCACGCCCCGGCTAGGGTTCGACCGCCCCCGCACCTCTCCTTGAGAGTGGGGGGATGGCAAACGACAACGACGCACCTTGGAAGAAGTACGACTCGGCACCTGATGCATCCGCTGCACCGGGGCCGTGGAGTCGATATGAGCCAGATCCTGGTGCCACTCCACCGGGGCGCTCCGCCACCGACTACGTCCGCGACGCGGCAGCCTGGGGCGCGAAGGGCGCCGTGGCCGTGCCCGAGGCTGTTGTCGGCCTGGCAGACATCGCCCCCGGCGGGCGCGCGGGCAAGTTCCTTGAGAACGAGGGTGGGGCGGTGGGCTTCCGGCCCAAGCAGGCGCGCGAGGCCATCAATGAATGGCATTCCGACGCCACCAAGGAAGCCCAGCGCAAGTTCCAGGAGGCAGAGGGCCTGGGCGGCAAGTTCCAGGCCGCCGTCGAGAACCCTTCCAACATCGTCGGCGCGGTTGTTGAATCGCTGCCTGCCATGGGCACGGGCGGCGTGGTGGCGCGCGGGCTCGGCGCGGCTGGGCCAGGCTGGAGCCAAGGGCACTGCAGCAGCTGGTGCGCTGGGTGAGGGCATCGTGGGCGCGGGCTCGGCGGCCGAGCAGATCCGCCAGGAATCCGAAGATGGACTGCTCTCGCCGGGCCAGACAGCTGCAGCGGCCGCCACGGGCGCTGCCACGGCCGGGCTGGGATATGCCGGCAGGCGCGTGGCGCAGCGCTTGGGCATTGGTGATGCCGAGACCATGCTGGCCCAGGGCAACAAGGGCATTGCCAAGCAGTCTGCCGATGACGCGGCCACAGCGGCCACGAATCCGCTGGTGCAGCAGCGCGCGGTCAAGAGCATTCCGACGCAGGTGATCCAGGGGGCGATCTCCGAAGGTTTCCTGGAAGAACTGTCCCAGTCGGTTGCCGAACAGATCTTCCAGAACCTGGCTTTGGGCAAGGACTGGTCCGAGGACGTGGATACGGCGGTGGTGCTGGGCACGCTGTCGGGCGCGGCCATGGGCGGGGGCGCGGCGGGGTATCGGGCGGCGCGCGAGCCCCGCGTGCCTGCAGGCCAGCCCGGCGAGGCTCCTGCAGCGGATCAGCCCGGGGCTGAGCAGGCCGC